>Ga0307472_100000883_pt1 | contig 11275 bp, 10 predicted proteins | sample atmos_gasesAM5C__2_FD_204582 | JGI IMG/M metagenome (GOLD analysis project Ga0307472, IMG submission 204582) | Hardwood forest soil microbial communities from Morgan-Monroe State Forest, Indiana, United States - atmos_gasesAM5C_05 | ecosystem: Environmental > Terrestrial > Soil > Temperate... | reverse complement strand
CGGCACATACTGATCGCCCCCCTGCACCGACGCGTAGTACTTCATCGCTTCGTCGTAGCGCTTGCGCTCCTCGCACACCTGCCCGAGGTAGAAGCGCAGCGAGTCCGGATCGCGATACCTCAATTCCAGCCCGCGCTTGAGCCAGGTCTCAGCGCTCTCGTACTCGCCCATCTGCAGCGACAGCAAGCCGATAGTCACCACGATGTCGGCGTTGGCTGGCTGGTCCTGCAGCAGCAGCTGGTATTGGGCGCGCGCTTCCTTCAGATCCTTGTTGTTCAGCAGCAGGCGCGCGTAGTTCGCACGCACCTCGCGCGACTTCGGATAGCTGCGCAGGAATCCCTGCAGGTACTCGACTGCTTTTTCGGTGGACCCGCGCTGCTGCAGCAGCTGGGCGTTGAACAGCGCAGCGGGCTCCCAATCCGGCCGCATGCCGAGCGCCTGCTTGATTTCGGCGGCAGCCTCGTCGTGCTTGCCCGCCGACAACGCTGCCTGTGCTAGAGCAAAATGCGCCTCGGGCAGCTGTGGATAGCCCTTCGCCAGCTCCTTCGTGATGGCCAGCACCGCGTTGCGGTCAGGGTGTTTGGCTAGCAGCGAATTGAGCTGCATGAATCCCGCCGCCGGGTTGCCGTCGGCCGTGATCAGGGCTTCCAGCAGCGGTTTGGCCTCGGACAGCTTGTTGCTGCTGACCAGCAGGGCTGCCAGGGTCTGGCGCGCCTGGGGGTTGTTCTTGTCCAGCTCCAGCCACAGGCGCGCCGCTTCGAGGGCTTGACTCTGCAGGCGGCCGTAGGCCGCGAGCTCTGTCGCGCGCTTGGCGAGCCGCGGGTCGCGCGTGCTCTTCGCCATGTCGAGGTAGCCCTGCGCGGCGAGCCGCGTGTCGCCGCGCTGGGCTGCGATCTCCGACATCAGGAACTTGAACAGCAGTTCCTGGTTCAACTCGGCATCGGGCAGCGACCCGCGCAACGGTTTGCTGCCCAGCACGGCGCGGGCGCGGTCCTCAAGCGTGGCGCCGTCGCTGTCATCGTCCGTCTGCAGGTCGTCGGCGTCGGGCTGCGCTGCGATGGTCCAATCGGTGGACGCAGTGTGAGTCGTGGGCAGCGGCAACAGTCCGCTGGCGGGTGGCTGCTGGGCACACCCGCACAGGGCCAGTGCGGCGGCGGATAGGAGGATGGGCAGCTTCGACATGGTGTGGTCCCGCATGTGGTGCTCGCAGTTCTCGTCCTTGCCCGTCGTGTCAGGACGGGGCGAGCGTCGGTCAGCAGCTTTAGGCAGGTTTGCGGCCGGGGCAGGCACGCAGCTTCTCTCTGTGTCCCAGTTTAGGTATATTTGCCGCGCGTCTCAAGTCGGGACTGGCTCCAAGCGCACCGTGGCGCAGGCCTGCGTCGAATCGGCGCCCCAATCGAAGCACACAAGGATGAATTCCCTCAGGGCCTTCCGAAGCAATTTCTCTGCCCTTTCAACCCGCTCATGATAGACCCAGCCGCGTCGGCTGAGCAGGACATCACGGTCTCAGCGCGTGAGCTGTCGCGCGCCTTCGGCCCGAACCGCGCCGTGCGCGGAATCGATCTCGCGCTGCGGCGGGGCGAGGTGCTGGGACTGCTCGGGCCGAACGGCGCCGGCAAGACGACCACGATGCAGATGCTGACCGGCAACCTCGCGCCGAGCACCGGCAGCATCAGCATCTGCGGAGTCGACCTGCTCGAGCGGCCGACCGCCGCCAAGGCGTGCATCGGCTACCTCCCGGAAGTCCCGCCGCTGTACAAGGAGCTCACGGTGGACGAATACCTGCGCTTTGCCGCGCGCCTGCACCGGGTGCCAAGGGCGCATGTGAAGGAAGCGATCACTCACGTCAAACGGCGCTGTGGAATTGAAGATGCCGGAGCCAAGCTGATCGGGACCTTGTCCAAGGGGTACCAGCAGCGGGTCGGGATCGCCCAAGCGGTGGTTCACGAACCCGACGTCGTGATCCTCGACGAGCCCACTGTCGGGTTGGACCCCAATCAAGTGCGCGAGATCCGCACTCTGATCCGCGAGCTGCGCGATCGGCACAGCGTGATTCTGTCCACCCACATCCTGCCCGAGGTCGAGGCGGTATGCGATCGCGTCGAGATCATGCACCGCGGCGCCATCGTCTACAGCGACAGCATCCAGGCCCTGCGCCGCTTCCGTGGGGGACAGGCTCTGCGCCTCGGGCTGCGCCGGGCGCCGGCGCTCGCGGAGCTCGCACAGCTTCCGGGCGTTGCGAGCGTCGAACCGGTAGACGGCTTCATGCGGGTGGTTGCGCAGGAAGGGCAGGACCCGTGCGAGGCGATCGTTCGCGCCAGCGTCGAGCGCGATTGGGGGCTGCACTATCTGGCGCCCGAGGCGGCCAGCCTGGAGGATGTGTTCGTGCAGCTCACCACCGCGGAGCAGGCAGCGTGATTTTCACCATCGCCGGCAAGGAGCTGCGCAGGCTGTTCACCTCGCCGCTCGCCTGGGTGCTGCTCGCCTTCCTGCAGCTGATCCTGTCGTGGATCTTTCTCGGGCGCCTGCAGACCTTCCTCGACCTGCAGCCGCAGATCGCGATGCTGCCGGCTGCGCCCGGCGTCACGGAGATCGTGGTAGCGCCCGTGTTCGGCACGGCCACGATCGTCCTGCTGATGCTGGTTCCGCTGCTTTCCATGCGACTCATCGCGGAGGAGCGGCGCAACCAGACGCTGCCGTTCCTGGTGTCGGCGCCGGTGTCGGTCACCGAGATCGTGCTGGGCAAATTCCTGGCCCTGATGGCGTTTCTCGCGCTGGCGGTCGGGCTGCCGGTGCTGATGGCGGTGTCGCTCTACATGGGTGGCCGACTCGACCTGGGGCTGCTCGGCGGCAACGTGCTCGGGCTGCTGCTCCTGTGCGCCAGCTATGCAGCCGTGGGGCTGTACCTGTCATGCCTGACGTCGCATCCGTTGGTAGCGGGCGTGGGGACTTTCGCCGTTCTGCTCGGCCTCTGGCTGGTGAACATAGCCGCAACCAGCCCTGACAGCGTCCTCAACGTGATATCGCTCATCAAGCACTACGAGGGCTTCGCGCGTGGCACGCTGGCGCTGGGCGATCTCGCCTATTACCTCGTGCTGACCGCGCTGTTCCTGCTACTGTCCATCCGGCGCCTGGACGGCGACCGGCTGCGCACATGAAAGCCGGTTCCAGGCTTCAGCTACAGCTGCTGGTTCAGAATGGCGCGTTCGCGGTGCTGGTAATTGTGGCGGCAGTGCTGGTCGTGTGGCTGCTCCGCGACAGCCGCGCGCAGTGGGACCTCACGCAAAACCAGCGCAACACTCTGTCGCAGTCCACCGCGGACGTCCTCAAGAAGATGGACGGCCCGATCAAGATCACCGCGTATGCCACCAGCACGGACCCTGCGCTGGGCGACCTGCGCCGCCTGATCCACGACTTCGTCGAGCCCTATCGCCGCGTCAAACCCGATCTCACGCTGAGCTATGTGGATCCGCGCGAGCACCCCAAGGAAACGCAGGCGGCGAACGTGCGCAGCAACGGCGAGCTCGTGGTCGAATACGGCAAGCGCTCCGAGCACCTGACCGAGCTCAACGAGCAAAGCATGGCCAACCTGCTGCAGCGCCTCGCGCGCAGCCAAGAGCGGCTGATCGTGTATCTCGACGGACACGGCGAGCCGAAGCTGGATGGGAACGCCAACTTCGATCTCGGCGATTTTGGGCGCCAACTCGGCACTAAGGGGTTCCGCGTCCAGCCGCTGAATCTCGCCTCGGTGCAGGACGTGCCACAGAATGCCAGCGCGCTGGTCATCGCCACGCCGCGGGTCGAGCTGCTCAAGGGCGAGGTGGACAAGGTGAAGCATTATCTCGAGCGGGGTGGCAATCTGTTGTGGCTGATCGATCAGCAGCCTCTGCGAGGGCTCCAGCCGATCGCGGAATACCTCGGGTTACAACTCACGCCGGGCACGGTGGTCGACCCGACCGGAGCGGACCTCCGCCTCGGGCCCACTGTCGGTTTGGCCACCGCCTACGGCATCCATCCCATCACCAACAACTTCACTTTGACGACGGCTTTTCCGTTCGTGCGCGAGATCGCGACCAAACCGGAAAACGGCAACTGGCACGTCACGCGCCTGGTCGAGGTTGCCAAGCGCGGCTGGGTGGAAACTGGAGACCTGAAGAAGGATCTGCGCTTCGACCCCGACCGCGAGGTGCACGGCCCGGTGGTGGCGGCCGTGGCGCTGGAGCGCAAGCTCAACGAGAAAAACCAGCGCGTGGTCGTGGTTGGAACCAGCGAGTTCCTGTCCAATCAGTACGTGGGCCTGCTGTCCAACCTCGACCTCGGCACCAACATGCTCAATTGGCTGGCCGAGGACGAGAGTCTGATCACGGTTCAGCCCCGAGCGCGCATCGACAGCCAACTCAATCTCGGTCGCAGCGCCCAGGCCCTGATCGGTTTCGGCTATCTCCTCGTGTTGCCGGCTGCGTTCCTGCTCACCGGCGCGCTGGTGTGGTGGCGCCGGCGCAAGGCCTAGAACCTATCTCTTTTGGGCACGGGCGATGACGCGCGGCCTGATCGTGAACCTCCTGCTGCTGATCGGTGTGATCGGATTGGGTAGCTACGCCTGGCAGAAGGCGCGCCAACCTAAAGAACCGACTCACCGACTGTCCACGCTCGCGAGCGCGGCCGTGAAGAAGATCGAGGTCGCTCCGCGCAGCGGGCCGGGCTACACCCTGGAGAAGCGCGGGGAGACCTGGTTTCTCCGTGCGCCGAGCGAAGCGCGCGCCGACCAGGGCCAGGTGCAGCGCATCCTCGATCTGCTGTCCGCCACCAGCAAGGACAAGCTCGCCGCAACCGAGCTTCAGCGCTTCGACCTGGACCCCCCCGCGGTGAAAGTCACGATGGACGGCCAGACCTTTTCCTTCGGCACGATCAATCCGCTGACGCGGGAGCAGTACGTCGCGAGCGGCGATGGCATCTATCTCGTATCGACCTATTACGCCTCGCTGGTGCCGAGCTCTTCGGACCGGCTGCTCACGCATAGTCTGTTCAACGACGGCGAAAAACCGGTGGGCTTCCGCTTCAATGCATTCAGCGTCGAGCAGAAAGACGGCAAATGGACGGTGACCCCACCGCTCGCGGGAGAGGAGCAGCCGAGCCAGGATGAGCTCAACCGCTGGGTCGACGAGTGGCGCTACGCATCCAGCCTTATCACGCAATCCTGGAGCGGCAAGCCGGCGCCCGATTCCGTGCAGGTGCGCCTCGCGGACGGCAAGAGCATCGTCTTCAGCGTGCTGCGCCGGGAACCGGATCTCATCCTCGCCCGTCCGGACGAAAGACTGCAGTTTCAGTTCTCCGGTGAGGTGGCACGCCGCCTGCTCAACCCCGCGCCGCGCAAGGACAAGGACGGTGCCGGAGCTTCCTGAAGTCGAGACGACGCGCCTCGGTCTCGAACCTCACCTGCAGGGCCAGCGCATGCGTGCCGCGATCGTGCGCAATCGCCGGCTGCGCTGGCCGGTGCCGCGCAAGCTGTCCGAGCTGGTGGCAGGCCGCCGCATCGAGCGGCTGCACCGGCGCAGCAAGTACCTGCTGCTCGACTGCGGCGGCGCGTGGCTGATCTTTCATCTTGGCATGTCCGGGAGCCTGCGCGTGGTCCCCGCTGACTCCCCGCCAGGGCCGCACGATCACGTGGACATCGTGCTGGAATCGGGCCAGGCGCTGCGCCTGCACGACCCGCGCCGGTTTGGCGCACTGTTGTGGGAACCGGGCGAACCGAGCCGGCACAAGCTGCTGCGCGGCCTCGCACCGGAACCGCTCGAGAGCGCTTTCGACGCAGGCTGGCTGTTTGAGCGAACTCGCGGGCGCAACGCACCGATCAAGAACCTGCTGATGGACAATCGTCTGGTGTGCGGCGTGGGGAACATCTACGCCAACGAGTCGTTGTTCCGTGCCGGCATCCATCCCGCGCGTGCTGCTGGACGCATCAGCCGGCCACGCTATGTCAAGCTGGTCGAGGAGATCCGCACCACGCTGCGGGCCGCGATCGCGGCCGGCGGCAGCAGCCTGCGCGACTTCGTGCACGCCGACGGCAGCCCCGGCTATTTTCAGCAGCAATACCTGGTTTACGGGCGGGCGGGCGAAAACTGTGCGCGCTGTGGCAGCACCATACGCAGCGTGCGACTAGGGCAGCGCTCGGCTTTCTACTGCCCGCGGTGCCAGCGTTGAAGACGCTCGCGCGAGTGTGTAGGGAAAGCAGCCCTAAGCCTTCACTTCCTTCGCCGCCATCAGCTCCCGATACTTGAGCTCCAGCTGCGCGCGCGTTTCGGCCTGGCCCGTGACGATGCAATCCACCGGGCAGACTTCCACGCACTGCGGCTCGGCGAAGTGCCCTACGCACTCGGTGCAGCGCTTGGGATCGATGACATAGATCTGCTCGCCCTGCGCGATGGCCTGGTTCGGGCACTCGGGCTCGCACACGTCGCAATTGATGCACTCGTCAGTGATGAGCAAAGCCATGCTGCGTGAGTCTCACTTAGCCTGCATGCGGCGCACGCGCGGGAGGATGCGCGGGTTGACGAAGTGGCTGACATCGCCCCCCAAAGCTGCGATCTCGCGCACCATGGTGGCCGAGATGAACATGTACTGCTCGCCCGGTGTGAGGAAGATGGTTTCGACGTCGGGATACAGCTTGCGGTTCATGCCCGCCATCTGGAACTCGTACTCGAAATCGGACACGGCGCGCAGGCCGCGCAGGATGATGCGCGCCCCCTGGCTGCGCAGGAAATCCATCAGCAGACCGGAGAAGCCCAGCACTTCGACGTTGGGTTGTCCAGCCAGCGCGTCCCGCGCCATCTGAACGCGTTCGTCCAGACTGAAGAACGGGCGCTTCGACGGGCTGTCGGCGACCGCCAGCACGACGTGGTCGAACAGGCTGGCGGCGCGTATGGCGAGATCCTCGTGGCCGCGCGTGATGGGATCGAAGGTCCCGGGATAGATGGCTTTGTTCACTCGCGATTGGCCTCGTGCTGGAGCAGCTGAAAGTGGACGGCACCGGCGCGGCTGCGCTTGAGCGATCGCCAGCCGCTCGGCAGGTCCGGGAACCGCGGCGCCTCGAGATACACGCCGGCAGCGGGTGCCAGACGCGGCGCGAGCCGCGTAAACAACGATGTCAACGACTGCCCCGCCTGTTCCCAGTACGCGTAGGGCGGATCGACGAATATCACGTCATAACTGCGCCGGTCGTACTGCAGGAATTCTAACGCATCGGCGCGCACTACCTCCACGGTTCCCGGCCCATCTGCCCGCAGCGCCCGAGCGGTTGCCTGCAGCGACTCGGCGATGCGCCGGTCTCGCTCGACCAAAACGACGGGGTGTGCTCCACGCGAAGCGGCTTCGAAGCCGAGCGCGCCGCTGCCGGCGAACAAGTCGAGGCAGGCGAGCCCATTGAGATCCCGGCCGAGCCAGTTGAACAGGGTTTCGCGGACACGATCCGGCGTGGGCCGCAGTCCGGGTGCGGCCGGGAAGCGCAGCAGGCGGCTGCGCCAATGCCCGCCGATGACGCGGACGCGGTTCTGAGGCATGCGCAAGCCTTATTATTGCGGCTTCGCCCCCACCACGACGGTGACCATCCGATCCGGCTCGACACGGCGCGCAAACGCATCGCGGACCTGATCCAGCGTAACCGCCTCGACCTTAGCGCTGAACGTGTCCAGATAGTCGAGTGGGAGGCCGTAGAAGCCGATGACGCGCAGATAGTCGTGGATCTTGCGGTTGGTGTCGATGCGCAGCGCGAAACCGCCGATCACGTTCTGCTTGGCGGCGTCGAGCTCTTGCGCGGTGGGACCCCTCGCGACGAACTCACGCACGACGCCCCGCACCACCTCCAGCGCGGTCCGCGCCTGGTCGCCCCGCGTCTGCAGGCCGATCTGGAATGGCCCAGGCCGCTGGTACGGCAGGAAGAAGCTGTAGACACTATAAGACAACCCTCGCCTCTGGCGCACGTGCTCGGCCAGCCGCGAGCTGAATCCGCCGCCACCCAGGACGTAGTTTCCGACCCACAGCGGGAAATAGTCCGGATCATTGCGCTCGATCCCCGGCTGGCCGATCAAGATGTGGGCCTGCGCCGACGAATGCTCGATTTCGCGCTCCACCGCCGCGCTGAGCGGCAACACCTGCGGAAGCGGCGCCAGCGGCGCGGGCGCGCGCGGCAGCCCGCGTGTCAGTTCTTCGGCAATCTGCTGCGCACGCTCGCGAGTCACGTCCCCCATGATCGCCACTACGGCCTGATCAACCACGTAATGAGCGCGGTAGAACGCAACCAGATCTTCGCGCACCAGTGCCGCGACGGTTCCCGGCTCTCCGCTGGTGCGCAGCGCGTATGGGTGTTGCCGGTACACCAACTCCATGTAGGTGCGCCCCGCGATAGTGTCGGGGCGCGAGTCGGATTCTTTCAACCCGGCAACAACCCGCGCCTTCTCCCGCTCGAGCGCTGCATCGGGAAACGCGGGCGCTTGCAGCACGCGCGCCAGCACGGAGAGCGCCTGACGCTGTTCGGCTTCGCTCGACAGGGTGCGCAACGCGTATCCGGCGCGGTCCAGGTCCAGGGTCGGGGCGAGATTGGCGCCCACGTCGGCCAGCTGCCGGGCGACGTCGTTCTCGTCCATGCCGTTCGCACCCAACCGCAGGACACGCAGGGTCAGGTTCGCCAACCCCGATTTGTCCGGGCTGTCGCGGCTGGAGCCGGCCGGAAAGTCCACGCTCACATCGAGCATCGGCAGGTCCCGGCTCTGCACGAAGTACACGCGCGCTCCACCGGCGGTTTGCCAGTGCTCGATGGGCAGCGCTGCAACACACGCGGCAGGCGGCAGCAGCGCACCGAGCAGCACAAGCAATCGCAGCCACGTCTCGGGCGCGCGGCAGAGGACCTGCTTGCAGCCTGTGCTCACCGCACGTGCTCCGTCGGCGGAGACGGCGCGCGCTTGCGGCCTGCCATCGGCTGCGGATCGAGCACCGCAAGCGTCAGATTGTCGTCCACCAGGTACTTGCGCGCGACTTCCTGCACTTGCGCGGCGGTGACCTCTTTCAGCTTGCGCGCCTGCAGATCGAGAGAGTCGACTGGCAATCCAGCATTGTCGAGGGCGCCGATCTGCCGCGCCTGGGAAAACATGGAATCGAGCTCGAACACCTGGCTCGCCGTGACCTGCGCGGATACGCGCCGCAGCTCCTCCTCGCTCACGCCTTGCTCGACCACCTGGCGGATCTGGTCGCGCAACGCCTGCTCGACTTCGTGCACGGTCTTGCCCGGAGCAGGTGTCGCATCCATTATGAACAGCGCCGGGCCGCGGTTGATGCTGTCATAGCCGGCGTTGGCGGCTGTCGCCACCCGCGCTGCTCGCACCAGCTCGCGGTCCAGGCGCGCCGCATCGCTGCCGGCGAGCACCCCGGCCAGCATATCCAGCGCGTAGGGCTCCCAGTCGTGCTCGACATCGCGCAGACTGGGTACGCGCCAGCCCATCAGCAGGTACGGCTGTTCGGCCGGTGCCTTGACCAGGACGCGGCGCACACCGCGCTGGGCGGGCTCGACCTGCGGCCTGCGCAACGGCAGCGGGCGCGAAGCCACGGGGCCGAACAGCTTTTCGGCCGTCGCGAATACGTCCGCGGCGGCAACGTCACCCACCACCACCAGCGTGGCGTTGTTCGGCGTATACCAGTGCCGGTACCAGTCGCGCGCATCCTCCGCACGCATGCTCTCGAGATCGGTCATCCAGCCGACCACCGGCGTGCGGTAAGGATTGACCATGTAAGCCGTAGCCATGAAGCTTTCGTACACCAGCGACCTCGGCTGGTCGTCCGTGCGCAATCGCCGCTCCTCCATCACGACCTTGATCTCGCGCGCGAACTGCTCGTCGGACAACAACAGGTTGGCCATGCGGTCGGCCTCGAGCTCCAGCGCCAGCGGCAGCTGGGAGCGGTGCAGCTGCTCGTGGTAGACAGTGGCGTCCTTGCTGGTGAACGCGTTCTCCCGGCCGCCGGCGCGCGCGATGATGCGGGAGAATTCGCCCGGCCCGACCTGGGCGGTGCCCTTGAACATCATGTGTTCGAGCACGTGCGCCACGCCCGTGGTCCCGCTCACCTCGTCCATGCTTCCGGCGCGGTACCACACCATGCACACGGCCACCGGCGCGCGGTGATCTTCCTTGACCAGGATCTTCATGCCGTTCGCCAGCGTGCGCTCATGCACCTCGGCGTGCAAAGGGCCGCTGCACAACAGCGCGATGCTCAGGATCGCGAGAGCGTTCGAGACGGACATGAATTTGCCAGGGCTCAAAGATCTGCAGGCTGCTAAAATTCCGGCTGGCTCACGCGCGAGCAAATTGCGCTCAGCCGTTTCTTCGGGTTGCGCCCGATGCGCAGCCTGGCCGCAAACAGACCTCTGACAGCCCTCAGTATGTTGAGTTTCCGCGGAACTAACAAGACAGCCTCAGACACCGGCTCTGGTCCGGCCGGCTGGCTCGCGCGCCTGAAAACGGGACTTTCCGCGACGCGCGACAAGCTCGGCGGCCAGCTGTCCGCGCTGCTCGGGCGGCACACCAAGATCGACGACGCGCTGTACGAGGAGCTGGAGACTCTGCTGCTGTCGTGCGACATCGGCGTGGCGTCAACCGCTCACCTCTTGGAGCAGGCCCGGCTGCGCGCGGCGCGCGAGCACGTTTCGGATCCGGGCGAGTTGAGGCGCGTGCTGAAGGAGTGCCTGATGGATCTGCTCGAACCGGTTGCGAAGCCGCTCTCGGTCGAGGGACATCGGCCGTTCGTATTGCTGGTGGCCGGTGTGAACGGCTCGGGCAAGACGACTTCGATCGGCAAGCTGGCGCGCTATTTCCAGTCGCAGGGGAAATCGATCATGCTTGCCGCCGGCGATACCTTCCGCGCAGCGGCGGTGGAACAGCTGCGCAGCTGGGGCGAGCGCAACGGCGTCCCGGTGATCGCCCAGGAACGGGGCGATCCGGCGGCGGTAGTGTTCGATGCGCTGAGCTCAGCGCGCGCGCGCGGCGTCGATCTGCTGATCGCGGATACAGCGGGGCGGCTGCCTACTCAGCTGCACCTGATGGAGGAGTTGAAGAAGGTGAAGCGGGTCATCGCCCGCGCCCTCCCCGACGCGCCGCACGAAACCATGCTGGTGCTCGACGCGAATACCGGACAGAACGCAATCAACCAGGTGAAGGCATTCGACGAGGCGCTGGGCCTGACCGGGCTTGCCGTCACCAAGCTCGACGGAACGGCAAAGGGCGGCGCGATCGCC
>Ga0307472_100000882_pt1 | contig 11282 bp, 9 predicted proteins | sample atmos_gasesAM5C__2_FD_204582 | JGI IMG/M metagenome (GOLD analysis project Ga0307472, IMG submission 204582) | Hardwood forest soil microbial communities from Morgan-Monroe State Forest, Indiana, United States - atmos_gasesAM5C_05 | ecosystem: Environmental > Terrestrial > Soil > Temperate... | reverse complement strand
AGGGTCAACGACCGTGCATCGTTGGGCCGGAGCTGCAGAGCCGTCTCCAGATGGGTCCGAGCCTCCAGCAGTTTGCCCCGCCGGAGCTCGTCCCGGCTCAGGGCGTAGACCTCGGGGAAGGTGGCCCTCTTCCCTTCCAGCCGCGCCTTCACCGCCGCCGCGGCCGGGCCGGCCTCCAGCCCTCCCCGCTCCAGCTGAAGCACGTCCTCGGCCGGCGTCCCGGCGAAGGTGGTGGCCTGCACCAGCGCGCCGGTGAGGGGGCCGATCAGCGCCACTCCCGCCAGCAGGGCGACGCACAGCCACCGCTCCCCGTTCTCGAGGTAGAGCGTCATCACGGCGAAGAGCACCAGGAGCGGGAACATCAGCCCCAGCCGGAAGGCCCAGGGAAGGGCCAGGACGAGCACCAGCAGCGCTCCGGCCTGCCAGCGCGTCACTCCCCGGGGGAAGGCGTGGTGTATGTCGTGCACCAGCGACGGCGCCGTGCGGAGGAAGAGCACCAGCAGCGCGGCCAGGGCGGTGGCCAGCCAGGCCACCAGGAGCGCCGTTCCCGCGTCGGCGAGCACCCCCCGCGTCCAGCGGGGATCTCCGGCGGCGGCCTGGAGCGCCCCGCGGACGTCGGCCACCGTCCGGGGAAGCTGGGTGGGGTCGTCGGAGAGGTGGGCGCGGAGCAGGCCCCAGTGCGCGGCCGGAACGTCCGGCGAGAGCAGCACCGCGGTCTGGGCGAGGTCCACCGCCCCTCCGCCATCCTTCGCCGCCGATCGCTGGCGTGCGCCCCGGAGCAGAGCCACGCTGACCGACTCGAGGTCCTGGAGGCCCAGGTCGTCGCGCAGGGTGAGCAGCCGCGTCCGCGCCGCCTGCGATGCCTTGCCATCCCGGGCGCGCTCCGCCTGCTGCCAGGCCTTGAACGCTGCCTGGATGTCCGCCTCGCCCGCGGTGGGGAGCAGCAGGGGGGGCGCCGGACTCCGATCGCGCGCCGGCGCGGCAGGGGGCGGGGCGGGCTCGGCCCGGGGTGCAGGGGCGGTCCGCTTGCTCGGCTTCGGCGTGGGGGGCGGCGGGGGCTGGGCCACCGGCTCCGTTTCCTCGGCCGGCTCCTCGACCGGCGGCGGCGGCGGCCGGCGGGGCGGCTTCTTGGCCGGCGTGTCCGGGGACATCTCCTCGATCGGCCGTGGGGCCTCGATCTGCGCCACCCCCGGGAGGGGGAGGAGCAGCAGGCACAGTGCGGCGAGGAGAGCGGGGCGACCTGACAGGGTCATCGGATCCGTCGACGCCCATGATAGGCGAGCGCGACGGGCACCCTTCAACACCCCCGGGTCAGCGGACGGCTGCCGGGTCGAGGAGGACATGGGACGGACAGGCGAGGCCACCGAGCGGCTGGAAGAGATCATGCGCAACCTGCGCGCAGAGGGGGGTTGCCCCTGGGACCGCGAGCAGGACATCCGGACCCTCCGACCCTACCTGGTGGAGGAGACGTACGAGGTCCTGGAGGAGATGGACCGGGTGGCGGAGGGAGGGCCGTGGCGGCCGCTGTGCGAAGAGCTGGGAGATCTCCTGTTCCAGATCGTCTTCCACGCCCAGCTGGCCGGGGAGCTGGGCGAGTTCGACCTCGCCGAGGTGGCCAACGCCATCTCCGACAAGATCGTCTCCCGGCATCCCCACGTCTTCGGCGAGACGCGGGTGAGCGGGGCGGAGCAAGTCCTCCACAACTGGGCACGCCTGAAGGCCGAGGAGCGCCGGCGCAAGCACGGCCGCGAGGGCTCGGTGCTCGACGGCGTTCCCTCCGCAGCCCCGGCGCTGCTGCGTGCCGAGCGGCTCACCGAGAAGGCCTCCCGCATCGGATTCGACTGGCCGGACCTCTCGGGGGTGCGGGAGAAGCTGGCCGAGGAGCTGGCGGAGCTGGACCGGGCCATCGCCAGCGGCGAGCGCCGGGCGATGGAGCACGAGCTAGGCGACGTCCTCTTCAGCCTGGCCAACCTGGCCCGCTTCCTCCGGACCCCCGCCGAGGACGCGCTCCGCGAGGCCAACGCGCGGTTCACCCGGCGCTTCCACGCGGTGGAGGCCGGGCTGCGGGCGCGCGACGTGGCCTTCGGCACCGCGAGCCTCGCGGAGATGGACGCGCTTTGGCAGGAGGCGAAGCGGCAGGAGCCTCTCCTTCCCCCACCGGCCGCCGGTTCGGCGGTGGTGCGCCTGGAGCTGGCCGGCGACCCGGCGCGGGCGGAGCCCTTCTGGACTCGCCTCGCACCCCGGCTGGGTTGGCGCATCGCGCCGCGAGCGGACGGATGGGAGGTGGTCACGCCCGGGCTGGCCTTCGCCTACATCGGTGGCTCGGGCGCTGCTGCCACGCTGGTGCTCGAGACGCCGCGCGGAGCTCGCCTCGCCGGAGAAGTTCGCGCCGCGGGAGGAACGCTGCTCTCCGAGGTGCCGGTGGTCTTTGCTGACCCGGTGGGCACACACATCCGGCTTGGCTCCTGACTTCCCACAAGACCTGTGTGGAATCTGGGGGGAACGCTGTGGACCGTGACAGATGCGAGGCGGAAGCGGCGCTGATGCACGGGCGTGCGGAAGGTTTCAGCAAGCGGGTCGAGGGAAGTGAATCGAGGGCTTGCAGCACGGAATGCCGGCGCTTCTCCACAGCACAGCCGGGGGAAAGACGGGCACGTCCGGGGCACTGCGGTCTCGCTTGACGAGGCGGCGGTTGGCCCTGTAGGGAGGGCCGCTCCTCATTCCCTCGGGACGTACCGCGTTGGCCAACACCAAGTCTGCCCAGAAGCGAAATCGTCAGTCCCTCAAGCGCCGCATCCGTAACCAGTCGGTGCGGACCGAGGTGAAGTCGGCAGTGAGGAAGGCCCGCGAGGCGCTGGCCTCGAAGGACCCGACGCGGATCCGCGAGGCGATCGCCGCCGCGACCCGCACCCTCGACAAGGCTGCCAGCAAGGGCGTGCTCCATGCGCGCAACGCGAGCCGTCGAATCGCCCGCCTGGCCCACGCCGCCAGCGCGACCAGGTAGTCCTCGGCTTGCCGCTCAGCCGGTCGACACCCGCGCATAGGCGTCCGCGGCCAGCGTCGCCGCCAGTCGGCGGAGCGCCGCCTGGCGATTGGCCTCGGTGGTGATGACATCGGCCCGCAGCGCCGGAAGGTAGTCCTCGGTCCCCGAGACGTCGCTGAGGGAGAGCAACGCCCCGTTCCGGAAGAGACGGACCCGGAGTGTGGCCGACACCCGGTAGGTGAGCGCTCCCGCAGTCCCGGGGGCCAGCTGGGCCACCGCGGCGCTCACCGAGAGCAGCTCTCCCTCCAGCCGCCCCTCACTTCCCTCTCCGCCCAGCGTGCCCGCGCGGGCGAGCTGTTCGCGCAGGGCGACGGTGAACACCGCCTCCAGGCCGGGTTCGCTGGTCCGGTTGACCACCACCGGGGCGAAGACCTTGTGGATGCCCTGGGGCAAGCCCGGCCCGCCGGCGCTGAACCCGTAGCCGCATCCGGCGGCCCAGCCGAGCACGCTGGCGAGGAGGAGCGGCCTCATCCGACCACGAAGTTGATGAGCCGCTTCGGCACGAAGACCACCTTGCGAAGCGCCTTCCCCGCCAGGGCGGCCCGCACCTTCTCCTCCGCCTCGGCCGCGGCACGGACCTCGTTCTCGCCGGCGTCGGCGGCGATGCGGATCTCTCCCCGCAGCTTGCCGTTCACCTGCACCGCGTAGGGCAGGACCTCGTCCACCACCAGCTCCGGGTCGTAGGACGGCCAGCCCTGGAGGAGCGTCGACTCTCGGGCGCCGTACCCCTCGGCCAGGGCATCGGCCAGGTGGGGGGCGAAGGGCGTCAGCAGCCTGGTGAGGAGGCGGATCGCCTCGCCCATCGCCGCCTTCTCTTGAGGACTCTCGGGCTTCCCCGCGTCGTAGAGGGCGTTGACGCACTCCATGATCCCGGCGATGGCGGTGTTGAAGGAGAGCCGCTCGATGGCCTCCCCCACCCGCTTCACGCACTTGTGGGCGGCGCGGCGGATCTCCAGCGCCTTGCTCTCGAAGGGCCCGTCGTGCACCGCTCCGGCGGTCTCGGCCTGGTGCATCACCCCCAGCGCCCAGACCCGCTTGAGGAAGCGGTGCGCGCCCTGGACCTGCTTGTCGCTCCAGTCGAAGTCCTGCTCGGGCGGACCGGCGAAGAGCACGTAGGTCCGGACGGTGTCCGCGCCGTACTGCTCGACGATGGTCGCCGGGGCGACCACGTTCCCCCAGCGCTTGGACATCTTCCGTCCGTCGGGACCGTTGACGATCCCCTGGGTCACCAGGCGGGTCACCGGCTCGTCGGTGGGGACGAGGCCCAGTACCTTCATCCACCGGGTCCAGAATCTGAAGTAGAGCAGGTGCATCACTGCGTGCTCGGGTCCGCCGACGTAGATGTCCACCGGGAGCCAGCGCTTGGCCAGGGCCGCGTCGAAGGGCAACCGGTCGAAATGCGGAGAGAGGTAGCGGGCGAAGTACCAGGCGGAGTCGACGAAGGTGTCCATCGTCTCCACCTCGCGGCGCGCCGGCCCACCGCATCTCGGACAGGTGGTTTCCACGAAGGACTTCACCTTGGCCAGCGGCGGCTCGCCCTTTCCTGTCAACACCGCATGGGTGTCGATGTCAGGAAGGCGCACCGGGAGGTCCTGGTCGGGGACCGGGATGCCCTTCCGCTCCGGGTCGCAGCGCTCGCAGTAGACGATGGGAATGGGAGTGCCCCAGTAGCGCTGGCGGCTGAAGCCCCAGTCCTTCTGCCGGTAGGTCACGGTGGGCTTGCCCAGTCCGCGCTGCTCGAGGGCCTGCCCCATCCGCCGCCGCGCCTCCTGGGAGGTGAGCCCGGTCCACTCCCCGGAGTCGACCAGGATGCCGTCGTCGTTGAACGATTCGGTCCAGGCGTCCACCGGGCCGAGGTCGCGCCCGTCGGTGGGGCGGATGACCTGCACCGCCGGAAGTCCGTAGGTGCGGACAAAGGCCAGGTCCCGGGTGTCGTGGGCAGGCACCGCCATCAGCGCCCCGGTGCCGTAGTCGGAGAGCACGAAGTTGGCGAGCCAGATCGGCACTGCCTTGCCGCTGAAGGGATTGACCGCCATCGCCCCGGTGAACACGCCCTCCTTCGGCGTGCCCTCGGCGGTCCGCTCGATCTTCCCCATCGAGGAGATGCGGGTGACGAAGGCCTCCACCTCGGCCCGGCGCTCCGGGGTCGTCACATCCACCACCGCGGGATGGTCGGGAGCGAGCACCAGGGCGGTGGCGCCGTACACGGTGTCGATGCGGGTGGTGAAGACGCGGATCCGCCGAGTGCTGCCCTGGACCTGGAAGTCGGCCTCCACGCCCTCGCTGCGGCCGATCCAGTTGCGCTGGGCGGCGACGATGCGCTCCGGCCAGGCGGTGAGCTGGTCGAGCGCCCGGAGGAGGTCCTCGGAGTTCCGGGTGATGCGGAAGGCCCACTCCGGCATCTGCCGATCCACCACCGGGGAGTCACATCGCTCGCACCGTCCGTCCTTCACCTGCTCATTGGCGATGACGGTGAGGCAGCCGGTGCACCAGTTCACCCGCGAGAACCGGCGGTAGACCATGTCCCGCTCCCAGAGCCGGAGGAAGAACCACTGGTTCCACCGGTAGTACTCCGGGTCGCTGGTGTTGACCTCCCGGCTCCAGTCGTAGGCGAAGCCGAGCGAGCGCATGGCCTGACGGAACTTCTCGATGTTCTCCCGGGTGCGCACCGCGGGATGGACCCCATCCTTGATCGCCGCGTTCTCCGCGGGGAGCCCGAAGGCGTCCCAGCCCATGGGGTGGAGCACGTCGAAGCCCCGCATCCGGTAGTAGCGGGCGTAGACGTCGCCGATCAGGTAGTTGCGGACGTGCCCCATGTGCATCGAGCCGCTGGGGTACGGCAGCATCTCCAGCACGTACTTCTTCGGCGCCTCGGGGCGGGCGTCCGCCTGGAACAGGCCGGCCTGTTCCCAGCGGGCCTGCCAGGTGGATTCGAGGGCCTTGGGGTCGTACCGCTCGGCGAGCTTCATGGGGTGGACCCACCGTCCTACCCGCGGCCTGGCGACTGCGCAACGTTCGGCCGCACCGGCGGTGGTGGTAGAGAGCCAGGTCCCATGTCCCGACCGGTCGTGCAGATCCGCAACATCGCCGCCCACGAGAACCAGGAGGTGGAGCTCCGCGGCTGGCTCTACAACAAGCGGAGCAGCGGCAAGCTCCACTTCCTCCAGGTCCGCGACGGCACGGGGATCATCCAGGCGGTGGTCTTCAAGAACGACGTGACGCCGGAGCAGTTCGCCCGCGCCGACCATCTGGGTCAGGAGACGGCAGTGGTGGTGCGGGGGCTGGTCCGCAAGGACGCCCGGAGTCCCATCGGCTACGAGCTGAGCGTGAAGGACCTGGAAGTCGTCTCCGAGGCCAAGGACTACCCCATCACCCCCAAGGAGCACGGGGTGGCTTACCTCATGGAGCACCGCCACCTCTGGCTACGCTCCCAGCGGCAGACGGTCATCCTCCGGGTGCGGGCCACGGTGGAGAAGGCCATCCGCGACTACTTCGACGGCAACGGCTTCGTCCTGGTCGACGCGCCGATCTTCACCCCCGCGGCCTGCGAGGGGACGAGCACGCTCTTCCAGGTGCCCTACTTCGACCTCGGGCACGCCTACCTCACCCAGTCGGGCCAGCTGTACGTGGAGGCGGCGGCGATGGCCCTGGGGAAGGTGTACTGCTTCGGGCCCACCTTCCGCGCCGAGAAGAGCAAGACCCGCCGCCACCTCACCGAGTTCTGGATGGTCGAGCCGGAGGTGGCCTACCTCGACCTGGAGGGGGACATGGCCCTGGCCGAGGGGCTGATCACCGCCATCGTCTCCCGGGTGCTGGCCGAGCACGAGAAGGAGCTGGTCTCGGTGCTGGAGCGGGACGTGACCAAGCTCAAGGCGGTCGAGGCGCCCTTCCCCCGCATCACTTATGCCGAGGCCATCGATCGGCTGAAGGCGGCCGGCCACCCGGCGAAGTGGGGGGACGACTTCGGTGGCGACGAGGAGACGCTGCTGGCCAGTCAGTTCGATCGGCCGGTGATCGTTCACCGCTACCCGAGCGAGCTGAAGGCCTTCTACTTCAAGCGGGACCCGGCCGACCCGAAGGTGGCGCTGGGGATGGACGTGCTCGCCCCCGAGGGCTACGGGGAGATCGTCGGCGGCGGGCAGCGCGAGGATGATCTGGAAACGCTGGAGAAGCGGATCGAGGAGGCGGGGCTGCCGAAGGAGGCCTTCGGCTGGTACCTGGACCTGCGCAAGTACGGGACGGTGCCCCACGCCGGCTTCGGCCTGGGCGTGGAGCGCACCGTGGCCTGGGTGTGCGGGCTCCACCACGTCCGGGAGACGATTCCCTTCGCCCGGATGATGGAGAGAATCACACCGTGAACGTCGCCAAAGGAAGACCGCTCCGACAACGGCGTTGACCCAGGACAACACCTGATAGCGACGGTCGTGCTCGGAGCGTCCGAGCCAGTGCCCGATCGGTGAGCGAGAGCGGGCGGCCGAGGCCTCAGGGAGCGGATGCGGCGAGCAGCGATGCGGCGGCCTTGCTCACCTGCGCAGCGTCGACCGGCTTGGAGAGGAAGGCGCTGGCCCCCACCTTGAGCGCGCGCTTCCGCTCCGACTCCGTCTTGTCCGTGGTCACCACCAGGATCGGCACCGAGGCGTGCCGGCGGCCGGCGCGGATGTGGTGGATGAGCTTCAAGCCGTCGAGGAGCGGCATGTGGATGTCGGTCACCACCAGGTCGTACTCACCGCTGGCGAAGCGTTTCAGGCCCTCGGCGCCGTCGGAGGCCTCGTCGCAGACCGAGGCCCCCAGCGCGCTCGCCGCGGAGACCAGCACCTGTCGCGCCGCGCGCGAGTCGTCGACCACCAGGACACGAGGGCCTCCCACCTGGACAGGAGTTTACAGGCCTTCCGGGGCTGCCGCGCGTTCCGGGGCTGCGATCCGCTGCAACGCGGTGGGGGCTGCGCACCTCACGCTGGAGCGCGACGGAGCAGCGCCCTGACGTCGAGCAGGCGCCACGGCCCCTCGCGCGATTCCACCGCGCCGATCACCGGCCCCGGCTCCCCCTGCGCGGGCGGGGCGACATCCTGCTCGTGGAATTGCTGCACCCCCGCCAGGCCGTCCACGCGCAGCCCCACCCGCCGCCGACCGAGCCAGGCGACCACCACCTTGGGCTTGGCCGTCCGGGGCGGCGTCCCCGCGGGGAGGAGGCGGCGGAGGTCGACGATGGGCACGGTCGCGCCCTGGAGGTGCACCACGCCCTCGACGTGCTCGGGCAAGCCAGGGACAGGAAGGGGAACGACGCGGGGGAGGACCTCGTCCACCCGCGCCACGTCGATGGCGTACACCGCGCTGCCCACCCAGAAGGCGCACAGCTCCAGCGGGCGGTCGGGCGTCAGCGAAGCAGCCATTCCGGGTCCACCACCGTTCGGGGCGCTCCGCCGCCCTGGCGAATCACCCCCATCACCCCGCCCGTCGGGCCACTGGGCGGACGCTCCAGGTGTTCGGGCCGCACCCGCTGGACGCCGCGCACCCGGTCCACCCACAGCCCGGCCGGTCCGAGCAGCGTCCGCAGCACCAGGATGCGAACCGGGCGGGCAGCGGGGGGAGCGTCGGGACCCGCGCGCGGGCCGGGCTCGGTCGGTCGGCCGAGCCGGACGCAGGGGTCGTACACCGGGGTGATGGTCCCCCGGAGGTTGAGGATGCCCAGCAGCGGCGGGCGGGCCCGGGGAATCTCGGTCAGGCGCCGGGCGCGAAGGATCTCCGTCACCGTGGTCAGCGGCACCGCGTACTCGTCGCTCCCGAGGGCGAAGGCGAGCAGCTGCACATCCTCGCCCCGGGCCGCCGGCTCGGGTTCGAGCGGCGACTGCGGCAGCTCGATGAGCCCACCCACGTCCTCCTCGGGGTGGTAACGGAACGCGGCGAGCGCGGCCTCCAGGCTGCCCATCGGCGGCAGTGTAGTGCCTCGACCGGGGTGGAGTGAGCAAAGCGAGATGGCGGAGTCGAGGCACTAGGCCGAGACGGGAAGCAGCGCCGGTCCGCGGAGCGCCTCCTCGAGCAGCGCGCCGACGTCGAGCACCAGGACGGTGTGGTGTTGCCCCACCTCCGCCGCCCCAGAGATGCCCGGGACCGGACCGAGCCTGGGGCCGAGGCTCTGGGTCACCAGATCGCGCTGGCCGTGGAGGGAATCGACCACCACCCCCAGCCGGCGCTCGGCGACGCCCAGGACCACCACCGACTCGCGGGGGCTGGGATGCCCGGAGAGCCCGAACACCTCCGCCAGCCGGAGGATGGGCACCGCCCTGCCCCGCACCGAGACCGTGCTCTGCCCCTCGGAGTGACCGGGCTTCCGGGGCTCCACGGCGACGATGTCCAGCACGCTGCTCAGGGGCAGCGCGTAGACCCGCCCGCGGACGCCGACCAGGAGCCCGCGCACCGTGGCCAGCGTGACCGGAAGCGTGATCCGGAACGTCGTTCCCTCTCCCTCCCGGCTCTCGACGTCGATGACGCCCGACAGCCCGGCGATGTTGGTCTTCACCACGTCCAGCCCCACCCCGCGCCCGGAGAGCGCGCTCACCGCCGGCGCGGTGGAGAACCCGGGGTGGAAGAGGATGGCCTGCAGCTCGCGCTCGCCCTGGGCCTCTGCCGTCGCCGGGTCGAGCAGCCCGCGCTGCACCGCCACCTCCCGCACCCGCGCCCAGTCCACCCCTCCGCCGTCGTCGGCCAGGGCCAGCACCACCCGGCCTCCTTGCTGCTCGGCACCCAGAGTGAGCCGGCCGGCGCGGGGCTTGCCGCGCCCCTCCCGCAGCCCCGGGGGCTCGACGCCGTGGTCGATGGCGTTGCGCACCAGGTGGACCAGGGGATCGCTCAGCTCCTCCACCAGCCGCTTGTCGAGCTGGACCTCCCCCCCGCGGGCCTCGAGCACCACGTCCTTCCCCGCCTCGCGAGCCATCCGCCGGACCAGCCGCTGGAGCCGGTCGAAGAGCTGCTGCAGCGGAACCATCCGGGCCTGGAGCAGGCTCTCCTGGAGGATGTCCAGCCGCCGCACCAGCTGCCGGTGCTCGCGGAGAAGCTGGGCCGCCCAGGCGCGCGGCGACAGCTCGCGTGCCTCGGAAAGCGAGCGGATGGCCTCGCCGATCAGCCGCAGCTCGCCCACCGCGTCGATCAGTCCATCGAGCCGGGCGATGTCGACGCGCAGCGTCTGTCCGGCGACCCCGCCTTCCAGCGGAGGCTCGATCACCCCCAGCCCGCCCGCCTCGGCGCGCGCCTTGCGAAACCCGAGCGCTCGGAGCCGCGCACCGCTGCCGGCGAAGGCGCGCCGGAGCGCCTCCTCTCCCGCGCCGGAGCCGACGAGGAGGAGGAAGGCCAGCGCATCGATGCTCCCGGCGACCGGGCCCGGCAAGGTGGAGATCAGCTCCCCGACCCCGTGGAGGCGGGCCTTCAGCGTCTCCAGCTCCTGGTCGAAGGTGTCGAGCGGATACTGCACCTCCACCTGCCAGACCAGGGCGCCCTTGCGGAGCGTCTCCCGGAGCCGGTGCTCCTCGAACTCGGTGAGCACCCGCCGCATGTCGGGGGGCAGCTCCAGCCGGTCCAGAGGATCCTCGACCTGGCGTTGGGCGGTCCGCTCGCGCCGGGAGAGCTTCCTGGCCAGCGCCCGGGCCTCCCTCGCTGGACCGGTGGGGTCGGTGGCCAGCCGGCGGAGGACCTCCACCGACTCGAGGAGCAGATCCAGCACCGTCCGGGTCCGTCGGACCTTGCCCAGGCGCAGCCGGTCGAGCAGGTCCTCGGCGGCGTGGGCCAGCTCGGCCATCCGCTGCTGACCGAACGTGCCGGCCAGTCCCTTCAGGGAGTGCGCGTGACGGAAGACGGCGTTGAGCAGCTCGGGATCGGCGTCCTCGGGTCCGGCCTCGAGGAGGAGCAGGCTCCTGCCGAGCGCCTCGGCGGTCTCGGTGGCCTCGGAGGAGAACTCGGCCGGCGGACGCTCGGGACTCACGCGATCTTGAGATATTGCCTGAGGAGGGCGTGGAGCTGCGCCTCGCCCAGCGGCTTCACCAGGAACTCACTTGCGCCCAGCTGCAGCCCCCGCTCCCGGTCCTGCTCTCGCCCCTCGGTGGTGACGATGAAGAGCGGCGTCTGGCGGTAGTTGGGGTTCTTCTTCACGAAGTTGATCAGCTCCAGACCGTTGATGTCCGGCATGTTGATGTCGGTGATGATCAGGTCGAACCGGTGGCGGGGAAGGAGCTTCAGGGCCTCGAAACCG
>Ga0307472_100000881_pt1 | contig 11283 bp, 11 predicted proteins | sample atmos_gasesAM5C__2_FD_204582 | JGI IMG/M metagenome (GOLD analysis project Ga0307472, IMG submission 204582) | Hardwood forest soil microbial communities from Morgan-Monroe State Forest, Indiana, United States - atmos_gasesAM5C_05 | ecosystem: Environmental > Terrestrial > Soil > Temperate... | reverse complement strand
GGGCCGGTATTTGACCAACGGCAGAGGAGCGAAACGCTCTTGAGCGGACGACGCAAGCGCCGTTGCTTGCTGGCTGGTACATGACGAGCGGAAGCGCTGGGGGTTGGCCCCCACACTCCAGATCGCCTGCGCCTGATCGGATGCCTCTATGAGCGCGCCAGATTCGCTGAGCTGCTCCAGTAAGCGCTTTGTGTCGTCAAGGCGCCATTCCAAGGAGAGAGCATGCAGCACTTCCTCGCCGGAATGGTTGCCATCGCAAAGATCGCCGAGCTGCTGCAGCAGCCGAGCCGGCGCACGAATCGTGATTTCGGATTGTGCGACGCGGATTTGCGCTCGGCTTCCACGTACGCGGATAAGCCCCAGAAGCGTAGGCTGATCGGGTATCGCGGCAGCGCGAACCTGCTGGTCCATACAAGCCTCGGTCGAGCGGTCTCTGCGAGGTGTATCCGCGCTTTTCGGCGCAGGTTTAGCGCCACGCGGTTGAGCGGCTGTGATAGCTTTCGCCGGCGGCATGCAAATGTCTGTTGCGGGCCACCGTCCGAGAGTATTGAGCGAGCATCAGAATGACCGCCCAACAAGAGACCCTATCACGCTTGGATCGGCATCTTGCGTTCCTCGAGAGTGATGCCGAAAACCCGGCTCTGCTCGCCGAATGCGCGGATCTCGCCTTAAGGGCGGGCAAGCCCGAACAAGCAAAGACACTGCTTGAGCGCGCGCTTGCGCTCGAGCCGAAGGAACGCCCGCTCCGCTACAACCTGGCCTATGCATTGATGCTGATGGGCCAGCATGCGCAAGCGAAAGAACAGCTCGTTCCCCTGGCTGCAGAGATGCCGAAGGCCATGTTCCTTCTGGTGCGCGCTCACCATCATCTTGGTGAATTGGAGCAGGCGATCAAGCTCGCTGAGGAACACATTGCGGCTTACCCAGAGGATGCGGAAATCGCGGGGCAGCTCGCCATGCTGCACCTCGACGCAAACGATTTCGACAAGGCGCGCACTTGGTCCGACAGGGCGCTCGCTTGTACGCAAAAGACGCCAGAAGCGTTTTTCACCGCGGGTTTTTTGGCGCTAGGCAACGAGGAAGAGGATCGCGCCGAGGCATTGATGCACCAAGCCATAGCCCTCAACCCGCGGAGCGGTCGTGCGTGGGCAGGCAAAGGGCTTTCAGCAATGCTGCGCGGCGATCTTGCCACCGCCGAAGACGACTTGAAACGGGCAGTTCGATTTCTGCCTCAGCACATCGGTACTTGGCATGCGCTTGGTTGGTCCCAAATCCTGCGCGGCAAACTCGACGACGCCGAGAGGAGCTTCCGGAAAGCGTATGAGCTGGATCGCGCGTTCGGAGAAACCCACGGGGCACTGGCCGTGATCGAGCTCGTGCGCGGGGCAAGAAACCGGGCGCAACGGCGTGCGAACACCGCACTACGGCTCGATCCGCAGTCGTTCTCCGGCCGCTATGCGAAGGTACTGCTCGAGGCGAACAGCGAACAGGCACGCGCAGAAGGTGTGCGTAACATACTCAAGTCGCAGCGCGCTCTGCGAGGCGGCACCTTGCTCGATATGCTGTCCCGTCATACAGCGCGCCATCGAAATCCGGTCAAGTACTCCGATAGCAGCGAAGCGTAGCGGCTGCTTAGACCCGGCACGCTTCACCGCCCGTCGACTTTTCCGCGCAACTTTGCGACAGGTTGGGAGCACGGCGTGTGACTGAGGAACGCTTCGCTCCGGATTTATCCGTTTGTGTCGACATCGCAAAAATCCCATTCCCGCGAAAAGGGTTGCAAGCGTTTTTTAGCAACGAACCACTTCTTCCGCTGATAAAGGCTCATGCCGGTGCGCATTTGTAGTCGGCGTAGTAACAGCGGAATCGATTTGCAAAACGCGATATACATCGTCGAATCGAATCGGATAGTTTTGCGCGCTTCTGCATCTGGGCGTAGCCGTCCTACTCGTCAGGTGACTCCGGGGAGGAGCAAGACTGTGACGACTGATCGCCGTGCAGCGCATCGACAGATGCTGCCTGCGCTTTATGTTATCCCTCGCGCGTTATCCAATGAGTTGCTGATTGGGTCCCGTGGCATATCCGCTTCGGCGGGCGAAGCATGACAGCGGGAAGAACGCTGGTCGCGTTAACGGTGGATGATCATCCGCCTATTCGAGCGGCGCTGCGCGAGGGGCTTACCGACCTTGCCAGCGCAGTCGAGCTTCTCGAGGCGTGCAACCCGGAAGAGGGGCTGACTGTCCTGCGCGCCCGTCCGGACACCGATCTCGTCTGCCTCGATCTTAGCTTCGCGCACCATCACGGCCTCGCCTTCATTGGCCGCTTTCGCTCGGCCGCGCCGGCCGCGCGGCTCGTTGTCTACAACCTGCACGAGGATGTATTTACGCTGCGTCACGCGCTCGCCTGCGGCGCGACGGGCATCATTCCCAAGACGCATTCGTCCGCGCTCGTGAAGAAGGCGGTCTCGCTCGTCGTGGAGGGCGGCTTCTATCTCCCGGCCGAGCTCGCACGCCCGCTCCTCGCTCAAGAGTCCGCGACCGCGCCGCCGGCGTACGTTGGCATCAGTAGCCAGCAGGAGCGGATCCTCGGACTGGTCGCCCAGGGCCTGCCTAACAAGGAGATTGGCCGCAAGCTGGGTATCGCGTCGAGCACCGTAAAGAACCAGCTCACCGTCGTGTTCGAACGGCTTGGCGTTTCCAATCGCACGCAGGCGGCGATCTCCGCACGCGCAATGCTCAAAGGCACGGCACAGCTGCTCCAGGGATAGCAAGCGGTAGCAATGGCCCGGCCGACGGGCCATCTGTCCCATACACCGGGCGCGTCGCCTTCGGATAACTTTTTCCGCCGGAGGAGGAGCCGTCGTGACAACGGATCTCGCGCTGCAGTTGATGGGACAGATGCTGCTTACGGCGCTTTACGTAACCGCTCCCGTACTGCTTCCGGTGATGGTCGTGGGCCTGGTGATCAGCATTGCGCAGGTGGTCACGCAGGTGCAGGAGATCTCGCTCACCTTCGTGCCAAAGATCATCACCGTCTTCATCGCTCTGGTTGTCTTCGGCCCGTGGATGCTGCGCAAGCTGCTCGCGTTCTCCATCGCAGCCATCATGCAAGCGGGCAACCTCTAGGCGCGCGACAGCCGATGTTCCTACGCGTCGATCCGGCATGGCTCGCCATGGTTCTCTTGGTGAGCCTGCGCATCGCGCCGCTCTTCATCGTCGCCCCGGTGTTCGGCAGCGTACCGGCGCCCACGCTCTTCCGCGCGGCGCTCATTGTCTCGTTTTCGGCGGCGATCGTTTCGGCAACCGCGACAGCTTTTGCCGCTCCACTGGTGTCGTTGGAACAGCTCCTCGCCTACTCGATGACCGAGCTCCTGGTCGGCGCGGCGCTCGCCTTCGGGCTTGCCGCGGCGTTCGGCGCATTCCTCTTCGCTGGTCGGCTGCTCGATTTCCAGTTCGGCTTCGGCATTGCGAACCTGATCGATCCAACGAGCCGCTCGCGCGCGCCGCTCCTTGGCACGGTGCTCAATCTGCTCGCCATCACGGTGTTCTTCGCCGCGGACGGACACCTGCTTCTCATACGTGAGCTTGCGCTCTCGCTCGAGCATTTCCCGCCCGGGCGCTCGATCGCCGAGCTCAATTTCCCTGCGGTCAGCGCGCAGTTCGGCCTGATGTTTGCTATGGGCCTCACCATCGCGGCGCCGGCGATGTTCGCCATCCTGCTCCTCGATATTGGCTTCGCGGCGGCCTCGCGCACCATGCCGCAGATGAACGTCTTCATCGTCGCGATCCCGTTCAAAATCGCGCTCGGCCTGCTCGTGCTCGCCCTTTCGCTGCGCTATCTCGGGGCCGCGATGAACCGGGTGTTCGAGTCGATATTCCAGTACTGGAACGCGGTGCTCGCCTAGGCCATGGCCGATCTCGACCAGGAACAGAACCGCAGCGAACCCGCTACCCCGTTCAAGCTGAAGGAGGCGCGCGAGCGCGGCGTCGTCGCGAAGAGCGTCGAGCTCAATTCCGTGCTCATCACGTTCGCGTTCGTCGCACTGCTCTACGCCGCGGGCCGGCAGCTCTTCGAGCGGCAGCTGCGCCTTGATGCCGCGATCTTGAGCCAGGCGGGCGAGCTTCGGTTCACCGAGTCGGCGGCGATGGCGTGGCTCTCATCGCTCGCGATCGACACCATCGGTTTGCTCGTGCCGCTCTTCGCGCTCCTCGTCCTTGTGGGAATCGCCGGGACGCTCCTCCAGGCGGGGCCGGTGTTTTCGTTTAAGCCCCTCAAGCCGGATTTCGACCGCGTGAATCCGGCTTCTGGCCTGAAACGGCTGCTCTCGCTGCGGCTTGCCTTTGAAGCCTGCAAGAGTGTGGTAAAGCTCGGACTACTCGGCTACGCGCTCTTTGCGCTCCTCGACGAGCTGATGCCGATTGCGCTCGCCCTCTTGCAGACCGACGTTGCCGCGTATCCCCGGGTTGGCCTCGACGCGGTCGCATCGCTGCTTTTCAAGCTTGCGCTCGTGATGCTCGCTATCGCACTTCTCGACACTGCCTACGTGCGCTGGGATTACGCGCGGCGCATGAGGATGAGCCGGCGTGAGCTGCGCGAGGAGCTCAAGCGCCGCGAGGGCGATCCAAAGATCCGCGCCCGCATGCGCGAGCTGCAGCGCGAGATGAGGAAACGCACCAAGGCGCTGAGGCGCGTTCCCGAGGCGGACGTACTGATCACGAACCCACGGCACCTCGCCGTGGCGCTTGTGTATCGCCCGGAGGAAATGAGCGCGCCACGGCTCATCGCCAAGGGCGCGGGCGAGCTCGCCGAACGAATGAAGGCGGTTGCGCGCCGGCACGGCATCCCGCTCGTCGAGAACCGGCCGCTTGCTCGCGCGCTTTTCCTTCGGACGGAGCTCGAATCGGCGATCCCGGCGGCGCAATATCCGACGGTCGCGCGCGTGCTTGCGTGGGTGTATGCGCTGCGCGAGTTTAAGCGAGGCGCGCGGTGATCGGCGCACTGCGCAAGATCCTGGGCGATAGTGCGGACCTCGCGCTGATCGGGCTTGTGATCGGCATCCTCACGATCCTCTTCGTGCCGGTGCCGACGCAGCTCCTCGATCTATTGCTGATCGCGAATCTGAGCTTCGCGCTGCTTGTGCTGCTCACGACGTTCTACACACTCAAACCGGTGGAGTTCTCGACATTCCCGTCGCTCCTGCTAATCGCGACGCTGTTTCGCCTGTCGCTCAATATCGCGGCGACCCGGCTCATCCTGTCGCAGGCGGATGCCGGCAGGGTGATCGCAGCGGTCGGCGCCTATGTCGTCGCGGGCAACTATGTCACCGGGCTTATCGTCTTTCTGATCCTGGTGGTCGTCCAGTACGTAGTAGTCACCAACGGCGCGCAGCGGGTCGCCGAGGTCGCCGCCCGCTTCACGCTCGACAGCATGCCAGGCCAGCAGATGAGCATCGACGCCGACCTCAACATGGGGTTCATCGACCAGAAGCAGGCGCAGGAGCGCCGCAGGCAGCTCGAGCGGGAGGCGAACTTCTATGGCGCGATGGATGGCGCGAGCAAGTTCGTCAAGGGCGACGCGATCGCCGGGATCATCATCCTGCTCATCAACATTATTGGCGGCCTCGCGATCGGCGTGTTCCAGCTCGGCATGCCCTGGCGCGAGGCGGTGGCGGCATATACGCTGCTCACCATCGGCGACGGCATCGTGACGCAGATTCCGGCGCTCATCATCTCCATCGGCACCGGCATCATCATCACCCGCTCGGCGTCCGATGCCCGGCTGAGCGCCGAGATCTCGCGTCAGTTCACGAGCTATCCGAAAACCCTGCTCCTGGTGCTGGCGGCGCTCGTCGTACTGCTCTTCCTTCCCGGAATCCCCGCCTGGCCGGTGTTCGTCATCGCGCCGATGGTCGCCGGGCTGGCCTGGATCGGCTGGCGGCGCAAGTCGGCCGAGCAAGCGGCGAAGTCTGCGACGGCGGCTCAGGCGGGGAGGGGCCAGGACGATGAGCTCTACGGCGCGCTCACGGTCGAGCCGCTGGAAGTACGCGTCGGGCAGAACCTGATCCCGCTCGCGAGCGGCGAGGGCGCCTCGCTAATGGATCGGATCGTCGCCTTCCGCAAGCAGTACGCGGAAGAGGCGGGATTCGTCGTGCCGAAGGTGCGCGTGCGCGACGACAAGCGCCTGCGGCCGAACGCCTACGAGGTGGCGATTTTTGGCACGCCGGTTGGCGCGGGTGAACTGCTCGTCGACCGCACGCTCGCCATTCATCCGGGCGGCGAGCGCCGCAGGCTCCAGGGCGTCGAGACCCGCGACCCGACTTACGGGCTGGCGGCTGTCTGGATCGCCGAAACGGAGCGCGCCCCCGCGCGCGCGGCCGGGTACACGCTCGTCGATCCGACCACTGTGCTTGCCACCCACCTCGGCGAGCTCGTAAAGCGCAATGTGTCTACGCTCCTTACGCGCGCAGAAACAGAGCGCCTGCTCGGCCGCCTGCGCCCACAGCTCGGGGGTTTGATCGACGAGCTCGTGCCGAACGTCATGACCCTCAGCGAGTTACAGAAGGTGCTGCAGAACCTGCTGCGCGAGAAGGTCTCGATCCGCAACCTGGGGACTATCCTCGAGGTGCTCGCCGACGCCGGCCGCTCGGTCAAAAATGCCGACGCGCTCACCGAGTTCGTGCGCCAGCGGCTCGGGCTGGCCATCTGCCAGAGCTTGGCCGACGCCTCGGGCACGCTCTATGTGCTGACCCTCGACCCCGCGATCGAGCACACGATCTCGACGAATCTGCGCTCGGCGGAGGACAAGTCGACGCTCGTGCTCGAGCCGCGTTTTGCCGAGCAGGTGATCACGCGCATCGGCTCGCAAGTGGAGCGCATGATCAAGAGCAATGTCATGCCGGTGCTGCTGTGCTCACCCGATCTGCGGCGCCACCTGCGGCGGCTCACAGAGCGCCTGCTGCCCCACCTCGCCGTCGTCTCGCTGACCGAGGTGCCCAATGATCTAAGCCTCAAGTCGTTCGGAGTCGTCACCATATGAGCGCCGCGCCGGCCATTGCCTCCCTACAGCCGGCGCAGCCGCCGCCGGCCCTGGCCCTCGGACAAATGGTGACGGCGCTCGTGCTGCGGCAGTTCGACGCCAGCCGTTACCTCGTGCGCATGCTCGGCCAGGATCGCGTAGTCGAGAGCATGAGCGCATTGCGCGCCAACGAGCTCGTCCACGCCCGTGTGGTCACCCTCGGCGAGCGCATCGAGCTCGAACGGATGCCTGATCGCGCCGAGCTTGGGCCGCAGACGCAGGCCGGCGGCCCGGCATCGCTCGCATGGCAAGCGGCCAGCGGTCGCGCGGGGGATCTCATCGCCGAGCTCTTTGGGCTGTATCGAGCGCAGCTTGAGCCGGCCGACGCGGAGCGGCTGCGCCGAGCCGTGGAGCGCGCGGCGCGCCCCGAGCGGATGGCGCTTGCGGGGCTCGTGCTGCGCAAGGTCGGACTGCCACTCGAGCCCGAGCTGCTACAGCCGCTTTACGAGACGCTCGGTGCACCGGGCGGCCTTCTCGCTCCCCTGCCGGCGGATGAAGGCACCTCCACGCCGCCTGCATGGTGGTCGGTGGCGCAATTTGTGCTCAACACGCAATCCGGCGGATCTCTCGCGCATAGCCTCGGATCGCTGCCCGTGCGGTGGCGGGCGAAAGAGATCGACGCCGACGCCGCGCTCTTCGAGGAGCGCGATCGCGCGCCGAGCCCGTCGCCATCCGCTGGCTATCGCAAGGTCGTGCTAGCGCTCGATACCGAGCGGCTTGGGCGCGTGGAGGTGAGGGCAACGATGGCCGAGCAGCGGCTTCGCGTCGTGCTTGCCAGCGAAAGGCGCGAGAGCACGAACGCGCTGCTCCGGCATGGTGAATCGCTTGCGGGCGCGCTCGCGGCCGCCGGCTGGCAAGTCGACGAAATCGCCTACGAGACACGCTCCACGCTTACGCCGAGTGGACCGGTGCAGGCGGCGCTGGAGCACCTTATAGCGCCCGGCAGCGTGGACCGCCTGCTATGAGCTCCGCCTTCGAACAACCCGTGCGTATCGTCGGCCTCAAGTACGAGGCCGAAGACGGCGCACCGCAGGTGATCCTCAAGGCGAGCGGCGAGGTCGCCGAGGAGGTGCTCAGCAAACGCCGCCATTGCATGCCGGCGCCGGCTGTAGTGAAGAACGAAACGCTGCTCGAGCAGCTGTTCCGTCTTCCGATCGACAGCCGCATAGGACCCGAGCTTTATGGTGTGGTGGCGGTGCTGCTCGCGCACGTGCTCGCGGTGGAAGAAAAACTTGATGGAGATGCCAGTGCTTGATGCCATCGATGTCGCCGGCCGGATCATGGCGGATGAGCTCTTCCGGCTGAACGTCGTGAGTCAGAACCTCGCCAACGCGGGCACCGCGGGGTACAAGAGCGAGCTCGTCGTCTCGCAGCCGTTCGCCGAGCAGCTGCAGGTCGGCGTACCCGCCGTGGGCACAAGCAAGATCGTCACCGTGAGCCTCCCCGGGCTCACGAGCGTGCTCGACACGACGCAGGGTACGCTCACGCGCACGGGTAACGCGCTCGAGATCGCGCTCGAAGGACCCGGGTTTTTCGAGGTCCAGGGGAGCGACGGGCCGCTCTACACGAGGCAGGGCTCCTTCCGCCTCGACGCCACTGGACGCCTGGTGACGGCCGCCGGGCTGCCGGTGTCGGGAGTTGCAGGCGACATCGTGCTGCGCAGCGCCGAGCCGACGATCGATGCGCAGGGCCGCGTGCTCGAAGGCGATCAGCCCGTCGGCCAGCTCAAGATCATGAGATTTCGCGACGTGTCCCGGCTCGCGCCGATGGGACAAGGGCTCTACCGCGCCGATGCCGCGGGCGAGGTGCTGAGCAACGCGCTCCAGGTGCGGCAAGGCTTCGTCGAGTCGTCCAACGCGACCGCGTTGCCGCAGATGATCCGCATGATCGAGGTCGTGCGCCGATTCGAGGCGGCGCAGAAGCTGGTGCAGAACTACGACGGCATGCTGGGCACCGCAATCCGTACGCTCGGCGAATTCTAAGGAGGCACACGTGCTCGACTCGCTCTATATCGCCGCCACTGGTATGCAGGCGCAGCAGCTCAATGTGGATACCATTTCCAATAATCTGGCCAACGTCAACACGACCGGCTACAAGCGTGGCCGCGTCTCGTTCCAGGACCTTCTCTATCGCGAGGTAATCAGGACAAGTCCGCTCCTTGGCGCTGAGGCGGCCGCGCGCTTCGGCGCTGGTGTAGGCGCGACAGATACGACGAAGTCGTTCGCCGACGGCGACTTGCGAAAGACCGATGGGCTGCTCGATGTCGCGATCCGCGGAGCCGGCTTCTTCGAGGTGCAGCTTCCGGACGGAAGCCGTGCGTTCACGCGCGCGGGCGCGCTGCAGGTCAATAAAGATAATGTGCTCACGACCGGCGACGGCCTGGTTGTCATGCCGATGCTTCAGCTTCCGGCGGAAGCGACCGGCATCACCGTCGATTCGACGGGGCATGTCACCGCTGCGGTGCCAGGCGATACGAACGCCGTGGACGTTGGGCAATTCGAGCTTGCCCGCTTCGTGAATGCCGCGGGCCTCGCCGCGCTGGGCGCGAATCTGTACAGCGCCACCGACAAATCGGGCGAGCCTCTTAGCGGCAAGCCCGGCGAGCCGGGCTTCGGGACGCTGACGCAGGGCTTTCTCGAGGCCTCCAATGTGAAGCTCGTCGACGAGCTGATCGGCCTCGTCATCGCGCAACGCGGCTTCGAGGTAAACGCCAAGGCGGCCCAGGCCGCCGACGAACTGCTCAGCCTGATCAACAACCTCCGGCGCTAGGCATGCTCGGCAAAGTCATCGTTCTTCTGGCCGCGACCTTCGACGCCACGGCCGGCCTCGACTGCGCCGCGGCCGTTGCGGTGCGCTCACGCAGCACTGTGACCGAGACGTATTTCCGCCTCGGCGACGTGGCCGACGTGCGGGCCGAGCCTAAGGCATTGCAGCAAGCTTTGTTTGAGCTGCGCATCGGCCGCAGCCCGCGCGGCGCCGGCGCGTCGGCGTTCATGCGCAGCGATCTCGAGCGGCTGGTGTCGCGCGCGATGCCGCAGATGAAGCTCTGCTTCGAGGGGCCGGCGCGATTCGGCGTGCAGCGTGGCCCGCTGCAGTCCCTCGAGCTTTCTCAGCTGAGCGCCGCCGCAAGGCAGGCGCTCGCTCGCTTCGTTGCGGAGCGTTCCACGCGTTCGTCGATCGAGCCCTTCGGGCAACAGCCAGACGCCCCGCTATGGCTACCGGCGGGCGCCGTGGAGTTGCGGCCCCGTATTGCGGCCACGACCGCCGTTGCGCCAAGGATGGACGTATGGATGGATGTCTATGTTGACGGCCTGCAGCAGCAATCGGTGCCGGTGACCTTTGCCGTGCAGGCGCGGCGGCCGGTGCTTTGTGCGCGCGTGGCGCTCGCCGCCGGGGCGCTGCTAGCGCCAGGACAGTTCGGAATCGAGGAGCGCGACATCGCCACGGGCGAGTCGTGGCTGGCGGCCGATGCGCCGCTCGTCGGCGTGCGGCTAAAGCGCGCGCTCGCCCCTGGCGAAGCGCTGATGGCGAAGGACGTGGAGATGGCCCCGGTTGTCGCCAAGAGCGAGCGCGTGCGCGTGCGTCTCTCCAGCGGCGCGATCGATCTGGAGACAGTGGGCATTGCGAGCCGGGACGCGAAGCCCGGCGAAGTGATCCGCGTACGTACTGAGAACGACGATCGCAGCTACCCGGCGAGGGTAACCGGAGCCGGCGCCGTACAGGCGTTGTGGAGGTGACATGCGAAGCATTTATCTTGCGATCGTAATTGGGACGGTGCCGGCAGCGTCGCTAGCGCAGGGCCTGTATCGCGAGGATACGTTTCGTCCGCTTACCGCGGACCACCGTGCTTATCGGCTAGGAGACGCGCTGACCGTTCTCGTATTCGAAAACTCGAGCGCCACGACGACGGCGGACACCTCCACCGACAAGCAGGGAAGCGTCGGCATCACCGTTGTGACGCCCAACCATGACAAAAAGGCCAATCTCGCACTGAACGAAGATTTTTCCGGCAGGGGGCGCGTCCAGAGGACCGGCAAGCTCCTCGCGCAACTGACGGTGAACGTAAGAGCAGTCGCGCCGAATGGAGACCTGATCGTCGCCGGCAGCCAGCTCATCGAGGTGAACGACGAGCGCCAGCACATCCTGCTCGAGGGACGCGTGCGCCCGCTCGACATCAGCGAGACCAACACCGTTCCCTCGTCGCGCCTC
>Ga0307472_100000879_pt1 | contig 11293 bp, 12 predicted proteins | sample atmos_gasesAM5C__2_FD_204582 | JGI IMG/M metagenome (GOLD analysis project Ga0307472, IMG submission 204582) | Hardwood forest soil microbial communities from Morgan-Monroe State Forest, Indiana, United States - atmos_gasesAM5C_05 | ecosystem: Environmental > Terrestrial > Soil > Temperate... | reverse complement strand
AAGCGCCGGTGACCTTCCCGCATACCGAGCGTGGTCAGCCGGTAGCGCTGCACACCCGCATCATCGAGCTGAGGCTCGGCATATCCGTCCTCCACGAGCTGGCGCAATGTCGCGTGCACCGCCATGCTGTCGTCGACGAAGCGGAGGATGTCCGCGGGGCTGACGTCCGGGCCGAGGCCCTCCCCTTGAAGCCAGAACATGATCTGTAAGATCTCGTCTCGCTGCTGGAGCGCGGCGACGGGATCAGCGACTCGATCGCCATCTGCGAGTAGCCGGTCAACGTGCTTCAGGGCGGCATTCACCGCGGCCTGGACCTGAGGTGTCAGGTCGGTCGTCAGCTCGTCCACTTCCGCGGGCTCGCAGCCGACGATGAAGACCTCGGGGGGCAGCGCTCGGAGTGCCTTGGCGACGGCCAGCGCCCGCGACGGCACGGCGAGGTGGAGATCAACCTCCCCGGCCGACTCGACGGACTCCACCTGGACCACGTAGACCGTACCGGGCACCCCGCCTCGGCTCATGGCATCGACGATGATCAGCCGGTCGCACGGGGTCAGAAGCTCCTGGGCGAGCCGGATCCCGGCCGTGCCTACCTCCATCAGCTCAACCCCCGGGATCGGCTCCCGCTGCTCCAATCGTCGAATCACCTCGACGCCGAAGCCGTCGTCACCACGAAGGACGTTGCCAAACCCGGCGATGAGCGTGCGCACAGTCAGCGCCCGACCGCCGGCTCGACACCGACAGCTACCCGGATCTCGTCGTCCTCGATCGCGACCGGCAACACCGCGAGATGCTCGGCGCCCCCATCGAGGCGCTTGCCGGTCCGGACGTCATAGCGGCACCCGTGCCACGAGCACCGCAGCTCGGCACCGTCCAGAGTCCCGAACTGAAGGGGCAGCGGAGTGTCGCCGCACCGGTTCGTCACCGCATGAATCTCTCCCTCCACATTCGCGATGAGGATCGGCTGCCCCTCGACATCGACTGCCGTCATCCGGCCGGGCGCGACGTCTGCCGTCCCACAGGCGCGCCGATACACCGGTCGCTGGGCCCGTCGCAACCCTACTTGCAGCAGCACGGGTCCGGGGGTGGCGCGGTCCCCGAGCACGAGCTCCTGGAAGCCAAGCAAGCCCGTCCGGAGCGCCTCTTCCACGTCGTGTCGCACGGCTTCGAGATCCGGCCCGCTGTCGCGGAGCCCGTGGAGCCGGACATACACGGCTCCGCCAACCACGTCGACGAGCTCGACATCGATCCCGTGATCGTGCAGATGACCACGCACCGCATCGAGCGCCTCTTCCGCGAGCACTCGCCGGTCGACGGCCAAGAGCTCGTAGGACATCAGAAGCAGGCGAACGGCTGGATCGCCGGCGAGGCGATTGACGAACGCGTCCCCGGCCATGCCTCGAATGGCGTTCACGAGGTGGGTCAGGGCGGTGCGATGAACCGCGTCGACGCCTTGAAGGAGCGCCGTCACGGCCTCACGCACCGCGGGATCAGGATGCGACTCGAGCGTATCAATGAGCCGCTGGACCTCCTCGAGGAGATCTGGCTTCATCCGAGGCGGTTCCCTGCCACGCTGGGTAGCGCGCCACCGAGCCCGGTGCTGGGGAGCCGAGCCGCCGCCGCCGCATCCGTGGCCATAGCCACCGCGAGGTCGCACACCTGCTCGATCACCTTGGCCACCGGCTCGCTGAAGTCTTCGCCGAACTCCTGCACACCCGGCTCCACTTCGATGACCACCACCTCGTCGGGCAGGCCGCCGAAGTGGCGCGTCACCACGAGTGTGTTATCGAGCGCGATGACGCCGGTCACCGCCTCGGCCACCGCGCGCTGAATCTCCTCGTCGTTCGGCAGGACACCATCCCAACGGTAGGCTCTGACCGCACCCGGCGGGCGGTTCCCGCGCTCCACCGCCGCCACCACCACGGCCCGTGTGAAGCGCCGCTCCGGGGGCTCGTCCTCCAGCCGTTGCATGACGGCGATCGGGTTGTAGCTGAGGTCTTCCACCACCACGTCGCCGAGCCAGGAGCGATCGAGAAGACGGTCGGCCACCACCACTCCGACCGAATGATCTCGGAGGTTACGATACCCGACGCCGGCCACGATGACGCGCACCGTTACCCGCCGTCGTCGTCGACACCGCAGGCACACGTGTTCACTTCGCGAGTGATGACGCCGGCATCCGAATGGATGTGGGTGGTGCACGGCATGCAGGGGTCGAAGCTCCGGATGGCGCGCAGGATGTCGATCCCCTTGAACTTTGCCGGGTCCTCGGTCTCTTCCAGGAGCGGAGTGTTGAGGACGGCTTCCTCGTAGGGACCCGGCTGCTGCCAGCGATCAGTCGGCGAGGCGTTCCAGGTTGACGGCGTGAGGATCTGGTAGTTGGCCACGGCGCCCCGGTCGAGCGTCAGGTGATGGGTCAGGTACCCGCGCCCCGCCCCCCAGAAGCCAACGCCACGCTGCTCACCCCGCTTGGGGATCTCGAAGGGCGTGCTGGTCTTCGTGTCACCCAGTTTAAGGCGATCCATCGCGGCCAGCCAGTTGTTCATGGCGACCAGCGCCGTGAATCCCGTGCAATAGGCTCGAGCGCGGTTACGCTCGAAGGCATTCCAGACCGCCGGGACTTTCCATTCGAGCTCGAGCTCGGGGAGGGCTCCCTTGGGCAGGCGAAGCTTGAGCGAGGTGCCGGTGGCCTCGATGAAGGGGTTCGCCGGCAGCTTTTGCGCGACGGCGGTGTTCCACAGCCGGGCGTAGGCGCCGGCTTCCATGGACTGACGGTCCCAGCGCGGGGCCGTGTCCCACGTGTACTTCTCCTTCCAGTTCTGCCCCTGCGGTCGCGGCTTGGTCACCTTGTTCCACGGGTGGTACGGCGAGAGCGGGTTGCCCACCGGGTCGGTAGGAAAATGCTGACGCTGCCCGTTTCCCGACCACTCCTCATAGTAGGAATGCTCCACGAACTCCTCGACCCCGATGTTCAAGGCATGGAGATCGGTGGTCACCAGCTGGCCATCCATGATGACACCGGGAGTCGCCCAGCGCCGCTCACCCCACGCGGTGGCGCCGGCATAGGAGGCGTCGTAGGCTTCGTGATGATCGAAGATACCGGTGTCGATCAGGTTCGCTCGTCTAGCCCCCACCTGCTTGTAGGCCGGATTCGCCTCGTAGAAGAACTCCGTGAGATCATCCCAGATGGCCGCGAGCTTCTTCGAGTAATCGAAGAACTGGGCCAGTCGCGTGAACATCTCGTTCATCACGGACAGCGTGATCGTCGAGCTCATTCCCCCCGGGACAATCGTCTGGGGGTGCGGATACTTGCCGCAGATCAGCACGTAGGCTTCCCGCGCGACCCGCGTCATGTGCAGCGCTTCGAGATAGAGCTTGCCCGTGAGCGGATTCAGATCCTCCATGAGATCGCCGATCGTACGGAACCCGTGAATCTCGGCGTGGGGCGCCTGGGCGGACCGGGCGCGCGCGAGCAGCGATGGATTCGTGGGACCCACCATGGCCGCGGAATAGTCGGGGCCGGCCAGTAGATGCAGGTGTAGCGGGTGGTCGTAGAGGAACTCGAGAGCGAGCGCGATGTTGCGGATCAATATGCCAAGGGGCGGTGGGACGCAGCCGATGGCCATCTCGATGGCCATGGCCGAGGTGACGGAATGCACGCCCCCGCACACGCCGCAGGCTCGGCTCGTGATGAAGATCGCGTCGCGCGGATCGCGCCCGATCATGATGACCTCGTAGCCGCGGAACAACGTCGCCATGGACCGCGCTTCGAGCACCTTACGACCCTTGAAGTCGGCTACGGTGTGGAAGGCCAGCGCGCCGGCGACCCGCGTGACCGGGTCGAAGTCGAGATCCTTGATGTAGCCGTTACGCTTGAGCAGGTCCTCGATCCGCTCCGCCGTCAGCTGAGCAGGTGCCCCTCGAGGGGTCGCCGTAGACGGTCCGTACGGATCCGCCACCCCCGCGCGCAGGAACGGCTTCCCCTCAGCGTCAAACTCGATGGGAAGATTCTTAAAGCACATTGGACCCTCGTCGTATCACAGCAGCCGGAACACTTTGGCCGCCCGCCCCACGTGGCGGTCGGCCGACTCTAGGCCGCCCAGCAGCGCGCCCAGCGCGCCATTGATGGTGGTGAGCTTCTCGGGCAAAGGGGCGGTATGACCACGGACCGCTTCGAGACCATCCGCGATGGCGGCCACGCTCTTCCGGGTATCGAGGAGGGCCCAGGCGATCGCAATGAGGTACCCCGCGAGCGCGAGCACCACGAGGGCGACCGTGATCAACGTCAACGTCAAGAGCATGGGGGCCTCCTCACGAGCTGCGCTCTTCCAGCACGGTGGCGACCGTATCGAGCTTCCGCTCCACGGCTCCAGCTGAGCCGAGCATGTCTCCGGCCACCGAGATGGTGGCGTCGAGCGCCTTGATGTTCGCCGTGTTGCGCGCAATGCTGCCGGCCGCCCGCAACGTCTCGGCAGCGTATCGCTGGATCGAGCGGGCCGAGCGCCACGTGCGATGGAGCGAGTAGACGGCAAGGGGCACGAAGACGACCAGCGTGACGATCAGGCCAGTCCACCAGATCGTGTACACAACCTCCGGGACCGTCGAGGGGCTCATCGTCCTGTCTGTTTGGAAACCGAGGCGATTAGCTTGGCCAGGTTCCCGTCGATGGCCCACAGGCCGTCGCGGACGGCGCTGAGGCCCCCGTTGAGCCTCGTCACCTGCGGCGCCAGGGCGTCGGTCTGCCGCTCGATGGCGCGGACGCCGAGACGGATCTTGGCGAGAAAGTTGACTGGAGCCTTGAACCGGGTGGCCGGTCCGCCGATCGTCTCAAGCTCGCCGTCGATCGCACGCAGGAAAAGGGCAAGGGCCACGAAAAGGGCAGCCGCTCCCAGCACCGAAATCAGCGCCAGCAAGACCATGACATTCATCGCGTCGGCTCCGTGTCGAGCACACAGCCCGGACACCCAGGACAGTGCGCAGCGTGGGCGCCCATCGCCGCCGTGGCGGCCACGATGCCCTTCGCGGAAGCGAGAATTTCCCCAGCGATATGATTTGTCGTGTCAAGGATGGCGATGTGGATGGTGTTGTTGGCGACCTGCTGGCCGATCGTCCAGATCGTCGACACCTCGGATCGCACCTCGCGTGCCGCCCGCAAGATGAGAGCCAGCAACACGGCGACCACGATGAGGACCACCGCGTAGATCACGAGAGTCGTGATCCACATCCGCTGGATGGTGTCGGGGCTGATGTCGGGCATAGTCCTCTCCTAGCTTCGGCCGCCGGCGGCAGCGTGGCTCTGGAGCGCCTCGGCGAGAGCCGTCGCCTTGGCCTCGATGTCGCGCACCGTGTCGCGCAGCTCTTCGGCTACCTCGTTCGTCGTCTGGAGCGCCCAGATCGTGCGGGTGTCGTCGCGAATCGCCTCGAGAGCGACGACAGCCCGGCGAGCGTGGCCGGCGATACTCCGAGCGGTAAGCCAGATCGTCACGAGCAAGGCCGCCGCCACGAGAATGACGACTGCCGCCACCAGCATCCAGATTCGCCAGGCCGCCCAGAGATCAGCGCTTGTCATCGCTGTCCTCCCGGGCCGCGCTCCCGTCGATGTAGTCGTTGCGATAACCGGGACGGTCTCCTCCCCAGAAGCGATCCTTTTCGTTCGGCGGCCGACCCGGCTTTTTGGCCCCCAGGTGCTGCCACACGCTGTAGAAGAACTTGATCGCCCGGTCGGTTGCCGTTTGCGCCTGGACATGGGCCCACCCGCTCGGCACCTCCCCCGTCACGTCCCAGCGGTGCTCCCGGTTGGCCTCGCGATTCGAGAGTCGTCGGAGTCGGCGGATCACCATGCCCACGCTCTTGGCGGCGAAAGTCGAGACGATGGCGCCGGGTGGCGTCTTGTAGAACGGGCTGAACTTGTCGGGGAAGCCCGGCATGGTGCACCCGATGCACACGCCGCCGGCCTTCATGCACCCGCCCATGTGGTTGATGGCGCCGCGCTGCACGATGTTGCAGTTGACGACAGGGCCCCAGCAGCCGATCTCCACCAGACATTCCGGGTCACCGTAGTGCTCGGCGAAGAGGCCCTCCTCGTAGAATCCGGCGCGCGTGCAACCCTGATGCACGGTGTCGCGGAAGAGCCACGCCGGCCGGCCGAGCTCGTCGAAGGTCGGCAGCGGGCCCAGCCCTTGCAGGAAGAGCAGCACGGCGAACACCGTCTCGGTAAAGTTGTCTCCCTGCGGCGCGCACCCCGGGATATTGATCACGGGCAGACCGAAGGCGCTCCGGTAGTCCTTGCCAAGATAGTCCATGAGGCTCATGGCGCCGGTGGGGTTGCCCTCGGCGGACGGGACGCCGCCCCACGTGGCGCAGGTTCCGATGGCGATGGTGGCCGCAGCCCCCGGCGCGAGCCTGCGCAACCATGTCGCCGTCGGCACGGGCTGCGGTCTCTCAACGCCCTCGACGGTCTCGACACCCATGGCCGAGAAATACCCGCCGGTCCGTCCAGCGATCCGTTCGTCGGCCACCGAGCCTTCGAACACCACGACGTAGGGGGCTCCGAGCTTGCCTTCCCACGCGTCGGCGAAGGACTTCACAAACTCTGCCCCGGCCTCTACCGAGAGGACGGGGTGATGGAGGATGACCTTTGGCATCGCAGGGACCGCCCCGGCGAGAAGCCCCTCGATGCCCGGGTTTGTCGCGCCGGCCACCGAGATCGTGCAGCCGTCACAGCTCATCCCGGCGAGCCAGTAGACATGGATCGTCTTGATCGGCCCGAGCGGTAAGCGCTCGCGGCTCGGCTCGGGTTGCGTCTCCGGGACCGAGGGCTGCTCGCCTTTGAGGACTTCGCGTTCCACTATTGCCATGGACTTGGCTCCCCGGCTCCGCGCGCTAACAAATGCGCGGCAGCTGATCTCCCCGTAGCATGTCGACGATCCGGCGCCCGCGCACGCGCGTCTTGAGCACCACGAGGCGATCGGAATCGTCCACGACCTCTCCAATGATACGTGCGTCGCGCCCCTCGGCCCGTCGGCGCATGGCGGCCAGGATCTTGTCTGCACTCTCCGGCGCCACCACCGCCAGCAGCTTCCCCTCGTTGGCGACGTAGAGAGGATCAAAACCTAGAAGCTCACAGATCCCCCGTACCGGTTCCTTCACGAGGATGGCTTCCTCCTCGAGCACGATCCCCACGGAAGACTGGCGCGCTATCTCGTTCATCGCGGTGGCGACACCACCCCTCGTCGGGTCCCGCAGGCAGTGAATCTGTCCGCCCGCCTCGAGCATGTCCAGTACGAGCTCGTGAAGCGGCGCCGAGTCGCTCTCGATCGGAGACTCGACCTCCAGGTCGGTTCGGGCGGCCATGATCGTGATGCCGTGCTCGGCAATGGCGCCGCTCAGGATCACCACATCCCCCGGGCGGGCGCCCGCGGCGGTGATCTCCTGGCTGTGCGCCACCATTCCGACCCCGCTCGTCGTGATGAAGCACCCGTCGGCCTTGCCTCGATCAACCACCTTGGTGTCGCCGGTAACGACCAAGACGCCTGCCCTCTTGGCGGCCCCGCTCATCGATTCCACGATGCGGCCGAGCTGCGCGAGAGGAAACCCCTCCTCGAGAATGAAAGCCGCGCTCAGATACAGGGGCCGGGCTCCCGCCATGGCGAGGTCGTTGACCGTCCCATTGACCGCGAGCATCCCAATGTCGCCGCCGGGGAAGAAGAGCGGGGTCACCACGTGAGCGTCGGTCGTGAAGGCGAGTCGCTCGCCCGCGACCTTGAAGACGGCCTGATCATCCAGGCGCTCAAGATACGAGTTCCGGAACGCAGGCAGGAAGTATCGCGCGATGAGTTCCGCGGTCATCTTGCCACCACTTCCGTGGCCCAGGAGCACGCGATCGGTGCTCGCGAGGGGGAGGGCGCAGCTCAGCGCGAAGCTGCCCGGCGCCCCGTTAGATGACATCGTCCTCTCCGAGCGCGACATGCACCAGATCCCACACGACGTGGTAAAGCGCCACGTGCGTCTCCTGGATCCGGTGAATGCTGAACGAGGGTACGACAAAGCAATACTCGGCGAGATCAGGGAGTCGACCGCCGTCCTTGCCGGTGAACGCGATGGTGAGGAGGCCCAGCCCACGTGCAGTTTCGAGCGCCTGAACCAGATTGGGCGATTTCCCGCTCGTGCTCACGGCGAGGGCCATATCCTCTGGCCGCGCGAGCACGCGCAGCTGGTCGGCAAAGATCTTGGCAAAATCGCGATCGTTCGAGATCGCGGTCAGCAGGGCCGGGTCGGCGGTGAGAGCCATGGCCGGCAGGGCCTTCCGCTTCTCGATAATCGGATGGAAGAACTCGAGGGCAATATGCTGGGCATCGGTCGCGCTCCCGCCGTTCCCCATGACATAGAGGCGACCGCCGGCCGAGAAGCGCCCGGCCATGGCCCGTACCAGCGCCTCGATGCGATCGGCCTCCGCGCGGAAGAACTGTTCCTTGACGTCGCCGCTTTCGCGGGCCTTCCGAAGGATCGCCTCCTTCACCGGATGGCCTCCTGACGGTGGCGACCGTACGCGAAGTAGGCGGCGCAGGCCCCCTCGGCCGAGATCATCGTCGCGCCCAAGGGCCTCTCGGGCGTGCAGGCGCTCCCGAACGCGGGGCAGTCGGGCGGCTTCTTGAGGCCCCGAAGGATCTGTCCGCTGATGCAGGCGGCGGGCTCCAGCGTCTCCATCGCGCTCACGTCGAATCGGTGCTCGGCGTCGTACTCCCGGAGCTCGTACTGAAGGCGCAGGCCGCTCTTGGGAATGGTGCCGATTCCCCGCCACTTGCGATCGCACACCTCGAAGGCCGACCACATGAGCCGCTGGGCGGCCGGATTGCCCGCGCGGGTGACCACTCGCGAATACTGATTTTGCACGTCGACATCGCCCGCCTCGAGGAGACGGACGGTGTGGAGCACACCATCCAGGAGGTCGACGGGCTCGAAGCCGGAAATCACGATGGGGACCCGATAGTGTGAGGCGAGGGCTTCGTACTCGCGATAGCCCATCACCGTGCAGACGTGCCCCGGGCCGAGAAAGCCCTGGACCCGATTGCCAGGCGATTGCAAGACAGCGGCAATGGCGGGAGGCACCAATACGTGAGACACGAGCATGGAGAAGTTCTTGACGCCGAGCGCCGCGGCCCGGGTCACCGCCAGCGCGTTGGCAGGCGCCGTCGTTTCAAAGCCGATGGCGAAGAACACGACCTCTCGATCCGGGTGCTGCTGGGCAAGGCGGACCGCGTCCAGCGGGGCGTAGACGATCCGCACGTCGGCACCCTGCGATTTCAGTCGGAGGAGATCCGTGTGCGAACCTGGGACGCGCAGCATGTCGCCGAAAGAGGCGAACGTGACCTTCGGCCTGCTCGCGATGGCATGGGCCTTGTCGATCTGCTCCAGCGGAGTCACGCACACGGGACATCCAGGGCCGTGTACGAGCTCGATCCCTGACGGCAGCATCCGATCCACGCCATGTTTCACGATGGAGTGTGTCTGGCCCCCGCAGACTTCCATGAGAGTCCACGGCCGTGTGGTCACCCGGCCGATCTCGGCCAGGATCTTCGCCGCGACACGTCCATCCCGATATTCATCCAGGTATTTCACGCCGGGCCCTCAGGTAGTTTGAGCTCATCAAGGAAACCCAACTCTTCGAGAAGGCGGTACGTCCGCTCGGCCTCTTCCGGGTCTACCAGACTGAGCGCGAATCCGACATGGACGAGCACGTAGTCTCCGACGCCGGCCTCGGGCAGCTGCGCGAGACAGGCCTTCTTGACCGTTCCGCCGAAGTCGACGCGCCCCATGCGAAGCCCGTGATCCTCGAAGACCTCGATGACTTTCCCCGGAATGGCGAGACACATCAGACGCGACTCCGGGCCGCGATCGCCGCCTGCCCCAGGGCCAGTCCACCGTCATTGGGCGGAACCTGATGATGCGTGTAGACCTGGAAACCGGAGCGACGGAGTCCGTCGACCGCGAGCTGCAAGAGCGTGGCGTTTTGAAAAACGCCTCCGCTGAGGGCGACACGATCCAGCCCGGAGCGGTCACGCAGACGGCGGCAGGTCCTCACGATCACGTCAGCAAGGGTCGCGTGGAAGCGGCTCCCAATCTGCTCGGCACCGATCTCCGCAAGGAGATCCTCGACGACTCCGCGGAAGATGTCCGGCGTCTGGACGACAATCCTGCCATCCCTCTCCTGCAGGTCCACCGAGTACACCCGATCGGCCTCCGGAGCCGCCAGCGCTTCGAGCTCCATGGCGGCCTGGGCCTCGAAGTCCACTCGATCCCGGAGCCCCAGAAGGCTGGCGACGGCGTCGAAGAGCCGACCGGCGCTGGATGTAGGCGGCGCATTGAGGCCCCCCTTTGCTGCACGGCTCAAGAGGCGCCACGCCGTGCGGTCCAGGCGCCGCACGAAGGCCAGATCCAGTTCTTGCATTGCATCGCCGTAGGCGGCCTGCAGGAACACGGCTGCCATGCGCCACGGCTCCCGGATGGCCGCCTCTCCGCCTGGCATCGGGACCTCCTGGAAGGAGCCGGCGCGCTCGAATCCATCGAGATCCGCCAGCAGAAACTCGCCGCCCCACACATGCCCATCCGTGCCGTAGCCGGTGCCGTCCCAGGAGACGCCGATCACGCGGGCATCGATCCCGTTGTCGGCGAGACAGCTCGCGATGTGCGCGTGGTGATGCTGGACCGGAACGTGACGAACGCCGTCGAGCATCCGGGCGTAGGACGTTGACCGATAGCCTGGGTGGAGATCATGGGCGACGACGCGGGGCGTGAGCTCCAGAAGGCGCTGGAGATGAGCAATGGCGTCCGTCCAGGCACGGTATGCGCGCTCATCGCCAAGATCACTCAGATGCTGGCTGAGGAACACTTCCCGGCCCCGAACCAGAGCAAACACGCTCTTGAGCTCCCCGCCACAGGCAAGGATCGGCTCTGCCGCCTCGTAGACCAAGGAGATCGCCAGCGGCACATAGCCCCGCGCCCGGCGCAGGACGACCGGGGCACCGTCGATGCATCGCGCCACCGAGTCGTCGCACCGCACCTCGATGGGTCGGTCGTGAGCCAGGAAGAGGTCCGCGATGCCACCCAGCCGGGCCAAGGCATCTCCGTCCTCGTACGCAATGGGCTCGTCGCTGCGGTTCCCGCTAGTCATGACCAGTGGATAGTCGACTCGCCCAAGAAGCAGATGCTGGAGGGGCGTATGCGGCAACATCAGGCCGAGATGGCGCAGCCTCGGGGCCACTTCGTCGGCTACCTCCTGGCCGGCCTCAGGACGGCA
>Ga0307472_100000878_pt1 | contig 11293 bp, 9 predicted proteins | sample atmos_gasesAM5C__2_FD_204582 | JGI IMG/M metagenome (GOLD analysis project Ga0307472, IMG submission 204582) | Hardwood forest soil microbial communities from Morgan-Monroe State Forest, Indiana, United States - atmos_gasesAM5C_05 | ecosystem: Environmental > Terrestrial > Soil > Temperate... | reverse complement strand
GGAATCTCGATGTGGATTTGCGTGCCCTGGCCTTCTTCGCTGCGAATGTCCATTTTGAACTGGTCGCCGTATAGCAAGCGCAGACGCTCGTGGATGTTGCTGATGCCGATCCCGCCGCCATATACCTCGGCGAGCCGCTCGGGCGAAATACCGACGCCGTTATCCTCGATTTCAATGTAGAGCCTGCCGTCGTTGCGCCGCGTGCGGATACGGATTTGGCCGCCTTCGAGGCGCGGATCGAGTCCGTGCTTCAAGGAGTTTTCTATCATGGGCTGCAGCAGCATGCTGGGAACGAAGGAGTCGAGCGCTTCTGCATCAATTTCCTTGAAAATTTGCAGCTTGTCCCGGCCGAAGCGGATCACTTCGATGTCGAGATAATCATCGATGAACTCGAGTTCCTCGCGCAGTGGCACGAAGGTTTCGTGCTTGCGCAGCAGGCGTCGCAAAATATTGGAGAGTTTCAGCACCACGCCGCGCGCCATGTCCGGGTCGAAGCGAATGAGCGAAGAAACTGTGTTCAACGTGTTGAACAAGAAATGCGGATTGATCTGGCTCGAGAGCGCGTCCATGCGCGCTTTCAAAAGAAGCTGTTGATTCTGCTCGAGATTCATCTCGATGCGCGTGTTGTTCCAGATTTTGATCGCCATCGCGACGCACATCACAGACGACAACACTATAAGCAGCATGTAGCCCCAATTGCTCGGGCGAAATGCAAAAAGCCAGTTTTCCGGCATTACGGACGCCAGTTCGACCTGCGCGACTTCGAACGCAGCGCAGGCAAACAGCGGCAACATCGCCCAATTCTTTTTGCCAAATCGCACGAGTTTCCACAGCCATTCCGGGATACTCAAGAACAGAAACGGCCCAAAATGCCAGATGTCTTCTTTTTCCGGGATCACTTCGCGAATCATTCCCGCGAGAAGGCCAACGCTCGCAGCCATCGGGCTCGAAAGCCACTCGTGATTGCCGAACGCAGGCAAGCTGATGAGCGAACCGCCCAGAAGCCCGACGATTCGTCCGCCGATCAAGCCCATGAGGAACGACCCCTCGAGAGTCAAATCGAAGAAGCGGTAGCCAACGAGACGAAGCAAGACTCCAATGGCGAGCGGGGGCGTCAGAAATAGCAGAAGCATCACTTTCTGGTCGGAGTCGCGATTTTCGCTGAAGACAAGCCGGCGGAAAGACCGAAATCGCACGAGCAGCGCCGCGAGAGCCGCCGCCCAGCACACCTTCAGAATCAGGATAAAGAGAAGGTCTCGGCCGCCACTGAGTGGTTCCATTTCGCTCGTTTGCCGCGAACGGGGGTTCAGCGATTACGTTAGCCAAAGCCGGTAGCGATGTAAAGAGATCGAAGCCCGAAGGTTCGATCGCCGCGCGGGGCGGCCGTTTTGCCAAGCCTGTTATAATCAGCGTTTGCAATGAAGCACAAAAGACAATCCGGGAAACAATCCGGGAGAGCGCGCGTCGTCGCCAGGGCAGATCTGCCTACGCGCTTCGGCCGATTTCGCATTTTCGGCATCGAAGGCCGGAAGAAAGGCGAAGAGGCGATCGCGATTCAGCACGGCCCGTTGCAATCTGCTCCGTCACGCAACGGAAAGATTCCGCTTGTGCGCGTGCACTCGCAGTGCCTCACCGGCGACGTGTTCACGTCCGAGCGTTGCGACTGCCGTGCGCAACTCGAGTTTTCGCTGCGGAAAATCGCAGCCGAGCCTTCGGGATTGCTGCTCTACCTGCCACAGGAAGGGCGCGGAATCGGATTGATCAATAAGCTGAAGGCCTACGAGTTGCAGGACGCGGGCCTCGACACGGTGGAAGCGAACCGGCGCCTTGGATTTGCAGACGACGCGCGCGACTACGAATTCGCAGCCGAAGCCTTGAAGGCGCTCGGCCTGAGCGCCGTCCGGTTGCTTTCGAATAACCCCGACAAAGTGGCGCAGCTCGAGCGATCGGGCATTCGCGTCGCGAAGCGAGTCCCCTGCCGCCCGCGGACCAACAAGCATTCGCGGAAGTATCTCCGAACCAAAAAAGACAAGATGGGTCACCTGCTCGCCGGCCTTTAGTTTTCCTTCGTTTTTTTACTTGACAAACGCTGCGCGCGCAGCAATAGTAAACCATATGGTTTACTATCAACCATCGGCGCTCGATAGCACGTTTGCCGCGCTTTCCGATGCCACCCGCCGCGGCATCCTCGCGCGGCTCGCGCAAGGCGAAGCATCCGTCAGCGATCTCGCCGCGCCTTACGAAATGTCTCTTCCTGCCGTGTCGAAACACCTGCGAGTCCTCGAGCGCGCCAGGCTCGTTGAGCGCCGGAAAGACGGACGCGTGCACCGCTGCCGGTTGATCGCCGGGCCGATGAAAGGTGCGGCGCAATGGATTGAGAAATACCGGCAATTCTGGGAACGGCAATTCGATTCGTTGGCTCAATATCTCGAAGACTCACAAAAAGAGGAGGACGCAAAATGGCGACACCAGGCCCTTCACCAGAAACCAGGCTCGAAATACGGCGCACGTTCGCGGCGCCGCGCGAGAAAGTCTTCGCGGCGTGGACGAAGCGCGAAGAGCTAGAAAAGTGGATGTGCAAGGACGTTCCCGAACACAATCCGAAGTATACCGAGCTCGATTTGCGTCCCGGTGGCCGCTATGTAATCGAGATTCCAATGCCTAAGGAAGGTTTCACGTATCGCGGACACGGAACGTTTCGAGAGGTGAAGCCGCCCGAAAAGCTGGTGTTTACCTGGGCCTGGGAGCAGATTCCTCCCCCGAAAACGAAGCCTGAAGACATGGAGGACACCGAATCGCTCGTAACCGTGCAACTGATCGCGCGCGGTAACTCCACGGAGATGATCTTCACGCACGAAAACTTCACCACCGCCAAAGTCCGCGACAGCCACAAGAAGGGTTGGGACGGCTGCTTCGACGCTCTGGACAAGGCACTGGCAGCATAGGCGAAGCCGCGCGTTACGTCGCTCTATACCTCGCGGAGAAAGCGAAGAAATGCGCTCCGGTGGATGCGTGCCAGAAAATTGCAACGATTTTAACCGCCGCCCACGAGGTGAACGATTTCGAAGCGATCGTTCGGCTGGACTTCGGTCTCCTGCCACTTCGCCCGCGGGAGGATATCGAGATTGCGCTCGATCGCCACTCGATCGGCGGTCATTTCAAGGTGCTGAAGCAGCGCCGCAACGGTGAGGCCGTTAGGAATTTCGCGAAGCTCGCCGTTGATGGTAATTTTCATGGAGACTGATTCTGAGTCTAATTCGGAGTTTCGGATTTTAGCTTGGTTGACTGGCCTGAAGAATTCTTCGCCCGCGAGCGCATCGCGAACCGCAGCTCGTCGTTCCCGTTTGGCGTCGCCGCGCGAATCACAAGCGTCAGGTCGCCCTTCCCGAGCGGCGGCAGCGAGAACCGCAGCCGGGCGCGTCCCTGACTATCTGTGGTTTCAGAATGGCGCCGATCCTCGATCGCACCGTCAATAAATGCTTCCACCTCAACCCCAGGCTGCGGTCCCCGGTCCGCTCGGCGCACGAGTTCAACGTCAAGAAATATGCGTCCCCCGGTGAGCCACGACGACGGATTCATAAGCTGCATCTGAATCCCGCCGGGCCGGCCATCCTGAGTTGCAGCCGCGGCAATTTGCGGCTCGAGCGCTCCTGAGCGCAGGTCCTCAATAACCGAACGGTGCTGCTCTTCGACACGATCGCGCAGTCCCTCGTGATTGAATTCCTCGGATTCGGCAAAATGCCGGTAATTGGACGATCGCCGATGCAGCACGCGCCCGCTTTGGTACACGACTGTATCAATTACCGGGTGAGCGGGCCCGCGATCCTCGGTCTGAACGTGGAATACCTCACTGCCGATTTGAACGTCGGTATTGAATCCGGAGCTCATGCCAGAACCGACGCCTGATATAGGGCGCGCGCACGAAGCGGAGGCGAATTGAAGGTCCGGGAGTTCATTTGACCGTGCGCTCTCGGGTCGTTATTATACCAGTGCAACGAAAATGAACAGCAATTACCTCGACAACTACGGCTCGTTGTTGCTGATGTTTATACTCGCCGCCGGATTGTCCGGCGCGTTGATTGTGGTATCCACACTCGTCGGAAAGCACAAGCGTACGAGGGAAAAAGACCAGCCATATGAATGCGGGATTCGTCCTACGGGCGACGCCCGCGAACCAGTTTCTGTGCAGTTCTATATGGTTGCGTTGCTTTTTATCCTGTTCGACATCGAGGCTATCTTTCTGTATCCGTGGGCTTTGGTGTACCACGATCTGAAGCTCTTCGGCTTTGTCGAGATGCTTGTGTACATTATAATCCTGCTCGCAGGATACATCTTCCTCTGGAAGAAGGGCGCGCTCGACTGGAATCGTTGACGCCCACCGAGATCCAACCGTGGAATCAAAGGAAGCTGACAAATCACTCGTAGTCCATCAATTGAAGGCCTGGGACGCGCAGGCCGTCACTGAGGTGATCGAATTTCGGGGCGAAACAACGGTCGTGGTACCCCGAGAACATCTCGTGCGGGCGGCGTCTTATCTTGCATCGGAACCTTCGCTTCATTTTTCCTTTCTTTCGGACATCACCACGGTTGACCGCTTCCCGCTTGAGCCACGCTTTGAGGTGAACTACCAGCTGCTTTCGCTCGACCGAAACGAACGTCTGCGCCTGAAAGTGCGGCTGAGCGGAGACGAGCCGGTGGTGCATTCCGTCACCGAAATCTGGCCCACCGCGAATTGGCACGAACGCGAGAACTTCGATCTGATGGGCATCCGTTTTGAGGGTCATCCCGAGCTTTCTCGCATTCTTATGCCGGACGATTGGGAAGGCTATCCCCAGCGAAAGGACTACCCGGTCGAGGGATATCGCTAATGCCAGCAACGATCGAAACCGTAACCGGCGCAGCGCATACCATGGTCCTGAACATGGGGCCGCAGCATCCGTCCACGCACGGGGTGCTGCGCGTGGTCCTCGAGCTGGACGGCGAGATCGTGGTGAAAGCGCGGCCAGTGATCGGCTATCTGCATACCGGCATCGAGAAAAACATGGAAGCGAAAACCTATTCGCAAGCCATCACCATGACCGACCGGATCGATTACCTGGCGCCGCTTTCCAACAATCTTTGCTATTGCCTCGCGGTGGAAAAGATCCTCGGGATCGAAATTCCCAAGCGCGCGCAATACATTCGCGTGCTGCTCACGGAAATGACGCGAATCGCTTCGCACCTCGTCTGGCTCGGCACTCATGCGATCGATCTCGGCGCAATGTCCGTGTTCCTCTACACCTTCCGCGAGCGCGAAGAGATCATGAAGATTTTCGAGTACGTCTCGGGCCAGCGGATGATGACGAGCTACTTCCGCATCGGCGGCATCGCCCTTGAACCGCCTCCGAACTGGCTCGATCATATCCGCCGCGTGATAGATGCCCTTCCCGCGCACATCGACGAATACGAAGGCCTGCTCACCAACAACCGCATCTGGCTCGGCCGCACGAAGGGTGTGGGAATCATTAGCGCTGAGGATGCGATCGCCATGGGCGCATCGGGCCCAATGCTGCGCGGCAGCGGCGTGCCCTACGACGTCCGCAAGGCGTTCCCTTACTCGAGCTACGAGGAGTTTGACTTCAATATTCAGACACAAACAGCGGGTGATTGTTTCGCGCGATATCAGGTGCGCGTCGCCGAGATTCGCGAGAGCATCAAAATCGTCCGGCAGGCGATGGAAAAAGTTCCCGCGGAGGGGCCTATCAGGGCCACGGCTCCCGGAATTATTCCCCCGTCACGCGAGGAGATGAAGGCCTCGATTGAAGGACTCATCTATCACTTCAAAATTTACACAGAAGGCTTCGCGCCACCGGCGGGTGAAGTCTACCAGGCGATTGAATCGCCTCGCGGTGAGCTGGGATTTTTCGTGGCCAGCGACGGTTCATCGCATCCCTATCGCGTAAAAGTTCGCGCGCCGTCGTTCATCAACTTGCAAACGTTGCCAAGACTCTGCGAAGGCCGCCTGATCGCCGACGTGGTGGCCTGTATCGGGACCACCGATATCGTCCTGGGGGAAGTCGACCGCTAGGCTCTGCCGCCCGGCGCTAAACGAACCATGCAATTGCCGCCGTTACTCGATGCGAAATTTACGGAACTGCTCGGACGCTATCCCGTCAAGCGTTCGGCGCTGATTCCGATGATGCTCTACGCTCAGGATCAATTCGGGTTTCTGAGCGACGAATTGCTCGAAGCCATCGCTAAGCGCGTCGGACTGAATTTAATCGAAGTCACCGAAACGCTCGCGTATTACTCGATGCTCCGCCGCAAGCCCGAGGGCCGCTACCACATCCAGGTCTGCACGAATATTTCCTGCATGCTGCGCGGGGGCAACGAACTCTTTCAGCACGTTCAAAAGCGGCTGGGCATTGGAAACAAGGAAGTGTCGCCCAACGGAACTTTTTCCCTCGAAGAAGTCGAATGCATCGGCGCCTGCACGGGCGCGCCTGCGATTCAAGTGAACTACGACTATCACGAAAATCTCGACCCTTCGAAAATCGATACGATCTTCGAGCAGCTTGAACAAGGCAAGCGTCCGAAACCGGTGTCCGTAATTTCAGGCGCGATTCACGAGCGCCACCCTGCCGAAGTTCCTGTAATAAGCCGCCGCTTCGGAATTCCTGATTCGAACAAAGTTGATGTCTTCCTCCAGCACGATGGCTATCAGGCGCTCGAAAAAGCACTCAAGCAGATGACGCCCGATCAGATTACCGACGAAGTAAAGAAATCGAATCTGCGCGGGCGAGGCGGCGCGGGCTTCCCTGCTGGCATGAAGTGGAGCTTCGTCCCGAAAGAAACGGGTGGCAAGCCGAAATACATCATCGCCAATGGCGATGAAAGCGAGCCGGGCACAAGTAAAGACCGTCCGCTGATGGAAATGGATCCGCACCAATTGATCGAGGGCATGGTAATAACCGGTCGCGCTGTTGGCGCGGAGCGCGGTTACATTTACATTCGAGGCGAGTATCGCTACATCATCGACATCGTCGAAGCCGCGATCGTCGAAGCCTACGCGAGAGGTTATCTCGGCAAGGATATCGTCGGCAGCGGATTCAATTTCGATCTCGTGGCGCACACAGGCGCTGGTGCTTACGAGTGCGGCGAAGAATCCGCGCTCATGGAGTCTCTCGAGGGCAAGCGCGGCTACCCGCGCATCCGCCCGCCATTCCCCGCCGTGGTAGGACTCTACGGTTGCCCAACGGTCATCAATAACGTCGAGACGCTGAGCTCCGTTCCGGCCGTTATCTTGCGCGGTGGCGAGTGGTACGCCGGTCTTGGCACTCCCAAAAATGGCGGCACGCGCCTATACGCAGTTTCCGGGCACGTGAATCGTCCGGGAATTTACGAGTTGCCGATGGGCTTCAACATGAAGCGCATGATTGAAGAAGTGGCCGGTGGCGTGCCGGGCGGAAAGAAAATCAAAGCTGTCGTGCCGGGCGGCAGTTCATGCCCTCTTCTTACGGGCGATGAAATCGACATCGCAATGGATTTTGATTCGGTGGCCAAAGCCGGCTCGATGCTGGGTTCCGGCGGTACCGTAGTTCTCGATGAAGACACATGCATGGTCGACTTTGCGCGGCGCATCATGCATTTCTATGCGCACGAATCGTGCGGCTGGTGCATTCCTTGCCGCGAAGGCACCGCATGGCTCCGCCAGTTGCTCGACCGTTTCCATGATGGAGGCGGCCGCGCTTCGGACATTCCCCTAATCGATGAACTTTCCAAGAACATGCTCGGCCGCACGTTCTGCCCGCTGGGCGACGCGGCTGCCATGCCGACGATCAGCATCGTGAAAAAATGGCGTAATGAATTCGAAGAACACCTGCGCGGCGATTGCCCGTACAAATCCGCTGACGTAATTGCCGAGGTTCGCTAGAGATAATGCCGGAACAAAAACAGATCACGTTCACGCTCAACGATCGAAAGGTGACCACTCCTGCGGGCACGCTTGTCATCGAAGCCGCGAAGCGCCAAGGCATCGAAGTTCCCTCTTTCTGCTATTACCCCGGCCTCGCGCTTCAGGCCGCTTGCCGCATGTGCCTCGTCGAAGTTGAGAAAGCGCCCAAGCTTCAGACGGCGTGCACACTCATCGCTGTCGAGGGCATGGTGGTGAAGACCGATACCGCGCAAGTTCACAAAGCCCGCAAGGACATGATCGAGTTCCTGCTCTCGAATCATCCGCTCGATTGCCCTGTCTGCGACAAGGGCGGCGAATGCGAACTGCAGGACATGACATTTCGCTACGGCCTCGATCACAGCCGCTTCACTGAAGAAAAACTGCACTACCCCGAAGAACGATGGTCGCCGCTCGTTTATTACGACGCGCCGCGCTGCATTCTCTGTTTCCGCTGCGTGCGTGTTTGCGATGAGGGCATGGACGTGAAAGCGCTTGGCGTCGGCGCCCGCGGTGTGCATTCGGTAATCTTGCCGAATGAAAAAGGCGCTCTCGCATGCGAAGAATGCGGAATGTGCATCGATATCTGCCCCGTCGGCGCGCTCACCAGCGGAACCTACCGCTACCAAACGCGGCCGTGGGAGATGACCTACGTCCCAGAGCCGTGCACGCACTGCTCGAACGGCTGCAAGACCACGCTGAGCGTTCGCAATAATGAAATCTTGCGCGCGAACAATCGCGATCATTCCGGAATCAATGACGAGTTTCTCTGTGGCAAAGGCCGCTTTGGCTTCGATTTCACGCACAATCCGGAACGAATCCGCCAGCCGCTCATCCTCCGCAACGGCAAACTCGAACCCGCCAGTTGGGAAGACGCGCTCGAAGAAGTTTCGCGCCGCTTCAAGCAAGTGCGCGATACGCACGGCCCCGCGGCCATTGGCGTGATCGGCTCGAATCACACGACCAACGAAGAGAATTATCTGCTGAATCGTTTCGCGCGCGCGACCCTGGGCACAAGCAACATCGACCATCACCGCACTGCGGACTACACCGGCCTCGCCGCAGCACTCGGCCCCCGAGCCAAAGACTCGCTCGCCACGATGGCGGACGTTTACGCGTCGAATGCCACGCTGCTGATCGCGAATGACGTTACGCAGCAGAATCCGCTCGTGGCCTGGCAGATTCGCACCGCGATTCGACACCGGAAAGCGCGGCTCTACGTCGTCAATGGCCGTCCGAGCAAAATCCACCGCAAAGCTTCGCATCTGGCGGAAGTCGCACAAGGCGCAGAGCGACAGGCCGTCCGCTGGCTCGCATCCGGCGAAGGCGATTTCGACGACAACACGCGTGCCGCGCTTTCTGCATTGAAAGCCGGACTCGAAAAAGAATCCGATGTGGTGATTATTTTCGGCGCCGACATAAACGGTGCCGCGCTTCGCGACCTCGTCAGTTTCGGCTCAAAACTCCCGGGCCACACACGTTTCATGGCGCTTGGCGATTACGCCAACTCGCGCGGCGCAGCGGACATGGGCCTCCTTCCCGATCGGCTTCCCGGCTACGCCGAGCTGGCCGATGCCGCCGAACGCGAACGCTTCAGCAAGCTCTGGGGAAGCGAGATTCCACCTGCGCCGGGCATGACGGCTCGCGAGATGATGGAGGCCGCCGCCGCAGGAAAACTGAAAGCCCTTTACGTCGTTGGCGCAAATCCCGTGAAGACATTTGGTGTTTCGCAGCCTGATCGTCTAGCCGGGCTCGAGCTCTTTGTCGTGCAGGATATGTTCCTAACGGACACTGCGCAGCGCGCCGACGTCGTGCTGCCTGCAGCTTCCACGTACGAAAAAGACGGCACGCTTACCAATACCGCAGGAGAGGTTCAGATGACGCATCGCTCGATCGATCCGCAAGGACCGCGCAGCGATTTCGATCTGATTCGCATTCTCTCGCATCAGCTTGGCATGCTGGGTGTGGGCACTCCGATTCGCTTGCGTACCCCTGAAGCCGCATTCGATGAAATTCGCCAAAATGTGCGCGGCTACGATCTTCCGGTTGCGGGCCTGCTCGCCGGCGGAGCCGAACTTTCTACTGCAACGTGCCAAGCCGTCGAGCCGTCATACGAAACGCCGGCCGGCTTGGTTTTCTCATCCAACGATTTCCTGTTTTCGAGCGGTACCCTGGGGCGTTACTGTTCCAAACTCAAATCCACCAACGAGGCCAAAGATACTCCGTGGAATTCGTCGCCCAGCATCCAGTCCTGGTGGTATCGCTAGTCAAGATCGTCGTCCTTTTGTTCGTTTTGATGACGGCGCTTGCCTACCTCTCGTGGTTTGAGCGCAAGGTCATCGCGCACATCCAATCGCGCTGGGGTCCGTACTACGTAGGCGCCCATGGACTGCTGCAGCCGCTCGCCGACGGCGTGAAATTTCTCTTCAAAGAAGATCTAACGCTGCCGGCGGCTGATCGCTTCGTCTATATTTTGGCGCCATTTTTCGCGCTTTCGCTCGCGCTCACGACCCTGGCCCTGATTCCCTTCGGCCCCGCGACGGTGTACATCTTCGGGCAGCCTACACAGCTCGTCGTCGCCAATGTCGACGTCGGTTTGCTATTCCTTTTTGCGATCACTTCGATTGGCGTTTACGGCGTGGCGCTCGCCGGATGGTCGTCGAACAGCAAGTATTCTCTATTGGGCGGCTTGCGGAGCTCCGCGCAGATGATCAGTTATGAAGTTTCGCTCACTCTTTCCGTCGTCGGCGTTCTTCTCCTGGCGGGTTCGTTCAATTTCAACGAAATCATCGAGCATCAGCAAGGCTACTTCCGGTATCTGCCGTTTATTCCCCGGTGGAACGTTTTTCCGCAGATCGTCGGCTTCCTGTGTTACTTCGTATCGGCGATTGCAGAGACGAACCGCGCGCCGTTTGATCTCCCGGAAGGAGAAACGGAACTCGTCGGCGGATTTCACACCGAGTATTCAAGCTTCAAGTTCGCCATGTTCTTCATGGCCGAATACGGGAACATGATCACGGTTTCCTGCCTCGCTACGATTCTATTCTTCGGCGGATGGCTCTCTCCCCTTCCCGACAGTTGGACCTGGCAACAATATCTTCCCGGCGTGGGCTTGCTTCTCGCGGCCCTCTACCTCGCGTACGATACGGTGCGAAACATGCGTGGCATCGGCCGCATCCAGCTTGCCGTCGTCACGCTGCTTGCAGGCGGCATCGGTTTGCTCTGCCTGCTTCCAGCGGTCGCGCCGGTGATTCAAGGGCCGTTCTGGTTTCTCGGCAAGGTGTTCTTCATTATTTTCTTTTACGTCTGGACCCGCTCGACGCTCCCTCGCATGCGTTATGACCAGCTGATGTCCTTCGGCTG
>Ga0307472_100000877_pt1 | contig 11296 bp, 9 predicted proteins | sample atmos_gasesAM5C__2_FD_204582 | JGI IMG/M metagenome (GOLD analysis project Ga0307472, IMG submission 204582) | Hardwood forest soil microbial communities from Morgan-Monroe State Forest, Indiana, United States - atmos_gasesAM5C_05 | ecosystem: Environmental > Terrestrial > Soil > Temperate... | reverse complement strand
GACCACTGGTACCTGTTGGGTAACGACCTGAAGAGAGGACAGTGATCCCGTGCCCCTCGATCCCACGGACTACGCCAGCGCCCTCGATCGGGCGGCCGCGCACGCTCGTTCCTGACTCACGACGTTGCCCGATCGGCCCGTGCCGTTTCAGGCCGGTGCGGACGCGATACGCGCGCGGCTGGGTGAGTCGCTCCCGGAGGATCCGGCCGACGGTGCGTGCCGGTCTGGGCCGCGTTGCGGTCGGTAGGCCTGTCCGGGGTTGCCGCGCTCGTCGATCGGCGCGAAGGGAACGCCCGAGCGCTCGCCGCCGGCATCAGTCAGATCGACGGCACCGAGGTGCTCAATACCCAGGTTTGCGGGTCATTCGGTGCGGACTCCCGAACGGAAGCCGTGTTCCGCGAGCTGATCGCGGAGGGCGCCGGCTGGATGTCCGGCTCTCGATGGCGAGATCGCGCCGTGCTCCGCATCTCGGTCAGCAACTGGTCGACGGATGATCAGGATGTCGCGACGTCCCTCGATGCCGTGCGCCGCGCGGTCGCAGCCGTCGATCACAAATAACGGATCATCCGTGTGTTGCCGAGCGTGTTCGGCTTTACGTACTCCAGGCCCAGAAACTCGGCGACGCCTGGGTCGTAGGAGCGCCGGAGCGCGTCGTAGGTGTCCGGGTCGATCGGCGTTCCGTCGATCTCGGTGAAACCGTGCCGGGCGAAGAAACCGGTGTGGAACGTCAACGCAAACAGACGCGCGAGCCCGAGCTCGCGCGCGGTCGCCGTCAACTCGTCCATCAGCAGGTCGCCGTACCGGTGCCCGCGATGGTCTGGGTGAACCGCCAATGTGCGAATCTCCCCCAGGTCAGCCCACAAAACGTGCAGGGCGCCGCATCCGATCACCACGCCGCCCAGCTCGGCGACCCGGAAGTCAGGTACGTCCTCATAGAGGGCGACCAGCTCTTTCGCGAGCAGCTTGCGTCCGGAACCCGCGTAGATATCAACAAGAGACTTGATCGCCGGCACATCGGGCGTGCGCGCGCGGCGCACTGCCACGACGTCCTCGGAAGTCACGGCGGGCAGGTTATCGGCCGCAAAGAAGATTGAGAGGACACCAACCCCGGGTACCCTGCGAAGGTGCCGCCTATCGCCGCTGCGCCGCCTTCGGCTGCGCTCGTGACGCTCGGTTGCGCGCGCAACGAGGTCGACTCGGAAGAGCTCGCCGGCCGGCTGAGCGCCGAAGGGTGGCGGATCGCCGACGACGATACCGACGCCGACGTCGTCGTGGTGAACACGTGCGGTTTCGTGGCATCGGCGAAGAAAGACTCGATTGATGCCCTGCTGACGGCTACCGAGGCAGGCCGCCCGGTGGTGGCGGTCGGCTGCCTGGCCGATCGTTACGGCCGCACACTTGCGGATTCGCTCCCCGAGGTGACCGCAGTGCTCGGCTTCGATGCTTATCCCGATGTCGCCAGTCGGCTCCAGGACGTCATTGCCGGCCGACCCGTCGCCTCCCATGAGCCGATCGACCGGCGACAGCTGTTGCCCGTCGCCCCCGTACAGCGCCCGGCCGCCGCCGCCGAGCTCGGGTTGAGCGGGCACAACTGGGTGCCGCGCGCTCGGAAACGACTCGACGCGTCGCCCGTGGCCTACCTGAAGCTCGCGTCCGGTTGCGACCGGCGGTGTTCGTTCTGCGCGATTCCGACCTTCCGCGGCTCGTTCGTGTCCCGACCCGCTGACGATGTGCTGGCCGAGGGCCGGTGGCTCGCCGCGACGGGCGCTCGGGAACTCGTGCTGGTCAGCGAGAACTCGACGTCCTACGGCAAGGACCTCGGCAACCCGCGGGCGCTCGAAGCCTTGCTACCCGCGCTGGCCGCGATCGACGGAATCGAACGGGTCCGAGTGACCTACTTGCAGCCAGCCGAACTCCGCCCGTCTCTCCTCGAGACGATCGCGACAACTCCCGGCGTGGCGCCGTACTTCGATCTGTCGTTCCAGCACGCCAGCCGGCTCGTCCTGCGCCGCATGCGGCGCTTCGGCGGAGCTGCAGACTTCCTCGACCTGCTCGGACGCATCCGCGAGCTCGCGCCACGCGCAGGTGCGCGCAGCAACGTGATCGTCGGCTTTCCCGGTGAGACCGATGCCGATGTCGAAGAGCTCGAGCAGTTCCTGACCGCCGCCCAGCTCGACGTCGTCGGCGTGTTCGGTTACTCGGACGAGGACGGCACCGAAGCTGTCCGGATGCCGGGCAAGCTCGACGAGCAGACGATCGCCAAGCGGGTTGCCCGGATCCAAGACCTGGCCGACGAGCTCGTCACCCAACGGGCCGAGGACCGGATCGGCGAGGCAGTTCACGTTCTCGTCGATACCGTGGCACCTTCCGGCGAGCTGGTCGGCACCGCGGCGCACCAAGCCCCCGATGTCGACGCAACGACTCGGGTTATCGCCGCGCCCCGCGGCGTGCGACGAGGCGACACCGTCCTCGCGCAGATCGTCACGAGCGAGGGGGCCGATCTGGTCGCTCGCGCCTGTCCAGAGGACGAGTCGTGACCGTCCGGCCGACCGCCGCCGACCGACTGGCAGATCTGCCGCATCGCGTGTCGACCTGGAATGTCGCCAACGGGCTCACCACCCTGCGGATCCTCTTGATTCCGGTGTTCGTCCTCACGTTGTTCCACGGCGACGGGCAGCAGCCCGGATGGCGGGTCATGGCGACGGTCGTCTTCGCGGTCGCGTCTATTACGGACCGGTTCGACGGCGAGATCGCGCGTCGGCGCGGTCTCGTCACGGAGTTCGGCAAGCTGGCCGACCCGATCGCGGACAAGGCGCTGGTCGGGGCCGCGCTGATCGGGTTGTCGATCCTCGGCGAGTTGCCCTGGTGGATCACGGTGGTGATGCTCGGCCGCGAGGCCGGCGTGACCATGCTGCGGTTCTGGGTCATCCGGCACGGCGTCATACCGGCCAGCCGCGGCGGCAAGGTGAAGACAATGCTGCAGACCGTCGCCATCGGCCTCTACCTGTTGCCCTTGTCCGGCTGGCTCCACGTCGTCGCGGAGATCGTCATGCTCGCCGCGGTGGCGCTGGCATTGATCACCGGCATCGACTACGTCGGCCGCGCCCTCAAGTTGCGTCGTGCCCCAGCCTGAGACCGATCTCGCCCAGCTCCATGCGGATCTGCGCGAGCTCGGCGCAACGGTCGCGGTTGCCGAATCGCTCACCGGTGGCTTGCTGTGCGCGGAGCTGACCCGGACTCCGGGCGCCAGCAATACGGTGCGGGGCGGGATCGTCGTATATGCGACCGACCTGAAGACAACGCTCGCCGGGGTGCCCGCCGAGTTGATCGCGGCTCGCGGCCCGGTGGACCGGGACGTCGCCCTGGCGCTGAGCCACGGTGTCCGGGCGCACTTGGGAGCGACGTACGGCCTCGGCGTGACCGGGGTGGCCGGTCCGGAGCCGCAGGGCGGACGACCCGTCGGAACCGTTTTTCTCGCATTGGTTGGGCCGGACGGCGAGACGGTTGCCGAACGGTCATTCCACGGTGATCGGGCGGCGATCCGCGCACTGACCGTCGCGGAGGCCGTGGACTTGCTGAGCCGGGAATGCCGAGAGGCGATTACAGCGTTACGTTCGCTGTGAGCAAACCTGTCGGTGAGCCGGTAATGCGGTTCCAGCGCTCGCGTACGGTGGAGCAATCTCCCGGCGCAATCGCGTCAGGACGAGCCCGTGAGGGGGGTTTCGCATCATGACCGTGCTACGCAAGGTGGTCGGCGAGACGCTGCGCGGGCTGCGGCTGCGCCAGCGCAGGACGTTGCGCGAGGTGTCTTCGAGTGCGCGTGTCAGCCTTGGATATCTGTCGGAGGTTGAGCGCGGGCAGAAGGAGCCGTCGTCGGAGTTGCTGGCGGCGATCTGCACGGCCCTCGACGTCGAGCTCTCCGAGTTGTTCCGCGAAGTCACCGACACGCTGCGCCGCGAGGAGAAGCTCGCCGGCAGTGTCGCCGGCTCGAATCCTCGCGTTCCGGCGACACCCGGGCCCGAGTCGAGTGACTCGCCGCAGATGCGGGCGCTGCCGACCGTCGCCGCCTAGCCAAGCAGCTCTCAACCGAGGCCGGACGGTTCTCTGACGGGCCGGCGTCTCTGGGGCCCCAAGCCGTCCGTCCCGGAGCGGGCCAGACACTCGCTCAGACCTTTGCCCAGCGGACTCAGACAATTCTTGAGCGAGCCCCCAGGCAGTTCTGGAGGCACCCCGCGCGTCGTCACGATTCGATCATCGGCTCGCGATACCGTCCGGGCCATGATTCAGCCGTCACCCTGCGGCACGGGGCGACGATGAGTTCCGATCTACTGCGGGACGTGTTGTTCCGCCCGACCGCGCGGCCAGCTGAAGCCGCTTCCGCGCCGCCGGTTCGGACTGGCGGTACCAGAACGCGCGCTGGGAACGCTATGAGCCGGAGCCGGGCTGCCCTCATCGCTGGTGCGCGACGAGCAGTCGAGGTCAGCGGCACGAAGATCTCGATGTCTCAGGTCGCCACCGCCGCGGGAGTCGCCAAGGCAACGCTGTACAACCACTTCCGGACTCGGGATGCGGTGCTGGCTGCCTTGCTCGACCACGAGGTCGACGAGCTGCTCCACCATGCCGCCGGCCGTCCCCTCGACGAGGCCCTGCGCCTGACCGCGGACGCGTTGTCGCAGCACCCGGTCCTTCTGGCGCTGGCGCGGCGGGAACCGGCAACCGTCGTCCGGCTGGCCCGCATTGACGACATGGCGCCGAACTGGCATCGAGTGCGGGGCACGCTCGATCAACTACTCAGCGCGTCCAATCGAGGTGGAGCAGATACCGTGCTGCGCTGGTTGGCCTCGTTGCTGGTGACGCCGGGGACAGAGGCGGGCATTGCCGCCGACGTTGCCGTCCTGATGGCTGGATTGCCGTCCGCGCAGGCACCCGTCGATCCCTTTCACGCCCTCCTCTCGCGGTAACCCAGCCACTGGACGGCGGCCGAGCCTGCGGTCAGGTGGGCTGACGTGACACGATAGAAGGGGGAGGCGCCCGCGGCGCCCGCTCGAGTTCGTGGACACGTGGAGGCGTTCAGATGGCCAAACCGAATCCGTTCGTCAAGGCATGGAAATACTTCATGTCCTGGTTCGGCGCGAAGGTGGACGAGAGGGCCGATCCGAAAATCCAGATCCAGCAAGCCATCCAGGAAGCTCAGAACCAGCACGCTCAGCTGACGCGGCAAGCTGCCACGGTCATCGGGAACCAGCGCCAGCTGGAGATGAAGCTCGACCGCCAGCTCAACCAGGTGGAGACGCTGCAGTTGCAGGCCAGGCAGGCGCTGGTGTTGGCCGACAAGGCCCGAGCGGCGGGGGACGAAGCGAAGGCGACTGAGTTCGAGGAAACGGCGCAGGCGCTGGCAAACCAGCTCGTGTCCGCCGAGCAGTCTGTGTCCGACCTCAAGACCCTGCACGACCAGTCCATTCAGGCGGCCGCTCAGGCCCGGGAGGCGGTCGACACCAACGCCAGCATGCTCCAGGAGCAGCTGGCCGAACGGACGAAGCTGCTCACCCAGCTGGACCAGGCGAAGATGCAGGAGACTGTGTCGGCGTCGCTGCAGCGGATGAGCGAGATGGCGGCCCCGTCGAACGTGCCGTCCCTCGATGAGGTACGGGACAAGATCGAGCAGCGGTACGCGACTGCACTCGGTCAGGCCGACCTTGCCCGCAACTCGGTCGCCGGCCGGATGATGGAGGTCAAGCGGGCGACGGTGAACCTGCAGGGTTCGGCGCGCCTGGAAGAGATCCGGGCCTCGTTGGCTGCGGAGCAATCCGGGACGAGCGCAGTCAGTTCAGCATCCGCGACCCCGGCCATCGAGGCCAACGCCGACGGATCGGCCGCCACCTCCGGCGTCCCGTCTACGGACGCCACCAAGGCCCCCGACACGGCCGGCTGAGCGCCGGGTCCCCACGGCTTGTAGCCACTCGACGCCACCGAAGCGCCGCTCCCGGCTCGACGCCGGATTTGCCGAGTGCCTCTCGTCGCCCAACCCCGGATCGAGGAGGAGGCCGCCCCGCGATCGCATATCCCCGGATCGAGGAGGACCCTGCCGCCGCCGCCCGGACCCCGGATCGCCGTCAGGCCGGCTGACAGCTCGGGCACCAGTAGGTGCCGCGCTGGTAGGGCGGCGAACCCTGGTCGGCCCGGCTGATGGGGGTTCGGCAGCGTCGGCACGGCTGGTTCGCGCGCTCATAGACCCAGTGCTCCTGGCCCCGGCCCGGCAAACCGGTCGTCGACTGCTCCGGATGGTCCCGGTTCATGCGCAACAGCCGGGACGCCGTTCCGACCAGCCGGTTCAGGTCGATGACATGGCCGACCGGCGTCCACGGATTGACCCGCTCGATGAACAGGGCTTCGGACTTGTACATGTTGCCGATGCCAGCGAGATTGCGCTGATCCACGAGCGCTAACCCGATCTCCTGCGCTGGGTCCTGCCGCAGCCGGCGGACCGCTTCGGCGGCGTCCCAGTCCGGGCCGAGCAGGTCGGGGCCGAGATGACCCACAACCCGCCCTTCGTCGGAACTGCGCAGCAGCACAACGTCGTGTACTCGATAGCCGGCGGCCCACCATTCGGTGTTGCCGAGCAGGATGCGCATCATGTGCTCGGGCAGCCCTGGCGGGCGCCGCCCCGCCCGTCCGATTCGCCATGACCCGTCCATGCGCAAGTGCGTGTGCAGGGTCAGGTTCGAGCTCGTCCGAAGCAGGATGTGTTTGCCCCGCGCGACCACTTCTCGGACCGTTTGGCCGCGCAGATCCGCCGTCGCGTGCTGCGGCACTCGAAGGTCGAACAGAGTCAGCTCTCGATCGGCGAGCGCCTGATGTAACCGGTGGGCGGTCAGCCAGACCGTGTCACCCTCGGGCATCGGTCTATCCTGCGTCTTTGCCTCAGCCGCGAAGCCGTAACCCGCGTGGCGTGGGACGGAAGCCGGCCGCCTCGAGCGCGTCGCCCAACGGTGACGTGACGACAGCCGCGCCGTCGGCCCGCTCGACGGACAGTCGCCCGAGCGCCCCATCCCGAACCGCCAGCGCCAAAGCATCGGCCGCCGGCTGCAAGACCCCGGGGTCGTCGGTGAACGACAGCACCGTGCGCCCGCCGCGCTCGACGTATATCGCGCAGCCGCCGTCAACGAGAACCACCAAAGCGCCGGCCTTCCGCGCCGGCTGGTGGCCCCGGCGACCGGGCTTGGTTGCTGGACGAGCCGTGTCCGTGTCACCTGTTGGCAGTGCGGGGTCATCGTGAATTGACGCGGGCCGATCCGGCCAGGGCAGTGCCGCGCCGTATGGATTCGCCGGATCGGCGGCGGCTACCACGAGCGCAGACGCAGTGGCCTCCTCCCGGCCACGGTATTGCGTGCGTAACCGATCGATCGCACCCGGCGCGGCGAACTGCGAGGCTCCGAGGCCCTCGACGAAGTACCCGCGGCGGACCCGACCAGATTCTTCGGCCGCTTTCAGGACGGGATATACCGCGGAGAACCCACCGCTCACGCTTTCCGCGACCACCGCACCTCGCGTCACCACGCCGTATCGGTCGAGCAGCACATCCGCGAGTGCGACGGCACGCCGGGTCGGATCCGCCTCCGGCTGCGGGAGGCGCGACCACCGTCCGGCCATGGCTGGAGGCGCGGTACGTGCGGCCGCCGCTCGGCCCTGGCCGGACCCGGCTCCTGCTGCCAGTCCGGCGTAGCGCGCGTACCGGCCCCGAGGAGTGCGCCGGCGTCGAGGCTGAGTCGTGCTACGTGACGCGCCAAGCAGCGAACGGACTGGGCCGAGCGTGTCGTTGGTCAGCCAGCCCGCCCACACGAGATCCCAAATGGCAGCGGCGATCGCACTGTCGTCGACGCCGGCAATCCCAGCGGCAGAGGCACGGTCCGCCAGCGCCCGGTAGAACAAGGCCTGGTCGCCGTCCAGCGCGTCGAGCAGCGCCCGATGTAACGGCTCGAGCGAGTCCGACTCGGGGAGTGGCAGCAATAGGTCAGCGCTATCCGTGGGCGCCAGGACTATCCAGCCGTCATGGTTCGGCAGTGATCCGGCGCCGGCCCAGACGATCTCGCCGGCTAGCGTCAGCTCGTCCAGCCACCCGGGTGCATAGTCGGCCACTCGGCTAGGCAGAACCAGCGTCTCCAATGCGCTCACGGGCAGCGGCACGCCGGCCAACTGCTCGACCGTTCGGAGCAGCCCATCGACACCTCGGGTGGCGGAATGTCCCAGTCCCTGCCAGCCCGGCAGGAATCGGGCCAGTTCCTCCGGCGGTACGGGCTCAATCTCGCGGCGCAGGGCAGCGAGCGACCGGCGCCGGATAGTCCGGAGGACCTCAGCGTCGCTCCACTCACGCCCCCCGTGCCGGCCATCGGGTACGGGCGGGCGGTCGACCCGAAAGTCACCGAGCACAATCCGGCCCGTCGCCCGCATCCTCTCGAGGACGCTTGTCGTCACCGCAGTCCCCAGGCCAAACCGCGCGGCGACATCCTCGGCCAGGAAGGGCCCGTGCGTTCGCGCATAGCGCGCGACCAGATCACCGAGGGGGTCTCGGACCGGCTCGGTAAACGCCTCGGGAATACCTACCGGGAGCGCCACACCCAATGCATCGCGCACCCGCCCGGCGTCTTCGATGGCAAGCCACCGCTCTTCACCGGCGATCCGTACCCTGATCGCGCGGCGAGCCTCTTCGAGCAGGGCAAGCTCTTGTGGTGTCGCACCCCGCACAATGGCTTCGTCCGATCTCAGGTCGCCGACGACGCGCAGGAGATCGTGCACGGCGTCGACGCCGGATACGCGCCGATCAGGCGCCAGCCGTTGCAACTCGGCCTCGGTAGTCGTGATCGCGACCGGGTCGAGAAGCTCCCGCAGATCGGTCGACCCGAGAAGTTCGGCGAGCAAGGTGGCATCCAACGACAACGCCTGCGCCCGCCGCTCGGCGAGCGGTGCGTCGCCTTCGTACAGGAACATGCCGACATAGCCGAACAGGAGCGACCGAGCGAAGGGCGATGCGGCCTGCGTCTCGACCTCGACGACTCGCACCTGCCGAGAGGCTAGTTGCTGCATCAGATCGGTGAGTCCCGGCACGTCGAACACGTCCTGCAGGCATTCCCGCATCGCCTCCAAGACGATCGGGAATTCTCCGAAGTCGCTGGCCACAGACAGCAGCTGATTGGCCCTTTGGCGCTGTTGCCAGAGCGGAGTTCGCCGCCTCGGATCCCGTCTGGGAAGTAACAGAGCCCGGGCGGCACACTCCCGGAACCGGGACGCGAACAGTGCCGAGCCGCCTACCTCGGCCGTGACCATCGCCTCGATTTCATCGGCATCGAAGACGACGAGATCGGCGCCGGGCGGTTCGGCATCGGAGTCCGGCAAGCGAACCACGATCCCGTCGTCGGAATGCATGGACTGCGCTTCGAGCCCATACCTTTCGCGCAGGCGAGCGCCGATCGCCAGTGCCCACGGTGCGTTGACCGGTGCCCCGAAGGGCGAGTGCACCACCAGTCGCCAGTCGCCGAGCTCGTCCCGGAATCGCTCGACCAGAACCGTTCGGTCGTCCGGCAGGTGGCCGGTCGCGGCTCGCTGATCGGCTAGATACGCAAGCAGATTGGCGGCGCCCCATTCGTCGAGACCGGCGGCGCGAGCCCGATCCTGAGCAGCCGACGGCTCGCTCGCGGCTACCTCCCGGAGGAATGCACCCAACGCCCGGCCCAGCTCCACCGGGCGGCCCGGGGAGTCGCCCTTCCAGAACGGCATCCGGCCGATCTCGCCCGGAGCGGGCGTTACCAGCACCCGGTCGTGGGTGATGTCCTCGATGCGCCAGGACGACGAGCCGAGGAGGAACACATCACCGACGCGCGACTCGTAGACCATCTCCTCGTCGAGCTCGCCAACCCGGCGACCCGGGCCGTCGCCGCTGGCTAGAAACACGCCGAACAGGCCACGGTCGGGGATCGTCCCGCCGCTCGTGACCGCGAGACGCTGCGCTCCTCGCCGGGCTGCGAGCTCACCGGTGACCCGATCCCAGACGAGCCGTGGCCGAAGTTCCGCGAACGCATCGGACGGATAGCGCCCGGCCAGCATGTCCAGCACTGCGTCCAGCGCCGAATCCGGCAGCCCGCTGAACGGGGCAGCGCGCCGGACGATCTCCGCGACCTCGGCCACCGTCAGCCGATCCATCGCCACCATCGCGACGATGTGCTGGGCGAGCACGTCCAGCGGGTTGCGTGGGTAGCGCATCGACTCGATGGCTCCGATCTGCATCCGCTCCGCGACCACTGCACACTCGACGAGATCGCCGCGGTACTTCGGGAAGATCACCCCGCGCGACACCGCACCTACCTGGTGGCCCGCCCGACCAACCCGCTGGAGCCCGGACGCGACTGATGGCGGAGCTTCGACTTGGACCACCAGGTCGACCGTGCCCATGTCGATGCCGAGCTCGAGAGACGAGGTGGCCACCACCGCGGGGATCCGTCCGGCCTTGAGCTCCTCTTCGACCAATTGCCGCTGTTCGCGGGAGACCGAACCGTGGTGCGACCGCGCCACCACCTGCGGGCCGGCCATCGGGTGCCCGGCGCCGGACTGGGCCATGATCTGCGCTGGCGGGGCAACGCCGGAGTCGTTCGGCGCGTTGCCTCGGCGCTCGTCTTCCAGCTCGTTGAGCCGTGCCGTGAGCCGTTCGGCGAGTCGACGGGAGTTCGCGAACACGATGGTGGTCCGGTGCGCCTCGATGAGGTCAAGCACGCGTTCTTCGACATGTGGCCAGATCGACGCGCGACGCTCGGCCCCGGCAGCGGCCCCCGAAAGGTCGCCGGTGAGTTCGCCGAGTGATGACATGTCCTCAATAGGCACGACGACCGTCAGGTCGAAGGTCTTGTCGATGGGTGGCGCCACGACGGTCGCCGGGCGACCACCGGCGAGAAATGTCGCCACCTCGTCGAGCGGTCGGACGGTGGCCGAGAGCCCGATGCGTTGGGCCGGTGCGTCGAGAATGGCGTCGAGGCGCTCGAGCGAGAGGGCCAGGTGCGCGCCGCGCTTCGTCGCGCACACCGAATGCACCTCGTCGACGATCACGGTGTCGACCCCGCGCAGCGCTTCCCGCGCGCTGGACGTCAATAGCAAGAAGAGCGACTCCGGTGTCGTGATCAGGATGTCGGTGGGGTGGCGGGCGAAGCGGCGGCGCTCGTCCGCAGAGGTGTCGCCGGATCGCATGGCGACCGTAATGTCCGGCAGCGGCAGGCCCATACGGGTCGCGGCGTGACGGATGCCCGCCAGTGGC
>Ga0307472_100000876_pt1 | contig 11296 bp, 3 predicted proteins | sample atmos_gasesAM5C__2_FD_204582 | JGI IMG/M metagenome (GOLD analysis project Ga0307472, IMG submission 204582) | Hardwood forest soil microbial communities from Morgan-Monroe State Forest, Indiana, United States - atmos_gasesAM5C_05 | ecosystem: Environmental > Terrestrial > Soil > Temperate... | reverse complement strand
CGAAAGTCTGGCTTGCGCAGGGGCAGCCGCAGCCGCCTCAGCCATGCAAGCGGCCAAAATCAAGGAACCACAAATCCGTCGAAATGCCTGATGCATAGTTATTCCTCTGGAAGATCCGCTCCCGAGTTATCAAAAATTGACATTCCTCGCGGACCGCAAATACCAGTCGCCGCGTTGCCCGCCTTAACCGGGAGACCGATCAGCCACGACGTCACGGCTGATTTTGCGTTTCGGGGGATGGTGTGCGTACAACTGCCTGCTCTGATGCTGGGGGTCGCCGCAACGGATATTGGGACTTTCCCGCCGCGGCCCTCCAGGCGGCGACCCGCTTGCGAACCTCTTGTTGTTGCTCTGGTGTGAGCACTTCGAGAATTTTGCCGTTCTCATTCCGCTGGTACCCCCGGAGCATTGCATCCGCGGCCTCGGGGCTCAGCTTTTTGTCATGGGCCACCGCAGCCAGGCGGGACTTTGTTTCCTCACGGATCTGATCAATCTTCGCCTTCTGGTCGCCTGTGAGCGTCAGCCCTTCAAGCAAGTCAGGTGGGGCAGCGGATTTGCCACGCGGAGCCAAAGCAGACTTCATGGGTGGAGGCGGCGCCGCACCGGGCTGACTCGACTGCCCGAGAGCCAGCTTTGGCGCCGCGCACAGAAAAAGGAATCCGCCTGCAGCGACGACAGTTTTCACGAAGGCGATCTTGCTCATATTTCCCAACCGGTGCCTTTACTCGACTACGAGACCCTGAGCGCGGAAGTTCCCTATCTCCACGTCCACGCGATCGCCGGGTCTCACCCGCCTGCCGCTGTTCGAGAAAGCCATCCAGTATGACTTGCCGGCGATGGGCGTGCTGCTCTGCCGCAACTGCCCGATCTTCTCCATTTGCGGAACCACCAACTTCACCCCGGCGTGCGGATCGATCAAAGAAGGCTCTGCTTTCTTATCATTGAGCGCCGTGGCCTTCTCCGGGTCCACAACGCGGTAGCTGAAACGAATCATCTCGCCTGACTCCGTGTACTTTACGGTCAGCGAATCAACCCCCCAAACGCCTTGGTAATACATGTGGGCTCGCATGGGAACCTGCTTGGCCAAATTCGTGCGCACGGTCGCAAGCACGGGTTTGGCTGCGGCATGGGTTTGCGCCGGAGGAGCCGTTGGCTGGGGCGTCTGGGCGGACAAGTTGTCAAGTGCTCCCAAAAGTAGAACGCTGCAGGCAACTTTCGCGAGCAGCGGCCACGTGCGGATCATGAATCTTTGAGTCATCGGATTCCCCTAATACTTCAGTTCCAGCAATGACAGAGGCCGAATCGAGACACCAAGTGCGAGAAGCACCGCCGGCTTGTTGTCCCGCCGCAGCCACACCAGCTCCTCGCGCTCGGCGCTCCTCAAGCCGCCGTCACCGCGACCCTCGTCGCGATCGGGAGTCCACCGAGGTGGGTCAAGATCATCTCAGGTGTAGCGCTGCTGTTTGAGACAGGCCGATGCTCTAGGGCTCTTTACTTATGCGTGTCCTTGGTGGGGGTCGCTGCTGTTCCTTGAAAAACCTTGCACGTTTCTGCCGCTTCGTCTTTGGAGGCTTTCTCGAACTGGTCGCTGATAGCCTGGTACGTTTCCTGGTACTCGCCCGCGGCCCGCACCTTGGCCAGATCCTCGTCGGACACACCCTGTACCAGCCGTTCCTTTTGCTTCTTGTACTCTGCCGCCAACTTGGGGATGGCCCGCGCACAGGAATCGAGAAGGCCTTCCAGATGTCCTAGGCCAGCCGGAGTGAAGGGCAAGTCAGCCGCCACAACCTGCGGAACGGCGATGACAGCGGCCAGACAAACTACGGAAAGAATCTCCAAACGCATGACTTACGCCATCCCTTGCCTTCTATTGAGCCATTTGATCGAGCTTTGAATCGGTCAAGAAAGGCTGCTCGCTGATAATACCAGCGAGCAGCCTCTTACTTTGTGACTCCAGTCCACCTTCTACTGCGCGGACAGGAAGAGCGGACTCACGCCAAGGAGAGTACCGGTGCCGTTGTTGGCAGCCGTGAACAGCCCCAGGTCAATGAAAATAGGCGGCGTCGTCGGCGTCGCGTAGCTGATGCTCACCGTGCAGGTGCCAGCAGGCGCCAATGGCGTTGTGAACGAGCACGTGGTTGCCGTCACGCTGTACAAGCCTCCCATGTTAAGCGCCAGGGCTTCCGCCGTGATCTGCAGCGCACCTGCCCCGGTGTTGGTTATCGTCACCACGCTGGTCACTGGTGTGCGCGACGCCGGGATGGTGAAGGTGAGAGTCCGTCCCAGGCCGGCACCGCTTAACGTCCCGTTCGTCGCCGACGTAAAGCTCAGCGTACCGGGCGTCACGGCTGTGCCAGTGAGTGTCACCGGAGTACCTGTGCCAGTGGCTGCGCCGGTCGCCCCGTTAAAGGCAACCGTCAAGGTTCGGGTGAACGCCGTCCCATTCGTCGTCCCTGTCGGAGGCGCGAAGACTACGTTATAGGTACAAGAAGCGCCCACCGCCAAGGTTGTACCGCAGGTGCCCGGGCCTCCCTGCAAGAACGTCGCCCGCCTGAAGGGCTGTGGCGTGCCGCCGCCGAAGGTGAAGGTACCGCCGCTAAGCGCCTCATTGCCGGTATTGGTCACCGTTATGGGCCGACCAGCGCTCGAGCTACCAATTGGCTGGGTGCCGAAGGGCAGCGTGCTAGGCGATACCGTGAAAGATGCGGTCCCGGCGAACGATCCGAACTCGATCGCCCCTGGGTCAAAGCGGCCCCCGCCGCCGCCTGTTGGCTCGTTCGGTTCCGGCCTCAAGTTGCCGTAGAAATCCGTCGCCGGGTGAGCAACCGAAGTCGGGATCGTATCGATGGCCGCCGTCAGGTTGTAGTTGGCGAGCGGAGGACCGCTGCCATAATTAGTGCCGGTGCCCGAGTTCACCGCCGGGTTGGTCAGCGCCAACGGGCCCCAGCTCACGTTGATCCAGTTGTTGCCCTCGTCCACCGTCGCCGCTGGAGTGAGGCTGAAGACTGGGTTCGGAGTCACAGCGTCGGAAATGCCCGGAGGCACCCCAAACCCCTTGGGTCCTCCGCATCCATCTGCCACAGTGCATTCCGGCGGAACGCGCGAACCGTTGCAGAACTGGCTGACAACCGGCGGAGGAGTGATTGAGTTAGTTCCGCCGTAACCCCCGCTCGACAGCACCGAGTTGGTCGGGGTAAGCGTACCGCCCGTATGATTGGTCGGCCCCGTGTCGCCACGCACGCCGATGTCCCAATAGCTGCTGCCGGTCGAGCATTGGCCGGTTGCGGTCTGAGCCGGTGCAGCGCCACCAACTCCGCCGGTGAAGCTTGCGTTGTACAGCGTGACCAGGTTCTGCTGGTTCAGGGTTAATGTCCCGGCGCCTGAAATGCCGATCTGGAACGCGCGGTTCTGCCAAATGATGTTATTGGCGAGAATCGGGTTTGAGTAGGCCCGGCAAGCTGTTGCTGGCGATTGTCCACTCGGGCAGGTGGGCAGGGTCGTGAAGGTGTTGGTCAGCAGCGTGGAATTCCGCGTGCTACCAACTCCGGCCACCTGCGGGCACGATGCCGTGTTCGCCCCGGTGGGCCCGGCCGTGTGGCATTCCCCCCGCGGCGCGCTGGCATCGGGTGTGCCGATGCCGAAGGTAAGCACGCCCGACGACGCCAAGCTATCGTTGTGGGCGATGGTGTTGTTGACGATCTGTACGTTCAAGGAATCCTGCAACGAGATTCCAGCGCCATCCCAACCCGCCATATTGTTGTTGATGATGTTGTTGGTGATACTCACGTTGTTCCAGCGGGTAGGTTGGCGCGGGAAGCTGGAGACGTCAGTCCCGTTGACTTGGTTGAGCCGGATGCCGCCGCCGCTGCCGCTATCCGCCGAGTTGCCCTCGATCAGGTTGGCATTGATCACAAGGTTGCGACCCGTGCCGTCGCTCAATCCCGGCGTGCAATCGCTGTCGGGCACGCCGGGGCAAACCGGATCGGTATCCGGCGTCCCCTGGACCATGATCCCGCCGCCATGGGTGGGGATGGTGGGGTTGCTGCTCTGATTGAGCAAGATCGTGTTGTGCTCGATATCGCCGTTTTGGATTTCCCCGAGGTGCGTGATCCCACCGCCTTCACCAGCGCTGAGGTTGCCGCACACCCAGTTGTAGTTGAACTTGTAGTAGTCATTGCCGGTGCAGAAAGTTGCACCGCCGCCGCCCGACAGTGTGGCGGAGAACAATTCATCGCCGAGCGAGGAGTTGTTCGTGACCATGTTGTTGTGCAGATTCACGTCCAACTGGAAGCAGTCCGGCATGTGCTGGTTGATTGCGAGTCCCGCGCCATTGCTGCAAGAGCCAGGCGCCGCGTTGGTGGCGCTGCCCACGACGTAAGGACCGGCAAATTCACCCTGGCCGACGCTAATGCCGCCGGTGAGCGTGCCCGCATTGTTCATGACGCGGTTGTTGGCGACCTGCAGGTGATGAGCCCAGCCATGGATGAAGATGCCGCCGCCGCCCTGGGAGCTGTTTTCCACGGTCAAGCCATCGATGCTCGATGGATTGCACGTGAAGTTGCTCGGGTACGGGTTGGTCTGGCTGGTGATGCTAAAGGCCCCCGAGGCGCTGTAAGTCCCCGTGTGGCAGTACGGGTTGGCGTCGCCCACCGGGAGAACAGTCGGATCAGGACCTACCCCGGTCAGCAGCGTGGTGACGGCCGGCATCGCGCCCGGCTCCGTGCCGTCATTCCAAGGAACCTGTCCGTGGAACTCCAGTCCTTTAGCCAGGACCGTGATGCCCGCGCCTTCATAGGCGCCCAACAGGGTGGGCTCTTGTAGCAGTTCGGCGATGTTGCCGTTCAGGTTAGCGTCCCAACCGACCGTGGCCTCCAGGGGGAGCCTGTCAATCTGCGGAACATTTGGAACAGCCATCCCCGTGCCGGTTCCTGTCAGGTCGGTGCCGAAATACGTCCAACCCGCGTCAGGGCAACTGAAGGTGCTGTCGTAGGGGTTGCTGCCGCCCGCCGCAGTGTACGGTACGCCGTTCGTCGCCAAGCCGAAGAGGCAGTCGATGTGCCGGCGCCAGGGGTCGAGCGCCTTGCCGGCCGGGTGGGCATTGGCATCGATGATGGTAGAGGCCGCGCCCGCGCCCTGCAGCCGGACGGGTTTCCACATAATCACCATCTCTCTGTGAGCAGCGGAAACCTTGCTGGTAACAGTACCACCCGTACCGTCGCATGCAGCCGGACCCGTGGCCGCGTTGCAAGTCGGATCAACGATGATCAAGTCGCCCGGAGCAGCCTTGTCGATGTAGCTCTGAACCGTCTGCGAGGCCGCAACGTGCAGCGGCGCTTTGCCGCCGATGGTGACCGTCACGGTGTCGATCGACTGCCTGGAGTTCGACGGCGCGCCAGCGGCGGCGGTGTTGGCGGTTGTGATGACCAATTGACCGCAATACGCTGTGGTCGTGCCGGCAGGTACGTACTGCGCCTGCTGCTGGATGCGGCAAGCTGGCACCGTAACAGTTTGCCCGTTTACCGTGGCGGAGAGCTGGACCGTGCCAGTGATGGTTGTGTCGCTCCAAATTACGCCTGTGAGCGGCACACCACCGACCGTAACGGTGCCGGCTGTCGTGCCAAAGCCGTAGTGACGCTGGACCTTCTTCAAATTGAAAGGCGCCACGCTGGCCGAAGGACCCGCGTATCCACTGTTATCCACCTGTACATTGCCGAGCGCTGTGATCGTGAGCGAGTTACCGGGCGCGCTCACCCAGGGGCCGATGCTATCGCCATCCACTTCCTTGATGGCTGGCGTGGTATCGGGATAGGCGCAATCGGGATTGTTGTACGCCGCGCCCACGAAAGCTTGCGTGGGTACCACCGGCGTATCGAGATAGGTCGTCAAGCCCGGCATGTACGGCTCCTCGTAGCAGAACTGGCTGTAGGCCGGGTTGTACAAGGGATCGGTAATCATCTGGCCGAGCGTCGGATTCGTAATCGAGGCTCCCGGGTTGTTTGGATCGGGAATCGTCGCGCGGGTGTCCAGGATCGGGCCGGCATCGTTCATGCACTGGACCATCATCGAAGGCCCGTACCCTGTGATGTTGGGCGGGTTCACATCCCAGCTGGAGAAATTCAACCCTTCATACGTCCCCCAGTGGTCAGCGTAGACGCGGGAGACTTCGTTTCCGAGATAATCCTTGGTGGAAACCGGTTGGTTGGGCGGGGAGAACTTCTCGCCGAACTGCGGCGAGAACGGATCGAATTCCGAGGTAAAATCGTCCGTGATCACGCCCGTGAAATGCGCGGCGATGTGCGCGGAGGTGTAGATGAAGAACTTCACGCTCACGCTCATCTGGTCGCCCAGCGTCACTTCCTTGCGGTCACACAGGGGACGGGTAGCTCCGGCAAACGGAGCAACTTCTAGATTCTGTGGGAACTCACTCAGGTAGTCGGGCACCACGCGCATCTCACCCACGCACGGCCAAATGGGATCCTGGTAGCCGGGGAAACCTGGGAGGGCCAGCTGCTCGTTCGTTCCTAAGGCCGTAGTCTGGTTCTGATAGTTGCTCCCGTTGTAACCGGCTCCGGTGGGGTCGTACAGGGAAGCTACCGATGCCTGGTCGGGCATGATGAAGATGCTGCCGCCCAAGCCGGCGAATTGCACCGTGGCCGGCGCGATGAAGTTGTCGCCGATCAGAAGGTTCTTGTCTTCTTCCTTGTAGACCTCATAGCCCGGCGGCATGATCACTTCGACCACGTACTTTCCGGGCGGGAGCATGGGAACGCCGCCGTGGGTAGGGTCCCAGAGGCCACTGGTGCCCGGGGTGCTGTACCGGTAATGGTCACTCGAGTCAGGGTTATTCACGCAGATCGTGCAATTCGTTCCGAGCGCCGCACCCGTAGTGGGGTTGATGCCTGTGATGCTCGGGAACTGGTAAAAGCCGTCGTAGGGCGCCGGCTGGGTCTGGTCCCCGATGTGCATTGAGTCATAGCACTTGTACTGCGAGTTGTAAGGCAGCGTGTGGAGGGTGCCACCGTTGTGGAGAGAGTTGTACCAGTCAAGGTACTCCGGCTGGTCAAACAGCGAGAAGTAGAACAAATCGGCGTTGGTTCCGGTCGCGGTTCCCTGGCCGGGGCAGCTCATGTAGGGCTTCTGTCCTGCCCCCGCTCCCGTGCCAGCCGTGCTGCCCGGGTAGAACCCTTGCGCCCAGGCATCCCAACTGGTGCTTACGGTTGTGTCTACCATGGTCAGCGTTGGAGTCACGCCATCCGCCGCAAAGCCTTCCTGGTAGAGGTTGAGTGTGACGCCCGGCACGTTCGGCGACCACGGCTGCTCGATCATTTGCGAGGCATCGTCGAAGGGACGCGTGGCGGCATAGGTGGTATGTCCATGGATACCGCCGTTCTCGCCCACCTGCTTGGTCGACGAGGTGGTTCCGCCGTTAGGATTGGATAAGGCATTCGGCACGGTAGCGCAGGCCGGCGGGCATTCTGCATAGGGCGCCACGCCGAACTCGATCCAATTGCCGTGACTGGTCAGACCCGACCAGCCCTCGGAGTCAACCCAAGGCGGATCGAGGCGGCCGGTGGAATTTGTGACGGCGCTCGTGCTCGCCGTGCCGGTCGCGAAACCAGCGGCTTCCGTCTTGCAATCGGCGCTACCGCAATAGACCGCGCCCGGTACGTGCAGGTCGGCGGGCAAAGGAAGCGACTCATACGTGTTGGCGAGGAACTGGTAATCGGCCGAGGTGCCGCACGGGCGAACGCCCGTCTTGCCGCAATCGGTGGAGCCGTCGGCTGGCCCGCCCGCGTCGTAGACGGTGTGGGTCCCCGTGCGCTTGTAGCGGCCCAGGTCCGGTTCCACGACATACCAGTTGAATAGCGGGAACGTCTCGTTGAAGTTGGCGATGCCGTCGGGGTCGGTCAAAAGAGTGTTGGAGTTGTGGCCGTCTCGGTATTTAATCCGCGTATAGACCTGAGGCACTCCGATCTCGCCGGGGTCCGGGATTCCATTCTTGTTGTCGTCAACGAAGAGTCTGGTGTAGATATTCGACTGCCACTGCTGGACGCCAATGTTCTTCAGATCGAGGAGGGCAAGGCCGCCGCTGCAAGTGGTCGCGGGCGGCGTGGGGACGCAGCCCACGTTCGCCGGCGTCGAGAGGCCGTCGATGATCTGGTCGTTCCATTGGTCGCCGATGGTCAGTCTCCAGTTGCCACCGGGAACGCCGGTGAACTTGAAGTTTCCATTGGCGTCGCACTTGGTAAACATGAAGTCCTCGGCGTCCGGGTCGCCCAGGCTGACCCAGCACTGGGTCCAGGTGAGCGCATCGCGGGAACCGCTGGGATAGAGTCTCTGGTCCGGCGTCCGGCTTATGCGCTGGACATCAACCTGCCCTTGGATGGTGTTGGTGCAGGGGCCCACGGCGCCGTAGGCGCCGGCGCAGACTGCGGCGGCGCGGTCATTGATGATTTTCGGGTTGGCAAAGCCGATGCTCACGTGGTATCCGCTCGGCCCGAATTCCTGGAAGTAGCCAGGCTCTCCGATCCGGAGGAAGGCATCGTGGGGGTGCTGGCCATCCAGCGTGTTGGTCTGCAGCCATTCTTCGCCGCGCGCAATCCGGTCGGCCGCCGGGTAGGCCTGGACACTGAACTTGTCCGGCATCAGGTTGGCAATTACTGCCTGGCCCGCCAGCGGCGACAGTGTGGCGTTGTCGGATTCATATTTCGGGCACGTCACGATCCTGCCCGTGATACCGGCCTGCGCCCCTATGGGGTTCGTCCCGCCAGTCCCAGTGTTGTTGCCCGTCCCCAGCACATTCGCCGTTACTCCGGCCGAAATCGGGCAAGCGTCGAGACCCGTGGCGGGATCGATAGTTCCAGCCAGGGAGTTCGACAACGGCTGGTTGAACATGTCGTGGGTGTCCTGCCCGGTAAAATCGCCGAGTCCGCCATAGGTGTCCCACAGGATGATTTCGAAACCGCCGAGGCCGGGCTCGAGGGGTGCAACCACACCGGAGCCGCCCCCGCCATCCTGCTCGCCATTGAGTGGGAAGTCGTCTTCAAATACGAAGACCGAAAGCTTCGCTGTTGGAAGCGGTGTGGGCAGCACCTTCACCGTGACGGGTGCGAAGGCAGCAGTGCTGGCAGAGGTACACCCCGTGGTAAAGATGTTGCAGGCCGGTTGGATCTGAGCGCCGCTCATGGTGTGGCCGCAAGCCGTGTTCAAGCTTGGTGGGGTTGGTGGGGTTGTTGTGGGGTCCCCGGGTATGATCGGCCCTGCTGAACAATCCGGCGCGCTGGTATTACCGGGAAACGGGTTGGCCGCGTCGCCTGGCAACACCGAGAGGTAGTAGCGCTTGGTGGGATCGAGATGGACCGAGGCGGGCATCACTGGTGTGGTGCCACCACTTGACAGGCACGGGAGGGCCGTGCAGTTCGGATCGGGCCGGCAGGCGCCGTTGCCCAGGTCGCAGACCGCGGGGATGTGTTGCCCTAACGTCGGGCTGCCGGCACGGGTATCCAACATCGTCTGGCCGCTTTCGCACGAGAGCGGCCCCGTGCAGCCCTGGGCGACGAAATCCATGTGGCTGGCGTGGAAATTCGTGCCAAAGGTGGGGACGGTCGTTTGCCCGGCCGGGCCCGGCACAACACTGGGACAGCCCGGCGTGGTCACCGAGTTGTTGGTGGTGCAGTTCGGGTCGACCCAGAAGGTTTTATCTTCTTCGATGATCCAGCGATAGTCGGTAATGGGAGCCAAAGCGCTGATGCAGGCACTGGCTCCCTGGCAGTTGGCATAAGCTTGGGCGTCAACCACGTTGACCGTGAGATTGCTCGGGGTCGGGAAGTTGACGGTTACGTTTCCGGTAGCCGTCCGACCCTGGGAGTTCTGCACCGTGTACGAGAAGCTCGCCGACGGAGTCCCCGATGCGACGGATGCGGTGAACCCGCCTTTGGCATCTATGACCCCCCCGCCGGTTGACGTTCCCGGGACAACGCTCAGGGGCAATTTGTTCGGGTCCGAGTTGCCGAGTAACAGGGTGGGCGCAGGCATCTTTATATAGGTGGACGTTTGCGCCGGGTAGGTCTGGGCGATCGCGGTGGGGTTTCCGGTCAGCGTCGAGGCACCCAGGGTAACCGTAGCAGTGATACCCGAGGAGCATGCGCCCCCGGTCACGGAACCATTGGCACAGTAGGTAAAGGTATCCGACGTAGCGGTTCCACTGGGGGTGTATGTGAATGTGCCGTTCGCGCAAATTCCTGCGATGGGGTGTTGTGGTTGCGCGTTGCAAGTCAGCGTGCCCTGCCCCGGGGGTGCGAGGAGCGTAACGCCGTAGACGTTCACGTCGTTGGCGATTACACCCTTGGAAGGATCCGTCACTCTGAATACCTGTCCCGGAGCAAGGCCGTTATAGGTATCCGGGTTGGCCGCCGCGGCTGCAAACACACCCGTGCCTGCCGCAACCGGAAGCGCGGCGCTCGGCGTAGCATTATTCACGCTAATGTAGGCCAGCATTCCAGCATCCCGGACGGAAGAATTGCCCGACAGGCTCAATTCGCGATCATAGATCGGGAGCGCTGCGGTCACGCCCGTGGTGGTGTTCGCGGCTGGCACATTCACCATCACGTCAAAAGTCTTGCCCGCGGCCATAAAGACGTCGGTCTGCACCCGAGGAGCTGCAGGGACAGTGGTCGCGCCGGCAACTTGTACGCCCGGGACAGGGTTACCGTCTTCCGCGATCAAGGAGAACCCGGCAACTGGATTGGCTGCGGTAGTAGCCACCCCTGCGCCCGTGAAACCTGCCGTTTGCGATCCGACGATGGAGGGCACGTGCATCCGCAGACCGGCATTCACCAGGCGCGCCAAAACGTTGCCGGTGCTACTGATACCGGTCGTGACGCCGCCAGCATTGGCCGCGAACACCGAAGCCGCCGCATTGGTCTTATTGAACGCGACGCCGTTGATGAGGTAATAGAATGGCGTGTAATTCACGGCCGGCGGATAGCAGGTGTTCACCACCCCCACGGGCGAACTGGGATTGCCGCACTGGCCGACCAACCCGGACCACACCTTCGTCTCGCTGAAGCCGGCCGTATTGACGGCGGTGTAGACCGCGTTGTTCTGCACCGGGTCGATTTCACTGAACTCCAGAGGAAGCTCGGCGTTGTACGTCACTGCGGGAATCGCCGCAATCGCTGGTGGCCCAGCAGTAGCAGCCGCACCGGGATAAGCAGTGCCTGCCGAAGTGCCCGAGGTCGGCGCGGTGGTGACCACCAGCACGCCGATCAAGCCCATGGGAACCTGAATCGAAGGA
>Ga0307472_100000875_pt1 | contig 11304 bp, 6 predicted proteins | sample atmos_gasesAM5C__2_FD_204582 | JGI IMG/M metagenome (GOLD analysis project Ga0307472, IMG submission 204582) | Hardwood forest soil microbial communities from Morgan-Monroe State Forest, Indiana, United States - atmos_gasesAM5C_05 | ecosystem: Environmental > Terrestrial > Soil > Temperate... | reverse complement strand
ACAACGGCGGTGCCTACAATAAGCTCGTTTACGAAAGCAACCAAACAGGTGGCAGCGGATACTGGGGCCAGGACTGTGCGCTTTATACCGGCTATGGCCCTTTTCCGAGCGACCAGTACGTCACGGCCACACTCGTAGCCCCCCCAACTCCGTCGAGGAGCCCGCAAGCGTCGGTTCAGTTACGGGCTAACGCAACTCCCCTCACCCCCGAGGCCTACATTGCCTGTGGCTGGGACGCCCAGGACTTCCCGCCTGATTATCACTACCGCATCTGGAGTCTCTCTCCCGGTGCGCCTGGGCCTGTCAGTTTATGGCTAAGCAGCATCACTCCGGCCACCAACGACGTGATCTCGTGCCAAGTGCTTGGGACGACGGTCAGCATGCAGCTGAACGGAACGACGGTCGCCACCGTAACCGATACATCCGGGATTAATAACGGCTATCCCGGGCTGTACTACGTCGATCCGAATGGCGGGGGGCCCACAAGTACCGACGTGATCTTCGGCAACTTTGCCGCCGGGAGCGGCCCGGCCCTGGTCTCGCTGGCAATCACTCCAACTTCTGCGACGGCTACGGCTGGTTCATATCTCCAGTTCACAGGGACGGCAACCTATGCCGATGGAACGATCGTGAACCTCAGCAACTGGTCGTCCTCTAACACGTCGGTCGCAACCGTAGATCCAACCGGTTTCGCTTATGGGGCGAGTGCCGGGACGGTTACGATCACGGGCTCGACTGGAGCGGATAGCGGTACGGCCAATCTGACGGTACTGGCTGCCCAGGGCTACACGCCACTGGTTAACGACAGTTTCACCGGAACCGGCGGTGGGTACCTCGGGTCAAACTGGACGGGCTGCGCCTACGACAGCGGCGCCTACAGTAAGTTGGTCTACCAAAACAACCAAGCAGGCGGCAGCGGATACTGGACCCAGGATTGCGCTCTCTACACCGGCTACGGCACCTTCCCGAGTGATCAGTACGCCACGGCGACGGTGGTTGCGCCCATACCCTCCAGTACCCCGGAGGCGTCGATTGAGTTACGGGCTAACGCAACTCCTTCCACCCCCGAGTCCTACATTGCCTGTGGCTGGGATGCCCAGGACTTTCCCTCGGACTATCACTATCGCATCTGGAGCTTGCCTCCGAGCGGGGTGCCGACCAGCCTCTATTTGAGCCCGATCACTCCCGCTACCAACGACGAGGTCTGGTGCCAAGTGCTTGGGACTACCGTCACCATGCAGCTGAACGGGACGACGATTGCCACCGTGACCGATACCTCGGGGCTCATCAACGGCTATCCCGGACTGTACTACATCGATCTGAATGGAGGAGCGCCGTCGAATACCGACGTAATCTTCGACAACTTTGTAGCAGGGCGTATTGACATCCCAGTCCTCGCCTCGATCGTCATCACTCCCAGTTCTACGACGGTTACGGCTGGTTCATCTGTGCAGTTCACGGCGACCGGAACCTATACTGACGGGAGTAGCGGGAACGTTAGTAATCTCGTGACTTGGTCGTCATCCAACACTTCGGTCGCCACCGTAAACGTAGCCGGTCTCGCTTCCGCAGCGAGCCCAGGAACGGTGACGATCAAGGCTGCGTCCGCACCAGCGAGCGGCACGGCTAGCTTGACAGTTCAGGCAACCGGCGCTCCGACGGTAACCTTTAAGGGAGCGCCTGCTAGTGCACCTTACAACAGCACATTCACGGTAACCGCGACCACGAATGCGCCAGTTATGCCAACCATAACAGGGACAACGGGGATTTGCTCAGTAGGTAGTGTTAACGGGTCGCCAACCAGCGCCAGTGCGATCGTGACAATGCTCGCGGGCACGGGCACTTGCACGGTGACGGCAAATTGGGCTGCCACCGCCAACTACTCCGCCGCTGGACCGCTGACGCAGGCCACCACGACGGCGAAAATAGCGCCGACGGTCACCTTTACTGGTGCGCCGGCGAGCGCCGTTTATAACACCGCATTCAGCGTGATGGCCTCGACGAACGCTAGCACTATGCCGATAATTACAGGGACTGCTAACGTCTGCACAGTCGGTGCAGTCACTGGTACGCCAGCCAGTGCTAGCGCTGGGGTGACTATGATTAGCGCCACAGGCACTTGCACGCTGACGGCTAGCTGGGCGGCGGATGCGAATTACTCAGCTCCGCCGGCTAACACCCAGAGGACGACCGCAGCCAAGGCCGCTAGCACCGTGGCGATTACCTCGAACACTCCCAACCCCTCAACCCTAAGCCAGGCGATCAGCATCACGTTCGCGGCTACGGGAACTGGTGCCGGACCCACCGGTTCCGTGACCGTGAATGCGAGCACCGGACAATCCTGCAAGGGGACACTTACTGCAAACACGGGGAGTTGCTCGATCACTTTCACGAGTGCCGGATCACGGACGCTTACAGCCCTCTACAGTGGGGATAGCAACTTTAACCCCAGTAGCTCTGCGAGTGTCTCTCAGACAGTGAACTCGCCCAGCGTTACTCTGAACCCATCGACCATCAACTTTGGTACCGTGAGCCAGGGGAGCAGTCAAACGCAGGGCGTGACCGTTGCCAACACCGGGACGGGGGCACTGATTAACCTCTCATGGAACATCACGGGAGGAAATCAGAAACAGTTCTCGGTATCAAGCACCACCTGCGGCCCAGCCCCCGCTACGCTCAATCCGGGCGCTAGCTGTGTCATTAACGTGACTTTTGCCCCAACCAACACGGGAACACTGACGGCCAACCTGAGGCTCACTGACAATGCCAACAACAGCCCGCAGACCGTCGCTCTGAGGGGCGTAGGCCACTAGGAAATGAACCGACAGCTTCGTCCGGCAACCCGGGAAGGCAAGATCATTTGCCTTCTCCTCTTTTGCCCGTTGTAAATCCGTCAAACAGGCTGGGCCTTCCTGGCCCAAGAAGCAGAAGAACGAATCCGGCGAGCAGATCGTGGTGGCCCGCGTTCTGCCCGTTTTGAATTGCGAGAATACGAGGCACAACTGTGGACTCCAACTTGTACATCATTGCCGTGGCTGGGCCGTCGTGTGCCGGGAAGACGGAGTTGGCCAGAGCGCTAGCCTATGAGCTCCCTTGTTCGGTACTGGTGCTGGACAGCTATTACCGCGACCTGATTGCGCTGACGGCCTCGGAACGAGCTTGCGTAAATTTCGATGCGCCTGTTGCATTGGATCACGAGCTCCTCGTTGAGCAGGTCCACGCTCTCACCCGCGGCGAGATCGTGGAGCGGCCCGTTTATGACTTTGCAACACATACACGCGTTCCGCGAGGTGAGAGTTTCGCTGCGAGTACATTTTTGATCATCGAGGGTTTATTTGCCCTCTACTGGCCCGAACTTCGAGAACTGACCGCCACGAAGGTCTTTGTCGATGCTCCGGACGATGTTTGCCTGCGCCGTCGCCAACTCCGGGACGTCGCGGAACGGGGCCGTACGGTGGAATCGGTGATTACGCAATTCAAGCAAACTGTTCAGCCCATGGCTGCGCTCCATGTGCGGCCGACATCCAAGTACGCGGATCTAATCCTCTCGGGAGAGCAACCGCTGTCGCGATCAGTCGACGCGGTTCTCCAACACGTGCAGCAGAATTCCGCAGCTCAAGCCATGCTGGGCATGTTCGGAAATGCGATCGGGTTGACGTGAGTGGCTCGCGATCCAGAAGAACGGTTTGACGCTTGAGCTTAAGTTCCAGGGCTAGCTTCGACCGGCCGGGATACATCTGACCCGAACAAGAGCTCTCATGATCCAGCGATGTCATGTTCGCTAACTTCCCTGCCGGAAGCGTCTCAGTCCGCTAGCCAGAATTGAGCGTGAGCCTTCTTGGCCAGCTGCTCGGCGCGCAAATGGCGGCGAAAGGCCGGGGCGGCCGAGCCGGTGCAAGGAACGACCCAAATCGGGTCACCTATCGAGCGTACTTCCCCGGGGGTATGCCCGATTCTCTTTTCGGTTCCACTTCCGAATTGCCTTACAAAAAAAACCAGCACCACCTGGCACGATCGTGTATGCGACATTACAACGCAATCAACTGAACCACGGTTGAGATCACCCCGGAGAGCCGAACCTCCCTCTGTTGCGACCCCAACTATTCTGCGGCCACTCACCAGGCAACAACTGGGACGAAACCAGCTCCTACGGTCGCCTTGCGACCGCTTGGCCAGCGCTGTCTATGACACGACAACATGTCAGGATCATTCCGCAAATCACGGGGAACCACTGGCGTCTGCATGGTTCGTGCCGCGATCACCGCCTGGGCGGCGGATGCAAACTACTCGCCTCCCCCGGATAGGACGTAAGCGCGACCCCAGTTAAGGCCGCGAGCATGATCACGATTGCCTCGAACACTCCCGCCCCCCAGAGTCCGGGACATCGATTCCCCCCTTGGTTACCTTCCCCGTTTTCGGCACCCCCTGGCATTGACGGATCGCGCGCCATCGCCGCGGGCGGCTACGGCGACTCCAGCTTGGTGCGGCAATGGCTCACTGACGACCGCTGCCCAAGCACTCGCGGGTCATCTGCACCGCTACCGACTGGCAAGGTGATCGCCCGGGGGTGGGCGGAGATCAAACGATTGTCCACCGATTCCGGCGAACAACGACACCTGTTGGGCCGCGGAGGCAGAGCAGCAGGAGTCCTATGTCAGGAAGGTTGGAAATGACCACTGATATCGCTCCAACCAGCGAACGGCTATAACCTCGGCAATCGACGAAATGCTATCGCCGCAGTGATACGAAGCAACGCCTAAGTGCAGGAGGCCCTTGCCACCGTCTTGTTACCTCAAAGGAAGCTAGTAGCGCAGAAGAGTGAGCAAAACGACGGGCAACTCCTGTACTTTAGTGCAGGAAGTATGCCCTACTAGATGCGTTCTGGCACTAGCACTCGTGTGCAGTAGTCTTGAGCCGCGCTCTCTGGTAGGTTTGTCCGAGTTCGTAGCCTAGGGAGAGGGAACGATGCCCCATCTGCGTACCGTCCATCTTCGCCGTCCGTTCTCATTCCTTATGGCCATACTCCTCGCGTCGTTGTTGTCGCTGACGGCAAGATCTCAGTCTCAGACGCTGATCACGTCGGATTCCCTGCTCAATAGCGGCAGCCCTCTGTCGGTCACCTACACCGCGGGCGGTGCGCAAGGCACCAGCGTGGTTAATTTGGCCACGAACAGTTCGGTGCCTCTTTGGATGTTCTATCCGGATGCTTTTGGCGTGAGCGGTGGCAGCGGCACCATCGTCCAAAACTATACTGGCAGCGGCTCGTTCATCGAAACCATCAACTTGAGCGGTCTACCCGGTAGTGGCGTAGATGGCTATCCCTTTTTGCTTTACGGATGCGACAACTACAGTGACTGCTGGAATGGGCAAGCCCCACAATTCCCCAAGCAGCTTTCCGCCGTATCCTCGCTGATAGTTGACATATCCTATGCTCTCACCGGCACGATTACAGGTAGTCGTAATGTGGATATGCTGTTTGATCAATGGGTGTGCAAAACGAACCAGCCGTCAGCGCAGTCAAATTGCTTGGAAGTAATGGTCCTTCCGTATTATAGCTTTCCCGCCGGAACAGGTCAGCCACTGGTCAAGACTATCAATCAATCAGTGATTATAAATGGAAGTCCTGCTACGTTTAGCTGGGACGAGTGGGATGGCCACCCAGGCCAAAATATGCTTTTCACGCCGCACACTCTTCCCGGTCTGGCGTCGCAGGAAATGAGGTTTGACATGCTCACCCTAATGAAGACAGCTACTACCGACTACGGCAACTCCAGCTTTACCTGGCTCATGGGAGTGCAACCCGGCACGGAATTCGGTGGCAGCAGCTCGCAATCCTATCAACTCACGATTAGCAAGTTGGACATAGAACAGACCCTAGGCAGTCTCCCCGCGCCTCCGACAAATCTAACCGTCATCGTCAACTAAATCGCTGCGGTTGCTCGTGCTCATGCGGGTCAACCGGGCGGAAACCGTCCCTTGCCCAAACCCTTGAAGGGCGGTTGCACCAACCGGAATTCATAGTGTTCAGAAACTCCGTCGTGTCGGCAGCTGATGGGGCGAAGCTCTCGGACACTATCACCATAAACGACCAATCCTCCCGCGTTTTGCCCGTTCCTTCTAGCGTCAACCACGCTATCCGCCCCGTTTTCTACCTTGTAAGCAACCAGTGTGCTTGCGTCCCTTTCAGAGCGACGACGGGAGCATCGGGAGGACTGCTAAGAAATATCGCCGATTCCACCATTTGCATTCCTTCGGAAGAAACGCCGCGAATTCAAGAGTGCCACATTCTCACGGGCCACATTATCTGCGAGATTGTCGAACAACTGATGTGTGGAGACGCCTTTTGAACCACGTTTTCTTGAAGCTCGGGGCGTCGCATAACCTACCGAATCCACTCGTTAAGGGATGAAGCCGGGCTCTTTCCGCTGAAATCCACCTTTCTTTGGCAGCTTGCCTGTCCTACTAAAATCATTTCTGGGGAACCTGCTCGTCGCTAAGTCTTTTCATTTCGGGACTGTCTTACGAACGCAATTCTTCTAGATTGTCACCTACGCTGAAGTAGGTGCAGTCGGGATGGTGGAACACCAGCGCGCTGACGCTGGCTTCGGGATCCATCATGAATCCTTCGGTGAGCTGCACTCCGATCTCCTCGGGCTTTAGCAGCTTCCAGATGCCAGCCTGATCTTCGAGGTTGGGGCATGCGGGGTAGCCAAAGCTGTAGCGCTTGCCGCGATAGCGGGAGGTGAAGCGCTGCGCCATGGTCATCCCCGGCGGATCGCGGAAGCCCCAGTCTTCACGGATGCGGCGGTGCACCCACTCGGCGCAGCCTTCCGCGGTTTCGATGGCAAGAGCCTGCAAGCCGTGGCTCAAGAAATAATAGCCTTCGTTTTTTGCTTTTTCGGAGCGCTGGCGGACGCCCTCGCCGGCCGTCACGACGAAAAGCGCGAGATGGTCACGCTTTCCGTTTTGGGCAGGCAGGAGGTAATCGCTCAGGCAGAGGAAATCGCCCTGGCGCTGCCGGGCAAAGCGGAACGTGTGCAAGGGCTCTGTCGCGCCTGGCGCAAACAGAAGCAGCGACTCGCCTTCCGGCTCCGCTTCGAAGAATTGCCACACGGCGCGGATTTTCATGAGCGAAGCGGCTTCTTGCTTCACTTCCTCCACGCTTTCGAATAGCTCGATGGCTTTCGGATCGCGCTCCGCCAGATGCTTCTCGAAGTCGCCGCGGAAACCCAGGTGGCGCCCGTAAAGCATGTAGGGATTGATGTAGCCCCAAATCTCGCGCAGGTCGGGCACGAGGCGGACCTTGCGGTCGAGATAGGACACCGGCGGAATCGGCAGATCAACGCGGATACGTGGCGAGCGCGTCACTTTTGGAAGGGGCGCGACGCTAACGGCGGTGGACACCTGGAAACCATTTCCGGACGCCGTGTGTTCCCGCAACAGGGTTTCGCGCGTGGCCGGGTCCATCAACTGATTCATCAAACGCAAGCCGGTCATCGCATCTTTGGCGTAGCAAACCGCTTTGCCGTAGCTCGGAGCAATTTTGGTCTCGGTGAATTTTGCGGACAGCGCCGCACCGCCGACGAGCAGCGGAACCCCGATTCCCGCATCTTTTAAATCGCTGGCGGTCGTCACCATTTGCTGCGCGCTCTTCACGAGCAGCCCGGACAGGCCGATGGCATCAGGGCGGTGTTCCTGATAGGCTTTGATCAATTCTTCCGGCGGCACCTTGATGCCGAGATTCACCACCTCGTATCCGTTGTTTTTGAAAATGATCTCAACGAGATTCTTGCCGATATCGTGCACGTCGCCCTTGACCGTGGCAAGAACCACCTTGCCGCGCTTGGCGGAATCCGCTTTTTCCATGAACTGTTCGAGATAACTTACCGCCGCTTTCATGGCTTCCGCCGATTGCAGTACTTCAGCGACGATTAATTCGTTGGCGTTGAAAAGGCGTCCCACTTCGGCCATGCCGGCCATCAGCGGCCCGTTGATGATGTTCAGCGGCGCGGCTCCCTCGGCGCGTTTGCGTTCGAGGTCGGCGATCAGGCCGTCGCGCGTGCCTTCGAGGATGTAATTCGCCAGGCGGTCGTCGAGCGGCAAATCGGCGCCGCGAGCCTTTTCTTTTTTCTTGGCTGCGCGGAAGTGCTCGGTAATCGCTGCAATCCAGAATTGATTGACGGCAGCGCGCTGTTCTTTGCTTTGCTGACGCCAGTCCGCAGGAGCGTCGAGCAGAAGGCGTGCGTTGGCATGATCTGCGGGCAGGCTCTTGGGCGGATGCGAAAACAGCAGGTTTTCCGCCAGTTCGCGCTCGTGAGCGGGGATGGAGGCAAAGCGCTCGATCTTCTCGGTGTTGACGATCGCCAGATCCAGACCGGCTTTCGTCGAGTAGTAGAGGAAGACCGAGTTCACGACTTCGCGCGCGCCGGGCGGCAGACCGAACGAAACATTTGAGATGCCGAGAATAGTGCGCACGTCCGGGATCGCCTGCTTGATCAGGCGAATGCCTTCCAGCGTTTCAACCGCGCCGCCGATGTAGTTTTCGTCGCCGGTGGCGCAGGGAAACACCAGGGCGTCGAAGATGATGTCCTCTGGCGCAAAACCGTATTTTTCCGTAAGCAGCTTGTACGAGCGTTCGGCGATGGCCAGCTTGCGCTCGCGCGTGAACGCCTGCGCTTGAACGGGGTCTTCATCGATGCACCCGACGACCACCGCGGCGCCGTATTCATGCGCAATCGGCACGGTACGCTGGAATTTTTCCTCGCCGTCTTCGAGGTTGATGGAGTTGATGATGGACTTGCCCTGGCAATAGGTGAGGGCCAGCTCGATGCCCGCCGGGTCGGTGGTATCAATCATGATCGGCGGCTTCACTTTGCGAATCAGTTTTTCGTAGAAGAAAGGGATGTCTCGCTTCTCGTCCCGCTCCGTGCTTTGCAGACACACGTCGAGGACCTGCGCGCCGCCGCGCACCTGCCGCCGGGCAATTTCGCTGGCCTCCTCCCATTTTTCGTCGGCCACGAGGTTCTTGAACAAGCGCGAGCCAATGACGTTGGTTCGCTCTCCCACCAGCAGCGGCCGCGTACTTTCTTCAGCTTCGATGGCCTCGATGCCCGTGTAGATGGCGCGATGGCTCTCGGCGGGCCGCTCGCGCGGCTTTTTGCCCTCGGCCATTTGTGCAATCGCGCGAATATGCTGCTCGGTCGTGCCGCAGCAGCCGCCGACCAGGTTCAGCCATCCGTTGTGTATGAATCTTTCGAGCTGGGTTGCTAGCGATGTTGGCGTTTCGTAGTATTTTCCGTCCTCGGGATTGGGCAATCCCGCGTTCGGGTAGCAAGAAATGAACTCGCTCGTAAGCTGGCTCAGTGTTCGGATATGGTCGGTCATGAACTCCGGCCCCGTTGCGCAGTTCATTCCGAAAGCCAAGGGCTTTGCATATTTGAGCGACGCCCACATCGCATCGATGGTTTGGCCGGCGAGCATCGAACCGTTTTGTTCGATGGTGACGGAGATAATGAAAGGAATTTCCGCCCCGAGTTCCCGGGAAAGCTTGCGGATCGAAAGCAGTGCCGCCTTGATGTTTCGCGTGTCCTGACAGGTTTCCACGATCAATAAGTCCGCGCCGCCATCAATCAGGGGCTTCGCCAGGTCGTAATAGTCCTGCCGCAAGTGATCGAAGGTGATTCCGCCCGTTACCGTAATGGCCTTGCGGGTCGGCCCCATCGCGCCGGCCACGAATCTTGGTTTGCTAGGCGTGGAGAATTCGTCCGCGGCTTGCCGCGCCAGGTGGGCAGCCTTTGACATCAATTCGTACGACTGATCCGCGACCCCGTAGTCAATGAGGTCGCTTTTGGTTCCATTAAAGGAATTGGTTTCAATGATATCTGCGCCCGCCTCGAGGTATTTCCGGTGAACGTCCAGAACCACGTCGGGGCGCGTGCGAACGAGGTTCTCGTTACATCCTTCGAGTTCGGGCCCGCCAAAGTCCGCGGCAACTAACCCGCGTTGTTGCAGCATGGTACCCATGGCGCCGTCAAGCACCAAGATTCGCTGCGAGAGCAGTTCCCGCAAGGCTTTGCCGGATTCGTTCAGGTTACGCATTCCTGAAATGCCCTGCACCTTCGAAAGGTTCCCTAAGCTAGCGCTTCTCGCGGCCCTTTCTCCGGGGACGAGGGAACCGCAGAGGAAAAACCCCGAGGAGCTAACTCCTTATTTTACTTGAGGTCTGTGGCTATCTGGAAACCTGCATACAGGGAAACGGTGTTTTTGGGGCTCGAACGGGCAACCAGGCCAGCGAAGGGGAAGGCTGGCCCCAGGCCAGGAGGACGATCGAAGACCCCGTTCCCGCTGGTACAGCACAAAGCATCCTAATGGTCAGTAGCAGTTCAGGAACATACCCTCCAAAGGGACTTGCCCCTTTGGCCAGTTTTCTTTAGGCTGGCACAAGTGAACACAAAACGTGGGTCCGCAAAACTGAGTGTATGCATCCTTTCGCCGCACCCGCTGGTGCTGGGCGAGTTTGAGCGGCTTCTGGAGAAGGCGCCTTTCAAGGTGTTGTCGCAACAACTGCAGTCCATGCTTGCGCCGGACTTGCGCCATCTAGAACCGCCCAAAGCCAACGTCTACGTGATTGATGCGCATGCCGCGAAGCCCGCCACCGGGGCGCTCCTCACGAACATCCTTGAGCGGTATCCTGACTCGCGGTTGATCGTTGTCGGAGAAAATCATGCGGAAAACAACAGTTTTTCGCTGCTGCGCCTGGGCGTGAAAGGCCTGCTTACCTACATGGAAGCGCGGGAGCAACTGATCCGGGCGTTGCCCTTGGTCGCCAATGGTGGATTCTGGGTGCCGCGCCAGCTTCTTTCGGGATTTGTGGACTCTATTCTCACGAGCCAGGGGCGCCGACTGAAGACAGATTCCGTGGCCAACCTGAGCCGGCGAGAGCAGGAAGTTCTGGATTCGCTGCTGGAAAATCTTTCGAACAAGGAAATCGCCAGCAAGCTGAATATCGCAGAACGCACGGTGAAGTTTCACGTCTCGAACCTGCTGAACAAGTTCGGGGTGCGCCGGCGAGCCGACCTGATTCTGCTTACGTTCCAGCGCCGGTTGTCGCAGGCCTAATCTGCACCCTCAACGCGAGCTTATTCCCAACACCCTTCTAAGGTATCCTAGCCCTTTCGCTTGACCTTTTGTCTACCGGCGCAGGAGCATAGTCCTTTGAACATTCTGGTGACGGGCGCGGCGGGGTATATCGGCAGTATTTGCGCGGAAGTTTTGCTCTTGCGCGGAATGAAGGTGATCGCGCTC
>Ga0307472_100000872_pt1 | contig 11329 bp, 8 predicted proteins | sample atmos_gasesAM5C__2_FD_204582 | JGI IMG/M metagenome (GOLD analysis project Ga0307472, IMG submission 204582) | Hardwood forest soil microbial communities from Morgan-Monroe State Forest, Indiana, United States - atmos_gasesAM5C_05 | ecosystem: Environmental > Terrestrial > Soil > Temperate... | reverse complement strand
CCGCTGACGGCGAGCGTACTGGTGGCGAACGGGCTCGCGCTCACCGCCGTCGGCCTCCTGCTGTTCCGGGTGCGTTACAGCGCGCGCTGATCCCACCAGGGGAGCGCGGCGGCCGTTCGCCGCCCAGGGCGAGCCCGCTGCCGATGTTGGGCGTTCACGGCCGTGCGGCGCGCTCGAGGGGCGCACCGCCGAGGATCACGCGGCTGATCTTGCCGAGGTCCTCGATGCGTTGCGTGGGATCGCCCGCCACCAGCACGAGGTCCGCGCGCTTGCCGACGGCGATCTCCCCGAAATCGGCGCGCTCGCCCCCGAGGAAGTGGGCATTGTCCCAGGTGGCGATCCGCAGCGCCTCACCGGGCGGGACGCCTGCATCGACCAGCTTCACCAGCTCGAGATGCAGGCCGGCGCCCGGGAGCTGTCCGGGGTTGGCCGCATCGCTCCCCGCCAGCACCCGCACGCCCGCCGACCGGAGCTTGGCGACGTTCCGCCGACGAGCGCCGTGGCCCGCGGCTGCCGCGCGCAGGAAGGCGGTGGTGGCCGGATCGAGCTGCGGCACGGGAGCGAGCAGGGCCGCCATGAGATCGGGACGCGCCACCTCACGCTCGATGGGGAGAAAGTCCGACGGATGCGCCCGGACGATGGCCGCGGCGTCCCAGATGGCGAGGGTCACGACCACGGGCACGTGGGCCGCCGCGATCGCCGCCACCGCCTGGTCGGAGAGCTCCTCGCGCCAGGGTGCGTGCGCCAGCGCGTCGACCCCGCCGCGCAGCGCGGCGACCGCCTCGGCCGAGCTGCCGATGTGGGCGATCGAACGCACGCCGCCCGCGTGGCCCGCGGCGGTGATGGCGGCGATCGTCTCGGGGGCGAGGCACGGGACGTCGTCACGCGCCCCGGCGTCGATGGCGAGCTTCAGGATGTCGGGATGCTGGGGGAGGAGCTCCGCGACGGCGCGGCGCCCGTCCTCCGCGGTGGCGACCTCGCGCGTCGCGCGCGGCAGGACGTACCAACGGAGGTACCAGGGCAGCCAGGCACGGAGCACCTCGGCCGGGTGGCCGCCGGGGGCGGTGAAGACGGGCCCTGCGGCGTAGAGCCGAGGACCGAGCTTCGCTCCGTTCGCCAGGCGCTCGCGCTCGCCGAACACGGCCGGGCTCAGGTTGCCGAGATCGAGGACTGTGGTAACACCCGCATACAAGAAGGCCGCCAGGGTGGCATCGACGTTGGGGAGGAGCGAGATCTGCCACGGCGGATTCGCGGTGGATCCCGTGTGGGTGTGGACGTCGACCAGACCGGGGACGAGCGTCCCGCCCTCGCCGTCGATCTCCGGAAGACCTGGGGCCGCCGCACCGGGCCGCTCGATCGCCGCGATCCGTCCCTCGCGCACCACGACGTCCCAGCGGCCGTCGCGGAGCGCGGCCGCTGGCGCGTCGAAGACACGGACGTTCCGCACCACGAGCGACCGGGAAGCCCCCGCCGGGCGGGTCACCAGGAGCGGCTCGCGCCCACAGGCCACGACGAGGATGACGACCGCCACCACCCCCGCCCGGCCGCGGCGGGCGCTCATTGCGCCGTGAACCCGCCGTCGGCCACGATCTCCGCACCCGTCACGTAGGACGAATCATCGGAGGCGAGGAAGAGGGCCACGCTCGCGATCTCCCGCGGATGGGCGATCCGGCCGAGCGGGATGCCGTCCTCGAAGGACTTCCGCTTCGCCGCATCCTTCAGGTACGGCGCCTGCATTGGGGTCTCGATGATGCCCGGGTGAATGATGTTGCAACGCACGTTCTGCCGCGCGAACTGGATGGCGAGCGACTTGGTGAGCGAGATGAGCGCACCCTTGGCGCTCGTATAGGAGTCCTGGGCGACGGTGAAGCCATTCAGCGCCGACACGGAGCCGACGTTGATGATCGAACCGCCGCCGGCGCGGATGAGGTGCGGCACCCCGTGCTTGGCGACGAAGAAGGGCCCCTTCAGGTTGATCGCCTGTACGCGGTCCCAGTTCTCCTCGGTCGTCTCCAGGACCGACCGATCGCGGTCTTTCCAGAGCACGCCGGCGTTGTTGTAGAGGATGTGGAGCGCGCGGAAGCGCTTCACCGCCGCGGCGATCATGCGCTTCACGTCGCGCTCGACGCCGACGTCCCCCACCACGGCGAGCGCCTGCCCCTTGCGGCGCTCGATCAGGCGTACCGTCTCGTCCGCCGCCTTCTTGTCGATGTCGGCCACCACGACCTGGGCGCCCTCCTGGGCGAAGAGGCACGCCCCTTCGCGCCCCTGCCCCATCCCTGCCCCGGTGATGAAGGCGACCTTTCCCTGGAGTCTCATATGCGTTCGAAGTTCCGTTCTAGCTCCCAGCTCGTCACCACCTTGTCGAGGGCTTCGAGCTCGAGCCGCGCCGTGTGGAGGTAGTGCTCGTGAACCGCCTCGCCCAGGAACTCCCGCGCCGCCCGGCTGCGCTCCAGCTCGACGATCGCCTCGCGCAGGGTGCCGGGCACCTGGGGCAGCGTCGGGTCCTCGTAGGCGTTGCCCTGGTAGAGCGGCGGCGGCTCGAGCCCCCGCTCGATGCCGTGCAGACCGGCGGCGATGGTCGCGGCGAAGGCGAGGTAGGGATTCGCATCGGCACCGGGGATGCGGTTCTCGATCCGGATCGATTGTCCCTCGCCGCAGACGCGGAAGCCGGTCGTGCGGTTGTCCCACGACCAGCCGATGCGGGTGGGCGCGAAGGTCCCCGCCTGGTAGCGCTTGTAGGAGTTGACGTACGGCGCGTAGAAGTAGGCGAACTCGCGTGCGAGGCCGAGCTGACCGGCCACCCAGTGGCGGAAGAGCGCGGAGCCGTGCGCCGCGCCCTGCTCGTGGAACAGGCTCCGCTTGCCGGTCTCGTCGGTGAGGCTCGAGTGGAGGTGGAAGCTCGAGCCGGCCTGCTGCATGTCGTACTTCGCCATGAAGGTGATGCTGACGCCCTTCTGATGCGCGATCTCCTTGGCGCCGTTCTTGTAGATCACGTGATCGTCCGCGGTCACGATGGGCTCGCCGTAGCGGAGGTTGATCTCCTGCTGGCCCGGGCTCCACTCGCCCTTGCTGCATTCGACCACGATGCCGGCGCCCAGCATGCCATTACGGATCTCGCGATGGACGAACTCCTCCTTGCTGGTCTGGAAGATGTGGTAGTCCTCGGCGTAGGAGCCGATCGGCTCGAGGCCCTGGTAGCGCTTCTTGTGTGCGGCCTCGTAGGAGTCGCGGAAGAGCACGAACTCGAGCTCGGAGGCCACGAAGACGCGATAGCCCCGGGCATGGGCCCGCTCGACCTGCCGGCGGAGGATGCGGCGGGGCGACTCCTCGACCGGCCGTCCGTGCTCGTCCTCGAGATCGCAGAGGACGAGGGCGGTCTTCTCGAGCCACGGGATACGGCGGAGCGTCGTCCAGTCGCAGACGGCGTGGAAATCCTGGTACCCGGTCGCCCAGCTCGCGCTCCGGTAGCCGGGGAGCGGCGTCATGTCGACGTCGACGGTGAGCAGGTAGGCGCAGGCATGCATCCCCGAGCGCGCCACCTGATCGAGGAAGAAGGGCGCCGTCACCCGCTTCCCCATCAGCCGCCCCTGCATGTCCGGGAAGGTGACGAGGACCGTGTCGATGTCGCCGCGACGGACGAGGTTGTCGAGGCCCTCGAGCGTCAGGTTCCCCGGCATGCTTGCCTCCTCCCCCTCCCGCGTGTCAGACGCGACCGCACCGGCTGCCTCTTAGCAGAGGCGAGAAGGAGGAGCCATGAACGTCGCGATCGTCTGTACAGCCCTGCTCGGACTGCTCGTCTTCGGACTCGGCCTGGCGGTCTCGCTGACGCGGGGGGCGACCCGGACGAACTTCGGCTTCACGCCGGACCCGACCGACCGCCTCTACAAGCGGGTCCGGGCGCACGGGAATGCGGCGGAGTATTCCCCCATGCTGGCCATCCTGATGCTCCTGATCGGTGCCCACCAGCCGGCGGCGTGGATGGTGTGGACGTTCGTGGCGGCCACCGCTTTCCGCTACCTCCACGCGGCGGGGATGCTCGTCTGCCCCTCGCTCGATCAGCCCCATCCGCTCCGCTTCGTGGGCGCGCTCGGCACCTACGTCGCCGGGCTGGTCCTCGTGGTGGCGGCGTTCCTGGCGTGAAGGGGGCGCGCGCCCCCTTCACGCGCTCGGGTCACGCTCAGCGGTCCGGCTGCGGCGTCATGCGGAGATAGGGCTTCAGCGCCTTGAAGCCCTTCGGGAACTTCTTCTTGAGCTCCTCGGGGTCGGTGAGCGACGGCACGATCACGCAGTCGCCCCCCTGCTTCCAGTTGACCGGCGTCGCCACCTGGTACTTGTCGGTCAGCTGGAGCGAGTCGATGACCCGCAGGATCTCGTTGAAGTCGCGGCCGGTGCTCGCCGGGTAGGTGATCATCGCGCGCACCTTGCGGTTCGGATCGATGAAGAAGACCGAGCGCACGGTGAGCGTGTCGTTGGCGTTCGGGTGGATCATCCCGTAGAGCGTCGCGACCTTCCGATCCGGGTCACCCAGGAGGGGGAAGTTCACCTTCGTGCTCTGGGTCTCCTCGATGTCGCCGATCCATCCCTTGTGCGACGCGACCGGATCGACGCTGACGGCGAGCGCCTTGCAGTTCCGCTTCTCGAACTCGGCCTTGATCTTCGCCACCATGCCGAGCTCGGTGGTGCAGACCGGGGTGAAATCCTTCGGGTGGGACATGAGCACGCACCACTTGCCAGGGCCGATCCATTCGTGGAAGTGGATCGGCCCCTCCGTCGACTCGGCGGTGAAGTCGGGGGCGATGTCCCCTAGCTGAATCGCCATTGGGTTGACCTCCTCTCGGGTGGGGGTGACGGCTCCGATGCGTAGCGCGGCCTTCCAGCAGGGTCAATGGCCGCGCGCGCGATTACCAGACCTGGGTCCCGAACTCGAGCTCGCGGGCGAGCCGTTCCGCCCGGGGGACGGCCCCCATCTCGCTGAACAGGCGGCGGGCCGCCTCGAGCTCCCGCCGCCAACCCTCCCGATCGTCCGCGATGGCGGCCAGCCGGGCGCGCTGGACGCGGATGAAGGGCTCGTTGTTCATGGCGCCGGTTTCCTCGGCCAGGGCGAGCGCCCGACCGAGGGCGGCCTCGATCGCGTCCCGCGAGCGTACGCCCTCGGTGCGAAGCAGGACCCGCGCCCATCCGATGTAGGCGATGCACTCCGCCGGCTTGGTGCGACGGCGGCGCGCCACTTCCAGCGCCTCCTCGGCGGCGGCCCGCGCCGCGGCAGTGTCGTTCACTCCCAGGTGCGCCGCCGCGAGCCACGCGAGCGCCAGCGGCTCCGCCTCGACGTAGGCGCCGCCCGCACGGGCGATGGCGAGCCCCTTCTCGAGCGCCTCGCGCGCAGCGGTCCACTCGGCCCCCAGGATGTGCGCCTGACCGAAGGCGAGGTACGCGCCCGCACGGAAGAAGGGACTCCCCAGGCGCTCGGCGATCCGCAGCGTCTCGCGGGCATGGCTGAGTGCGGCCTCCGCATCTCCGCGCACGCGCGCCAGGACGACGCTCTCACCGTGGGTAATGCCGAGGGTCTCGACGTCGCCCTCTTCGCGCGCGAGGCGGTCGACCCGCTCGAGTTCCACGGCGCCCTCGTCGAGTCGCCCGAGGTCGATCAGCAACTTGCCGTGCAGGTTGATCAGCCGGAGAAACGGGCTGTAGCCGAGGATGTCGCTCCCGAGCTTCAGGCTCGCCGGGGGACGCGCGAGCGCCTGCTGGCTCAGCGCGAGCGCCTGCCGCAGGTCTCCCGCCGCGATCAGCGCGATCACCAGGCGGGTCCCGGTCGCGAGCGCCAGGCCGGCGTCGTCGGTCTGCTCCGCCAGGCTGGTCGCCTCGCGGGCCGCCTCGACGAAGTCCTCCGCGCTCCCGAAGTGGCTCCGCAGCACGCCGTACGCGTTGACGAGGCGCGCGAGGGCCCCGAGGTCACCGCGGCCGCGCGCCAGCGACTCTCCCTCGGCGAAGAGCGCGGCGGACTCCTCGGCCGAGATGCCGAACCGCCATCCGAGCTCGAGGAGCTGGATACACCCCTCGATCGCCAGGCGCGCCCGCTCCGCGGAATCGGGAACCCGGGCCAGGAAGGTGCGCACGTTCTGCCAGTGGTGCAGCGCCTCTCCCAGGTTGCTCGCCCGCACCCACTCGGCGGCGCGGCCGCTCCAGCGCGCCGCCTCGAGCGGCTCCCCCGCTCCCTCCCAGTGGTGCGCGAGCAGGGCCGCGCGCTCGTCCAGCTTGTCCGGGTAGAGCTCCGCCACCGCCCGCGCCACCGCGCCATGCACCCGTGCCCGCCGCTCGGCGAGCTGCGCGTGGTAGGCGACCTCCTGCGTGAGCGGATGCTTGAAGGCGTATTCCGGCTCGGCGTGCACGGTCTCGCTGTAGACGAACTCGCCCTGGGTGAGCGTGTGGAGGACATCCGCCAGCTCGTTCTCGGCGACCTCGACGATCCGGCGGAGCACCGTCTCCGAGAAGCGCTTGCCGATCACCGCCGCGGTCACCAGCACGGCCTTCTCTCGCTCGGGAAGGCGGTCGATGCGCGAGGCCAGCACCGCCTGCACGCTCGCCGGGGTGGCCAACGTCTCGAGCGATCGCGCCAGACGGTAGGCACCGCGTCCCCCGACCAGGTTCCCGGCCTCGATCAGCGCCTGCACCAGCTCCTCGATGAAGAAGGGATTTCCGCGCGTGCGCTCGTGCAGCAGCTCGGCCAGGCCGGCGAGCGACGGATCGCCCCCGAGGAGATCGTGCAGCAGCTCGGCCGTCGCCTCCGGGCCGAGGGGGGCCAGCGTGAGCGGCCGGGAGTGCGGCCGGAGCACCCAGCTCGCCTGGTACTCGGGCCGGAAGTTCACCAGGAGCAGCGTCCGCGTGCCCGGGACCGCGTCGACGTGCGCCGCGATGAAGCTCTCGCTCCCCCCGTCGATCCAGTGCAGATCCTCCACCACGAACACCGCCGGCTCGCGCCGGCTGCGGGCCGGCACCAGGCGCGCGGCCATCGTGGTGAGCTCGCGCTGCCGCGCCTCGGGATCCATCCGAGGCGCGGGGCGCGCGGGATCCGGGACACCGAGGAACTCGAAGAGGACGGGAAGGATGTCCTCCAGCTCCCGGTCGAGCAGCAGGAGCTTGCCGGCGATCTTCTCGCGCGCGACCTGGTCGCCATCGGCCTCGCGGATGCCGAAGTACGAGCGCGCCAGCTCGAGCACGACGAGGAAGGGCACCGACTTCCCGTGGGCCACGCCGTGCGCCTCGTAGACGGGGATGCCCCGCACCCGGCAGCGCTGCAGGAACTCGTAGCAGAGGCGGCTCTTGCCGACCCCGGGCTCGCCCAGCACGGCAACCACGCCGCCATCGCCCGCGATCGCGCGCGCCAGCGCCGCCTCGAGCACGGCGGCTTCCTCATCGCGCCCCACGAAGCGCGAGAAGCCCCGCCGGCGCGCGACGTCGAGACGCGTTCGCAGCGGACCGACGCCGCGCAGCTCGTAGACCCGGAGCGGGTCCCGCACGCCCTTCAACGTGAAGCTCCCCAGGTCCTCCAGGTTGAAGTAGCCCGCGACCAGCGCCGCCGTGTGCTCGGTCAGGTAGACCTTGCCGGGCTCGGCGAGCCGCTCCATGCGCTGTGCGAGGCCGACGGTGTGGCCCTGCGCGGTGTAATCCATGCGCAGGTCGTCCCCGATCGAGCCGACCACCACCTCCCCCGAGTTGATGCCCATGCGGACGGTGAAGTTGAGCCCCTCGGTCCGGCGGAGGTCCCGCCCGTAGCGCCCGAGGGCCTCGCAGAGATGCAGCGCCGCATGGCAGGCGCGCTGCGCGTGATCCTCGTGGGCGATGGGGGCGCCGAAGAGCGCCATGACCCCGTCACCGGTGAACTGGTTGACCGTGCCCTCGAAGCGGTGGACCCCCTCCGCGAGGATGCCGAAGAAGCGGTCCATGATGCGATGCCACGCCTCGGGATCGACCTGCTCGGCGAGATCCATCGAGCCCTTCACGTCGGCGAAGAAGACCGTCACCTGCTTCCGCTCGCCATGGAGGGCGCTGCGGTGAGAGAGGATCTTCTCGGCGAGATGGCGCGGGGTATAGGCCCGCAGATCGGGCACGCGCGCCGGATCGCGGCCGAGCGGCACGCCACACTGCGCGCAGAAGCGCGAGTCGGCCAGATTCTCGTAGGCACAAGACGGACAGCGCATGAGCCCGGCTCCTCGACGGGTCCTCGACGATAGCGGCGATCGCCCTGCCAAGGGAAGGAGACAGCGTCCAAACTTGGACGCTGGCCGTCACGGCTCGGGCACCCCGGCACGCAGCCGCCGTGTTTTCCGGATGGGCGCCCGCCCGCGCAGGGGGGCGAATCGCGGTCGGCCGCCCGGCGGAATCCGCCGGGGCCAGGCTGCCTTACCACTCCCTCTGCGCACCCCCCATGGCACCGCGAGCTCCGCGGGGGCAGGCCGCTTGCTGTATCCCGTCAGATGCGAACGCAAGCTACCCTGCTTCTGCTATCTTCCGTGCTTGCTGGGTGCTTCCCATTTCGAAGCAAACCCATCGGCCCACCAGCTCCGCCGCCCGAGGCACGGATCGTTCAGAAGCCCCCCGCTCCACCCACTCCACGCCATCTCGCTTGCATCCAGCATCCCCGCATCGATCTCTGGGAGTACCGCCTCCGCCGCAACGCTGACTTCCGGCTCGCGACCACGCAGAGCGTCGACCGCGCCCAGGAGTACCTGCCCCGCATGCAGCGCATCTTCGCCGAGGCGGGCGTGCCACCCAGCCTGGCGCTCCTCCCCGTGATCGAGAGCGAGTTCCACCGCACCGCGCGCGGGCGGCGGGATGACCTCGGGCTCTGGCAGTTCCGCAGCACGACCGCCCGACGCTTCGGCCTAGTGGTGAACGAGCACCGCGATCAGCGGCTGCATCCGTACCACGCCAGCCGGGCCGCCGCGCGCTATCTCCGCTACCTCCACCGCCACTACCGCGGCGACTGGCCCCTCGCGATCGCCGCCTACAACGCTGGTGAGCACCGCGTGGACCGCGCCCTCGCCCGCCTGCCGAACGGCACGTTCTGGCAGCTCGTCGACCACGGCTATCTGCCACGGACCACTAAGGACTACGTTCCCCGCTTCCTCGCCGTCGTCCGCGTCGTCGAGGGCAAGCAGGTCTGTCGCCGGTCGGAGGTCCCGACCACCCTGGTCAACCTCGATGCGCCGGTCGTCGACCCGCGACGCGGCGCGATCACCCAGGAGGCGCGACGCTAGGGAAGCACGGCGCTCAGCGTCAGATCCGGGTTGCGTGCCGCCAGCGTGCCGAGGTAGCGGCGGCCCGAAGCGTCGCCCCGTAGCACGTCCTCGAAGAACGCGAGCGCGGCCTCCTTGCCGATCTGCTGCTGCCGACGACCGTCGATGTGCGTGAGGTCGCCCGTGCAGTACGCGGTCGGACAGCCGTCCGACGCGACGTGATCCGCGGCGCCCCCGAGCGCTCCGAGGAGCTGGGCGATCTGGGTGGCGAGCTGCGTCGGATCCGGGAAGAGCGCGCAGATGGCGGCGTCGTCCACTCCCGCACCGACGTCGGCGAAGCCCGCGTGGTTCCCCCCGTGGATCAGGACGAGTATCTTGGGTGGGCCGGCGCGCGCGAAGACGTCCTCGGCATCGCTCGCGCCGTGGACGAGCAGGTCGTGGTCGCCCTGGAGGATCAGGAGCGGCACGCGCGCGGCGTCGAAGTATCCGGGCTGGAAGAAGCACGCCGGCGGGGCGAACGGCACAGCCGCCTTGATGCGCGGCTCGCGCAGGCGCGCGTCGTAGGTCGCGACCAGGGTGGTGAGCGCACCGCCCGAATGTCCGGTGAGCCCGATGCGGTCCGCATCCACGCCGCCCGCGAACCGGTTCGAGACGTCGCCGGCGAAGCCGAGGAACGTGTCGATCACGAAGCTCACGTCGCCCGCCTGCGCGGGGACGTCGACGACCGTCGCTCCGCCCGGGGCCCCGAGGCTGGAGAGCGGGAAGGTGGGAGCCGCCACGATGTAGCCGTGGCTCGCGAGATGCGTGGTGAGAAACGTCGACTGACTGTCGTAGCTGCCGAGCGCGTGCCCGAAGACGATGAGCGGGAACGGTCGACCGTCGCTCGCGAGCGCCGCGTCCGCGCCTCCCGCGTCGGGCGCCGTCGGATACCAGACCGCGGTCGGGAGGTTGCGGTCGGGCGCGCCCGGGAAGCTACCGTTCGGCATGGTCGGCCGCGACGCGTCGACCAGCGCGAGCGAGGTCTCGCCGACGCCGTAGGGCCCGGGCACCTCGAAGCGCCGGCCGGCACGCACGTCGCGGACGTCGGTCGTCGGCGGGAGGCGGGTGTCGCCCGGCCCGTTCACACCACAGCCCCGATCGGCCGTGCTCGGCGCCCGCGGGCAGACGTCGTCGGCGGGATTCTCGTCGGCGCTGCGGTCGAGGGTCGCGCCGAAGGTCCAGTCCGGGGCGCGGTCGGGGTTCGCGCCGCACGTGAAGCGGAGATCATAGCGTAGCGTCCGGCCCCGTCCCGGCCGGAGCGTCAGCGGGAAACGGAGTTGCGCCACGACCGGCGCCGCGACCAGAGGCGCACAGACGATCGGACCGTCCATGGGAGCCGCGCTCAGCCGGACAGATGCGGCGAGCGTGGCGGCGTCGGCGAAGATGGCCGGCGCAGAGCCGCGATTCACGATGCGCACGGCGGCGTGAGCGCGGGCGGTCGGGTGAGCGTCGGTCAGCCTCACGCGCGTCGGTACGCGCATGCGGAGGATGGCGAGGTCGGAGCGTGAGTCAGCGACGACGGGTGATGCCCCGGCCGCGACGGCCAGGATGCTGGCGAGAGCAGCGCTCGGACTCACATGTCGCGTCTAGTATGGACGCGCGCAGCCCGGCAAGCCGCGGCGGGGCCGAATAGTCGGGCGCCTAGAGGAGCAGCGCGCGGTGGCGACTTTGCGTACCAAGAAGAGATCAGGGGTGCTCGGCGCCCAGCAGGGGGTCATCGACGGCGTCGCTCGCGCGTTACGGCACGACTCGTCCGCTCCCACCCCCCTGCGCCGGTTGGTCGCGGGTCTCCCCCGAAGCCCGCCCCGCCCGTGCCCGCGCGAGTGCCACCGTCGGAATCACGCTTCAGCCGCCGGAGAGGCTCACAGCGGTTCGCGTGATGACGCCCACGTTCTCTCGGTCGCCACCTCCGGCTACCTTCACCGTATCTTCGTTTGTCGCCTGTGCGAGGCCACGCGCGATGGTTCGGCAGGGGCTCGCACTCATTTAGACGGTCGTTCCGGGCGTCGCTCCCATCGTGGAGTGGCGACCCGCACCATGTCCCAAATCGG
>Ga0307472_100000868_pt1 | contig 11346 bp, 12 predicted proteins | sample atmos_gasesAM5C__2_FD_204582 | JGI IMG/M metagenome (GOLD analysis project Ga0307472, IMG submission 204582) | Hardwood forest soil microbial communities from Morgan-Monroe State Forest, Indiana, United States - atmos_gasesAM5C_05 | ecosystem: Environmental > Terrestrial > Soil > Temperate... | reverse complement strand
GCCGGCGGGATCGCCGGGCCCTCGGCGAAGATCTCCATGTGGTGGATGGTTCTCAGCTATGGGCTGCTCTCGCTGGGCGAGCTGCTGATCAGCGGGCTGGGGCTGGCGATGGTGGCGCGCTACGTGGGGCCGAAGCTGCGCGGGTTCGTGATGGGGGTGTGGTTCCTTGCCACCGGGATCTCCCAGTACCTGGGGGGCGTCGTCGCCAACTTCGCCAGCGTGCCAAGGGACGTCAGCGACCCGGCCACGAGCCTGCCCCTGTACCTGAACCTGTTCATGCGGCTGGGATATCTGGCGGTTGCGGGGATCGTGCTCTCGGTGCTGATGCTGCCGATCCTCAAGCGTCTCTCCACGCCCGCGCCGGCCGCGGAACCGGCGGTGGCCACCGCGGCGTGAGGATTCTCAGCCGAGGATGATGTTCTCCCGGCGCATCGCCCGCTGGACGGCGGGGCGCTCCAGCATCCGCTGGGTGTGGCGCGTCCAGCCGGGGTAGCGGCGCATGTCGAAGAGGTTCTCTGCCCCGCCCACCCGGACGCCCCACCGGTAGAAGACCAGCAGATAGGTGTCGCAGAGGGTGAAGGCGTCGCCGACCGCCCAGCTCCGGCCGTCCACGATGCCCTCGATGGTGTCGAACCACCCGGGGAGCCGGTCGAGGCCGCCCTGGCGTACCGCGCTCCGCTGGGGATCGCCATCGACGAAGCGCTCCGGTCGCCACAGCTGGCGGAAGGCCACGTGGACGCTGGTGGTGAAGACCGAGAGCAGCTCGGTGCAGCGCGCGGCCAGCTGCGGGTCGGCGGGCATCAGGCCCGCGGCCGGGAAGCGGCGAGCGAGGTAGAGAAGGATGGCCATGCTCTCGGTGAGGACGAAGTCGTCGTCCTTCAGCGTCGGGACCAACGCCCGCGGGTTGAGGCTCAGGTACTCCCGGGTCCGGGTCGCTCCCTCGGCGATGACGGTGCGCACCGTCTCGAACGGGGTGCCGATCTCCTCCAGGGCGATGTGCGAGGCCAGCGAGCAGGCACCGGGCGAATAGAAGAGGGTGAGCATGGTGCCGGTCTAGCGCGACAACCTGCCTGAAGGGGGCGCATTGTTTTCTGCTCTTGGCTGAAGCAGATTCAATGCAAATGCTCGAGCTCCGTCACTACCAGCTGGTGGTCGCCGCGGCGGAGGAGGGGACGCTGGTCGCCGCCGGCCGCCGGCTGCACCTCACCCCCTCGGCGCTGAGCCACCAGCTCCGCCATGCCGAGGAGGCGCTGGGGTCGACGCTCTTCCAGCGCCGGCACCGCCGGCTGCTGCTCACCGCCGCCGGGGAGCGGTTCCTCGAGTCGGCGCGGAAGGTGCTGGCCGAGGTCGACCGGGCCGAGGCCTCGGCCCGGCGCGGGGAAGGGGAGCAGCTGATCCGGCTCAGCACCGGCTGCTACACCGTCTACGGCTGGCTGGGTCGAGCGCTGGTGCGCTTTGCCGACACCCATCCCGACGTCGAGGTGCGAGTGGTGCTGGAGGCCACCCAGCGGCCGCTGGAGGCGCTGCTCGAGGGCAAGCTCGACCTCGCCCTGACCAGCTCCGAGCCCGGCCACCCGCGGCTGGTGGACATCCCGCTCTTCCGGGACGAGCTGGTACTGCTGGTGCCCGTCGGCCACCGGCTGGCGGAGCAGACCTTGGTGCGGCCAGAGGACCTCGCCTCCGAGCGGCTGCTCACCTACGACGCGCCGCGGGAGGAGCTGGACGTCTTCGGGAAGTTCCTCTGGCCGGGCGGGGTCGAGCCCGCGCGGACCCAGCGAGTCCCTCTGACCGAGGCGATGGTGGAGCTGGTGGCCGCCGGCTGCGGAGTGACTGCCCTGGCGAGCTGGGCGCTGAAGCCGAACGCGAAGGTGCGCACGGTGCGGCTCGGGCCCCGGGGCGTGCAGCGGACGTGGCGCGCGGTCCACCTCCGGGCCCGGACGGGACTGGAGCCGATCCAGCACTTCGTCTCGGTGGTGCGGGGGCTGCTTCCCTCGCCGGTCCGCGGGATCCGGCCGGGCGCGGCGACGGCCGCTCGCTCCCGGGCAACGGGCTAGGCGAGAGATCGCGCGCCGCAAACGCCGAGCGGGCGGGCAATCGAGCGTCTCGGATTGCTTCGGAACTCGAGCCTGGGAAGCACTGGGGATCGGTCGCCCGAGGCAGGCATCTGCCCCTCGGCGGCCGGTCCGTTCTGCTTCTCCTGGGCAGCGTGGGGAGCAGTTTGGATCGCTCGTGCCCCTACCCGCGGGACGAACGACGAGGCTTCGAGGGTTCCCCGGTCGACGGTCGCGACGGCGCGCTCCGCTCACCGCGTGCTCAAGGGTTCGGGTGGCCGTTCCGCCGCTGGTTCGCCCAGTACTCCACCTGCCACTTCTGCACCGCGGCGTTGTGACACTGCAGATTGGGGCAGAACACGTGCGTCCCGTCGTTCTTCGACACGAAGTAGAGGTCGTTGCAGGTCGCCGGCTGGTTCACCGCCTGCAGTGACGCCGCGCCCGGGCTGGCGATGGGCCCCGGGGGGAGGCCCTTGACCGTGTACGTGTTGTAGGGGTGGGGCGTCGTCAGATCCGCCTTGGTGATGTTCTTCACGAACTTCCCGCGGAGCAGCATCATCGCGTAGAGCACCGTTGGGTCGGTCTGCAGCGGCATCCCCAGCCGCAGCCGGTTGAAGAAGAGACAGGCGATGCGCGGGCGCTCGTCGGGGGCGCCGGTCTCCTTCTCCACGATCGACGCCAGGGTCATGGTCTGGAGCGGGTTCAGCGTCACCTGCGCACTGCGCTGGGAACTGGCGGCCTTCAGCTCCTCGAGCGCGCGCGACGCCATCTTGGTCAGCACGCTCTCCTCGCTGTAGCCGTGGGTGAAGCTGTAGGTGTCAGGATAGAGAAAGCCCTCCAGCCGGTCGGCGGGCACCCCCAGCTTCCGCACGAACGCCGGGTCGGCGGCGAGCGCGCTCAGCCTGTCTAGCCGGAGCTTCAGGGGCGAGGCAGCCAGCAGTGGCAGCGTCTCGTCCACCCGCAGGCCTTCCGGGATCGTCACGTGGTAGGTCTTCTGTTGCCCGCTGACGATCTTCTGCACCACCTCGGCCGGCGTGGCCGGGAGCGTGAACTCGTACTCCCCGGCCTTCAGCTTCGGCCCCAGCTGCTCGCGGCGGAGCCAGGCGTAGAGCAGGTCGGCGTCCGCGACCACGCCCTCGCGCACCAGGAGATTGGCCACCGAGCGAGGGCCGCTGGCCGGGGGGATGAGCACGTCCTTCACCCCCGCTGCCCCGAAAGGGGTCGCAGCGAAGGTGGTGATTCGTTGGTCGTGCCACCACCAGTAGCCACCGGTGGCGGCGGCCATCGCCACCAGGAGCACCAGGAACACCCGGAATCCCTTCATCCGTCCTCCCCCGTGGCGTGCGGCCTGCGGGCATCGAGCCAGCCCTGGAGGATGAGCGCCGCCGCCACCTGATCGATCACCTGCCGGCGCCGTGCCCGGGAGACGTCGGCCTCCACCAGCATCCGACCGGCAGCGACGGTGGTGAGCCGCTCGTCCCAGTACTCCACCGGAATGTTGAGGGTGCTGGCCACCGCCTCGCCGACCTTGCGGGCCTCCGCCGCGCTGGACCCCTCGCTGCCATCCATGTTGAGCGGGAGCCCGACGACGGCGTGGCCGACCTCGTGCTCCTCGGCCAGGCGGCGGAGCTGCGCGAGGTCGGCGCGCAGATTCGATCGGCGGAGCGTGGTGACCGGCTGCGCGGTGATGCCCAGCGCGTCCGACACCGCCACCCCCACCGTCTTGCTGCCCACGTCGAGGCCGAAGCTCCGCGTCACCGTGCCGACTCTAGCAGTCGCCGCCCCTGCGTCTGCCGGGCTGGATGGCCGTCCCGAGGGATGGATGCCTGCGCGCGTGGCCTCGCCCGGACCCCGGGCGGCACCCCCCGTGCAACGCCCGCCGTCCGCTGGACTGGCTGGAGAAGGGGTGCGGATGGGGATGTTCGACTTCATCGGGGACGTGGTGGGAGCCGTCGCCTCGCCCTTCACCGCGGTCATCGATGCGGGGGCGAAGCTGCTCGGTCTTCCGCCGGTCCTGACCGATGCCCTGAAGGTCGCGGCCAGCGTCGCCACCGGTGACGTCTTCAGCATCCTCCAGAACAGCACCCGGCTGCTCCAGGACCTGGCCAGCCAGCCAGCGGAGACCGAGTACACCGGTCCCTTGGCCGACGAGGCCTACGGGGGCAGCGAGGGATGGGCCTCCACCGCGGGGCTCACCGTGTCCAGCTCGGGAGAGGGCGACGCGGAGGAGCTCCGGGCGCTGCAGACGCTCCGCGATGCGTTCGAGCAGATGAACCGCGACCATGGGTTCCTCGGTGCCTTCGGGGACAAGGTCATCACCGAGAAGGAGCTACGGGAGACGGCCGAGGATCCCGATGCCCCGCTGGAGCTCAAGCGGGCCGCGCGCTACGTGCTCGACCACCCCGACCTCCTCGAGCAGCTGAGCCGGTCGCGCGAGGGAGACGACGTCGGCATCGCCCCCTCCGATGTGGATCTCATGCTGGAGCAGGCGCGTGGGGGAGGCAGCGGTGGTCCGAGGCCCGCGCCGATCGACTCCGACGAGCTCACCGCACTCCGCACCGTTCTCCGGAACTTCGATGCGCTGAACACCGAGTGGGTCGACGGGCTCGCCCGTGACAAGGTCCTCACCCGGTCGGAGCTGGAAGAGGCTGCTGCCAGACCGGACACCGCGCCCAGCCTGAAGCGGGCACTGCGCTACCTCCTCGACCATCCCAGCTTGCTCGATCGACTCACCGCCTCGGCTGGCTTCGCCGACCGGAGGGGCATCGCCCGGAACGACCTGCAGCTCGCGATCGAGGACGCCAGCGCCTCGGGCCCGAGCAAGACCGGGACTGCGCCGAAGACCTCCCCCACCAGCCCTGCGGGCACCGGCGCGGCGACACCGAAGAAGAAATCGACCTCGAAGGACCCCTCGCTCACCGACATCCTGAACGACAAGAGCCGGAGCGTGGAGGAGAAGATCGAGCTGATCCTCATGGTGCTGGAGAACCGGGCCGACGATCAGATGCTCGCCGTGACCCGGCAGCTCGACGACAACGACGACAAGAAGTCCGCCAAGGACGACCGGAAGAAGGTCGCCCAGCTCGACAAGGTGGACCGCGATCTGAACTTCAAGCTGGAGCGGCTGATGAAGCGGAAGGAGCAGCTCTCCAATCTCCTCTCCACGATGGAGATGAAGTTCGCCTCGATGGCTCAGACCGCCATCGCCAACATGGGACGGTGAGCGATGCGCACCGACGAGCTGCGGAAGCTGCAGGCCTTCGCCCGGGGGGAGGCCACCTGGGCCGAGGTGGAGGGGATCACCGCCCGGGATGCCGCGCGAATCGCGCGCACCGGCGTGGAGCTCGCAGCGGCCGGCCGGCTACGCGAGGCGGCGCTGATCTTCGAGACGATGGTGGAGATGAATTCGCGCGATGCCGGGGCCCACGCCGCGCTGGGGACGGTGTACCAGAAGCTGCAGCGGGCCGAGGACGCGCTCGCCGCCTACGGCGCGGCCCTGGCGGTCGATCCCGCGCATCCGGTGGCGCTCGGCAACCGTGGCGAGCTGCTCCTCCGGCTGGGACGGGGCGAGGGCTTCGGAGACGTGGCCGCGGCAATACAGGCCGACCCGGAGGGGAAGACCGCCGCCGGACGGCGAGCGGCGCGCCTGGCCCGGGCCATCACCGCCGACGCCGTGGCGCGCCTGGGAGTTCAGTGAGGGGCCGCCGGAGCGATGGGGGGCGCTCCGGCGGGCGTGGGTCCTGGACGGCGGCCGATGGGCGAGGGGAGCCCGACGGGAGGCGCCGGCCGGCGGAGTGTCTGGGTCCTGCGTGGATGGACGGGACCCCCCGTTTTTCGCATGGCGATGCGTCGGCGACGCCCGAGGGTCGCTAGCCGCCGGTCCCCGGAACGGCGACCGGTGGAGTCGCCCGCGGGGTCGCGGCCGGACGGCTGACGGTGCGCTTGCGGCCCGAGGGCGGGGGCGTCTGCGTCTGCGGGGGCGGCGGGTCATCGGGCAGGTCGGGGACGTCCGCCTCCGCGAGCAGCAGCTGCTTCATCCGCTCCAGGCTGGCGCGGGCCCGCTCGACGAACGGGCCCGCGGTCCCGATGCGCTCCGCGGTGGCCACCGTGCTCTCGTAGACCCCGATGGCCTTGGTGAGGAGGATCCGGATCCGCCGGCGGACCTCCTGGCGGTACACCTCGCCCTCCTCGGCGTTCAGCTCCTTGGGGATGGGTGACTCCATCATCTGCTTGTGGAGCACCTCGTAGAGGTTACCGATCCGCTCGCCGGCGGCGGTGGCCCAGTAGCCGTTGCCCACCTTGATCGCCCGGAGGTAGTGGCCCTGCGCGGAGAGCAGCAGCTCCGCCTTGTACTCCAGCGTCTGCGAGAGCTGGTCGGCCTTGCCCTCGGGATCGAAGGTCACCGCCTCGCAGTGGAGCCGGTAGATCTCCCCGAGGAAGAACTGCGCCTGGGCGGGGGTGTAGTCGTCGACCGGATCCCCGCGGCCGCTGGCCGCCTGAGCCCCGGCCAGCGCCGAGCGCAACGTCTTCTCCCCGGTGTCGAGGTCGCCGGAGTCAACCTGGCACACGCCCATCTGCACCTGGGCCTCCAGGCGGCGACCGACCGGGAGGTCGGTGCGGGCGGCGATCTTCCCCAGCAGGGTGATCGCCTCCGGGTAGCGCTCCAGGTGGTACAGCGTCTCGGCGTGGTGGAAGGCGGCGTCGAGGACGTCGCCGGTGCCGCTGGCGTCGGCGACCTCGATGAAGTGCCGCCGTGCCCCGTCCCAGTCCTCGAGCCGCTCCAGGGCGAGGCCGGCGTTGAAGTGCGCCTGGCGCAGGTGCGGGCTCTCCGGAAAGACGATCACCAGCCGCTCGAAGCAGGCCGCGGCCCGCCTGGCATCGCCTGCCGCGAAGGCGCTGGAGCCCGCGGCGAAGAGCTCCTCGTCGTTCATCCGCGCCAGCGAGAGGTCCCCGCGCACCTCCTGGGCCGGCATCTCCACCGGACGCACCCCCTGCGCCGCCGGCGTCGCGCAGCGGGCGAGGAGGAACAGGGGGAGCGGGGCAAGGGCCCGAAGGATCGAAGCGCGCACGGGAAGAATGGGAGAGCAAAGACTATAGGATCGCCGCGGTCCCTGGCGCCCCGGGCTCCCCGACCAGGTGGGAGCCCGCCCTCCACAGTGCGCGCAGATCGTGCACCTCGGAAGAGTACCGCGGCACCGCCAGGAGGGGGACCGGCGCGGTGGCTGCTCGCAGGGCGGCCACCCCCGCCGCGTCGCGGGCAGCAAGGGCCCGGGTCTCTTCCAGGGTTTCCTGGACCTTCCGGCGAAGCGATTGCGGCAACCCCTCCAGCTCCGAATCCACCGAGGCAGGAGGCGGTTCCTGGACGCGATTGACCACCACTCCATCGCGCTGCAGCCCGCGGTCGCCGAGGACGGCGTGGAACCGGAGCGCCTCGGCCCGGCGCTCGGGGGAGGCTCCGGCGACGAGGATGAAGCCCGTCTCCGGGGAGGCGAGGAGGGCCCGCACGCCACGGGCCCGCTCGCGGAATCCCTCGTTCATCCCGCTGATCGCCGAGAGGAAGGTGGAGAGCTCCTCCAGCGTCTCGCCTCCGATGATTCGCCCGATGGTCCGCGCGGCCACCCCGCCGCCCCACTGAACCAGGCGCAGCGAGAGCCGGCTGGCGCGCAGCGCCGGATCGAGCAGCCATCGAGCGGCGTCGTTGTCCAGGAAGTCGAGGATGCGGGAAGGGGCATCGAGGAAGTCGAGCGCGTGGGCGGTGGGCGGGGTGTCGAGGATGATCAGCTCGGCGTCGGACCGTTCGCGAAGCTGCCCCAGCTTCTCCAGGGCGATGTACTCCTGCGACCCGGCCAGGGCGGTGGAGAGCGACTGGTAGAAGCGGTTGCGGAGGATGCGCTCCCGCTCGTCGGCGGGGGCCTGCTGCTCGATCAGCTCGTCCCAGCTGGCCTTGAGGTCGAGCATCATCGCCTGGAGCGGTGCGCGCAGTCCGATGCCCGCCTCGCGGAGCACCTCCTTGCGGACCTCGGTGGGCGCGTTGCCCAGCCAGCGCATCCCCAGGGCCCCCGCCAGCCGCCGCGCGGGGTCGATGGTGCACACCAGGGTGCTTCGCCCCATCGCCGCGGCCTGCAGTCCCAGTGCCGCGGAGAGGGTGGTCTTCCCCACTCCACCGGCGCCCACGCAGACCAGCACCCGCCGCCGGCGCAGCGCCTCGGAGAGGGAGGGGGTGGGGCTCATGCGGCCTCCAGCTCCCGGACCAGGGTGGCCCCCAGCCTCTCCACCTCGCCACGGCCCACCTCGGGAACGCTGAGGCGGGGCAGGCGCAGGAGCGGCAGCTCCATCCCCGAGAGGCGCCGTTCGGCATCGGTGGTGTGGGCCGCATCCTCCTCGTAGCCGTCGACCAGCGCGGCCACCCCGGGGCGGGCGGCGAGCGCGGCGCGTTCCTCCGGCCCGAACCGGGTGGGCACCGCCTGGTTCAGCACCACGGCGCCAAGAGGCAAGCCGAGCCCGCGGCCGAGCGCCTCGCCCAGCTCCAGGGTCTCCTGGACGGGAAGTTCCTCGGGGAGGCTCACCAGCACCACCCCGGTCACCGCCGGGTCGACGAGGAGCTCCTGCATCCACCTGGCCTCGGCGGCCATCGGGCTCGCCGGCAGGGTGTTGAGCAACGTCCGGGGGACTCCGAGCAGGGTGAGCGCATGTCCCGTCGAGGGGGCGTCGACCACCACCGACTCGAAGTGGTCGGGGCTGCCCGGTGGCTGACGGACGTGCCAGAGCACCTTCCCCAGCATCACCGTCTCCGCCAGCGAGGGGATGAAGCGGAGGAAGTACCGCACCATGCGGTTCTCGAAGACGGCCCGGTAGACCCGCTCCAGGCGGATCTTGAGCAGCACGTACTCCCGCATCGACTCGGCGGGGCGGAGGTCGACCAGCAGGAGGTTGGGTTCCACCTCGGTCAGGGTCGGGCCCACCGGGGAGTGGCCGAGGAGGGGGGCGAGGCGGCCCCCGCCGTTCACCTCGCAGAGCAGCGTGCGCCGGCCGCTCCGGGCCAGCTGCACCGCCAGGGCCGCGGCGACGGTGCTCTTGCCCACCCCGCCCTTGCCGGTGACCACCAACAGACGCCTGTGGAGCAGCTGGCCGGCCATGAAGGAGGGAGCGCCGGACCGTAAGGACCCCCCTTCGTCCATGTCAACGAGCGTCAGGGCACGCTTGACACCCCGGGGTGGCCACGGCGAAGTCCCTCCGAGGTCGGCGCCATGCTCAAGAACAATCCGGTCGTGAAGAAGCTGGTGGAAACGGGGGAGGAACGAGTGGGCAAGCTCGCCCAGGCGCTGCTTTCCAACGAGCGCTTCGTCGGGGCGCTGCAGTCGCTCATCCAGCGCACGCTCTCGGCCAAGGGGATGCTGGACAAGAGCCTCCGCACCGCGCTGGGGGCGATGAACCTCCCCTCGGCAGAGGACGTGGAGTCGCTGCGCCGGAAGGTGGCGGAGATCGAGGCCATGCTCGGCCGCATCGAGGAGAAGGTCGGCCAGCTTCCCGGCAAGGGCAGCTGAGGGGAGCGTCCCGCCCGGTGCGACGGATCGCCTTCGTCAACGAGAAGGGCGGCACCGGGAAGACCACCCTCGCGGTGCACGTCGCCGCCTGGCTGGCCACGGAGCGTCACCTCCGGGTCTTGCTGGTGGACCTCGACACCCAGGGCCACGCGGGGAAGACCCTGGGGCTCGACGTCCGGACGCTGGAACCCAACGTCTTCCAGTTCCTGATTGATCGCCGGGTGGCGCTGGCGGACGTCGCCCGGCCCACCACCATCCCCGGGCTGGAGGTGGTGCCCTCGTACAAGCAGATGGCCCAGCTGGCGGTGGCGCTCGGACCGGGGTCCCACGGCGAGGAACGGCTCGCCGAGCGCCTGGAGGAGACGGTGCATGCCCACGACGTGGTGGTGCTCGACGGCCCCCCGTCGCTGGGCCTCAGCGTCACCAACATGCTGGTCGCGGCGAGCGAGGTGGTGGTGCCGGTGGCCCTGACGTACCTGGCCCTCGACGGGTGCGCCGAGGTGGCCCGGACGGTGGAGCGGGTGGCGGAGGAGCATCACCGTCCGCATCTGCGCGTCTCGGCGGTGGTGCCGATGATGCACCGTCACACCGCGCTGGCCGGAGCGGTGCGGGAGCGTCTGGAGGCCTACTTCCCCGGCCGGGTGACGCCGGCTCTGGGCGTCAACGTGGCCATCGATGAGGCACAGAGCCACGGGCAGACGGTCTGGGAGTACGCGCCCCGCAGCAAGGGGGCGGCGATGATGAGCGAGGTGGCCGAGGCGGTGTGGCGGCTGGGCGAGACGCCCGCGAGCTAGCAGCCCGGAGACGGCTACCCCAGGAACTCCACCGCTGCGGTGTCGAGATTGTACATGGCCCCCACGATCAGCAGGGCGTGGCTGGCCTGGAGCTCCTTCAGCACCGGGCTCTTCTCGGCGATCTGCGCCATCGTCAGCTCCACGTTCTTGCGTGCGACTGCGTCCACGAAGGCCTGGTTCTTGGTCGTTCGCTCTCCGGCATAGGTGGTGGCGTCCACCGCTGGACGGATCTTGGCGAGCAGGCCGGTGAGATTTCCCAGCTGAACGTTGTCGATCGCGCCCTTGATCGCGCCACAAGCAGTGTGGCCCATCACCACGACCACCTTCGCGCCGGCGACCTTGCAGGCGAACTCCATGCTTCCCAGGATGTCGTCGTTCTGGACGTTCCCCGCCACTCGGGCGTTGAAGATGTCGCCGATCCCCAGATCGAGAATCACCTCCGCCGGGGCCCGGGAGTCGATGCAGCTGAGGATGATCGCCGCCGGGTATTGACCCTTGGCCGACGCTTGCTGTTCGCGGAGGTAGTTGCGGTCCTTGCGCTGACCCTTCCGAAAGCGCTCGTTCCCGCGCTTCATCGCCGCGACGATGTCCTCCGGCGTCATCTTCGCGCGCTGTTCCTTGGTCAGGGCGTCGGCGAAGGCCACCCTGCTGATCGCACTCCCGCCGACGAGGCCCAGCGTTCCGATGGCGGCGGCGGCCTGGAAGAGCCGTCGGCGCTCCAAGCCGCCGCTCTCGGTGTGCGCAGGATCATTCGCTTTCATTCAAGGCCCCTCCTGTGGGCGGCGCAGTCGACACCCCGGGTTCGCCGAACGCAAGGACCGACGCTTCACATCATGGGTGGCTCATCCCACGGAGTTTCAGCTGGAGTCACCACGGCAGGGCTCCTGCCGATCGACCACCGTCGAGGGTCCAGCGACCTCAGCCGGTCGCCAGAACTCCCGGCAGCGCGGGGAACCC
>Ga0307472_100000867_pt1 | contig 11347 bp, 10 predicted proteins | sample atmos_gasesAM5C__2_FD_204582 | JGI IMG/M metagenome (GOLD analysis project Ga0307472, IMG submission 204582) | Hardwood forest soil microbial communities from Morgan-Monroe State Forest, Indiana, United States - atmos_gasesAM5C_05 | ecosystem: Environmental > Terrestrial > Soil > Temperate... | reverse complement strand
GGATCGCCGTGGGCGGCAGGCCCGCGTACCGCCGGAAGTCGCGGCTCAGGTGGGCCTGGTCGAAATAGCCGGCGGCGAGCGCCACGTCGGCCCACGCCGCTCCTGGCTCGAGTGCCTGGAGGGCCCCGTGGAGCCGGAGCAGCGAGGCCAGGGTGCGCGGCGTGAGGCCCACCTCGCGGGCGAAGCTCCGCTCCAGCCAGCGCTCGGACACGCCAAGCTCGCGGCGCAGCCCGTGGAGGGGCGCCCGTCCTCGCTGCGCCCGCAAGCGCCGGACGGCCGCCTCCAGCCGCGCATCCGGAGCACGGTGCCGCTGAAGCCGGCCACGGACGAAGCGGGCCAGCTCGGCCGCCCGGTCCTCGACGTCCGGTGCTGCCTCCAGGGTCTCGGCCAGGCGACGCCCCGCGGAGCCGAAGAGCGCCTCGAGAGAAGCCCAGCCTTCGCTCAGCTCCCGGGCCGGCGTCCCGGCCAGCCGCCCCAGCGCGCCGGGGCGGATCCGCACCCCGACGGTGGAGAAGGGAGCGGTGGGAGCGACTCGCAGTGGACGCCCGCGCGAGCCGACCAGCAGGGCGCGGGGCTGGGCGACCAGCGCTGCGTCCTCACCGCCTGCCCGCATCGTGCCGCGGAGCTGTACCACCAGCTCCGGGCAGCCATCGGGGACGACGTGCTCCACACCGCCGCCGGGGCCGGAGGCAAACCAGAAGCACTCCACCACCGTGGCGAGGTCCAGTGGTGGGGCGAGCTCCTGGTAGTGGAAGGGCTCCGCGGTCACCGCCCGCAGCATCCCATCCGCCGCCCCCTTTTCGGTACCGGGCCCTGCCGCATGCCTGCACCGGCGGGCCCGCTCACCGCCACCCGGTCCCGAGGTCCAACCTGGAAGAAGCCAGCGTCTCCGCCGGCACCACTCTCACCCCGGCGCGGAGCCGTCTCAGCCCTCGAGCAGCGCCGCGATGGCCTGCTCGGCATCGCGCAGTGGCTCGGTGCTCCGCCGCGCCCGGGCGAGGACCAGCGCCCCCTCGATGAGGGCGAGCACGGTGCGCGCCACCCGCTCGGGGGAGGCGATGCGTGGCCGCTCCTGGCGGAGGCGTCCGGCGAGCAGCTCCGTCCACTGCTCGAAGACCTGGGCGCAGGCCGCGGTCAGCCCGGGGCTGTCCGAGGAGGCTTCCAGCGCGGTGGTCGCCACCGGGCAGCCGAGCTGGAAGTCGGAGGCCTCGAGCTGCCGGGCGAACATGCGGGCGATGGACTGCAGGCCGGCCTTCACGTCCGGCTTGGCGTCGAGCTTGCTCTGCAGCACCCCGCCCAGCTCCTGTCCGAGACGCTCGATGGCCGCCGAGGCCATCTGCTGCTTGCCCTCGGGAAAGTGGAAGTAGAGCGAGCCGCGGGGGGCCTCGGACTCGGTGAGGACCTGCGCCACCCCCGTGGCGTGGTAGCCCTGCCGGGCGATGAGCCGTGCCGTCGCCTCCACCATGCGTTCCCGGGTCTCCACTGGCTGCCTCCGCTTGACTCTGTAGACCGGTCGGTCTAGCACAGCTCGGCAAGGCCCACCAGTGCCGGAGGTGTGATGCGGTCCAGCGAGTTCGTCTTCGAGGCTGTCGACGGGCGCAAGCTCGCCGCGACGGTGTGGGAGCCGTCCCGGGTGCTCGGCGCGGTGGTGGTGGCCAGTGCCACCGGCGTCCCACGGCGCATCTATGCCCCGGTGGCCACCTACCTTGCCGAGGCCGGGCTGGCGGTTCTGACCTTCGACTACCGCGGCATCGGCGGCTCGCTGGACCGTCCGCTGCGGGACGAGCCGGCCCGCATGGAGGACTGGGGCCGGCTGGACCTCGAGGCCGCGCTGGGGTGGATGCGCCGGCAACACCCCGGGGTGCCGCTGCTGGTGCTCGGCCACAGTGCCGGGGGGCAGCTGATCGGGCTGGCGCCCTCGGCCCGGCACCTCGCGGGGGCGCTCACCGTCGGCGCGCAGCTCGGCTGGGCGGGCTACTGGCCGTGGCCCGCCCGGGGGCTGATGCTCGCCTCCTGGTACGTGCTGATCCCGCTGCTCGCCCGTCTGGCGGGGTTCCTGCCGATGGCCGCGTTCGGTCAGGGGGAGAACCTGCCCCGTGGCGTGGCCCTGCAGTGGGCCGACTGGGGCCGCCGGCGCCACTACCTGTTCGACGCCCTCGACCCCGAGGTGCGCATGACCTACGGCGCGCTCGGCTTCCCGCTGCGGGCGATCCACATCGGCGATGACGGATATGCGCCGCGCGCCGGCGTGGCGGCGCTGGCGGGGTTCCACGGCGGGCCGCGGGAGGTGCTGAGCATCACCCCGGCGCAGGCGGGCACCCGCAGCATCGGACACTTCGGCTGGGTGCGTCCGCGCTTCCGGGCCGCGGTCTGGACGCCGATCCGAGACTGGCTCCTGGCCCGGCTCCGTGACGCCGTCTCTCCAGAGAATCCCAGGGGAACGGCCGCGGAGCCGCGCCAGAGCGCGACGCGATCGGAGCTCAGCGCCGGTTGAACCGGTTCTGCATCACCAGCGCGGTCCGCGTCCGGGCCACGCCAGGGAGGGCGGCCACCGCGGCGCGCACCCGGTCCACCGCGGCGATGTCCGGGGCCTGCAGCTGCAGCACCAGGTCGAGCTCCCCGGTGACCGAGTCGCACACCCGGACCTCGGGGAAGACTTGAAGCGTCGAGGCCAGCTGCTCGTGGCTGGCGGTGCTGCCCGAGACGAGGAGGTAGGCGCGGATGGCAGTGGAGTCGTCGCCGCGGCGGATGGTGTAGCCGGCGATGTGTCCCATGCGTTCCAGCCGGTCGATGCGCTCCTGGATCGCGCTGCGGGAACGCCCCACGCGGCGCGCCAGCCGGGCGTGAGACATCCGTCCGTCCATCTCCAGCAGCGCGAGGAGCTGGAGGTCGAGCGGGTCGAGCATTCGGGCGGCGGTTTCGATCGTCATCGTCACTCCCGGGTGATTCTAACGCGCCAGCGAGACGTCGCTTTCACCGGTCAGATGACCGACAGCGAGTCCGGCACAACGCCGGACCTCGGTCGAATTCTTGCAACAGACGGTGTGGAACGCCGGTCCATCTACAAGAGGGGAACGAACCTCGTCCTCCGGCAGGGGAGAAGCGCGTGCCGGCTCGCGCCGCGGCCGTGCCTTCCATGGCGGCCGCGGCGCCCCTCGTCGAGAGCCCGCCCGGCGCTGCACCGCGAGGGTGCGCCGGGGCGGCGCCGCTCACAGCGCGGAGAAGGGCTTCCCCTGGGGGATGTAGAGGAAGTCGTACTCGGTGCTCCAGCTCTTCCCCCCGTCGGTGGTGGCCTCGCTGAACTGGCGCACCCGCCCCCCGCTCAGCGGGGTGAAGCTCAACCGCCGCTGGTACTGCTTGCCGTCGGCCTGGGGCTGGGTGGAGTGGAACACCATCGCTCCCTTCTCCAGCTGACCGCTGAAGAAGATGGGACTGGTCCCGTTGTCCGCCCAGTACTGCTCCCAGCGCTTGAAGGCCGGGTTCCAGGTGTTGAGGCTCTTTCCCTCCGAGCCGCCCTTCCAGTTCTCCAGCACCACGCAGCCATCGAGGATGCGCTCGATGCGACTCTGGCCGGCAAAGTTCCCGGCCCGGTCGTAGACGTCCCAGCTGCCGATCCAGAAGTCGAACTGCCGCCAGGGCGAGCCGGGCTGCTCGCAGGGGGCGGCGTAGGCGGCGAAGCGCTTGGCCAGGGCGGCGAAGCGCCCGTCGCCGGCGACGGCGGTTCCCTGGTCCACCGGGGGAAAGCCCGCCGGCGGCCCGAACTCCTGGTCGGCCAGCGGCTTGAGCAGGGCCAGCGCCGCGTCCCTCTCCCCGAGCTCGATGTGGGCCAGGGCCCGCTGGTACTGCATCAGAGGCGGCTGGAACCCGAGCGACTCGGCCTTCTGGAGCGCGGGGAGCGCCTCCTTCGGCTGGCCGGCCTCGCGCAACGCCCGACCCAGCCGCGCCCAGCTCGAACCCTGTTCGGGGTGCGCTTTCACCACCTCTCGGTACAGGGAAGCGGCCCTTGGCCAGTCGCGGGCCCGGAAGGCCTCGTTCGCTGCAGCCAGGGGGTTGCTTGCCGCATCGGCGGCGAGGAGCAGCGCAAGCACGGCGGGAAACAGCATCGACCGTCACCTCCGGAGAGCGACGTGACATGCCCCGACCCCTGCCCTCGGCGCTTGTACGGTTCAATACCGCTGGGACGCGCCAGGCACTGTTCTGGCAATCGCCGGAGGCGGGCGTCGATACTGCATTTGCACCATGCAAAGCGTCGGACTGCGCCCCGGAGCCCTCAGCCATTACCGACGGGCGGTGGCGGTGGAGACGGGGGGGCTGCTCCTCACCCGGGCCTGGTTCTCGCCGGGCCTGAACCTCGCGCCCCACGCCCACGCTTCGGCCAGCGTGGCGGTGATTCTCCGCGGCGGCTGGCTCGGCCAGCTGGAACGTCAGGACTCGGATCTCCGCCGGGCGGAGAGCGTGGTGGTGACTCCCGCCGGGGCGCGCCACTCCAACGCCTTCGCTCCCACCGAGACCGAGGTGGTGGTGGTGGAGGTCCCTCCGGGCAGCGTGGGGCTGGGGGCGCCCTACGACGCGCTCCTCTCCCGGCCGGCCACCTTGCGGGAGCGGGGCATCGGCGGGGTGGCGGCGCGGCTCGCCGCCGAGCTGCAGGCACCGGATGCCCACTCGCCGTTGCTCTCCCAGGGTCTGGCGCTGGAGATCCTCGCCACCGTGGGTCGGCTGGCGGCCCGCGAGCGGGGCTCCACCCGGCCGCCGTGGCTGGAGCGGGCGCGGGAGTGTCTCCACGGCGAGCTGTCGCGGTCCTGGACGCTGTCCTCGCTGTCGCTCGCCGCGGGCGTGGAGCCCACCCGGCTGGTGCGTGCTTTTCGCCGTCACCTGCGCACCACCCCCGGCGACTATCTGCGCCGGGTCCGGGTCGACCATGCCCGGCGGCTGCTGATGGAGTCAGACCGCCCCATCGCTGACATCGCCCTGGAGAGTGGCTTCACCGACCAGAGCCACCTCACCCGGGTGTTCCGGCGTCACCTGGCGGAGACGCCGGCCAGATTCAGACTCCGGACCCGCCGCTGAATCAGGCAGCGGAGGAGTAGGGTCCCTCCATCCCCGGGAGGTGGTCGCCCACCGCGCGGATCGACTCGGCGAGGAGCATCACCCGGTCGGCCCGCGGCCGGTAGACCGTCCACCGGCCCCGTCGCTCGGTCTCCACCAGCAGCGCCTCCTTGAGAATGCGCAGGTGGTGGGAGACCAGGGCGTGGGGGAGGCCGACCAGCAGCTCGAGATCGGAGAGGCACAGCCCTCGCTCGCCCGGATGCACCGGCCCGGCCCGCGGTCCTTCCCAGGACAGCAGGAGTTGCAGGATGCGCAACCGCGTCGGTTCAGCGACCGCCTTGAGGGCACCCAGGAGTTCGTCGGCATTCATGCGTCGCCCCGTCAGGCAAGGGACGCTGGCCCGCCCGGACCATTGCCTGGCGGGCCAGCGTCGGTGCTCATTTCAGTCCTGGGAACGGCTTGGTGAAGAAGCAGATTCCCAGGGTCGGATCTCCGGTGAGGAAGTTGGTCACCCAGTCCTCCTTGATGCAGGCGATGGCGTAGTCGGGGTTCAAGCCCGAGGGAAAGATGCCGTTCGCCGGGTCGCCGAAGGGATCGCAGACCGCATCGGTGTCGCATGGACCCACCGAGCCGATGGGCGACGGGGTGAGTCCCTGCACTGCGTAGTTGCCGGTGCAACCATCGATCGTCACGTCCACCTCACCCTCGAAGGTCGACCCCTGGTAACGGGCACCGTCGAGGAAGCGAAGATTCTTGGCGTGGTAGGTGAGGTCGATCTCCGGGGGCCCGATCCACGGCGCATCGGGGGAGTGCATCGGGGTCATGTCCGGGATCGTGCAGATGTTGTCGGCATCGGGGACCTGGGAGAGGACTCCGTGACCGAGCACCGGGCTGTTGGGTCCTCCCTCGTCCGGATAGATCATCGAGTCCGACTTCACCCAGATGTTGTTGTCGGCGAATCCGTCGAAGCGCCAGTTGTCGCCGAAGATCGCCGGCAGGGTGTTCTCGCATCCGGCGGGTGCGGTCCCGTTGAGGGTGAACTTCATGGTGTACCCCTGCAGCGGCGGCCGCTGGATGATGCAGGGCGCGGGTGCCGCGGTGGGACACCCGAGCAATCCGGCGGACAGCGTGCCGAGGGCCAGGACGAGGAGTGACGAGGTGCGCTTGTGGTTCGAGTGCATGGTCATCCTCAGAAGGTCCAGCGGATGCTGAACCGGAACGAGCGCACCGGCTGGTAGTTGGTGGGCTTGCCCCAGTTGGGATTGGTATTGACGAAGTTCAGGTTCTGGTTCGGGTCCGGGACCAGGACCTGCATCGCCTGACCGCCGATGAACCGGGGCTTGGGCAGCGAGCCGTTGCTCTGCTGGAGCACCGAGGCGTTGCCGTTGGCCACGTTCTGGTCGAAGGGGAGGTTGGGGTCGTAGTTGGCGCCGATGTGGACGATGCTCCCGTACGGTGCGGGGACGCTCCCGTTCCTGGCTCCGACGATCGGTCCGACGTTGTCGAAGGTGTAGTTGTTGTCGACGGTGACCGGCCGCTGGCTGTTGAAGATGTTGAACGCCTCCACCCCGGCGGTGAGCACGCTGTCCTTGCTCAGCCGGTAGTTGAAGGCCACCCGGGCGTCGAGGCTGGTCACCCAGGGGAGCCGGCCGCCCGATCCGCGCTCCAGGATGTAGGCCTGGCCCGGCCCGTAGGTGACCTGCGCCCCGAGGTAGTTGATCGGGGTGCCGGAGACGGCGTTGAACGAGCCGCCGACGGTGATGCTGAACACCGGAGCAACCACGAACTCCTTCGCCAGGTAGGCCTTGATGGCGTGGGTGGCATCGCCGGCGAGGTTCCCCTCCTGGTTGAGGAGGAGGGTCTTGAGGTCGAAGGTGGAGTTGAGGTTCGGGTCGAGCTGGCCGTCCTCCGGGCGGAAGAGGCCGTCGTAGTTTCCGGTGAGTCGCGACCAGGTGTAGCTGATCTGCGCCTGCCAGAGGTCGGCGAAGGTCTTGGTGAACTGCGCCGTCACCGCGTGGTAGGTGCGCTTGGCCTTGGGGAAGGTGTCGGCGATGCCTTCCCCGGGGTTCCCGATGAAGTAGGTGTTGGCCTCGTCGTTGGACATGTCCTCCACCGTCCGGACGAGGTTCCGGTAGGTGTAGGAGAGGCCGACCCGCGCGTTGGCGAAGATCTCGTACTCGCCGCCGGCGACGATCTCGTCGTTGGCTGCCGATTTCAGATCGGGATCGACCGGCACCTGATCACCAGCGGTCTGCCGCCACCGGCGGTTGGGCCGCAATCCGGAGGTGAGGCGCTTGGCGGCGTCGCAACGCTGCAGGCCGCCCGGGCCCACCGGATCGCAGTCGGTGTTGGAGTAGCCGTAGATCTGCGTCTCGACGCTGAGCTCGCGATCGGCGATGTCCAGCGGGATGTTCTCGTAGTACCGGCCGTAGTTGGCGAAGATCTTCGAGCGGCCGGCCTGCGTCGGGTCGTAGACGAACCCGATGCGGGGCGAGAGCTGGTCCTTCAGCGCCATGCGGGTCACCCCGTCCTCGCCGGAGAGGGCCAGCGAGTCGTAGCGCAGGCCGACGTTGAGGGTGACCTTGTCCATGATGCTCCAGCTGTCCTGGATGAATCCGCCGAGGATCGTGGACTTGCTCTTGGCGGTCTTGAACGCGTCGGTGACCGCCACGTCGGGAGCAGTGAGGGTGCCGAAGCGGCGGACCTCGTTGATCGCCGGAAGCCCGTCGGGCGTGCTGTTCCCCTGCAGGTACTGCCAGGCGGCGGTGGAGGTATAGGCCTTGGTGTGCTCGTAGTAGGAGATCGCCCCGTCGAATCCACCCTTGATCACGTGGTGCCCCAGGCCGTTGACCAGCAGGGTGAGGGCGGCGCGCGCCTGGTAGCTGTCGAGCTTCAGCCGCTCGATGAAGCCTGGGCCGCCGATGACATAGCCGGTGAACCCGCACTCGGTGTTGGCAAAGGAACCGTTGCAGGCGGCCTTCACCGCCGCCGGCACCTGGTCATCGAGGGTGGCGATGTTCTGGAGGTCGGCGGTGCTGGTGACGAACCCGGGCGTGCCGGCGATGGTGCCTTCCTGGGTGGTGTTGAATTCGCTCCCGTCGCCGGGGAGGCCCTCGTCCAGCTGGTGGTGCCAGCCAATCTTGAGGTCGAAGAGCAGCCGCTTGTCGAGGAAGCTGCTGTTCAGCTCGCCGTTGACGTTGAGTGAGTCGTCGTGGGTGACCAGGTTGAAGACGTTGTAGGTGCCGCCGGCGTAGAGACCGGAGTTGGCCGGATTCCGCGCCTGGAGGACGCCCGGCACGCGGATGGGGTAGTTGCCGTTCCCGCCGCCGGTGGTGGGCGTGCCGTTGACCGAGACGCTGACCCGGTTGTCGGAGTTGATCAGGAAGGTCAGCTTCCCGATGTAATTGATGGTGTGCTCGGTGCCGAAGCGCCGCTGCTGACCGCCGGCGATGGGGTCGTAGACCGGCTGACCGGTCACGGAGTCGAGGACGAAGTTGCCCGAGCCGTCGACCCGCGCCTTCTGGTACGTCCGCTCGTAGCTGTAGCGCTGCGAGGCGTACTGGGCGCCGGCGAAGAACCACAGCCGGTCCTTGAGGATGTAGCCGCCCAGCGTGGCGCCGAAGTCGTAGATGTTGTCCAGGTTGCGGGCGCTGAGGATGACCGGCGTTCCACCGGCGGTGGTCAGCGGGCCCGGGGGGCCGGTCAGTGAGCCGGGAGTCAGGGTTCCGAAGACCGAACCGTGGAACTCGTTGCCGCCGGACTTGGTGGTGGCGCTCAGGGCTCCACCCAGGGTCCGTCCGTACTCGGGCATGTACCCGCCGGTGATGACGTTGACCTCGTCGATGAACTCCACCGTCAGAGGTGAGCCGTTCACCCCGTAGGCCGGGTCGTTCACGCTCAGGCCGTCGATCAGGTAGCTGTTCTCCGGGCTCTGCGATCCGCTGATCGCCACGCCGTAGATGTCGTTGGCCGCGCTGGGCGCGGTGGCCGCCAGCGAGTCGAAGGAGCGGTTGGCTCCGCCCAGTCCGTTGGGCCGGCTGACCGCCATGTTCCGGACGAAGTCGCTTCCGATGGTGGTCCCCACCGTGCTCGAGCCGACGTCGACCACCGGCGGTGTCCCGACCACGGTGACCGTCTCCGTGCCGGCCACCTCCGGCAACAGCTCGACGTTCAGGCGGAGCGTCCGGTCGGCGGCAACCTCGATCCCGCTCCGCGAATACGGACGGAAGGACTCCTTCTCGAAGCGCAGGGTATAGGTGCCGGGCGGCAGCTGGGGTACCCGGTAGAGACCGGTGGCATCGGTGATCACCACCTGCTCGCCCTGCAGTGACGGCGAGGTGGCAGTCACCACCACGTCGGCCACCGGGGCCTTGGTGCCCGAGTCGACCACATTGCCGGTGAGCACCGAGGTGCTCGCCTGGGCCAGGGCCACCGAGCTGACCAGCATCGCTGCGAGCAGCATTGCCGGTCGGAAACGTCCGCCTCGACTCAGCCTGAGAATGGTTCGTGTCAAATGGCGCCCCTCCAAGACTTCGTGAGGCGCCGAGGATCGGCTTGTCGTGTGGGACCGGTCTTGATTGCGCGTGAACCAGTCGGGGCTGTGGTCCAGGCGCACCAGACGGCTTGTCGCGCGCTCTCGTCGTTTCGCCGGAAGGTGCAGCAGAACGAGCCGTCGGTGCCGCCGGGAGCGGCAACAGAGGTCAACTTCCGTTGTCACAGCGAATGAGGGGGCAGTAACTCGACCAAGCGAATGTCCTCCGTCACCGGCCCCGCACTCCTTTCCGAGATCGCCTCCCTCGCCACCCGCGCTCACGACCGAGTGGGATTCCGCAAGGGAACCCTGGCCCTCCTCGCCGCGGCGATCCGGCACGACGTCGCCCTCTTCCAGAGCTCCGACACCGCCACCGGTGCCGAACCGATGAGCCGTGGCCTGGCCCCCCTCGCCGAGCGGCTCCTCGCCCGTCGGGCGGTCACCGTCTGGAGCGAGCTCACCTCCATCCGCGCGGCAGCCTCGACCAGCGGGGGGGTCCTCGATGCCTCGGGGCTGGTCCCCTCCGATTCGGAGCTGGGACGGCTGCTCGGTACAGAGCGCCCGGTACGACATCTGTGTGGAGCGGCGATGGAGGAGGGGAGGACGGTGCTGCTGCTCGGACGGGCCGAGGAGCCCTTCCAGCGCCGGGAGCTGGAGCTGGTCCGCCTCTGCCTCCCGGTGATCGGGCTGGGCGATCGCCGGGCCAGCGAGGTCCAGGAGGCGCTCGGCGCGCGACTCACCCCCCGGGAGCAGGAGATCTTCGACTTCGTCAGCCGGGGCTACAACAACCGGGAGATCGCCGCGGTCCTCGGCACGTCACCGTTCACCGTCCGCAACCAGCTCTGCCGGCTGTTCCGGAAGGTCGGGGTGAGTGGACGGTCGGAGCTGGTCGGATTGGCCGCGCTGGCGACCCGGCGGGTGCACACCGCCTGAGGAAGAACCGACCTTCGTGCTCCTGGTCCTGGTGCTCGGTCTGTCGCTCAGCCGGCCCGGCCGGCGCGGGTCCAGGGCGCGGTGGCCAGTCCCACCAGCTCCGAGCGGGAGGCCACGCCCACCTTGCGGAAGAGCCGACCGAGCTGGTTCCGGACGGTGAGGGGCGAGGTTCCCAGCACCAGGGCGATCTGGCGGTTGCTGTAGCCGCGCTGGAGGTACTCGAAGATCTCCCGCTCCCGCCCGGTGAGCGGCGAGCCGAGGGAGTCCTCGAGGTTTCCGGCGTTCATCTCCGCCAGGGCCAGGACGGGCAGGGCGAGCCGGAACAGCTCCAGCTCGGGGAGGAGGAACGGGCTTCCGTCTTCGCGGGCCAGGACCAGCGCGGTTCCTTCCTCGCCGATCCATCCCAGGCAGAGGCCGGTCACCGGGCGGTCGAGGCGCAGCAGGCGCAGCAGCGGTACCTCCTCCTCGTCGGCGGGCAGCGCCAGCACTCCCCGCTCGGCGCGCTGCCGGAGCTCGAGCAGCTCGCGCCAGGTGCTCCGGGGGTGCCGGGTGAGCAGCCGCATCTGACCCGGCGAGACGCCGAGCGCGGTGATCTGCGCGCCGGGCGAGGGCCGGCCGACGAAGAAGCCGAAGGCGAAGGGCAGCGCGGTTCCAAGGCTGTTCAGCGCCCGGCTGCGCAGCTCGGGCCATCCCCGGCTGGTGGAGCCGGCAGTGGCGATGTCGGAGAGCACGCGGAGGCCTCCCAGCGGGGCAGCCCGGTGGCGAACGACGGGCACCGGCGGCAAGTTCAGGATCGAGGTCACGGCGGGTTCAATTCTCCTCTTCCGATCCCCTCGG
>Ga0307472_100000865_pt1 | contig 11348 bp, 10 predicted proteins | sample atmos_gasesAM5C__2_FD_204582 | JGI IMG/M metagenome (GOLD analysis project Ga0307472, IMG submission 204582) | Hardwood forest soil microbial communities from Morgan-Monroe State Forest, Indiana, United States - atmos_gasesAM5C_05 | ecosystem: Environmental > Terrestrial > Soil > Temperate... | reverse complement strand
GCAGGATGTACGCGCGATCCGTGATGGCGAGGGTCTCGCGCACGTTGTGGTCGGTGATCAGCACTCCGATACCTCGTTCCTTGAGGCGGCCCACGATCTCCTGAATGTCCCCGATGGCGATGGGGTCGACGCCCGTGAAAGGCTCGTCGAGGAGGAGATAGCGCGGGTTGGTGACCAGCGCGCGCGTGATTTCGAGGCGCCGCCGCTCGCCACCTGACAGGGTATGTGCCCGATGGCGGGCGAGCCGGGTGAGATCCAGTTCGGCGAGTAGCTCCTTGAGCCGGGCCCGCCGCTCTTCTTGAGACAGGTCGAGGGTCTCCAAGATGGCCAGGAGATTCTCCTCGACGGTGAGCTTCCGGAACACCGAGGACTCCTGAGGCAGATAACCCATGCCCAGCCGGCAGCGCTTGTACATGGGGAGGTCCGTCACCTCTTGCCCTTCGAGGAAGATCCGGCCCCCGTCGGCCTGGAGGAGGCCCACGATCATGTAGAAGGACGTCGTCTTGCCTGCGCCGTTCGGTCCGAGAAGCCCCACCACCTCGCCGCGATGGATATCGAGGCTGACTCGATCCACCACGAGGCGGTTCCTGAAGCGCTTCCTCAACCCCTGGGCTATCAAACCTTCCATATCAAGGACATATCGGCCCGGCTGGCCCAAACTTGATCTCTGATTTAGGTCGGCCCGGGCCCTGCTGGTAGAAGATGGCCTTGACGCGCTCCTGCTTGCCTCCTTCGACGACGCTCCGGTCCTCGGCGATATAGATGGTGATCCGCTCGCCCGTCACCACGTCGGAGTCGCGCCACACCCGGGCATTGCCGATCAGGACCACTCGCTGCTCGGCTTCATAGTACTCGGCGCGCTCAGCGGTGCCCATGCGGCAGTCGCGCGTGATGATGCGGATATTGCCCGTGGACACCACGCGCTCCACCCGGTCCGTCTTGGAGTCGGTGTACACCTCCATCTTGTCAGCGTACTGGACGGAGTTGTTCTGGCGCGCGATTACATTGCCCTTGAAGATGGCCAGCCCCTGCTTCTGAAAGCTGTCGAGGCTGTCCGCATCCACGATCACCGGCGCGTTCTTGTCGTCCTTGCTGGGATCGCTCGGCGCGGCGGGCTGGGGTGCCGGAGTGGCGGGACGAGGCCGAGGGGCATTTCCCTGCGCCCCTTGCGCCCACGTCTCGACGCCGGCCGCCGCCCCCAGGAGCACGCTGAGCACAGTGAGTATGATCAGCCTCCTCACGACTTGACCTTGGTGGCCGGCTCGACGCGTGAGTCGGAGGCTTCCCGTCCTGTCTTCTTGGGGATCGGCTTCGGCAGCGGCTTGGACGGAGCGGAGGAGGGAGCGCCCGACCCCTTGACACCTCCGAACGTCGCCTTGACCCTGCCACGAACGAGGGTGATTTCTTCCGAGGGACGCGCTTCCAGGCCGAAGCCCGTGACCACTCCGTCGCCCTTGTAGATGGTCACCGGCTGATCCGTCCACGCGCGGCCTTCCGCATTGTTCCAGCGGAGGACGGTGGTCTCCACGCGAAGACCTTCGCTCGACACCAGCACCACGTTGCCGCGCAGCTCCACGTCCTTGGTGTCCTTGACGAGGTCGCCCTCGTCGCTCGTCACCTGCCAGGATCGGTCGGTGTCCTGCACACCGATGGTGACCTTCCAGAGCGAGGTCTTGCCGCTGTCGGGTAAAGACTCGGCGCGCTCGGCGTCGAGGCTCCAGCGATAGCCGCCATTCTTCGAGTCCTCTTGCAGATGGACCTCCTTGAGCGCCTGGTCGGCCTGGGAGGACATGGCCACTTCGCGGGGGATGGAGGCGCGTTGCCCCTTCACGATGAGAACGCCCACCACGATGGTCACAAAGAGAATCACTCCAAGGGCGATGCCGGCGGCTAGTCTGTCCATGGATGCAATATTGGTACCACGCTAGCACAGGCTTCAAGAAGAGGTAAACAAGAAACCCGAGGTGTCGGCTAAGTGCGGACGGCTATTTGCGGGGGGGCCATGCCTTTCGGGATCGGAGCAGCATCTCGACAGCCTCCCGCACCGCCCCGTGGCCGCCCCGGGCCCGCGAAACCCAAGCCGCCGCCCGCTTTGTTTCCGGGGCGGCGTCGGACGGAGCCAGAGCGAGTCCCGCTATCTTCATGACGGGCACATCGGGAAGGTCATCGCCCATCACGGCGGCCTCGTGGGCTTCGATGGCGAGCCGTCCCAGCAAGGCCCGAAGCTCCGCAGCCTTGTCGCTGATGCCCTGGTGAACTTCCACGATGCCGAGCTCGCTCATTCGCCGTGTCACGGCGGCCGAGGCGCGGCCGGAGACGATGGCCACCTCGATCCCCGCGCGCCGCGCCGCCTGCATGGCCAGACCGTCGCGCACGTGGAAGCGCTTGGTCTCTTCGCCGGAGGGACCGTAGACGAGCACCCCGTCGGTGAGCACGCCGTCGACATCGAGAACGAGAAGACGGATGCGCGAGGCCCGGGCCGGCGTCTTCACTGACCGTCGGTCAGATGATCTTGGCGCGCAGGATGTCGTGGATGTGAATCACGCCGGCCGGGCGGCCCATCCCGTCCTCGATGACGAGGCTGGTCACCACCCCTTCCATGAGGGCAAGGGCCCGGGCGGCCAGCTCATTGGCGCCGATGCGCTTGGGGTTGGCCGTCATGCACTCGCTCGCCCGGCGGTCGAGGAGATCGCCGTGAGCCAGCTGATGGCGCCGCAGGTCGCCGTCCGTGATCACTCCCACGAGCCGGCCCGCTTCGTCCACCACCGTGGTCATCCCGAGACTCTTGGCGCTCATCTCCTCGATGGCTTCCTTCATGCTGGCGCTCTCTCGCACCACGGGCACCGCTTCGCCTGTGCGCATGAGGTCCCCCACCTTGCCCAGCGCCCTCCAGCCGAGGCTGCCGCGCGGGTGAAGCGCCGCGTAGTCCTCTGCGCGGACGCCGCGCAGATCGAGGAGGGCCATGGCGAGGGCGTCGCCCATGGCGAGAGCGGCGGTGGTGCTGGAGGTGGGCGCGAGATTCATGGGGCAGGCCTCTTCGGACACTCCCACGTCGAGCACCACGTCGGCCTGCCCGGCCAGGGTGGAGTCGGCGCCGCCGGTGAGGAGAATCAGCGAGACGCCGAGGCGCTTGATGGCGGGCAGCACGGCCAGGACCTCGTCCGTCTCCCCGGAGTTCGACAGAGCGAGCACCACGTCCTCTCGCGCCATCATGCCGATGTCGCCGTGCACCCCTTCCGCCGGGTGGAGGAAGTACGCGGGCGTCCCCGTGCTCGCGAGGGTCGCCGCGATCTTCCGGCCGATGAGCCCGGACTTGCCCATGCCGGTGACGATCACCCGTCCCCGGCAGCGGCGGAGAAGGTCCACCGCCTCCACGAAGCGGTCGTCGAGGCGGCCCCGCAGAGCCGCGATGCTCTCGGCTTCGAGACGCAGGACGCGGTCCGCCATGGCGAGGAGCCGCTCGCGCTCGTTCATCTCGAGGCGCCACCGAGGCCGGAGACGATGGCGAGGATCTCGTCGAGGAGCCGGGGCAGGTCGTCGAGGCGCAGCATGTTCGGCCCGTCAGAGAGCGGGCGTCCGTCGGGCAGGGTGCGGTCCGGGTCCTCGTGGATCTCCATGAAGAGCGCGTCGACCCCCACGGAGACGGCGGCCCGGGCCAGGGCCTGCACGTACTGCCGCTCGCCTCCCGATCGGTCGCCCGCGCCTCCCGGCAGCTGCACGGAGTGCGTGGCGTCGAAGATGACGGGATAGCCGAAGCCGCGCATGATGGGCAGCCCGCGGAAGTCGACCACGAGATTGTTGTAGCCGAAGGACGTTCCGCGCTCGGTGAGGAGGATGGCCTCGTTGCCCGTGGAGCGGATCTTCTCCACGACGTTGCCCATGTCGCGCGGGGCCACGAACTGCCCCTTCTTCACGTTCACGGGCCGGCGCGTTCGTCCGCAGGCGAGGAGCAAGTCCGTCTGCCGGCAGAGAAACGCGGGCACCTGGAGGACGTCGAGCACCTCGGCGGCCGGCTCGACTTCCGCCACGTCGTGGACGTCGGAGAGCACGGGCAGCCCCGTCGCCTCCTTCACGCGGGCGAGTATCCTGAGACCCTCCTTGAGGCCCGGCCCTCGATAGGAATGCACGGACGAGCGGTTGGCCTTGTCGTAGGACGACTTGTAGATGAAGGGCACCCGGGCATCCGCGGTCATGCGCTGGAGCCGCTCCGCCATCATGAGGGCGTGGCGCTCGTCCTCGATGGCGCAGGGTCCGCCGATGAGAGCGAGAGGCGCTCCGCCGCCGATGGTGAGGCCGGCGACGGCGACGGGGCGTGTCGACGGCGAGGTGGTCATGCCGCGGTCTGGTGATCCATGGCCGCCCGAATGAAGGCCGCGAAGAGCGGATGGGGCGCCCAGGGTTTGGACAGGAACTCGGGGTGGAACTGTCCCGCCACGAACCACGGATGGCCGGCGAGCTCGATGATCTCCACCAGCTGCTTCTCCGCCCAGATCCCGGAGATCCTGAGCCCGTTCTTCTCCAGCGCGGCCAGATAGTCGTTGTTGACCTCGTACCGGTGGCGGTGACGTTCCCGGATCACCCCCTGCCCGTACGCCTTCGAGGCATCGCTGCCCTCGGCGAGGGTCACCGGGTAGAGGCCGAGCCGCATCGTCCCTCCCTTGTCCGTGATGTTCCGCTGCTCAGGCAGGAGGTCGATGACATTGTGGGCCGGCATCGGCACGAACTCGGTGGAGTTTGCACCCTCGAGCCCGCAGACGTGGCGCGCGTACTCGATCACCGCGCACTGCATCCCGAGGCAGATGCCGAAGTACGGCACGAGGCTCTCGCGCGCGTAGCGGATCGCCTGGATCTTGCCTTCGATCCCCCGGTCCCCGAACCCGCCCGGGACGAGGATGCCGTCCAGTCCTTCCACGTGTCCGCTGATGCCCTCGCGTTCCAGGCGCTCGGCGTCGAGCCACACCACGTCCACCGCTACCTCGTGGGCGATGCCCCCGTGGGTCAGCGCCTCGTACAGGCTCTTGTAGGAGTCCTTGATCTCGTTGTACTTCCCCACGATGCCGATGCGCACGCGGCTCCTCGGCGCCTTGACGCGGCGAACGATCTCTTCCCAGCGGGAGAGATCGGTGGGCCGCGCGGGCAAACCGAGCAGCTTGCACACGCTCTCGTCGAGCCCCTGCTCGTGGAAGGCGAGAGGCACCTCGTAGATGGTGTCCACGTCGCGGGCCGCCACCACCGCCTCCTCCTCGACGTCGCAGAAGAGGGCGATCTTGGACTTGATGCCCGGGGTCAGCGGATGCTCCTTGTCGGTGCGGCAGAGGAGCACGTCGGGTTGGATACCGATGGCACGCAGCTCCTTCACCGAGTGCTGGGTCGCCTTGGTCTTGAGCTCGCCCGCCGCGCTGATGAACGGGACGAGAGTGAGATGGACGTAGATGACATTATCCTTGCCCACGTCCTTCTTGAACTGGCGCACCGCCTCGAGAAAGGGCAGCCCCTCGATGTCGCCCACCGTGCCGCCGATTTCCACGATGACCACGTCCACGCCCTGGGCGACCTTGCGAATGGCCGCCTTGATCAGGTCGGTGATGTGGGGAATGACCTGGACGGTGCGCCCGAGATAGTCGCCGCGGCGCTCCTTCTCGATCACCGTGCCGTAGACCTTGCCGGTGGTGATGTTGTTGTCCCGGGTCATGCGCGCCCCCGTGAAGCGCTCGTAGTGGCCGAGATCGAGATCGGTCTCGCCGCCGTCGTCGGTCACGTACACTTCGCCGTGCTGATAGGGGCTCATGGTGCCCGCATCCACGTTGATGTACGGGTCCATCTTGAGCAGCGTCACCTGAAATCCCCGGGCCTCGAGCAGCGAGCCGATAGAGGCCGCGGCCAGCCCTTTCCCCAGGGACGACACGACGCCGCCCGTCACGAAGATGAATTTCGGGGTCACCCGAGATCTCCTTTCATCGCCAGGCCCTGCATCCATTCGGCCACCGCCGCTCTCTCGTCCTCGATGGTGCGCACGCGGCCGTCGAGCCTCAGGTCGCGCAGGAGGGCTATGATCTGCCCCACGAGTGGCCCGCGCGGAACGCCCGCCGCCATCACCTCGTCTCCCGACAGGAGCGGCCGCCCCGCCCGGCCCTCGCGCAGGAACCATTCGATGTGACGGCGCGCCTTCCCCTCACCCGCCAGCCAGGCGCCGAGGACCAGGCTGTCCCCCGCCGATCGCAGCACGTCGGCCACGTGACTGGGGCGGCGCGGGCGCACGGATACGAGACGTCGCGCGAGCGCGCGGGCGGCCGTCGCATCGACGCGGGCCGCCATGCCGCTCGCGATGGTGAGCCGGCGCACACATCGATCGGCGACAGGCCGCGACTGATCGAAGAGCAGCGCGAGGAGCCCCAGCTCGGCGCCATCGACGGCGATGTGCGCTCCGCGCGCCCATCGCAAGAAGAGACGGGCCGAAGCGAGACGGGCCCGGCCCGGGGCGGTGACGCGATACGACGGGTCCCACAACCTGAAGGCGCCCCATTCGAGGAGGAGGACGAGGGCGCGCGAGGGCTCGGCCTCGTTCATGACGAGGGCGTGCTCGGCCCGGAGACGCTGCCCGGAGAGAGCGGGATACTCTCCCACCTCGAGGGCCAGAGCGAGCGCCCGCTTGAAGCCGGGCTCCGGGCAGAGCCCGAGCCGCCCCGCGTAGCGGGCGCCTCTCCAGATGCGGGTGGGATCCTCGACGAGCGAGAGGGGATGCAGCACCCTCAGGCGTCGCGCGGCAACATCGTCCGCGCCCCCGAATGGATCGTGGAGACGCCCCCACGCCGACGGCGAGAGGGCGACCGCCATGGCATTGACGGAGAAATCGCGGCGTCCGAGATCCCCGTCGATACCGGCCGGGCTCACCTCGGGAAGCGCGCCCGGTCTCGCGTATCGCTCGCGTCGGGCCATCGCGATATCCACGCGCCCCACGCGCGTGCCGTCGGGGGTGGCCGCGCCTTCGAGCGAGGCCGTGCCGAAGGCGCCGTGGACCACGAGATGCCCGCCCGTCTCCTCGGCGAGACGCCTCCCGAAGGCGATGCCGTCGCCCTCGATCACGAGGTCGATGTCGGGGACATGGTCGGCGGTGCGGCCGAGGAGGAGATCGCGCACGAAGCCGCCCGTAGCATAGGCCGCATGCCCCTGTGCCTCGCCGAGCTTGCCCGCGGTGCGCAGGAGCCAGAGCCTCGCCTCGCCCAGGGCGCCGTGGGGCCGCTCGAGCCTCGAGGTGAGCGAGCCGTGCGGGCGCGGCGATGCCTCGATCGCGCCCACCACACGGCCTCTTTCGCGCACGAGGGCCATCGACGGCCCGCCTCTGAGGAGCCGTCGCACCATGATCTCGTCCGCCGAGGGAGGCACCGCCGGCACTCCCGCGCTCGCGGCGTCTGTCCACGGCAATCGCCCCAGTCCCCACGCGGCCGCCCGCTCGAGATCCGCGGTGCGCGCCGCCACCGTCCCGTGGGCCGCCACCACGGCACCGGCCGCGCGGGCACGGGCCAGGGCGCGGTCCACCGACCACCGTGGCGGGACCGTGACCACGCGAGGGTGCATGAGATCCTCGGCGCGGGGCACGACCTGGGGATAACCGTGACCGGGCTTGGCCATGGGCCCTAGCTCGCCCGACTCATGGCGCGCGGGTGGAACTTCCGGTACATCGCGCGCACCGCGGACGACGGCAGATGCGTGTAGATCTGGGTGGTGGCGATGTCGGCGTGGCCGAGCATGGCCTGCACCGAGCGGAGATCCGCGCCGCGCTCGAGGAGATGGCTCGCGAACGAGTGGCGCAGGGTGTGGGGAGAGACGGTGCTGCGAAGGCCCGCCCGCTTCCCCGCCCGCTTGATCATCACCCAGAGCGCCTGCCGCGAGAGCCGCTTCCCGTAGCGATTGACGAAGAGCGCCCCGGGATCGCCCCGCTTGATGAGCGTGGGCCGCGAGGTCACGGCATAGCGCTCCACCCACTGGAGCGCCTGCGTCCCCACCGGCACCAGCCGCTGCCGGTTGCCCTTGCCCGTCGCGGTAACATAGCCGGCTCCGATGTTGAGATCCTCGAGCCTCAGGGTCAGGCATTCCGATGCGCGCAGCCCCGAGGCATAGAGAAGCTCGAGCATGGCCCGATCCCGGAGCCCTTCCGGGGCCGAGAGATCGGGGGACTCCACGAGCGCCGCCGCGTCCTCGACGGAGAGCGTGCGCGGCAGCTTGCGCGGGGGGCGGGGCGATTCGAGATGCTCGGTGGGATCGCGCTGGATCTCTCCCGCCGCGAGCAGGAAGCGATAGAGTCCGCGTACCGCCGACAGGTGCCGGGCCGCGCTCCGCGCGCTCAGCCCGCGCTGCCTCAGGGCAGCGAGATACTCGCTGAGATCGCCCAGCCTGGCCGCGCCCACGGCCCGGCCCCGTCGCTGGAGAAATGCCGTGAAGCCCGCGAGGTCTCGCCGGTAGGCGGCGACGGTATGGGGTGAGGCGCCCCGCTCTGTCTGCAGGGCGGCGAGGAACTCGCGCAGCGCGTCCATCAGTCTCTCCGGGGTCCGGACACTGCGACGCCCCGGTAGCGGCCGTTCCGTCCTGCCGAGGCCGTGACCGGGGCGTACCAGACACACCGCAGAAGCATGACGAAGTCTATCACCCGCTCCCCGCCCCCGGCAAGGTCTCACGCCTGCGTCGCAGCATTCCGAACAGCGCGCGGAGCTCGGGGGCACGGAGGGCGGCCGCGACGATGGCGTACACGGCTGCGCCCACCACCAGTGCGCCCAGCGTGCGCACCGTGCCCTGCCATCCCGCGCCCAACCGGCCCGCCACGGCGAGACACCAGACGCCGAGGGCGAGCGAGGCCGTGCATGTTCGCGCGAGCGAGCGGAGCGTCTCGCGGGCGCCGATGACACCGAGCCGACGGCGAAGCAGCCAGCACAGGAGCACCAGGTTGAGGTAGGCGGAGAGCGAGGAGGCGAGGGCCAGTCCCGCGTGCTGGAGCGGCCACATCAGCGCGAACGCGAGGCCAACATTGGCCACCACCGACGCGAAGCCCGCCCGCACCGGCGTGCGGGTGTCCCCGAGCGCATAGAAGGTCTGGGCGGCGATGCGGGTGGCCGAGAAGGCGGGAAGGCCGACCGCGTAGCCGGCGAGGGCGTGGGTGGTCGCGACGGCGTCCGATGGACTGAACTCGCCGCGCTGGAAGAGCAGCCGCACGATCGGATACCCGAGGGCGAGAAGACCCACGGCGGCGGGGATGGCGATGAAGGCGGAGAGCCGCAGGGCGAAGGCGAAAGTCTCCGTGAGCGCACGATGCTCTCCGCGCGCGGCCTGGCCGGCCATGCCGGGAAGCACCGCGGTGGCGAGGGCGATGCCGAAGACCCCGAGGGGAAATTCCATGACGCGGTCGGCGTAGTAGAGATACGACACGGTGCCCTGAGGCAGCAGGGAGGCGAGCAGCGTGTTCACGAGCACGGTGACCTGCACCGCGGCCAGGGCGAACACCGCGGGCCACAGGCGGCCGGCTATGGTCAGCACGGCGGGATGCGACCACTCGGAGGACGGGCGCAGGGGAACGCCGAGACGCGAGAGCTCGGCCAGCTGCACGAGGAGCTGACCCAGCCCGCCCGCGAGGACACCGACGGCCAGCGAGAATATGGGCGGCGACATGCGCGCAGACAGCACGAGCACGGAGACGATCATGGCCACGTTGAGCACGGCCGGCCCCAGCGCCGCGGTGAAGAAGCGGTGCTGGGCGTTGAGGGCACCCATGGCCAGCGCGGCCAGCCCCACGAGGAGCAGGTACGGAAACATGAAGCGGGTCAAGGCGCCCGCGAGCTCCACCAGCGGCGGGTCCGCCGTCCACCCCGGCGCCATGATCCGCACGATCCACGGCGCGAACAGCATCCCGAGCCCCGACACCGCGCAGAGCACCACGGTGGCGACACCAGAGGTGGCCCGCACGACGCGTATGAACTCCGCGCGGCCCCCTCGATGCAGGGACTCGGTGAAGACGGGGATGATGGCCGTCGACAGGGCGCCCTCCGCGAGGAGGCGGCGGAGGAGATTCGGGATGCGGAAGGCGACGAAGAAGGCGTCGGTGACGGGTCCCGCACCGAACGCCCGCGCCACCACCACGTCGCGGGCGAATCCGAGGACCCGGCTCACGAGCGTGGCCATCCCGATAGCGCCCACCGCCCGCACGACTCCGTGGTGCATCGCCCGCTGCGCGTCGCTCACCCGGACATTATCCTTGACAGTCGCGCACATGGACGGTAACGTCTGAAGTCGCCCGCAGCACGCTGCATTCAATCCACCGTCACAGGAGGAAGTTCGTCGTGGCCAATACCCGTTCCGCCAAGAAGCGGATCAAGCAGAATGAGAAGCGGCGCCTGCGCAATCGCGCGCTCCGGAGCGCCATCCGCTCGGCGGTGAAGACGGCGCGCACCGCGGTCACCGGCAAGACTCCGAAAGCGGCCGAAGAGGTACACGCGGCCATCCGCGAGCTCGACCGCGCGGTCAGCCGGGGCGTGATCCACCGCAATACCGCGGCTCGCAAGAAGTCGTCTCTCGTCCGCTCCCTCGCCCGCTAATCCAGGCGTCACCCGCGGGGCCTCGGGCCCGCCAGCCGGTTCAACAGCTCGACGGCGGCATCCCGCACCAGCTCGCCGCCCCGCTCCCCGTAGAAGCTTCCGCAGGCGACGTAGCTCGGGCGGTCGTAGTCCCGGGCGGTGAGGAAATACCCGAGGTAGTCGTTGCTGTACCCCGCCACGAAAGTCTGCTCGAAGCGTCCGTGGCCCGCCGCCTTGATGTCGAGCCCGAGGCGCGTCTGGAGCTCACCCGGCACGGTGACCCATGCCGTCTCCCCGATGCGCACCGCGGTGATCGCGGCCGACGAGGCGAGGGCGCGGGCGAGGCCGATGCGCAGCCGATGGGGCATCCAGTGTCCGGTGCAGTTGCGCACCGACACACCGGGGCTGGGGAGAGCGACGCGGCTCTCCACGATGCTCAGCGCCTCGTCGCGTCCCGGGGGCAGCGTGTGCCAGGTGGCGAGAGCGGATCCGGCCAGCGTCGATCCTGCGCTCTCCACCCCAGGCCAGTTGCGCCCGATCGGACTCACATCGCCAGCGGCGCCGTTGACGAAGAGAACGGGAACGCCGGTTTCGCGCTCGAGCCGGGCGGAGGCGTCGCCCATGAGGTCACCGGAGATCTGGAAGTTGCCGTGACCGAGCGCCGTGCCGTGTATCGCGTAGTTCCAGACGAGGGCCACCGGGCGCCCGTCCACCGCCGTCACCTTGAGCACGCCGAGCTCCGGATCCAGCGGCTGGTCGAGGCGACTGGTGGCGATGCCGGTGACCGTG
>Ga0307472_100000864_pt1 | contig 11352 bp, 12 predicted proteins | sample atmos_gasesAM5C__2_FD_204582 | JGI IMG/M metagenome (GOLD analysis project Ga0307472, IMG submission 204582) | Hardwood forest soil microbial communities from Morgan-Monroe State Forest, Indiana, United States - atmos_gasesAM5C_05 | ecosystem: Environmental > Terrestrial > Soil > Temperate... | reverse complement strand
GGCGCCTTGCTCGATCAATGGGTGGAAGAGAACGCCTGCGCCATGCTCGCCCGCTGGCTCATCGGGCAGCGCGAACGTCCACCCCGCGCTTCGGAACACACTCCCGGCGATCTGTTTTCGCCAAGCAGCCATTCCGCGACCGCTTCCGGGCCGCATTCCGTGTCCGATAATGTTTTTGCGGATCGACCGGCGCCACCGGCTGACATTCGAGGTCCCGCGTGAGGTGCAGCATGTTTTTAAGTTCTTAAGCGACGCTTCCTCGCCACCTCCGTCGCGAATCACGATTCGCGTGATTCGCCGCGGAGGTGTCCCGCGTGGACAAAGCCGCAGCGTCTGTCCTACCTGCAACGAGGCGCTCCTTCCCGGAGCGCCTCCGTCGCTCGCGGCGGCTCGCTTTTCCATGCTCCCGCTTCGCATTTCGCAGTTCGCATTCATATAGAAATTAGGAGACACTTCGACGTAGGCCGCAGTTCGGTGCGAAGACACACATGCCGCACAAACTGCGCACAAAAATTGCGCAGCAGGAAAAACATCAATTAAGTGAGGGCAAAATCAGCGAGTTGCGGCAGCGGGCGCAGCTTTTTCGAGGAGCTGCTCTTTGCGGTAGACCAGGGAATTGATGTCGTACGTAGCCAGTTCAAACCCGTGCCCGTGTGTGATGGCGTCCGTCGGACACGCTTCCACGCAGTACCCACAAAAAATGCATCGCGAATAATCAATGTTGTACACGGCCGCGTAGCGCTCGCCCGCGGAAATTCGGTTCGCATCCGTGTTTTCAGCTGCCTCGATGTAAATACAATTGGCAGGACAGGCTGCGGCGCACAAAAAGCATCCTACGCACTTCTCCAGCCCGTTCTCGTCGCGGTGCAGCACATGAATCCCGCGATATCGCGGCTGGAAATGCACCGGTTCGTGCGGATAATTTTCCGTCACCGTTTTCCGGAAAATATTACGGAAGGTGACGCTAAAGCCTTTCACCAACGCTTCGAACGTCTCACCGACTTCACGAATAACGGATGGCATAGAATTTAAGTCTAGCAAACGCCGCAGAGCCCGACAAATGAGGACTCTTTCCGGCTTTCCCCTCTACTACTCATTTCTTCAGCGCCTCGATGATCTGTTTTCCGTGGAACCGCCCATTCTCGATAAAAATCTCCCCCGTGTGCCGGCCGCCGATCACAACTCCCGCAAGATAAATTCCAGGCACGTTGCTTTCGTGAGTGTTCGGGTCGAACGCAGGCCTCTTACTCTCTGGATCGAGCTTAACTCCCATACCTTCCATAAACGAAAAATCCGGATGATATCCCGTAAGCGCGAATACTTGCTTCGCCGGAATTCTTTTTGTTTGCGCATGATTCTCCACGACCACTTCATCTTTCGTGATTTCCTCAACGCGTGTGTTCAGCAAAGCCTTAATCTGGCCCGCCTTGATGCGGTTTTCGATGTCCGGCCGCACCCAGTACTTGATGGTTGCGCCTAATTCCTTTCCCCGGTGCACCAGCGTCACCCGCGCCCCATTTCTGTATAAATCCAACGCCGCCTCGGCCGCCGAGTTTTTTCCTCCAATCACCACCACATCCTGCTTCCAAAACGGATGCGGTTCCGTGTAGTAATGCGAAACGTGCAGCAGGTCCTCGCCGGGAACACCTAGCAGGTTCGGCAAATCATAGTAGCCTGTTGCCAACGCAATTTTCTTGCCCCGGTACCTCTTCTCTACACCCTCCTCAGTTCTCGTCACCACTGTGAAGTTCCCGTCGTTGCCATCCACGTGGATCACACGCTCATACAGCCGCAGATTCAATTCATAATACTCCGCAGCCTTGCGGTAATACTTCAGCGCCTCCCCGCGCGTGGGCTTCTCCGCCGCGCTCACTAACGGAAGATTGCCGATCTCCAGCAGCTCCGGCGTTGTGAAAAACACCATGTTCACCGGATAGTGGTAAAGCGAATTACAAACGCAGGCTTTGTCGATCACCAGCGGCTGCATGCCCGCGCGCTTCGCTTCGATGGCCGTCGCAAGGCCTGTCGGTCCCGCCCCGATGCAAATAATTTCGTAAGTTTTCATGAGAATCTGAGTTTGCCGCGAGGCGGGAAGAATTGCAATTCCGTGGAGAATTACTGCTTTTGCGGCGAGTCCAGAATTTCCTGAAGCTCAGTCCGGAACAGCTCGAGTTCGCGCACTTTCTCCGGCGTGGCTTCCACCTCTTTCTTCTTCCAGGCAAACACTTCGCCAATGCCGCGTTTCAGTTTTACGCTGAAGTTCCCGTCAACCAGATAGGACGCCGGCGCCAGCAGTTTCAACCCTCCGTTCAGCACCGGCGAGAGCGCAGCCACGCAGTTCCCTTTCCGCATGCACAACGCGCTCTCGTACGGAGGAATCGCAATAGGACGAAAGCCTGCCTCAAAAAGGCCTTCCATTACCTGCATTTGCCGTGGAGACAGTTCAACCATTCGAAAGCATCACCGTCTGGGAATTTAGCGGGTCAGCAAGAGCAGCCTGCAAATTATGCTGCAGTGGTGTCCGCTTCTGAAGTGCCCTCTTCAAGCTGCGCAAGGATTTCCCGGAGGGTCGAAATTAATTCGTCGCGGGAGACATGGCTTTTCTTGAATTGAATCCGGAACTTGAACGTTTCGCTCGGGGGCTCAAATTGAAAAATAAACGGACGCGGCCGTTGCGGACCGGCCTGCTCCTGCCGCCGTTCGCGGCGGGCTTCATCGCGCGTCAGCCCTCCCTGCAGGATGCGGTGAAACATCTCAACCATTTTCTTTTCGTTTGGCTGGCGCGCAATTTGCAACAGCAGCGACTTGGAATTAATTCCGTGATCGATGCACCGTTTGCGCAGCAGCTCCGGAATGTTTCGCAACGAAAGTGTCTCTGTCACCGAGGACCGCGCCCTGCCGATCTTCTTCGCGATGTCTTCGTGCGTGTATTCAAACTGTGTGCTCAACCGCTGCAACCCGTCCGCTTCTTCAAAAGGCGTCAAGTCTTTGCGCTGGATGTTTTCAATCAGCCCCAGCTCCAAGGTCTCCGCATCGTCCGCCATCTTCTCGATGCACGGCACCTCCCGCAGACCAGCGGCGCGCGCGGCGTGGTAGCGTCGCTCGCCCGAGATGATGTAATAACAATCCTCGCGCGGCACGTACCGCACCAGCAGCGGCTCCAGCACGCCTTTCTCGCGTACCGACTCCGTCAGTTCGCGCAAATCTCCCAGCGCCTTGCGCGGCTGCTCCGGGTTCGGACGGATCTGGTCCAGCCGGATCATCCGTCCAACGGCCGCCCCGCTATAGCTTGTCAGTGACTCTACATAGTGCGCGTCATGCCGCATCTTCAGCGTGACGGGCAACCCGATCCTCTTCGACACGTTGGATAACCTCCCCCGCGAGCTTCTTGTACTCGACCGCCCCGGGTGATTTCGGTGCAAATGTAAAAATCGTTTCCTTATACGCGGGACTTTCTTCCAGCCTCACGTTCTTGGTGATCTTCGTCCTGAAGAGTACTTCCCCAAACACGCTGCGAATCTGCCCGTGCGTATCTTTGGAAATATTCGTCCGCTTGTCGTACAGCGTGATCACCACGCCGAGCACTTTCAGCCCGGGGTTCGGCCGCGCACGAATGCGTTCGTATGTTTCCAGAAGATCGTCCGTTCCCTCAATCGCAAAATAAGCCGCTTGAATCGGAACCAACAAATGAGTCGCGGCCACCAGCGCATTCACGGTCAGAATTCCCAGCGACGGAGGCGTATCCACAACCACATACTCGTAATCCTTCTGCACCGGCGCCAACGCATCTTTCAACCGGAAAGGCGCGTCGAATTGTCCTGCGAGCACCTGCTCGAGCTTCGCCAATGCCAGCCGTCCTGGCGCCAGGAACAACAATGGATCTTTGGAAGGCTTGATCACCGAGGGCATTCCCACGTGGTTGTCACTGAGCACTTCAAACATCGAACTGGAGATTTCCCCGGAATCGTAAAATGCGATAGTGGAATTGGCTTGAGGATCGAGATCGATGAGGAGTGTTTTTTTGCCGCGATTCGCCAGCGCTGCTGCCAAATTAATTGCCGTCGTCGTCTTGCCTACGCCGCCCTTTTGATTCGCAATCGTGATGATGGCAGTCATCTCATTCTGCCTCCGCCTGCTTGCTCCCGGCAGAGGGTCGGCCCTCGCCGACAGCAAAGGGCGCGCGCACGAGCACGCCGCGATTTGGCAACTGGGTTCCTATATATGGGTGCCGCCTCCTGAAAACCCCCAAGGCCTAGGTTAACTCTACGTTCGCAGCCTGTTTGTTTGCAAGGAAAAAAGTGCAGAATTCGACGATTTTCTGTGAGTGTGTGGAAAATTCCGAGTCCCAAATGAAACCGGGGCTGGCGCCCCCGCCTTACTTCCCATCCCGAGGTCGCGACCCTAGAAGTCGAGGCCCCAGAAATCCTCCATCGGATCTTGCAGTTCGATTCCAAGCTCCCACCCCGCCGGCCCTTCGTGCCCCCGCCAAATCAAATACCCATCGCCCGCATTCTGGTTAATCAGGTTGATCACCCTCACCTTTTGCCCTACCGCAAACGCGTGCGGGACCACCGCCAAGCAGCCTTTCGCGCTGATATCCTTCGTAAATCCTTCCGCTCGCACCGCTTGTCCATTTTCGGAACATTCGATGGCCACGCGGACGCGCGAATTGAGCCGGCTTACGCCCCGGATTTCCTTCCCCTTTTGTTCAAACTTCACATTCCCTTGCAATGGCACAAGGCACTCCCCACCGAAGGATTCGATCAGCTGTCTTGGCTTTCTCCTCAGTTCGGTTGCTCGTTGAGATTTCGCCGGGGAACGCCAAACGCTTACCAGCTTCAGCGTAGGGGTGTGCTGCACACAGGTCAATGGAACTTCACGCCCAGTACACCCGCAAGTTACCCCCGGGGCCACGGTTTCTTGGCTTCGTTGTCGCTAGGTCTTGATCATTCCTCCGCTGTTTGCTCCTTTTTGCGGCCCCGCTTACACTCTCTTGGCCCGCAGCGCGCACATGATCAGCTTCCAGGCATTTCGCCACGAACTTCGTCCCACAGTCCGGCTCGCTTTGCCATTGGTGCTGGCCGAAATCGGCTGGATGAGCATGGGCATCGTGGACACCGTGATGGTCGGCCACTTGCCGGACAGCGCGCGCGCCATCGGTTCCGTCAGCATCAGTTCCAACCTATCCAATGTCCTGGCCTTTTTCGGCGGCGGCCTCTTGATTGGCCTCGACACGCTCGTCGCGCAAGCCTTTGGCGCCGACCGTCGCGAGGATTGTCATCGCTCTCTGGTCAACAGCATCTACCTCAGCATTGTGATGACGCCGTTCCTCATGGTTCCTGTCTGGTTCTTCGATCCTCTCCTTCATCGCCTTCACATCGAACCACAAGTCGCCGCTCTCGCCGTCCCCTACATGAAAGCGCTCGCCTTCGGCCTCTTCCCTCTTCTGTTGTATTTCGCCGTTCGCCGCTGCCTGCAAGCCATGAACATGGCTGAGCCCATCGCCTTCGCTCTGGTCAGCGCCAACCTCATCAATGCCCTCTTTAATTGGGTTCTCATCTACGGCAAGTGGGGCCTTCCTGCAATGGGCGTCGTCGGTTCGGGCTGGTCTACAGCCATCTCCCGCGTCTACTTGGCCGTGGTGCTTGTGAGCTATCTCCTTTGGTACGACCGCCGTCATCGCACCGAACTCCTGAAGACCCCCATCAATATCGATTTCACTCGAATCCGGCGACTCATTTCTCTTGGCCTGCCCGCCGCCGTCCAAATCACACTGGAAATCAGCGTCTTCGCCCTAGCCACCGCCCTCATCGGCCGCCTGGGAGCCGTCGCTCTCGCAAGCCACCAAATTGCACTCAATACCGTCGCGTTCACTTACATGGTCCCGCTGGGGATCTCTTCTGCCGCAGCAGTCCGCGTCGGCCACGCCATTGGACGCGGCAAGCCCGCCTCCGCCGGCGACGCTGGCTACACCGCCATTTTTCTCGGCGCAGCCTTCATGACCCTTGCCGCCATCGCCCTCCTGGTCTTCCCTCGCTGGATCGCCCTGATGTACACACCAGACGAAACCGTTATCCGCAGCACTTCCCTTCTCTTGGTCGCCGGCGCGGCTTTTCAGTTGTTCGATGGAATTCAAACCGTCGCCACTGGCGCCTTGCGCGGGGCAGGCGACACGCGCACGCCGATGATTTGTCACTTCACCGCTTACTGGGTGATTGGACTGCCGCTCGGCGCATGGCTCTGCTTCGCTCGCAACTGGGGCGCGTTCGGAATTTGGTCCGGCCTGAGCCTCGCCCTCATCCTGATCGGCATCGTGCTCCTCCTGGCTTGGCGCCACACAGTGCATCGCCTCAATCGAGTGTCTCCCTCTCAATCGAGCCACTCGGAATAGGTGGCTCGCCCTTTCCTATCGCCAGGGAAGCTAAAGTCGGTCTTTTCCTGCATCGGCCTTGCATCCCTTCCTAGAAGGGGAGCATCATAGCAATACAGTAGTACTGTCCCCGAGCAACACCCGGTGCCCCACTCCAGCCTCGCGCCGGTCATTGCAAGTCATAGGAGGTATTCGTGAAGCACAAGCATTTCATTCTGATTACTGCCATGACGTTTGCCTTCGGTTCTCCTGCCCTTGCCCAGCACGGCCACGGCGGTGGTCCTCCCGCGGGCCACGGTCCCGGCATGGCGAATTCCAGCGGAAGCGGACCCAACTCCAACGCGATGAGCCACACCGACATGTCGCACGCTTCTCCCAGCACGGTGCTTAGCCACAACACTGCCATCGCCGGCAAAATCAAATCGCTGACTGGCGAAGACGCCGCAACCGCTTGTGACGGCTTCAAGAACCTGGGCCAGTGCGTGGCCGCCGCTCACGTCGCAAAGAACCTCAACATCACAGGCGGCTTTGATGCCCTCAAAGCAAAAGTCACGGGAACTGGCTCGGTCAGCCTCGGCAAAGCCATCCAGAGCTTTGCTCCTACTGCCAATGCCAAGTCAGAGGTTAAAAAAGCCAATCAGCAGGCCTCGGACGACATGAAGGACGCGGAAACAAAATCCTAAGCCTGCTCCCCAAAATGGAGCCTATAAAAGGTGGCGAAGCAACAGTTCGCCACCTTTTTCTTGCCCCTCAGGATGTCTATGGCTTCAGCGACAAAGTCAAAATCCCGGCGTAATTGTCTGCTTCATCTTCAACGGGTTTGAATCCTAATTGCCTGAGCTGATTCGATATCTGCGACGCGATTTCCGGCGACTTTGCTTCGACCACGAGTGTATCCGGTCCCCATGCCATAATTTTTTATTGCTGCCCCGCGACAAAACGCACGCACCTGTGGCAACAAGTCAGGATTTTTGCTCATAAATTGGATGAATGCGACGCCGCTTAAACCATTTCGGGAACTACATCTTATACCGGCTGCCCAGGTCTTCGTCGGAAAGCCCTTCCAGCCAGTTCCGCAATTGCTCGTTGGTATTTTTCTCTGTGAACGCGCTGGAGACTTTGGAATTCTTGAGCACCAATTCATCCACATAAATCGGACAATCCATCCGCAGCGCCAAGGCCAAAGCGTCGCTCGGCCGCGAATCAATCGTCATCATCTGCCCTTCGCGCTCCACCCAAATCAGCGCGTAGAACGTATCGTCTTTCAAATCGTTCACCACAATCTTCTGAACACGTACTTCCAGCCCCAAGAGCACGTTCTTTAGCAAATCGTGTGTCATGGGCCGCGGCGTGTGGACTTTCTCGATTTCCAGCGCGATGGCGTTCGCCTCATAAACCCCCACCCAGATCGGGAGGATGGCCTGGCCTTGCACGTCCTTCAGCACGACAATCGGCATGTTGGTCACGGGGTCCATCATCAGGCCACGGATTTTCATTTCCACTTCCATGGAGGCCTCCCTTCGTTAAACCACGTGCTCGCCCACCAGGCTGTTCGGCGTTGCTCCTGTCACGCGAACTTGAACGTAGCTTCCCAAAAGTTGTTCTGCATGGGAAGCGAAATTTGCGAGGCGATACGAACTGGTATATCCGGACCATTGGCTTTCACGGCGCGATTTTCCACTGACCAGCACCTCAAACGTCTCGCCAACTAATTTCCCGTGGTGCGCCTTTTGGATCTCGCGCTGCTTGTCCTGAAGGACCGCAAGCCGTCGGCCCTTCTCCTCCTCCGGAATCGCATCCACCATTTTCAAGGAAGGCGTGTTGGGCCGCGGCGAATACTTGAAGGAGAACAGGCTGTCGTATTTCACTTCGTCAAGCAAGCTCAGCGTCTCTTCAAAATCGGCTTCCGTTTCGCCCGGGAACCCCACAATGATGTCTGTGGTAATCGCAATAGGACGCGAAGCGCTGCGAATCATCTCGATCTTTTCCAGATACTCTTCGCGCGTGTACGTGCGCTGCATTGCGCGCAAAACCTTTGTCGATCCCGACTGTACCGGTAGATGCACGTGCTCGCAAACTTTCCGCTGCGTTTCCATGGCTGCGACAATGTCTCGGCCAAAATCGCTTGGGTGAGAGGTCGTAAACCGCACTCGCCGGATCCCCGGAACGTCCGCCACCGCCAGCAGCAACTCCGCAAACCGCATTTTCCGCAGCGTCGGGTCCTTGTACGAATTCACCGTCTGCCCGAGCAGTTGAATTTCGGAGTATCCGAATTCTGCAAGCTGCCGCACTTCGCGCAAGATCGAATCGCTCGCGCGGCTGCGCTCCGGCCCGCGTGTATAAGGCACCACGCAGTAGGAGCACGCCTTGTCACAGCCCTCGATAATGGTCAGATATGCGCGAAACGGATTGTCGCGCCGCGTCATCTCCGTCTCAAACGTTTCGTCGGTGTCCGTATCGAGCCCTGTCACGCGGTGATTCCCTGCCTCGAGTTGCGCCAGCATTTCCGGCAGCTTCCGATAGCTCGCCGACCCGCAAACGAGGCTCACCCACGGGGCGCGCTCGAAAATGTCTTCGCCTTCCTGCTGCGCTAGGCAACCGAGCACGCCGACGATCTTCCCTTCGCTTTGCTTCGCGCGGTACTCGCCTAGCCGCGAAAAGACTTTTTGCGCTGCCTTTTCGCGAATGCTGCATGTGTTGTAAAGGATTAATCCTGCGGCCTCCGGCGTTTCCACTTGCCGATAACCGCGCTCGAGCAGGACCCCGGCCACTTTTTCGGAGTCGTGGTCGTTCATCTGGCAGCCGAAAGTCTCCAGGAAGAAGGTTCCGCGCTCCGGCGCGTCAGCAAATGCTTCCGGCCCTTGCTGTAAACGAAGAGAGTCCACAGCGGCCCGCTGAGAATAAGTCCCCTGGCCGGTCAGTCCTCCAATATCGAAGTCAAACGGTTTACTCATGCTCAATTCGGAGTTTACCACACCTGGTTTTTGGAGTGCGGGAGCCCAGCTCCCGCTTTCTTACTGCGCCGGATGAGACTTCTCTTTCAGTCTTTCGACCTTCGGATTTCGTCTCTGCCTCCGAGTCGCCCTTGCAACCCCTGTTTCCTCATAGGCAGCAGAATGAGAAACTTGCGCATCGAATTGGTTGCGGGTGTTGGGTGCGTGTGTTACGGTTTTTACGCCCAGAAAAAATTCACTTTCGCTGAGGGGCACATCATTCTTCTCTTCAATACGATTCTTGCAACCGACATTATGGGCATCCTCCAGCAGACCGGATTGGTCGCCCGCGTCGTTCTTGCGATCCTTTTCCTCTTCTCCCTCATTTCGTGGGCCATGATTTTTCAAAAATGGGGGATGTTCGGCCGCATTCGCCGGCAAAGCGCTCATTTTCTGCAGAATTTTCGTGGCGCCCACGGCGTCGCCAATCCTCAAGCGCTCGCGTCCCCGGGCTCACCATTCGCCAATGTCTATTCGGCAGGCTACCGTGAGCTCCAGATGCAAGTGGGCGGCATTTCGCCGAACCCGCATCCGCCCAAATTGAAAAGCTTGGCGGCCGTTACCGTCAGCATGCAACTGCAATCCGCGGAAGAGGTGCGCCGCGTCGAAAAAGGCATGTCCTGGCTCGCCACGACCGGTTCCGTCACGCCGTTCATCGGCCTCTTCGGAACGGTCTGGGGAATCATTGATGCGTTTGCCGGCCTCGGAAGCGCGGGCGCTGCTAGCCTTCGCGCGGTCGCGCCTGGAATTGCGGAAGCTCTGATTACCACTGCCGCCGGCCTGGCCACCGCCATTCCCGCGGTCATCTTTTATAATCAGTTCTTGCAGAACATTCGCGACTTGGCGCAGCGTTTAGACAATTTCGCCATGGAAGTCACCGCCCAGGTCGAGAAGGCATTTAACTGAATGTTCGCGGCGGTCTCGCCGGCCGCCGCAGCTGAGTTGCTAAGCCATGCAAACTTCTAAAGGCACGCAAACTTCGCTCTCCGAAATCAACATGGTCCCGTTTGTGGACGTCGTGCTGGTATTGCTGATCATCTTCATGATTACCGCGCCCATCCTGCAATCCGGCATCGAGGTCGACGTCCCCAAAACCAAAACTATTAAAGACATCAGCCAGGACCGCCTGGTCGTCAGCATTGATAAGTCGCAGCGCATTTATCTCGGCAACGATCCCATCAACATCCACCAGCTCGGACCGAAGATCAAATCGCAATTGAAAGATACCAAGCAAAGCGTCTTTCTGCGCTGCGACGAGAAAGTTCCCTTTGGCATTTTTGCTTCGGTGGTCGACACCCTGCGCGTTTCCGGTATCAACAACATCAGTATTGTCACCGAGCCCCTGACGGAGCGCGCACGGACGCAGTAAAATAGGAATATGGCCACCGCTTTCGCCATTCCGAACGACCTTCGCCTTAAGAAATACCTGTTTCGCTCGGTTTTTTTTCATATCTTGGTAATTGCCGTGGCCGTGGGCGCAGCTTATTTTGACCACCGTGGCCTTGGCTGGGGCGGCGTGGGAGGTCAGCTCGGCGGCACAAAAGTGAATCTCGTCAGCTCCGCCGGCATTCCCATGCCCAAGGAAGAAATGGTCACCGCAAGCAAAGCCGTTGATCCCACGAAGAGCCTTCACAAAGAAGACCCCAAGCCTCTCCCGCCTGAGCCCAAAACCGACGCCACCAAGATTCCGAAGTTTGACAAGGAAAAACCTCTCCCGTCTTCGCGCAAGACTCGCACTCTCGAAAACAAGACTGTTGAGGCGGACAATGCCATTCCCGGCCACGGCGGCAATCCGGATCTTCCAACAGGCTTCTCGCAAGCTCCGGGCGCTTCGTCTGGAGTCTCGGTCCAGGGCCAAGGTGGCAGCGATTTTGCCGGTCGTTACCCCTGGTATGTAGACGGAATCCCCAGGCGGATTACGCAGTCCTGGGATCAAAACACGATTAGTCCTGCGGTCCGGGCCGCTGGCAAGGCGCACACTGTAATCAG
>Ga0307472_100000863_pt1 | contig 11356 bp, 7 predicted proteins | sample atmos_gasesAM5C__2_FD_204582 | JGI IMG/M metagenome (GOLD analysis project Ga0307472, IMG submission 204582) | Hardwood forest soil microbial communities from Morgan-Monroe State Forest, Indiana, United States - atmos_gasesAM5C_05 | ecosystem: Environmental > Terrestrial > Soil > Temperate... | reverse complement strand
GTAAATGCCGATCGCATAAATCAGTACGTCGGCTTCCTTGACCATCGATTTGATCTCTCCCTCGGTGTAGCGGCTATGATTGTCGCCGCCATCGGAGATGATCAGCATGGCCTTCTTCGGATACTTCGCGCGCCGCATCTTGCTTACGCCCAGATAAATCGCATCCAGCAGCGCCGTTCGGCCTTTCGGCACCGTGTACACAAGCTTGCTCTGGATATCTTCAATCGAACTTGTAAAATCGCTGACTTCTTCCGGCTTATCCGCAAACGTGATCATGAAAAACTCATCTTGCGGATTCGCTGTTTTGAAGAACTCCACCACCGCTTCGCGAGCACGCTCGATCTTCGAGCTCATGCTGCCGCTCATGTCGAAAATTACTCCCAGTGACACGGGCGCATCTTCACTCGAGAACGATTTGATCTCCTGCTGGCTCTTCCCTTCAAACACCGTGAAATTCTCTTTATCCAGGCCCGTGACCAGCCGGTTCATGGGATCGGTAATGGTCACCGGCACCAGCACCAATTCGACCGTCGACTTTAGAGGTTTCGTGTGCGGGCTGAACCCAGCTTCCAATTCCTTAATACCGTTCGAGGGCGGCTTGGGCTCGATCCGAGGCTTGATGTGAACATCATCTTCGGTGTTCTGCGCGCGCACCATGGGACCCTGCAGCCCAATAAGAAGCGCAGCCATAGCGAACATACTTACACACACGGAGACATGGCTCGGACGCAGTATGTTCCTGATCTCGGTTTTGGCTTGAGCCGAGTGGCGGTTCCGGACTTGGGCCTCGGAGGAAGACCCGCTCCCACACTGGCGGGGCATAACTTACCTCTGTTAGGCGCGATCGTATCACAGTTTTTTCCAGCCGCACTCAGAGAAATCCGGTATTTTGTAAACATTTTGTCCCTTCCTACGGCATGAAAATGAGTGCCCCAAGCCCGCTTCGCTCCTTCAGAGCCAATCTCTCCATGACTTGTTAAAATGACTGAACTCCCATGGCCCACATCGTCCCCTTTCGCGCACTTCGCTACGATCCCAAGCGTGTCGATCCCGCCGCCGTCGTCACCCAACCGTATGACAAGATCACGCCGCAGAGCCAGGACCGTTATTACGCCGCCAGCCCCTACAACCTGGTCCGCCTGATCCTCGGCAAGCACGAAGTGACAGACAATGATCAACAAAATGTCTACGCCCGGGCTGCAACCTTTTTCAGCGATTGGCGCCGCCAAGGCGTCTTCCTGCAGGACCCTCAGCCCTCGCTCTACGTCTATTCCCAAAGATTTACGGTTCCCGGCACATCCTCCATGGCCGAGCGCCGCGGCTTCATCGCCCTGGGACGGGTTGAGGACTACTCCGCCGGCGTCGTCTTCCGACACGAGCAGACACTCGCCAAACCCAAGGCCGACCGCCTCCAACTCCTGCGCTCCACCCGCTCCCACTTCGGCCAGATTTTCATGCTGTACAACGACACCGGCGAGGTCGATTCCCTCCTCTCACAGAGCGCGCCACCCACCACCGAAGTGACCGACGAATACGACGTCCTCCACCGTGTTTGGCGAGTTTCCGATCCCGGCCTCATCGAGCTCATCCGCGGCAAGATGCGCGACAAAAAGCTCATCATCGCTGACGGTCATCACCGTTACGAAACCGCTCTCAACTATCGCAACGAACGCCGCCTAGCCGCTCAGCCAGTCGCCGCTCCCCGTCAGGTTTCCGGCGGCACCTTGCTGCGCACGCTGGAAACGGAAGAGGCTCCCTACGAGCTGGTCATGATGACGTTCGTCAACATGAACAGCCCAGGCCTGGTGATTCTCCCCACTCATCGTCTGGTGCGAGGCCTTACCTCGTTCTCCCCCGAAGCGTTCCGATCCGCTGCCCGCTCCTATTTCAATGTTGAAGATGTGGATCCTACAATCGACGCAGCTCGCGCCACTGCCATCCTGCGCGAAGCCGGACACGTCGGCACCGCCATCCTGGCCGCTGCTGCCTCACAGGTCTGGTTATTGCATTCGCCAAAAGCCCCCAGTTCCATGTTCCCCGGCCTCTCGCTCCGACAGCAATCGCTTGATGTCGTCCAACTCCACAAAGTGCTTCTCGAAAACGTCCTCGGCTTGTCGGAGGAATCAATTCGCGACCAGCAAAACCTGACCTATGTGCGCGACGTCGCCGAGGCCCTCTCCACGGTGCGCTCCGGCAACGCGAACCTCGCCTTCCTCATGAATCCGTGCCGCATCACCCAGGTTAGCGACATCGCCTTCGCCGGAGAAGTGCTACCCCAGAAATCCACCGACTTCTACCCCAAACTCCTCAGCGGCCTTGCCATCTACGCCCTGGACTAACGCACGGAGATCTCCTTCGTGTTCCTTAGTGCTCCCTTCGTGCCCTTGGTGGTTGCTGTTGTTCTTTTGTTCCCGGACGAAGCCGCTATTGACATGTCCCGCATGGTGACTCTCACCGAGCTCCGAGAACGTCTGCACAAGCGCGGCCGCTGCTGGGTCAGTTCGACTCCGCGCGCTTCGCAAGAGGCGAACGCACTCCTGATTGAGTGGTCGACGTTATAGAATGTAGGTTTATCTCTTAGTCCCTGAACCGCCCTATGCCACAGGAAGAGAAAACTGCCGTGCGCGACGAACGCTACGACGCCCAGCGCGTGGAGACCAAATGGTCCGAGCGCTGGCAGCAGGACCCCGCTCTTTACGCCGCCGAGCCCAACTCCACCAAGCCCAAGTATTACGTCCTCGAGATGCTGCCCTATCCTTCGGGCGCTCTCCACATGGGCCACGTCCGTAACTACGCCATCGGCGACGCGCTCGCCCGCTACATGTGGATGAACGGATACAACGTTCTTCACCCCATGGGGTGGGACTCTTTCGGACTGCCCGCCGAAAACGCCGCCATCGCGAACAATACGCCCCCGCGTGCCTGGACCTTGCGCAACATCGACAACATGAAAGCCCAGATGAAGCGCCTCGGCTTTGGCTACGACTGGTCGCGCGAAGTCACCACCTGTTTCCCGGAGTACTACCGCTGGAACCAGTGGTTCTTTTTGAAAATGTACGAGCGGGGCTTGGCCTACCGCAAGAAGAGCAAGGTGAACTGGTGCCCCAAATGCTGCACCGTGCTCGCCAATGAGCAAGTCGTGAACGGCAATTGCTGGCGTCACGAGGACACGCCCGTCGAGCAGCGCGAACTCGAGCAATGGTTTCTCCGCATCACCAACTATGCGGACGAACTTCTCCGCGATCTTGAGAAACTCGGTGGCTGGCCCGAAAAAGTTCGCACCATGCAGCGCAACTGGATCGGCCGCAGCGAAGGTGCGCTCGTCGACTTCGAATTAGGCGGCACCGTCGGGCCTGCTGGATCGAAGATCACCGTCTTCACGACCCGTGTCGATACCATCTACGGCGCCACTTCCCTGCAACTCGCGCCCGAACACCCAATCGTCGCCGACATGATTTCCAGGAATCCTGACCTTCGCGCGAAAGTCGACCAGTTGATCGCCGAGCAGCGCAAAGCCAAAGAAGTGGGCGACATCGGCGAAATCGAAAAGCACGGCGTCTTCACTGGACGCTACGCCAAGAATCCCTTTAACCAGGAAGCTTTGCCGATCTGGGTCGCCAACTACATCCTCATGGACTACGGCACGGGCGCGATCATGAGTGTCCCTGCTCATGATGAGCGCGACTATGAGTTCGCCAAAAAGTACAAATTGCCCCTTCGTCTGGTGGTTCTTCCGCTGGGTGGGGACGCCGAAGAAACTGCGATGGATCCCCCGCTCCCCTTCGTTGCGGAAGACGGCTTAGTAGTTAATTCTGGAGAGTTCAGCGGTCTCACCAGCTCGCAAGCCTTGAAGAAAATGGCGGAGCACGCTGAAAAGAACGGATTCGGCAAAGCCACCGTTACCTTCCGCATCAAGGATTGGGGAGTCTCCCGCCAGCGCTATTGGGGTACTCCCATTCCGATGCTTTTTTGTGAAAAGGATGGCATTGTGCCGGTGCCCGAGAAAGATCTCCCCGTTCTCCTTCCCGAAAACGTCGAGATCACCCTGACCGGCGGATCTCCGCTCTCGCGCGTGCCCGAGTTCGTAAACGCCACTTGCCCCAAGTGCGGCGGCCCTGCGAGGCGCGAGACCGACACTATGGATACGTTCGTGGATTCGGCGTGGTACTTCTACCGCTACACCGATGCGCGCAACGACCAGAAGCCGTTCGATAGCGCCACGGCTGCGTACTGGTTTGGCGACCGTGGAATCGATCAGTACATCGGCGGCGTTGAGCACGCGATTCTTCACCTCATCTACTCGCGCTTCTGGACGAAAGTGATGCGCGACCTCGGCCTGGTGAAGAACGACGAACCCGTCGAGCGGTTGTTCACCCAGGGCATGGTGATCAAGGAAGGCGCCAAGATGTCTAAGAGTCTTGGCAACGTTGTCACCCCTGACGAAATGGTGGCCCGTTATGGCGCTGACGCCGCGCGCCTCTACAGCCTCTTCGCAGCCCCGCCCGATCGCGACCTCGACTGGCAGGACTCCGGCATCGAAGGCATCCAACGCTTCCTTGGACGCGTCTACCGCTTCGTGATGCGCAACGCCCGGCCCGATTCTGCCGAATGGCGGCAGCCCGTCCCGAAACAGTTGTCACCCCAAGCGCGCCAGGTCCAGCGCAAGCTTCATCAGACCATCAAGCGTGTCACCGACGACTTCAAGGGCCGCTGGCATTTCAACACCTGCATCGCCGCCATCATGGAACTGGTGAACGAACTCTACGCAACCGAGGACAGCAACGGCCAGCCGTCGAGCGCCATTCCGCTCCCCCTGCTTGCCGAAGTGCAGCGCGACCTCATCCTCTTATTGGCTCCCTTCGCGCCCTATATTGCCCATGAACTCTGGGAGACACTCGGTGAGCATAGCAATCTATTGCGCACACCTTGGCCGAAGTACGAATCCGAGTTGGCCAAAGAAGAAGATCGAAATCCCCGTGCAGGTGAACGGAAAAGTGCGCAGTCGCGTCCGTGTGCCCGCTGACGCCGATCAGGCCTTGGTCGAGCAACACGCCTTCGCCGACGAAAAAATCAAAGCTGCCATCGCCGGGAAAAAGATCCTCAAGATAATTTACGTGCCCGGCAAGCTTCTCAACCTGGTCGTCCAAAAGTAGCGCATTAGAGAAGTAGCGCCGTCCCGGCGGCTGTCTGGCAGCCTGCCCTGAGCGCAGTCGAAGGGTTCTCGCCCGCCCTGTGGTCCACAAAAAAAGGCGGGCTCATCGCCCGCCTTACGTTTCAGATAGACCTTCTTCTTACTTATCGATTCTGCGCTGTTGGTTGTGTGGCAAACACCAAGGATTTGTGACCACTCGAAAAGTCAATTTGATCGATGGTCCGCGCCCCGCCGTCGCCACTCACGGTCACCGAGTCTTGCCGCGTCGGATTGTCCACCAACTTGGCTGAGCCGGTCGCCACGACATTCTTACCTTGCAAAATTTTCACTTGTACATCCGATCCTGAACCCTCCCACGTTACCTTGTAGTCGCCAGGACGGAGCTGCGTCGAGCCCACCGAAGCCGGATTGCTCAACGTGAACTTCCCTTCATTCCTATCCTTTGCAAATGCACCTAGGCTCAGGCTGAAAGCAACCAACGCGAGGACCGCCGAGTACTTCATAAACTTCATAGAATTCACTCCTTATTAAGTCGACAATCGTCGACAACCGATTAGATTGATGATCATGAATCATCGTCTAGGGCAGAAGTCTCACACGAACTCCCGCGCGTGATTGGTAAACTGCCAATTTTCTTCGACTAGTGCTACTTTGGATGTCCGAACCCACGCTGAGGTCGCGGAAAAGTCTCGCAACCAGGCACGTTTTCATAAAAAAATTAATTACCCTGAAACAATCAGCAGTGAACCGCTATAGACATAACAACTACCGCCGATCGTAAGTGAAAATTTAAGCGGGCGCCTCAATCCAAGCTCAGGATGCGTGGGTCGCGACAGCGGGCGACTCCGTGCCGACACTCCAAGTTGCACAGTCATCTCGCGCACGCCTTCAAATCTCCGGTATCCTACAAACCATGTCCAGCTGGTCGCCCACTGCCGAAGGCTTCCGCACCATGTTTCGCCGGCCCGCCCTATCGCTCGCGGAAGTCAGCTGGCGTTGGAGCTTCGGAGCGGCCGCCTGCGTCCTGCTTAGCCTCGGCTTTATCGCCTACCTCGACACCCTCCCCGTCGATCGCACCGACCTGTTGCTATTGCGCACAGGCCAACCCGTGCTCATCGCAAAAGCCTTTTCCCACATCCTCCAAGGCAGCGCTCTTCGTGTAGCTCTGGCGAGTATCGTTGTCTTTTCCGCGCTCGCACTCCTATGGATCCTGCTCGCCTCGGTGGGTCGCGGCGCCACGCTGCTCTCCTTACTCGACTACGTTCGAGAACGCGCATTGCACTTCGCCCGCACCGCAGCTACCACCGCTCCCCAAACTCCCGTACTCGTCGCCGCCGATACCAGCCGCAGTTGGAGGCTGCAATCTCTGGTTGGGCTGTATTTCCTGCGGGCCGCACTGGCGCTCGCCGCCGCTGCCGCTGCCATTGGCGCTGTCATCGTAGCCGGCTTCGTCTCGACGAAGTCCAACCCACGCCCCGGACTTGCCGTCTTTTTCGCCGCCGCAACGATCCTTTTCCTCTGGCTGATCTGGTCCTCGATCAGCTGGTTCCTATCGACCGCCTCGATCTTCGTGGTGCATGAGGGCAAGGGCACATTCGCAGCTCTCTCCAGTACCGTCGACCTATGTCGCGAACGTTTGGGCCCGGTCGTCGCCGTGGGCACCTGGTTCGGCCTCGCGCATCTGGTCTTGTTTCTCATCGCGACCTCCGTCGTGGCCTTCCCCTTCGCATTTTTTCCACTCGTGCCGCTCGGAGTGGTGTTGACCGCGGTCCTCCTTCTTACTCTCGCCTACTTCGCCTTTGTGGACACCCTCTACATCGGCCGCTTAGCCGGATACGTGGCCATCCTCGAAGCGCCGCCCACTCCTCCGCCAGTCGAGCCCCCATCAGCGCTTGCAACCACAAGTGTGCAACCTCACAGCATTCCACCCCAGCTTGCCATGATCGACCAGGATGAACTCATCCTGAGCGACACCCCGAACCCGCTGGACGTGCCGTCGCCACCGCAAGCATTTCAGTCAGAGGCGCCTTCCACAGATGAAGGAGCTATGCACGAAAGTGGACCAGCAAAGGCAACCAACGACGACGACCCCAACCAAACCTGAAACTTGAAACCTGAAACCTGAAACCTGAGACCCGAGACCTCAGATTGACACCTGACACCCGCTTTACACCATCTCCATCTTCTGAGAAACTCATCCGTGGAAACTCAATCAATCGTTGTTCTCGACTTCGGCTCGCAATATTCCCAGCTCATTGCGCGCCGCATCCGCGAACTGAACGTCTTCTCCGCCGTCCTTCCCTGCAACGCCTCGCTCGACGAAATCCGCAGCTACTCCCCTGTCGGCATCATCCTGTCCGGTGGCCCAGCGTCGGTCTACGATAAGGACGCACCCGTCACCGATCCCGGCATCTTCGACCTCGGTCTGCCCGTGCTGGGCATCTGCTACGGCCTGCAATACATGGTGTTCGCGCTCGGCGGAAAAGTGCGTCCGGCCGACAAGCACGAGTACGGTCACGCCGAAGTCACCATCGAAGCCTGTGGCTCGCGCCTGTTTGAGGGCCTTCCGAAGAATCTTTCCGTCTGGATGTCGCACGGCGACGAAGCCGAGCAACTGCCCGCCGGCTTCCACCTGACGGCCCAGTCTCCCAATGCTGTAGCCGCCATCGAGAACCCCGCGCGCCGCATGTGGGCCGTGCAGTTCCATCCCGAAGTCCACCACACGCCCCGAGGCAAAGACATCCTGCGCAACTTCGCCCTCAATCTTTGCGGAGCCAAGCCGACCTGGACCGCCCAGCACTTCATCGATGCCACCGTCGAACAAGTCCGCAAACAAGTCGGCGACGGTCGTGCGATCTGCGCCCTCTCTGGAGGCGTCGACTCGTCTGTCGCCGCCGTGCTCGTCGACCGCGCGATGCGCGACGGCTCCGGCAAAACCCGCCTCACCTGCGTCTTTGTCAACAACGGCGTCTTGCGCAAAAACGAATTCGAGAAAGTGCAGCAGAACCTGCGCGACAAACTTGGCCTGCACCTCGTAGCCGTCGACGCAACCAGGCGCTTCCTCACCCGTCTCTCCGGAATTACCGACCCCGAAGCCAAGCGCAAAATCATCGGCACGGAATTCATAGGAGTCTTCGAGCAGGAAGCCCTGCGCATCGAAAAGGAGGAAGGCCACGTCGAGTGGCTGGTGCAAGGAACGCTCTATCCCGATGTCATTGAGTCGCGCTCGGTGCGCGGCCCCTCGCAAGTCATCAAGAGCCATCACAACGTCGGCGGCCTGCCCGAAAAAATGTCCCTCAAGCTGATCGAACCGCTCAAGGAGCTCTTCAAGGACGAAGTCCGCCGCATCGGCCGCGACTTAGGGATGCCCGAAGAAATCCTCCAGCGCCAGCCATTCCCGGGCCCGGGCTTAGCCGTACGCATCCTCGGCGAAGTGACCGAGGAACGTCTGCGCATCCTCAAAGACTGCGATGAGATCGTAGTCGACGAAATTAAGAAAGCCGGCCTCTACCAGAAAATCTGGCAGTCCTTCGCCGTGCTGTTGCCGGTGATGTCGGTGGGCGTCATGGGAGACCAGCGCACCTACGCCAACACCTGCGCCATCCGTGCCGTCCACTCCGAAGACGGCATGACCGCCGATTGGGTCCCGCTTCCCTACGAAGTCCTGAAAACCATCTCCAGCCGTATCGTGAACGAGGTCAAAGGCGTGAACCGAGTGGTCTACGACATCACGTCAAAACCGCCCGGAACGATTGAGTGGGAGTAAGAATAGTCACTAGGCGTTCGGTTCTCGTTCTCGCCAATCGGCTCTTGGTCTCTACCTTCAGAGTTAGCGCGCGGTTCGTGGCCAAGGGGAATCGCCGCCAAGGCACAAGTCTCGTGGGTGACGTTCGTCGCTCGGGGTGACGTTTGCCGCTGGAGGCTTACCTCTTCCGATCGACCAAGCAAGCCCGAGCCCAGCCGCCAAAGGCGGCGGAATTCATTTGCCCAGCGCGTCAGCGCTGGGAAACTCGGCATAAGCGCATGAGCCCCGGAGGGGCGACAGCACCCGCCGTTAAGGCTCCATCACCGCGCCCAGAAACAGCAAGTGCCCGGTAGGCTTGTTCAGAATGGCAAAGAAGAACGGCCGGTTCATGACCATCTTGAAAGGCGGAGGCGGCGGCCCTCCGAACATCCCTCCCGCAACTCCGCCGATGACGCCACCCGCCATTCCGATACTCACTGCCTCCGTACCTTGCTCGTCCAGCTTCAGCTGTGTCTTCTGGATCGCGTCCAGCCGCGCCCCGTCAAGCGGGACTATGGGCCGAAAGGCATCAAATGTGTCAAAGGCGCGGTTCACTCCAAGCTCCTTGAGAGCCGCCCGCACATCGAAGCCGGTTTCCATCTGCAAACGAGGCAAACCCACCGTCCCCATCCGCGATTCGAACTTCGATTGCCAATTCTTCCACTGTTCCGCATCCAGGATCTGTTCAAATTCCTTGAGGCTTGATGTTTCGCTGGGCAAGAAAATGAGCATGCTCGCATGATAGGAATAGCGAAGCTCCACCGCTTGAAATTTCTCCCCTTCGAAATAATTGAAATGCTCAGTCTGGTACATGAACGGCACCTGCTTTGTGCTGCCGTCCGCCTTGGTGAACGTACCGGGCTTGGTCGCAGCCTCGGGAAAGTGTTCCCTCCAAAACTCCCGGAAGTACGTGACATCGACAAAAAGGAAATCATTCTTGCCCATCGGGCCGGGAGAGATTGCCAGGCTTTTCCGGGTGCGCTCTGTGGCCCACTTGCTGATCTGCATCGCAGCAGTGGGCGTGGCAAGCAATGGCTTCACGTCCAAGCCGTAATATTCCCGATTCACCTTTAAGAAAGTTTTCGGAAAACTGATGCGGTTGAGCCAGAGAGAATCAGCAATGATGGTGCCGTTCGGCGGCGTCGTCCGCATGGTACGCCATTGCTGCGGCGTCGCCCACCCGGGCTTCTGAAGATTCTCCGCCAGCGGCTTGGCCAGCTGAAGATCCGCGATGAGACTCTTCGCGCCCTCATTGATCCGGTCTATATCAAGTCCTTTGAACCCGAAGACGTTCTCGATTTCCTCGCGGGTGGCCGCATCCGCCCCGCTGTCGAGCAAGGCAAACGTCAACAGCACCCCGGTTGGTGCGACCAGCACGTTCTTATCCGGGTTGCCGCTGACCACCTGATGAAACAATTTAAATGCGAAGCGCGTACTCGACTCGGCAAGGGGAGACTGATCCCTGCTATTTTGCGCCGCCAGATTGAGTAACCCAATCATCATGCAGGCCGTCACGCCGACCATGCGCCGAGCTGTGCAATTCGAGATCATTCGACCCTAAGTTATACTCGCACCTTAAGCCTATCGACACTGAATCGGGAGTCTCCATGCAATCGCAGATCGTCGGCACCACCATGCCCGTGCTCGAATTCATTCTCGAACCCAACGAAGCAATCATCTCCGAAGCCGGCGAACTTTCCTGGATGAGCAGTTCCATCCAGCTCACCACGCACACCCAGATGGCGGGAGGGGGAGGCCTCTTTGGCGTCATCAAGCGCGTAGCCGACGGCGGCACGCTCTTCATGACCGAGTACCGTGCCATCGGCTCGCGCGGCGAACTCGCCTTCGCCACCAAGGTTCCGGGACATATCCTGCCCGTTGAAATCGGCCGCGGCCACGACTACATGATTCATCGCCACGGCTTTCTGTGCGCCACTCCACAAGTCCAGATCAGCGTCGGCTTCCAGCAATCCCTGGGCGCTGGCATCTTCGGCGGAGATGGTTTCCTCTTGCAGCACGTCACCGGTCAAGGTACTGCCTGGATCGAACTCTCGGGGGAGTTGATCGTAAAGGACCTTCAGCCCGGCGAAACCTTGCGCGTTCATCCTGGCCACGTCGGCGCATTCCAAACCAGTGTGTCGTTCCAGATCACCACCGTTCCCGGAATCAAGAACATGATCTTCGGAGGCGACGGCATCTTCCTGGCCTCTCTCACCGGCCCCGGCAAAGTTTGGCTGCAGACCCTGCCCATCTCCAAGCTTGCCCACAAGCTGATGGAGTACATGCCCGCCCCATCGAAAGAAGCCACGCAAGGCGGCGTAGTCGGCGGAATCGTTGGCTCGATTCTTGACGGGATGCGATAGACCAACGTAGGGGCAGACGCCTCGTCTGCCCAGCCGAGCGAAGCTCGGCGATACATT
>Ga0307472_100000862_pt1 | contig 11356 bp, 7 predicted proteins | sample atmos_gasesAM5C__2_FD_204582 | JGI IMG/M metagenome (GOLD analysis project Ga0307472, IMG submission 204582) | Hardwood forest soil microbial communities from Morgan-Monroe State Forest, Indiana, United States - atmos_gasesAM5C_05 | ecosystem: Environmental > Terrestrial > Soil > Temperate... | reverse complement strand
AGTTGGAGGAAAAGTGGTCAGCCAGCTGTTGCAGGGCGAACAGCGCTATGACCTCGTGGTGCGATACCAGCCGTCGTATCGCAGCACCAAGGAAGCGATTGAGCGAATCCGTCTGCTGTCGCCGACTGGTGAACGCGTTTCACTGGCACAAGTTGCCAAAGTGGAGGTGCGTGAGGGTGCTTCCGAGATCTATCGCGAAGCCAACTCGCGTTACGTCGCGATCAAATACAGCGTGCGCGGGCGCGACCTTGGTGGCGCCGTCGAGGAATCCATGAAACAGGTGGAGCAGCGCGTAAAGCTGCCCGTTGGCTATCATATTGATTGGGCAGGTGAATACGAAAGCCAGAAGAGATCACAGCGGCGCCTTCTGGTTGTTCTGCCAATCACGATTCTGGTTATCTACGTGATTCTTTATTCGATGTTCAGTTCTGCAAAGTGGTCCCTTCTCATCCTCGCCAATGTCGCGATGGCTCCGATTGGCGGATTGCTCGCCCTTTTGCTGACCGGCACACACTTCAGTGTATCTTCCGGAATCGGTTTCCTTGCGCTGTTTGGAGTTTCGGTGGAGACCGGGGTGATCATGCTCGAGTACATCAATCAGCTGCGCGTGCGTGGTCACACGATTGAAGATGCTGCGGTGGGGGGTGCGGTGCTTCGGCTGCGGCCGATTATGATGACTATGTTAGTGGCGACGCTAGGATTGCTGCCCGCAGCGCTCTCGCACGCAATCGGCTCAGATTCGCAGCGGCCGTTTGCGATTGTCATTGTAGGTGGTTTGCTGGGCGCGCTGCTCTTGAGCGTTTTCTTGCTGCCTGCGCTGTACGTTTGGGTGGCTGGGGACGGTGACCGGTTGCCCGAACCCGAAGGCGATTTTGAAGCGGGTGGATAATCATTGGAATGCTCCAATAAAGGATCCGGAACGATGAATAAGGATGAGGTTCGCAGGCGAATCGAGGAAATCGGCATCCTGCCCGCTGTTCGTGTGGTGTCGGCGGACCAGGCGCATTACGCCGCGGAAGCGCTGAACCGAGCGGGAATTCCAATTGCCGAGATCACCATGACCGTCCCAGGCGCGCTCGAAGTGATTTCCGAGCTTGCGATGAACCTTCCGGAAATGATTGTTGGGGCAGGCACGGTCCTGGATGTAGAGACCGCGCAGAGGTGCGTGGATGCCGGCGCGACGTTTCTGACCAGCACCGGGCTCGTTCCCGAAGTCGTGGAATTTGCACGGATGAAAGGCGTGCTTGTGATTCCTGGCGCTTTGACGCCGAGCGAGGTGATTCACGCGTGGAAGGCCGGCGCAGACTTCGTCAAGATTTTTCCCTGCGCGCCGCTCGGTGGTGACAGCTACATCCGCGCGTTGAAGGCGCCGTTCCCCAAGATTCCGCTCATTGCTGCAGGTGGCGTAAACCAGCAAACTGCGTCGAACTACATCTTGGCGGGAGCCTCCGCTCTTGGCGTGGGTGGAGAGTTGATTCCCAAGGAGGCTCTGCAACTTAGGCAAGAAGAACGCATCCACGAACTGGCACGGCGTTTTCTTGCCAGAGTCAAGGACGCGCGAAATAGGATGGCTGCTGCTGCAAACAGGTGATACGGCACTGCGCGCGTTCGCCGTATTTTCTGCGGGCGCCACACCCTGATATGCTTTTTCCCGTGGCAAAGACTTCCGCAATAGTCCCAAAAGCAGCCATCGCCGGTCTCTGTGCCGATTGTGTTTACGCGCGCAGCGTCAAATCCCGCCGCGGATCGGTGTTCCTTCTTTGCGAACTCTCCACGCGCGATCCCAAATTTCCGAAGTATCCCCGGCTGCCGGTTCTTTCATGCCGGGGCTATGAAAAGAAAAATGCGAGCGCCTAGAAGAGTGGCAGTACAGACTTTCTGGATCCTCGCTTGACTGAGAAATCTTTGGAGTACTTCCACTTGAACGTACCTATATGATAATAATAGCTATGGGCTCACTCTCATGGGAGGTTTGCTCATGGCTTCCCGCTCGCGACTGCGTTTCTATACATTGTTGTTTTTCCTGACGTGCCCGACGCACGCTCTCGCTGACAAACTGCGAATTACCAGCACTCCGCCCAGCGCGACCGTGGAAATCGATGGCGTTGCAACGGGCACGACACCGTTCGAAAAAGATTATCCCGGTGGCTATTTCCACAAAACCCGGACGTCGTTCGGTGCGCGGCTGGAACATCCCACGGTGGCGCGCGTCAGCCTTGCGGGTACACGACGAAAGAACTGACGCTGACGGAAGGCCCTATGGAATGGGTTTCGCTGAACGGAAAAAATCATGGCGATTACTGGTTGCTGAAGTCCAATCATTTCGAGGTCGAGCTGCGGCCGATTTCAGAAACGTTTACAGGGGCAATCTCCGCAAATGTTTCCGGCACAAGCTCGAGCCTTCGGCCAGCACTTTCCTGGGAAGAAGTCGTTCGGCAGGCCAAGCCGGCTGTGGTGTATCTGAAGGGATTGGACAAATCAGGCTCGGGATTCTTTGTCACCGGAACCGGCGTGATCGTTACCAACGCGCATGTGGCGCGTGGTGAGGAGTCACTCCTTGCGATGCTTTCCACCGGCGAACAAGTCGGGGCCAAAGTCGTTTATATCGATGCAAAGCTCGACATCGCGCTGGCCAAAGTTGACGTTCAGTCCGCAAAGGCCAACTTTCCACACCTCCCACTCATCAGCGCAGATGGAGTGCACCAAGGCGAAGCAGTCTTGGCCATCGGAAATCCAGGCGATGCCATGCTGTTCAGCGCGACCAGAGGCATCGTGAGCGCGGTGGGCAGGTTTTCCAATGCGGGTCCTGGCACGTGGGTGCAAACGGATGCGCCTATCAATCCCGGTAACAGCGGCGGCCCTTTGCTGAATCTGCGTGGCGAGGTCATAGGCGTCAACACATCAAAACTCATCAGAAAAAACGTCCACGGAATCGGATTCGCGCTAAGTTCCTCGGACGTGCTGCAGGTACTGCATCGCTTTTATCCGGATGTTGTTGCATCCAAGCCGCAAGAGAATCCCGAACAGGAACAGGGAGAACCGGTTACCGAAGAAGACTCTGTCGCCGTGGAAACCTCAAGCGCCCCCCTTGCGCCTGGTTCTGATGGAGTTGGCACGATTATCATCAGCTCAGCGCCCGACGGCGCGGAAATTTTTGTAGATGAGAAATTCCACGGCAATACACCAGCGACTCTCAAACTTCCGACGGGCAGCCACACGATCGTGCTGAAATTTCCGGGCCGCGCGAACTGGAAACGCACGCTTGAAGTGCTCAAATCGAGCAAAGTCACTCTGCGGGCTACGCTCGATCGTGCTCCCTGACCTGCACCCCTGTTTTTCAAGTTTTCTCGCGGCTTGCAGGCGCTCAAAAAAAACAGGGCGTCTCGATGACGCCCTGCCGGCAAGGTAAGGAAAACTGGGGATTTTAAGACTGCAGCCGGATTACTCCGGCTGCGGGGGTTGCGGCGTTTGTGGCTGCTGTGTTTGGGGCGGTTGATCCGGTTGTTGATTCGGACGATTCGGATCTGCTGGCGTGGGGGTGGAAACCGGAGTCAGAGCCGGTGCGCCGGCGGTGCTCGAAGCCAGTTCGGATTCCCTGTACTTCGGCGCGCTTATGTAGCCGTGCACTTCATTCCTGCCAATCTTGTTCACCACGATTTGCACGGGCTGCCCGCCGCTTTCCGAATGAATCCAGATAGGCTCGTAGAGATTCACTCTCTTCTTGCTGAGCGTGTTGTCATCCACGACCATCATCAAGTCATAGTTCATGTGCTTGGCATCGGTGCGGCGCAACGAAAGCGTGAGCGGTCCGAAACGCTGGAACTGCTTGGACTTGGTCAGATCGAATTCGGAGTAATTGCGCTCACCGCGCTTTTGCAGAACAACCAATTCCTCGTGCGTTTTGGCGATGGAGCCGTTGAGCTCGTCTTTCGTGGAGCTGAGGCTGGTCTCGAGGTCCGTCCGGTCCTTGGCGACCAGGTCCTGCGTGTCCTTCAACTGTTTCCCTTGGTCATCCAACTGCGCCTTCAACTCTTTGTAGCGCTTGTCCGTCGGCGCGCCGTGCTTGCCAACAGATTTTTTCTGCGCCGCTGCCTGATCTGCTGCTTGCGCAGCCGCTTGTTGAGCCGTGACCATGTCATTCAGTTTCGTAGTTACGGCGTTAAGCTGGCCCTGCAGCTGGTCGATCGTAGCGTTGGCCGCAGACTGCTGCGCGCTCAGATGGCCGACAGCACTCTGCTGGCTGTAACCGTAACCAAACGCGAGTCCCGCCACGAGCAGCAGCGCCACGCCGCCAATCAGAACCCAGCGGTTGATGCCTGCCGTTCCAGACTCCCAACTACTTTCGTGCTGAGTTTCTTGATGCTCTTGGTTATCCATGTTCTCTTCCATTCTCGCTCCTCCTCAAATTCTCGGCTCCATAACGCGACGCCACTCAGGCAGAAGCCTTCCACACTTGTGCTCTTGGGTTGACGAGAACTCTGCTGCGTGATTTGCGTCTTCACCGAAGCCCCCACTGTTCCACAGCAAAGAAATGGCCCTGAAGGGCGAGACTCTTGTGCATCGCTAACTCTCGCAGCGCCAACAACTAACAGGCCGCGAGGCCTGCGAATGCGAGAAAATCCCTGGTACTAGTCCTTGCAATTTTGTCCTCGTTTCGAACGACTTTCCACAGTTCCAGAGCGAAGAAGTCTCGTCCTTCCCACGCAGAATTTGCCGTTTCCCCCGCGTGTTTCGTTGCCGCGAATCGACCCGTGTGCTAGCATCCGCCCTGAAAGAAGAGCGTTCCAGGGAATCTTTCGATTCTCCTTCGCCTCCGCCCGCTCGGAGACCCAGGGCCCCTCGCAGATTCGAGGGAAAAGAACCGCAAGAAGCTTCAATGAAGTACGGCGCGCTCTTCATCCTAAGTGGAAAATCCGATCAGGCGCAAGCCCGCGCTTGAAACCAGGTGGCGGACTTTCGCCGCGATTGCCTGTGGGTCGCAGAAACGCGATTCCCTCGGCATCGCAGAAAAAGGAGAGTTCGCATGAAATCCTATCTCACCAAGGACATCCGAAACGTTGGCATTGTAGGTCACGGCGGCACCGGCAAGACGCAACTGGTGTCGTCGTTGCTGTACACCGCGGGCATGACGCCGCGGTGGGGAAAAGTTGCGGATGGCAGCGCCATCACCGACTGGGACGACGAAGAGGTGGCGCGCAAAATATCCATTCAGACGGGCCTGGCTCATGCCGAGTGGCCCGCGACGCCAACCGGCCCCTCCGGCTCGTCCGAAAAAGTGAAAATCAATTTTATTGACCTTCCCGGGTATTCCACGTTCATCACCGAAGCGAAAGCCTCGCTGATTGCGGCCGATGCCGCGCTGATCGCCGTGGACGGGCACGTGGGCGCGCAAGTCACCACGGAAAAAGTCTGGGATTACTGCACCGAATACGATATTCCCCGCGCATTTGTACTCACGTGGATGGATCGCGAGCTTTCCAGTTTCGAACGCTCCATGGAATCGCTGACGGAAGTTTTTGGGCGCAATGTTGTGGCGCTGCAGTTGCCGATTGGTTCTGAAAAGGGATTTCGCGGCGTCATCGACCTGGTGGCTATGAAGGCGCATACCTACAAGCCCGACGGCGATGGCAAGCCGACGATCGAGGAAATTCCCGGGGCGCTCGCCGACGAAGCCAAGGAAGCGCACGAAAAGCTTGTGGAGATGATCGCCGAAGGCGACGACGAAATGATGGAGGAGTTTTTCCGTGAAGGCACAATTCCCATCCAAGACCTGATTCCTGCGGTCCGGAAAGCCATCGTCCACGAAAAAATCTTTCCCGTCCTGATGACCTCCGCGCTCCACAACATCGGCACCGCTAGCCTGCTCACTTTTCTCGCCGACGCATTTCCCCATCCAGACGAGCACGCGCAGGTCGGCTACAAAGATCCCGGCGGAAAGGGCGACCGCGTCGAGCGCAAATACGACGACGCCCAGCCGGCTTCCATTTTCGTGTTCAAGACGCTTGCCGACCCTTTCGCGGGACGCATCAACTATTTCAAAGTGAAAAGCGGCGTGCTCAAAAACGATGCCACGCTCGTGAACTACCATCGCAGCACGCCGGAGCGCTTGCAGCATACCCAGGTCGTGCAAGGCAAGCAGCTCACCGAAGTCGGCGAGTTGCACGCGGGTGACATCGGCGCCATCGCCAAGCTGAAGGAAACCACTACCGGCGAAACCCTCGGCGACAAGACTGCGCCAATCTATTACACGCCCGCACGGTTACCTGAGCCGTCCATCACCTTCGCAATCGAGCCCAAGAGCCGCGCCGACGAAGACAAAATTGGCGTGGGCATCCACAAAATTCTCGAAGAAGACGGCGCGCTGCGTTTTTCGCGCGATACGCAAACCAAGGAGTTTTTGCTTGCAGGTTCCGGCCAGCAGCATATCGAAGTCGTTGTCGCCAAGCTCCAGAAGCGCTACAACGTCAATCTCACGCTAAAGCCTCCCAAGGTTCCCTACCGCGAAACGATTCGCGGCAAAGCCGACGCGGAAGGCAAGCACAAAAAACAGTCCGGCGGGCACGGCCAGTTCGGCGTATGCCGTGTGAAGTTCGAACCCATCGAGCGCAGCAAGGGCATCGAGTTCGTCGACGACATCTTCGGCGGCGCGATTCCGAAGAACTGGATTCCTTCGGTCGAAAAGGGCATTCGCGATTCCGCCGCGCGCGGCTACCTTGCGGGATTTCCGATGACCGACTTCCGTGCCATTCTCTACGACGGGAAATACCACGACGTCGATTCATCGGATATCGCGTTCAAAATTGCAGGCTCGCTGGCGTTCAAGGAAGCCATGAAGCAAGCGCGGCCCGCGCTTCTTGAGCCCATCATGAACGTGGAAGTTTACGCGCCGGATCAATACTCGGGCGACCTGATGGGCGACCTCAGCTCGCGGCGCGGCCGCATTTCCGGCAGTGAAGCGCGCGGCCACAACGTCATCATCAAAGGCCAGGTGCCGCTCGCCGAAATGCTGAGTTACGCCACGGACCTTACTTCCAAAACGCAAGGGCGTGCGTCGTATTCGATGGAGTTTTCGCACTACGACTATGTGCCCAACGAAATGGCGGAAAAAGTCATCGCCGCCCACAAGGCCGCTCACGGCGAAGCTCTGGTCGAAGAAGAAGCCTAACCCTTTATCCTTTTAAACAAAGTGGGTAAGAATCATCAAACGAGAAGGAAAAGACTTAAGCGTTGACAAACGCAAGGGAACGAAAGTAAAAGTAGCCATCCGCAAGTCGCGGCTGGCATCCCTAACGAGGGAGGCGATCAACCACCTCAGGCGGAAGGGTCTTCCTATTTAAGCGCAAGAGAAGTATGAAGTGAAGGAGTCCCGATATGAAACGTCCCATTATTGCGTGCATGCAAATCATCTTGCTTTCACTTTCCTTCCTTGCATTTGCCCCCGTCACCCAGGGGCAGAAAGACACGGGCAGTATCGTCGGAACCGTAAAGGATTCGTCCGGTGCGTTAATTCCTGATGCAAAAATAACAGTGACCGAAACCGAGAAGGGAATCACGTTCGTCACTTCGTCCGATGTTTCCGGTGAGTACGTGGCCAGCCCGCTGAATGTCGGCCGCTACAAGGTAACAGTTGAAAAGCAGGGCTTTAAGACCGCGGTGGCCGGACCTATCGAATTGGACGTTCAGCAGCGCGCCGTCGTGAACGTCACTCTTCAAGTGGGCGAAATGGTGATCAAGGTCGAGGTCAACACTGCTGCTCCCCTGCTCGAAACTGAAACTTCAGAGCTGGGCCAAGTTGTGAACAATCGCCAGGTCGTGAATCTGCCTTTGAACGGACGCAATTTTGCCCAACTGGCTTTGCTGACTGCGGGAACGACTCCGAGCGAGCCGGGTGCGCGCGACGAAGGCGGATACGGCTTCAGCGCCAACGGTGGTCGCTCGCTGCAGAACAATTTCCTGCTGGACGGTGTTGATAACAATTCCAACCTGACGGACCTGCTGAACGAAACCAACTATGTGATCCAGCCCTCGGTGGACGCCATCCAGGAATTCAAGGTTCAGACCAATGCATACAGCGCGGAATTTGGCCGCGGAAACGGAGCGATTGTTAACGCCACCATCAAATCTGGCGCTAATGAAGTGCACGGTGACTTCTACGAATTTTTGCGGAATGACAAGCTGGACGCCAAGAACTTCTTCGACCAGACCAGGCCGGAGTACCGCCAGAACCAGTTTGGTGTGACCATTGGCGGCCCTGTGAAATTCCCCGGCTACGACGGCCACAACCGTACGTTCTTTTTCGGAGACTATGAAGGTTTGCGCGTCCGGCAAGGCCAGACGGTCACATCAACCGTTCCCACGGATGCCCAAAAAGCCGGGGATTTCAGCGACTTGATTGATTACACGACTCCTGCGGTGGATCATCTTGGGAATCCTGCGCTCGATTGTAACGGCAGGCCCACATACGCCGGCGAGATTTTTAACACGCGGCTGAGCCAGGATAGCGGCTCCAGTTTCACCGGCGTTTGCGGCCTGCCGTTTCAATACGACGCCACTGGCAAACCTTTGAACATAATTCCCATGTCCGCCATGGACCAACTGGCCTTGCGTCTTGCCGCTCTTTATCCGGAGCCGAATATTAACGGAAATGGTTTCAATTTCGTCAGCAATCCCATCTTGAATCAGGATCGCAACAACTTCGATATCCGGGTCGACCACAAATTTTCTGACAAAGACACTTCCTTCTTCCGTTTCAGCTTTGAAGACCAGCCGAGCAACATCCCTCCCGCGTTCCCCAATTCACTGGCGGATGGCGGGGGATTCTTTTCGGGCGTGGAAGACAACGCCTACCGCAGCCTGGCGCTCAGTGAAACTCACATGTTCAGCCCACGCGTCGTCAACGAATTTCGTGCCGGTTACAACCGCATCCACTCTCAGCGCTTTCAGTTCAACTACAACAAGGATGTGTCTGGTCAGCTTCAATTTCCTGGTGTCCCGTTTGTCCCCATGAACGGCGGCCTTCCCCAGCTTACCTTCTCCGACGTTTCCACACTGGGTAGCCCCACCTTTTTGCCCTCGCTTGAGATCCAGAACACTTTCACTTACTCCGACAACCTGACGCTAATTCGAGGCAAGCATTCCTTCAAATTCGGCACCGAAGTTCGTTTTGAAGAGTTCACCATTTTTCAGCCGGCTTCCCCGCGTGGCAATTTGAATTTCGGTGGCGGTTTTGTCAGCAACCCGGATAGCGATACCGGTGTCCAGGCAGGCTTCGCCCAGTTTTTGCTGGGAATTCCCGACGGCGGCAGCATTACCAACCTGCATAACGTCGATTACCTCCGCCCCGTCTATGCCTTTTACGGCCAGGACGACATCAAGCTGACCCCCAAACTAACTTTGAATCTGGGACTGCGTTACGAACTCTTCCTCACGGTAAAGGAGAAGTTCAACAACCAAGGGACTTACGATCTCAGCAAACAGATCTTGTTTGTGCCCAAGGGGCAGAAGGAGCAGTTGACCCCAACGATCGCAGCGCTTGTCCCTCTCAGCGCTACTGCCTCACGAGGCCTAATTAATCCGGATCTCAACAATTTCGCGCCGCGCATCGGCTTTGCCTATTCCATCACCCCGCGCCTCGTGATTCGCAGCGGGTTTGGCATTTTCTATGGAGGAGAAGAAAATGGCCCTTACTCGAATCCCAGCCAGGGATTCAATCCTCCCTTTTTCGTCACCCAAGCTTTCAATCAACCCTGCGGATTTGCGGATGCCAATCCGGCGAGTGTGAACGATTGCACGATTCCCGGCCTGCGATTCCTTTCCCAGGGTTTTCCCGCGAGCTCGCTTACGGATCCAAACACGCCTCAACTTTTTACACTGGATCCCAAACTTGTTACGCCATACATGAGCCAGTGGCATCTCTCCACCCAATATCAGCTCCCTTTCGAAACGCTCTTGGAAGTCACTTACGCAGGGTCTAAGGGAACGAAACTCTACGCTTTCTTGAATGGCAATCAGGCGGCGCCCAGTGACGTTCCCGGCGCAGACTTCGCTTCCCGACGGCCCATACCGAGCATCGACGCGGCAATCAGTCTGTTCAACTCCACTGCCAATTCAGGATACAACGCCCTGCAAGTGCGCACAGAAAAGCGTTTTTCCAAGGGGCTCTCGTTCCTCGCCGCGTATACCTGGAGCCATTCACTCGATGAAGCTTCTAACGCCAACCTTGGAGCGCAGAACAACGACGGCTACCGCTGGAGCGCTCATCCGGAGTGGGAACACGGAAACTCCGACTTCGACATTCGGCATCGCTTCGTGTTGAGCTATCTCTACGAATTGCCTTTCGGGCATGGCAAGCATTTTGCAGCCAACACATCCGGCGCCGCCGATCGCATCCTCGGCGGCTGGCAAGTGGGTGGCATTACATCGCTCTCCACGGGTGGCTGGTTTACAGTGACCGGTTCGAATTCCGCCGGAGCGCAATCGGACGGACAGCAACGGCCGGACCAGGTATCCAATCCGAATGGAACGCCCTGCGTACCAGGAACCTTTTTCAATACCTGCGCATTCGTGGATCCGGCTCTCGGCTCGTTCGGCGATACAGGACGGAACACGCTGCGCGGCCCTGGTTTCCAGACCTGGGACTTTTCCGTCTTCAAGAATTTCCAGTTGACTGAGAACAAACGATTTGAGTTCCGATCTGAATTCTTCAATTTTCCCAACCACCCGAACCTGCAATTTGCAAAGGCTGGGCCGCAGAACTCCATTAACACCACAACTTTTGGGACGCCGGAGTTCGGCTTCCTGACCGCGGCGAGGCCGCCGCGCCAGATTCAATTCGCGCTGAAATTCTATTACTGAGCTCTTTTCCGCGAGGACTGGATTGATTTGGAGGGCTTATGGCAACGCTGACTCAAACAACTGCCAACACTGCAATGGGATCATCTGTCCCCGAGACGGTGCCCGTCGCTCCCGCATCGGTGCGTAACGTCGCCATTGACGCGTATCGCGGCCTGGTCATGCTGCTGATGATGGCGGAAGTGCTGCAGCTTTCGCGCGTGTCCGCTGCCTACCCCGACAGCGTGTTCTGGAAAGTTCTGGGTTGGAACCAGACGCATACCGAGTGGTTCGGCTGCTCCCTTCACGACACCATTCAGCCGGGCTTTTCTTTCCTCGTAGGCGTGGCGCTGCCGTACTCCATCGCGAGCCGCATGGCCAAAGGCGCAAGCTTCGCAAATTTGTTTCGGCATACGTTGTGGCGTGCCTTCGCGCTGGCTGCCCTGGGCGTGTTCCTGCGCTCAATGGACCATTCGATGACGTATTTCACGTTCGAAGATACGCTCTCGCAGATCGGCTTCGGCTA
>Ga0307472_100000861_pt1 | contig 11357 bp, 10 predicted proteins | sample atmos_gasesAM5C__2_FD_204582 | JGI IMG/M metagenome (GOLD analysis project Ga0307472, IMG submission 204582) | Hardwood forest soil microbial communities from Morgan-Monroe State Forest, Indiana, United States - atmos_gasesAM5C_05 | ecosystem: Environmental > Terrestrial > Soil > Temperate... | reverse complement strand
CGAGTCTCAGACCGCCCGAGTCCCGGAGGGTGTCAGATGCGGTTGTTGGCGTCGAGCCTGCTCATCGGATGCACGGCCCTTGCTTTGCCCGCAAGCGCGCATGCCACGTCTTGGACGTCAGCCAAATTCCCCGGGGAACAGGATCGAGCGGTTCAGGGCTGCGCCGACGATGCGCAGAACCCCGGCGACTGGTTCTGCATTTTCATCCGCTGCGATCAGCCTGGCGCGCCGCTGAGCCTGCATTTCTCGACGCCGGGACCGGACGTCCATGGCGACATCAAGCTCATCGTCGATGAAGACACCTTCGCAATTAAGGTGCCAGCGTCGGTCAAATCGCCGCTTCCGTTGTCGACGCGCGCTGAAGCGCTGCCCTATGCCTTGGTCGACGCTATGAAGGCGGGAGGCACGATCTCGGTCCAAGGCTCTCATCTGCAAGCGCCGTACAATCGAATTTCGTTGGAGAACTCACGCAGAGCCATCGAAAGAATCGAGTGGACGTGTGGGCGTCCCTATCCCAGCGCCGCGAGGTTCTGGCGGCGCATCACGCGGAGCTTGCGCTTCTTCTGATCGCCCGCGGCAGCGCGTACCTGGCGGACATTTCAGTTCTTCCGCGCCTCGGTGGAAGTTCTACAGCCAGGTCGTCAAAAGGCCAGCAACTGCCAAAGGTCCAGTATTACAAACGCGCGGCCGGGCCTCAGTCGGGAGGTGTGCCGCTGCGCCGCTCAGCGATTGAACCACACCGTCATTCCGGGCTCGAAGGCGCTCACGTCGCCTTGCGGATCGAGGCGCAGGCGCAGCGTGCTGCGGTCGTGATCGCCGACCGCACGCTCGGCCTGCCACGTCGCAAATGATCCCAACGGCAGGATCTCAGTGACGAGCGCCGGGGTGGTTTCGCTCGTTCCAGTTCTTCGTACGTTTACCGCCATCCCCACTCTGATGCCGTGCAAGAAATCTTCCCGCACGTTGAAGGACAGCCATTGCTTGCCGGCTTGCTCGATAGCCAGAACTGGCTGGCCGGGGCGGATGTTCTCGCCGACTTCGGCGACAATCACGCTGACCACGCCGTCGGCCGGCGCGCGCAGAACCGTTTTCTCCAGGCGGCGCTCAAGCACGGCGAGCGCGGCTGCGGCCGCCTCGACTCGCGCGTCGGCGATGGCGCGCTCCTCTTTGGTCGGACCGGCCACGGCCGCGGCATGGTTGGCTTGCGCTTCGGCGACGTCGGCGCTTGAGCTCGCGACGTCATTCTGGGTTTGATCGAGCGTTTGCTGCGTGGCGGTGTCGCTGCGCGCGAGATAGGCGGCGCGCTCGAGCTGCGACTTCGCATAGGCAAGCCGAGACTTTGCCTTGTCGATCTCGGAGGCGAGCCCGGCGATTTCTTCGTCGCGCACGCCGGCATAAACGTGGTCGCGCGATGCGGATGCAGCGGCAAGTTCAGCGCGCGCCTGCGCCACCGCCGCGGTCAGCTCCAGCGCATTGAGTTCCGCGACGACCTCGCCCGCACGAACGCGCGCACCCTTCGCGACCTTGATCGCGGTGAGCTGGCCGCCCACCTCGGGCGCCACGCGGACCTCGGTCGCGCGCACGACACCGACGATCGGCGAGGCGTCTGGGCGGCGCCATAAGAGATATCCGCCCACGCCCGCGGCGACGAGGACGAGCCCCAGCGCGATGATCCCTCTGCTCGCCCGGCTAACCATGCGCGCGCCTTCGCTTGACCAGCGCCGCGGACATCACGGCAAGCACGAAATAGATGATGGCAAGAGCCCACAAACCGCGCCAGTCGCGCACCACCTCCCAGAGGGTTGCGCCGAGCTGGTCGATGCGGACCATGCCATCGATCGCGAAGTCCGACGGAAATATGTAACCCGCGACCTGCACCGGCCTGGGGATTGCTTCACGCGGCCAGGAAAAGCCTGTCAGGAAAAGCTGAGGAATGCTCGTGCCGAGGAAGATGAGAGTCGGCGTCTCGGGATGCTTGAACCAGGCCCCCGCCGCCTGGGCCATGAAACTGGTCGCGAGCGTGAACAACGACGCGAGCGCGAACAGCTGCAGCGGATGGCCGAGCGTGGAGAAACCGTAGACGCGCGGCAGTACGATGAAGTAGAGCGCGAGCGCCGGCAAATAGATCGTCAGGTGGGCGATGCCGCGACCGAGCACGGTCGCGAACGCCCCAGCGGCAGGCTGCGGCAGCGCCATCACCGTCAGCATTGACGCGCCGATCAGCAGCATCTGCTGCAGGATCAGCACGAAGGCCGCCGGCACGATGTAGCTCGCATAACCGCCGACCGGGTTGAAGATCGGCTGCAGCAGGATTTCCGCCGGGCTCGTCGACGCGAGCGCCGCTTTGACGAGGCTGCCGTCGGTGCGCGCGCCGCCGGCGGCAAGCTCGGAGGAGAGGGTATTGATCGCGACGGCGATGCCGTTCGCCATCGATCGGAAGATGAACAGATAGGTGGCATCGGCGTAGATGGGAATATGGGCGGTGTTGCCCTTGAGCACGTCGCGTTCAGTGTCGGGCGGGATGCCGACCACAGCGAATGCCTCGCCGCGGTCGAGCACCTTGCGCGCTTCGGCGAGCGTTTCGGCTTGCACGACCACGCTGACCGCGCCGCTGGCATCCAGCGTCTGCACGATGTTGCGGCTGAGGTCGCTCAGGTCGTTGTCGACCACCGCGATCGGGATTTTGCGCACGATCTGATTGAGATACGGCTGCGGGTAGTAGATGCCGTAAACCAGCGGACCCATCACTAGGAGCATGAAGGCGCCGCGGATCGCGAGCACGCGCTGCCACTCGGCAACGAAGGCTCCGCCAAGTCCGCGCGGCGGGGCGGCAGCTGGTGCCGCCGGCTCCGTTTCCGGCGGTATTCGGGGCGCACTTCCCGCGATCGCGCGCAAGCGCAGAAGCGCGAGCAGCGTGTAAAGCACGGCGAGTGCCGCCAGCGCGGCGAAGGGCCGCGCGGTCTCATATAGAGGTAACCCCCGCGCCGCCTGCCCGAGCAGCACCGCCATGTACCAGCGCAAGGGCAGAAGCGCGCCCCAGGCCAACGCAAATGCGTTCATGCCCAGAACTGGAAATCCGACTCCGGCGTAACCGAAGGCGGGCGATACGATGAGGCCGGTAATCCCTAGACCGGTTGCCAGATCGCTCACCAGCAGCTGCATCAATGCTCCCAACGCCAGGTAGCCGACGATCAGCAGCACGGCGGCGATGGTCACCATCGGCGTGTCGCCTCTGAAAGAGATCCCGAGCAGTCCTTCCAGGATCAGCGGCAGCGTCAGCATGAAGACGAGGAAGACGGCGAACAGGGGCGCAAGCTTGCCGGCCAGCGCGATGACCGGATTGCCGCCCGCGCAGGCGAGCCAGGCGCGCATGCTGCGGCGGTGGAATTCGGAGCCCACCGCGTAGCCGGCAGCAAGCGCGATGACCACATGCAGCACCATCGGCAACAACGCGCGCAGCAGGAACTGCGCGTAGTTCCGCGCCGGATTGACCAGCACGATTGTCTCGGCGACAAGCGATCCGGTGTGGGCGGCTTGCGGCGCTCCGCGCGCCGCGGACGCCGCGTTCTCCACGGCAGCCGTGAGACTGTCGCTCAGGCCGGAGGACGCCACACCCGCGGCGGTCAGGAATTGCTGGTTGTAGAAGGCGACGACTTGCGGGCGTCTCCCGGCTTTGAGGTCGCGCTCGAAATTGTCCGCAATGTAGATGGCGGCGATGGCTTCACCGGAGCGGATGGCGCGGGCGGCGGATGCGAGATCGCCTGGACGTTCAACGATGGCGAGATTGGGAGAGGCAGCCACCTGTTCCACGAACATGCGCGAGGTGTCGGATCGGTCCGCGTCGACGACGACCACCCCGAGTTCACGAATGACCGGATGGCTGAACACCGCGGTTAGGACCGTGAAGGCAAATACCGGCACGGCGAAGATCAGAATGCGCGCGGCGTGGTCATGCAGCAGCCACCGCCATTCGCGCTTGGCGACGAGCCAGAAGCCCGGCTTCGCCGCCGGCCTCATCGGCGTTGCTGCCATTCCAGGTATGCGCTCATGCCGGGCCGCAGCTCCGGCACCTTCTCGACCGGATAGGCGCGGATCGAAAACGTCCGTAGGTCGAAGTCGCCGGTGGCGCGGGTGGCGCGCCAGCTCGCGTATTCGCCCTTGGTCGCGATCAGCCTCACCTCGACAGTGATAAGCCGGTCCGCCAACGCCGGAATGCGCACGCCGAAGCGGTCGCCGACCTTCAGCGTTTTGACCAAGTCCTCGCGCAGGTCGAAGTGGACCCACAGGTCGTTGAGATCGATCAGCGTCACCAGCGGCACGCCGGGCGAGACGTATTCGCCCGGCTCCACGTTGCGCTTGTAAACTTGCGAGTCGACCGGCGCGTAAACCACCATCTGGTCGATGATCGACTGCACCGCCGCGATGTCGGCGATGGCCTTGCCGACGGTCGCCTCGGCGATCTCATGCTCCTCGCGCGTGTAGCCGTTGACCGCCTGATCGTACGCCGATTGGGCCTGGTCTACGGCGCGTTGGCTTTCGTGCAAGGAGTCCGTTGCCTGGTCGAGCCGGGCGATCGGGGCATTCCCATGCTCGGCCAATTGGCTGATGCGGTCATAGGTCTTTTGCGCCAATACCACGCTCGCCTGCGCCCGCTCGAGCGCGGCCTTGCGCGCAGCAATGACCTCCGCGCGTGTGCCGACATTGATGTTGGCGAGCTGTGCCTCGGCAACGATTTTGGCGGCGACCGCCTGCTGGTTCTTTGCGATCGTCTCGGGATTGTCGATGCGGACCAGCACGGCGCCGGCGGCAACGTTCTGCCCGCGCACGACCGGAATCTCCGCGACCCGTCCGTCAACCCGCGCGGCGATGTCGAACCGCGTCGCGTCTACTTCGCCTTGCACCAGCAGCGGCTGCGGCCGCACCAGGTACCAGATGGACAGACCGGCGACCGCGGCGATCACAAGCCCGACGATGATCGCCGGAGCACGCTCCGGTCGGTGCTGCTTCTCCATCGGCTGCTTTTTCGCCTCGGGGAGCTCGCGCCGCGTTGCGGCGCCCGGCACCGACTCTTTCTCAAGGTCAACCGTCTCGTTCATGCCGCGCCCAAAACGCCCGCAAAGTCCCCCGCCACGAGACTATAGATAAACATCATTTCCGTCGCTAACTACGCCCGCACGGTCGCACCCCGGTGATCCCGGATTCGGTTGGGCCGATGGGCGGACGCCACGGCCTCCGCCTCATATGTTCCATCTGCCCTTCCGCGGTATGATCGTGCGGAAGCGGCGATCGCGCGCGCCGTCGTCGCGATGCCGCACGTGCCATTCCTCATCTTTGGCGCGGAAGAGCCGCGGGAAACGACTTCACAATGTCGGGAGGATCGCCATGAGACACTTCGTCCAGATCGCGGCGTCGCTGGCCGCGCTGCTGAGCTTGCTCGCGCCGGCGCAGGCTGAGCCGGTGCCGCCGCCCGCGAAGAGCATCAAGGCGGAAGAGACCGCCATCCTGCTGGTCGACTTCCAGGCCAATTTCGTTTCGCCCGATGGCGCCTGGTACGGCAAGTTCGCGCAGCACTACGAGAAGACGCGCATGCTCGAGCGCATCGTCGAGCTGGTCGGCAAGGCGCGCGCCAAAGGCGTGCTCATCGTCCACATCACCGAGGGCTACACCTCGGATTATCGCGAGCTCGATCCCACCAATCCGGGACTATTTCACCGTGGGCAGATCGGCCGCGGCGCCTGGAAGATCGGCTCGAAGGAGGCGGCCTATTACGCGCCGCTCAAGCCAGCCGCCGACGATCGCGATTTGTTTCTGCCGCCGCGCAGCCAGGTCAGCGGTTTCGCCGGGACCGGATTGAGCGAGATCCTCCGCGCGAAGGGCATCAAGAACGTGGCGGTCGCCGGCTTCACCAGCGACGTGTGCGTCTACGCAACGGTCCTATCGGCCTACGACCTCGGCTTCCACGTCTATGCCTTGCGCGAAGGCATGGTCGGCTTCTACGACGCAATGGCCGAGCAAATGGTCAACTTCGTCTATCCGATGTGGTCGCAGGTCGTCGACAACGACGAATTCGATAAAATGGTGGAGGGGAGCCCCACGGCTTCACGCAAAGCCTCGGCGCAGTAACGACGCGCGGGGTCGATCATCGCGACCGAACTGCAGCGCTCTTCCCGCCCCAGCCCCACGCACTCCCAGGCCGCGGCAAGACGCGTCGGTTTGGGACTTGCGATCGCGGCTCTCCTGTTCGCGACTCTCACCGTCGCGACGGCGCGCTGGGGCGACCGCAGCCTTTGGCCTCCCGCGCCAGGTGCACCGATTACCGAGATTGTCATTGTCAGCCACGGCTACCACGCCGGCATCGCCGTTCCCCGCGCCGCGCTCGCCGAGCAAGCACGCCGGCGCGGACTGAGCGCGCTCGGCTACGTCGCGACGCGCTTTGCCGACTTCGACTGGCTCGAAATCGGCTGGGGCGATGAAGGCTTTTACCGCTACGTCCCGACGGCGGACTCCTTGACCATGGCGTTGGCCCTGCGCGCGCTGTTTCGGCCGGGCAATCCTTCCGTGCTGCACGTGGTCGGCGTCAAGAACGATCCGCGCGCGATGTTCGCCAATTCCGAGCTGGTGCCGGTCGGCCTGAGCAATGCCGGATTTGCGAGAGTCGCCGCCCTGCTCGATTCGACCTTCGCCCGCAGCAACGGCAGCGTGATGCCGCAAGAGCTTGGTCCCGGCCTTTATGGAACAAGCTTATTCTTTCGGGGTAATGGCGCGTTTCATCTCTTCAATGTGTGCAATCACTGGACCGCGCGCGTGCTCGATGCCGCCGGGATACCGACCGCGCCGGTGCTCGCGACTTTGCCCTTTGGCCTGCTGCTCGATCTGAGGTGGCGCTCGGGTCTCGTTGCGCTGCCGCCGGCTGCTACCCCGGCTTCGCCGGCCTCGCCCACGGCCGCCGCGCGCGGTCGGCTGTCTTGAACGCGGCGATCTCACCCATGTAGCTCTCGGTCATTGCGACGTCGTCCCAGCCGTTGAGCAGGCGGGTGCGGCGGACCGGATCGATGACGAAGCGCAAGGTTTCGCCGCGGCACGCGATCGTCTGCTGCTCGAGATCGACCGTCACGGGCGAATCCGGCTTCTCCTCGAGCGCCCGCGTGAGCGCGGCCGCCGCATCGTCCGCGACGGCCGCGGTCAACAATCCGTTCTGCGCGGCGTTGCCGGCGAAGATGTCGCCAAAGGAGGGCGCGATCACGCAGCGGATGCCGTAATCGTAGAGCGCATAGACCGCCGACTCGCGCGAGGAGCCGCAGCCGAAGTTGCGCGCGCCGACGATGATCCTGGCCTCGCGCCAGGCCGGCCGGTTGAGCGGAAAATCCGCCTTCTCGCATCCTTCGGCATCGAAGCGCAGATCGCGCAGCAGCGCCGTTCCAAGCCCGGCCGCGCGCGGCAATTTGAGAAAGCGCGCCGGCAGGAGTTGATCGGTGTTGAGGTTGGTGACGTCGAGCGGACAGGCCCTCGCCGTCAGCCGGATGAATTTCTCCATGCGCGCCCTCATGCTTTGCGTGCGCCGAGCAGCGGCCGCACGTCGGCGAGTTTTCCCGCCACCGCCGCCGCCGCGACCATGGCCGGAGACATCAAATGCGTGCGCGCGAGCGGTCCCTGCCGTCCGCGGAAATTGCGGTTGGTGGTTGAGGCGCAGCGTTGCCCCGGCGGCACCACGTCGCCGTTGATGCCGACGCACATGGAGCAACCGGACTCGCCCCATTCGAGGCCCGCGTCACGGAAGATGCGGTCGAGTCCTTCCTCCTCGGCCTGGCGCTTGACGGCGGACGAGCCGGGCGACACCAGGCCGGGGACTTTGCTCACCCGGCCTGCCAAGACCGCGGCGGCTGCGCGCAGATCCTCGATGCGGGCATTGGTGCAGGAGCCGATGAAGATGCGGTCGATGGCAATATTGGTGAGCCTGGTGCCCGGCGTGAGTCCCATGTAATCGAGCGCCTCGCGCAGATATTTCGCGCGCGCCGCGTCCGGCTCGCGCGCGGGATCGGGCACGCTGCCGTCGATCGGCAGCGCGTCCTGCGGGCTCGTGCCCCACGTGACGATGGGCGCGATGTCGGCGGCCGTAAGCTCGACCTCGCGTTCGAATTGCGCGCCGTCGTCGGTCGTGAGCGCCGACCACGCCGCAAGCGCCGCATCCCATGCCGGGCCGTTGGGCGCATAGGGCCGGCCCTTCACGTAGTCGAAGGTCGTTGCGTCAGGCGCACTCATGCCGCTGCGCGCACCGGCCTCGATCGACATGTTGCACAGCGTGAGCCGTCCCTCCATGGACAGCGCGCGGATGGCGGAGCCGGCGAATTCAATGGCGTGGCCCGTCGCGCCGTCGGCGCCGATGCGCGCGATGATGGCAAGCGCGATGTCCTTGGCGGCAACGCCGGAAGCGAGCGTGCCGTCGACGGTGATGCGCATGCGCTTCGGCTTACGCTGCCACAGCGTCTGCGTCATCAGCACGTGCGCGACCTCGGAGGCGCCGACGCCAAAGGCGTAGGCGCCGAGCGCGCCATGGGTCGAGGTGTGGCTGTCGCCGCACACGATCAGCAAGCCGGGCAGCGTGAGGCCTTGCTCGGGCCCGACCACGTGCACGATTCCTTGGCGCGGGTCTTCGAGGCCGAACAGCGCGATGCGATGCTCGGCGGTGTTCTCCTCGAGCGTGCGCACCATGCGCGCGATGTCGGGATTGTCGATGTGGCGCCGCGAGCCGCGCGTCGGCACGTAGTGATCGGCGACGCCGAAGGTCAAGCCTGGCTCGGCCACGCGCGCGCCGCGCGACTTGAGCTGACTGAAGGCGTTGAACGATCCCTCATGCACGTAATGGCGGTCGACCCACAGCAGCGCCTCGCCGTCCTCGCGCCGCGCGATCTCGTGGGCCGCCCACAGCTTGTCGAACAGGGTCGCAGGCGCGTTCATGCGCATCGAGAGGATTAAACGCCGCGGCGCGCGAAACGCAATATGGAAGGCCCGGTCGGTCGATGTTAGGCTATCGAGCGGATCTCGGATTGGAGGGTTGCAATGTCGCATCGGTCAGCACAGCTCACGCGCCGCCGTCTGCTGCAAACGACGGCGACGGGCGCCGCGGTTGCGGCCGCCGGCCTGGTCGATGCACCGGCGCTCCTTCGCGCGCAGGGCGCTGCGGTCAAGCTCGGCGTGCTGCATCCGGTTTCGGGCGCGCTCTCCTATTCGGGCCAGCAGGGCCGCCTCGGTGCGACGCTCGCGATCGAGGACGTGAATGCGGCCGGCGGCATCAAGGCGCTCGGCGGCGCCAAGATCGACGCGGTGCTCGGCGACGCGCAGTCGACGCCGGAGGGCGGCAATGCCGAGGTCGAGAAGATGAATTCAGCGGGAGTGGCGGCGATCGTCGGCGGCTATGCCAGCTCGATCTGCCTCACCGCCAGCCAGACCGCCGCACGCTACGATCTGCCCTATCTGGTGGACGTCGGCGTCGCCGACAACATCGTCACGCGCGGCCTCAAGAACACGTTCCGGTTCGGGCCCGGCTTCGGCGTGATCGCGAAGACCGCGCTCGACAACCTCGTCACCATCAATGAGGCGGCCGGCAAGCCGGCGAAAACCGTGATGATCGTGCACGAGGACTCCCTGTTCGGATCGGGGCTCGCCAAGCTTCTCAATACGCAACTGCCGGAGCGCGGCTTTCAAGTGCTCGACACCATCCCGCATCCCACGCCGACCCGCGATTTCAACAACGTCGTGCTCAAGATCAAGGCGCAAAATCCGGACCTCGTGATCCCGGCAAATTATTACAATGAATACGTGCTGCTCGCCCGCACCATGCAGCAACAGCGCGTGCGGCAGAAAGGCATCTACTCGGTGCTCGGCGGCGCGGCATCCTCTTACAAGTTCGTCAAGGAATTCCCCGAAGCCGCGCAATACATCATGGACTGCAATCATTGGTTTGATCCGCGCAATCCCAAGGCACTGGCGCTGAAGAAGACCGTCGAGGAGAAGGGCCAGTTCTACACCTACGAAGTATTCATGAACTATTCCTGCGTCCTTCTCCTCGCCGATGCGCTCGAGCGCGCCGCAAGCGCGGACCGCGCCAAGCTCGCCGCGGCGTTGGAAAGCTCGACCTTTTCCGGCCACCTCATGCCCTACGGGCCGACCAAGTTCGTCAACGGGCAAAATCAAGGGGCTGCACCAGTCAACACCCAGGTGCTCGGTAACGACATCCAGGTGATCTTCCCGCAGACGTTCGCCACGGCGAAGCCGGTATTCCCCATGCCACCCGCCTGAGCGGCCACAGGAGGGCGGGCGCCGCCGTCGCCTCCGCCTCGCCGATGCTGTCGCCGATCATTCTCGTTCCCGCCATCCTCAACGGGCTTTTGACCGGCGCGGTGTACGGGCTGGTCGCGCTCGGGTTGACGCTGATCTACGGCGTCCTGCACATCATCAATTTCGCGCATGGCGCGCTGCTCACCGCCGCCATGTTCGCGGCGTTCTTCGCCCACCGGCTGCTCGGGCTCGATCCCTACCTCGCGGCGCTCGGACTCACGCCGCTATTCTTTGCGCTCGGTTATTGCCTGCAGCGCTTCGTCATCGGCCCCGCGGCTCACGGCGAGGACCGCAACATTCTGCTGGTGACGCTCGCGCTCGCCGTGGTGATCGAAAACGCGCTGCTTTACGCCTTCGGCGGCGATACGCGCACGCTCAACCTCGCCTACGCCTTCGACGTCGTCGACATCGGCATCGCGTTCCTGGCGCTGCCGCGCGTCATGGGCTTCGCCGTCGTGCTGGCGGTGGCGCTGACGCTCTGGCTCATCCTCGCTTTGACCGACACCGGCAAAGCGATCCGTGCGGTCGCGAAGGAGAAGCTCGGCGCCGAGCTCTCCGGCATCGACGTCGCCCACATCTATGCCGTCACCTTTGGGCTCGGCACCGCCTGCCTGGCCATCGCCGCCTGCCTGCTGATCCCGACGTATTACGTCAATCCGCACATCGGCAACGCCTTCGTCCTTGTCGCCTTCACCATCGTCGTGCTCGGCGGCATGGGCTCGGTGACGGGCGCGCTCATCGGCGGCCTGTTCGTCGGCGTGGTGGAGAGTCTCTGCGGGCTTTATCTCGGGGAGTCGCTCGGGCAGATCGGCATTTTCGTCATGTTCATCCTGGTGCTGCTGTTGCGCCCGGCCGGCCTATTCGGAGAGCGGGCATGAAGCGGGCCTCTCTCGCGCACATTGCCGTCGTCATCGCCGTGCTCGCGACGGTGCCGTTGCTCACAGCTTCGAATGTCGTGCTCAATTTTCTGGTCGTGGCCTTGCTGATCGCGCTGGTAGGGCAGGGCTGGAACGTGCTCGGCG
>Ga0307472_100000859_pt1 | contig 11369 bp, 9 predicted proteins | sample atmos_gasesAM5C__2_FD_204582 | JGI IMG/M metagenome (GOLD analysis project Ga0307472, IMG submission 204582) | Hardwood forest soil microbial communities from Morgan-Monroe State Forest, Indiana, United States - atmos_gasesAM5C_05 | ecosystem: Environmental > Terrestrial > Soil > Temperate... | reverse complement strand
CTACGCGGTGAGCCGCGTCAGCCCGCCCACCCAGGGCTGCAGCGCCGACGGCACGCTCACCGAGCCATCCGCCTGCTGATGGTTCTCCAGCACCGCGACCAGCGTGCGCCCGACCGCGAGCCCCGAGCCATTCAGGGTGTGCACGGGTTCGGGCTTGCCGCTCTCGGGGTTGCGCCAGCGTGCCTGCATGCGCCGCGCCTGGAAGCTTTCAAAATTGCTGCACGAGGAGATCTCGCGATAGCGCTGCTGCGAGGGCAGCCACGCCTCGAGGTCGTAGGTCATGGCGCTGCTGAAACCGACATCGCCGCCGGAGAGCGCCACGCGGCGGAAAGGAATGTCGAGCCGCTGCAGCACGGTCTCGGCGTGTGCGGTGAGCTCCTCGAGCGCCGCATAGGAATCCGCCGGACGCACGATCTGCACCAGCTCCACCTTGTCGAACTGGTGATTGCGGATCATCCCGCGCGTGTCCTTGCCGGCGGCGCCCGCTTCCGAGCGGAAGCACGGCGTGTGTGCCACGTACTTGAGTGGCAGCGCTGCGGCGCTCAGGATCTCCCCGCGTACCAGATTGGTGACCGGCACCTCGGCGGTCGGAATCAGAAAGTACGCATGTGGGCCGCCGTGTATCGCGAACAGATCCGCGGCGAATTTAGGCAGCTGTCCGGTGCCGGTGAGTGCCTCCGGGCGCACCAGATACGGGACGTACACCTCGGTGTAACCGTGCTCGCGCGTGTGCACATCGAGCATGAACTGCCCGAGCGCACGATGCAGTCGTGCCACCTGACCGCGCATCACCACGAAGCGCGCCCCGGAGACGCGCGCCGCGGCTTCGAAGTCGAGCCCGCCGAGCCGCTCGCCGATTTCCACGTGATCGCGCACAGGGAAGTCGAACCGGCGCGGCTCGCCCCAGCGCGAGAGCTCCCGGTTGGCACTGTCGTCGCGGCCCTCGGGCACGGACTCGTGCAGCAGATTGGGAAGCCCCAGTTGCCACTGCTCGAGCTCGCGCTGCACGCTCTCGAGCTCGCTCTCGGCGCGCGCGAGCTCCGCGGTGAGGCCTTCGCCGCGTGCAATGAGGGCGCTCGGGTCCTCGCCTCGCGCCTTCGCCTGACCGACTGCCCTTGCCTGCGCGTTGCGCTCGGCGCGCAGGCGGTCGACCTCCACCGCCCAGGGCTTGCGCTTCTCCTCCAGCGCCATGAGCGCGCTTACATCGAGCACAAAGCCGCGTCGCGCGAGGTTGCGCGCCACGGCGTCCGGATCGGAGCGCAGCAGCTTCGGATCGATCACCGGGCCTAGCCTTTCGTTGGCGGGTGCGACCGCAGCCGTGCGAGCGCCTCGCCTATTTTCACTTCCAGCCCACGCGGGACCGGCCGATAGTATCGCCGATCCGGCATCTCATCCGGCAGATAACGCTCGCCGGCCGCGAAGGCATCGGCCTCATCGTGCGCGTAGCGATAGCCGCGCCCGTAGCCGAGCTCCTTCATCAGCCGCGTAGGTGCGTTGCGTAGCCGCGCAGGCACATCGAGGGTACCGAACTCCTCTACGTCAGCCATCGCCTCGCCCATGGCGACATACACCGCGTTACTCTTCGGCGCGCAGGCGAGATACACGACCGCGGTCGCGATCGCGAGCTCCCCCTCGGGCGTGCCGAGGCGCTGATACGCCTGCCAGGCATCGATGCAGAGCGCGAGCGCCCGCGGATCGGCGAGGCCGATATCCTCCACCGCCATGCGCGTCACCCGCCGGGCGATGTAGATGGGATCGCAGCCGCCATCGAGCATGCGGCACAGCCAGTAGAGCGTTCCGTCGGGATCGGTGCCGCGCACCGCCTTGTGGAGCGCGGAGATCTGGTCGTAGAACTGATCGCCCCCCTTGTCGAATCTCCGCTGCGTGCCACCGGCCACCTCCTGCGCCATCACCAGCGTCAGTCGCCGCGTGCCCTCAGCCTCAGCGAGTGCGGCCGCGAGCTCGAGCATGTTGAGTGCGCGGCGCCCATCGCCGTCGGCGGCCCGCGCGAGCAGATCGAGCGCGGCGGGCTCGGCCTCGAGCTGCTCTCTTCCCAAGCCGCGTTCGACATCGGTGAGCGCGCTGTGCAGCAGCGACAGCAGATCCTCGATCGATAGCGGTCGCAGCACGTACACGCGCGCGCGGGAAAGCAGCGCGCTGATCACCTCGAACGAGGGGTTCTCGGTGGTGGCGCCGATGAAGATCAACGTCCCGTCCTCGAGGTACGGGAGAAAGGTGTCCTGCTGGGCCTTGTTGAATCGATGCACCTCATCGAGAAACAGCAGCGTCGCGCGGCGATGCGTGGCACGGGCCTCGCGCGCCGCCTCGACCGCGGCGCGAATGTCCTTGACGCCGGCCATCACCGCCGAGAGTGCGATGAAGTGCGCGTTCGCAGCCTTGGCGATCAGCCGCGCGAGCGTTGTCTTACCGGTGCCCGGTGGTCCCCAGAGAATCAGCGAGTGCAGCTGCCCCGACTCGATGCTGGCCGAGAGCGGCTTGCCGGGTCCGAGCAGGTGGCGCTGCCCGAGGAACTCGGCGAGGCTCCGCGGCCGCATACGGTCCGCGAGCGGTCGCAGCGGATCGTTCACTTGCGTGGTGTGCCGATGACATCGGCTCCCGCTGGCGGCTTGAAGCTCACTTCGCCGGGGCGCACCGGCCCGTTGCGCTCGATCTTCTGGAAAACGATCGTGGCCGTCTGATCGAGCTTGTCCTCGAGAATCATGCGCCGCAGCTCGGCACGCTCGAAACCGAACAGCGCACTGCGAAAATCCGCCTGTGTCCCCGCGGGCTCCACGAGCACCCAGTCGAGCCCCTCGCGCTCGCCGACCTGCGAGATCGTGAAGCTCTTGCGCACGTCCACCGCGCCCGAGAGCAGCATTGCGGGTGTCGCAGACAACGCGGCATCGACCGGCTTCACCGTGACCTGTTGCAGGTCACGGTCATAGAACCAGAGGTTCGTTCCGTCACACACCATGAGCTGCCCAGCGCCGCCTGCGCCGGTCGCACGGGTGGCGTTCGCGCCAGAGGCATCGTTCGCCACGGGCTGCGGATGGACGTCCCAGCTGAATCTGCCCGGCCGCTGCACGATCAGCGTGCCGGTGGCGCGGTCGATCTCGCGGCCGTGCGGATCGGCGAGTGTCTGCAGGAAGCTGGTGCGTAGCGTGTGCAGATCATCGAGATACTTGTCGAGGGGCGTAGGCGCGGAGTTGGCGGGCGCGGTGGCAGCGGCCGGCGCGGTAGACGCCACTGCCGCCGCGGGAGCGCCCGTCGCTGCGGGACCAGCCGTCGTCGCGAGCAGGGCCGTCATCACCAGCACCGGCAAGCTTCGAGGCAGCACCTCAGTCCTCCGGCGGCGACGGCGCGAGCACGTCCCTCGCGCCATTCGCCTGCAGCGGGCCGACGAGCCCGGCAAGCTCCATCGCTTCCAGCAACCGCGCCGCCCGGTTGTAACCGATCTTCAGACGTCGCTGCACGTAGGAAATGGAGGGCTTACGCTCGGTGGTGACGATGCGCACCGCCTCGTCGTAGAGCGGATCGGCTTCCGCGTCCTCGCCGCCGTTGCCGCTCTCGCCTTCCTCACCGGAGAGGCCGGGAATCGGCGCCTTCGGTCCCGAGAGCACCTCTTCGATGTAGTTGGGCGGTGCCGGAGTCTTCAGCGCCTCGACCACCCGATGCACCTCCTGGTCGGAGACGAACGCGCCGTGCACGCGCGTCGGTACCGAGGTGCCCGGCGGCAGATACAGCATGTCACCGTGGCCGAGCAGCGTCTCGGCGCCCATCTGGTCGAGGATGGTGCGCGAGTCGACGCGCGCGGAGACCTGGAAAGCGATGCGGCAGGGAATGTTGGCCTTGATGAGACCGGTGATGACGTCAACCGAGGGACGCTGCGTGGCGAGCACCAGGTGAAGGCCCGAGGCGCGTGCCTTCTGCGCGAGACGCGTGATGAGCTCCTCGACTTTCTTGCCGACGACCAGCATGAGGTCCGCGAGCTCATCGACCACCACGACCACGTACGGGAGCGGGGTGAGATCGGGAATCTCGCGCTGGTCGATGCTCGGGTCGTTGGCCGCCTTGAGCATCATCACCGGGTCGCGGATCGGCTTGCCCGCATCGTCCGCTTCCTTGACGCGGCGGTTGAAGCCGGCGATGTTGCGCACGCCGAGCGCGGCCATCAGCTGGTAGCGGCGCTCCATCTCCGCCACGCACCAGCGCAGCGCGTTGGCCGCCTGCTTCATGTCCGTGACCACCGGCGCGAGCAGATGCGGAATACCCTCGTACACCGAAAGCTCGAGCATCTTCGGGTCGATCATGATGAGGCGCACGTGCTCGGCGGTCGACTTGTAAAGCAGTGACAGCACCATTGCGTTGATGCCGACTGACTTGCCGGAGCCCGTGGTGCCCGCGATCAGCAGGTGCGGCATGCGCGTGAGGTCGGCGACCACCGGGGCCCCGCCGATGTCCTTGCCGAGCGCGAGCGCAAGCGGCGAATGCATCTCGTCATATGCCTTGGAGCGGATGATCTCGCCGAGGGTGACCACCTCGCGCTTCTCGTTGGCGATCTCCAGCCCCATCACGCTCTTGCCCGGAATGACCTCCACCACCCGCACCGACAGCACCGAGAGTGCGCGTGCCAGGTCCTTGGCGAGCGCGGTGATCTGGCTCGCCTTCACTCCCGGTGCCGGACGCAGCTCGAAGCGCGTCACCACGGGCCCCGGCTGCACCGCCACCACCTCGGCATCGATGGCGAAGTCCTTGAGCTTCATCTCCACGAGCCGCGAGAGCGCCTCGAGTGCCTCGGCGGAGTAAAGCGGCTCGCGCGGCGGCGGGTCATCGAGGAGCTTGAGCGGCGGCAGCTCGCTCGCCTTGGGTGGATCGAATAGCGGCACCTGTCGCTCACGCTCGACGCGTGCGCTCTTCTCTACCGCGGGCGAGGGCGCTTCGATGCGCGGCGGAGCGCGCGTCGCTGATTTCTTCTGCGCACTCTCCACCGATTCCTTGCGCGCCTGCCGCCGCTCGCGGCCCTCGGCCGCATCCCGCGATGAGCTCCAGCGAGCCCGTAGCCAGCCGACGCCCGCCCAGGTAGCGGCCCCCAGCCGATCAACCACCGTGAGCCAGGACACGCCGAACGCAAGTGACAGCCCCGCCATCCAGGCGGCGATCATGAGAAGTGTCGCACCGAGGAAATCGACCCCGGCGGCCAGACCGCCGCCGACCACGCTGCCGACGACTCCGCCCGCGCTCTGGCGCAGCACACCGGGCTGCCAGTGGAGCGTCGTCAGCGCACAGCTCGCGACCAGCACCAGCACGAAACCGACCATGCGCACCAGCGAGTTGGCGCGCGAGCCGCCACTCTCGGTGCGCAATCGTCGCTGCAGACCCCAGCACGCCGCGGCGAGCACCAGCGGGAACAGGAACGCCGGGCGGCCGAACAGAAAGAACAGTACATCTGCGACCCAGGCGCCGATGACGCCGATGCGGTTGTGCACGGCGCCGGAACTGCCGGTGAAGGAGAATCCCGGATCCTCGGGGCTGTAGGTGGCGAGCGCCATGAACAGCACCAGGGCCACGATGGCGAGCGCGATGATGGCGCTCTCGCGCAGGCCGCGGCTCACGGCCGTAGTGAAACGCGACGCACTGCGCGCCTGCGCGGAAGATTCCGCCAATCCACGTGCTCCGTCTTAAGATAGATGGCTGCCATTATAGGGCTTGGTACCGTGAGATACCCATGACGAGCACCCGCCACAGTCGTCTCATCATCCTGGGCTCAGGCCCCGCCGGCTACAGCGCAGCGGTGTACGCCGCGCGCGCCAATCGTGCGCCGCTGCTGATCACCGGCGTCGAGCAGGGCGGACAGCTGATGACCACGACCGACGTCGATAACTGGCCGGGCGACGTCGAAGGCCTGCAGGGGCCGGCATTGATGGACCGCATGAAACGCCACGCCGAGCGCTTTGCGACCGAGATCGTCGTTGATCACGTGCAGGCGGTGGATCTGTCGGTGCGGCCCTTCCTGCTGAAAGGCGACATCGGTCACTACAGCTGCGATGCGCTCATCATCGCCACCGGTGCGACCGCGAAATACCTGGGGCTGCCGTCGGAGGAGAGGTTCCGCGGCCGCGGCGTTTCGGCGTGCGCAACCTGCGATGGATTTTTCTTCCGCGGGCATCGCGTCGCCGTGGTCGGCGGTGGCAACACCGCGGTTGAGGAGGCGCTGTACCTTTCGCACATTGCGCAGCACGTGACGCTGATACACCGCCGCGACAAGCTGCGTGCGGAGAAGATTCTGCAGGACCGGCTGTTCCGCGAAGTGCACGCCGGCAAGATCTCGGTCATCTGGAATCACACCATCGACGAGGTGCTCGGCAACGAGCATGGCGTCACGGGCGTACGGCTGCGATCGCTGAGCGGCGCCGGGCCGCGCGAGCTCGAGCTGACGGGCCTCTTCGTCGCGATCGGGCACACGCCCAACACCTCGCTCTTCAGCGGGCAGCTCGCCATGCGCGAGGGCTACCTCATCGTGCGCGCCGGCCTCGACGGTGACGCGACCGCCACCAGCGTCCCCGGAGTATTCGCTGCGGGCGATGTCGCCGATCATGTCTACCGCCAGGCGATTACCTCCGCGGGCGCCGGCTGCATGGCGGCGCTCGATGCGGACCGCTATCTCGAGATGCTCGCGGCGCAGCCGCAGCAGGAGTCGCGGGCACGGATATCGGTGTGATGAGGCCCGAGTATCACCACAGCATCGGGGAGCTCGACGCCGCGCAGTGGAACGCGCTCGGCGCCGCCGACAATCCCTTCACGCGCCATGAGTTCCTCGCTGCGCTGGAACAATCGCGCTGCCTCGGGCGAGGTAGCGGCTGGGAGCCGCGCTACCTGACGCTGCGCGATGCGCGCGGTGTGGCCGCCGGGGCGGCGGCCTTCGTCAAGACCCATTCATACGGCGAGTTCGTGTTCGACTTCGCCTGGGCACGTGGCTACGAGCGCCTCGGCCGCCGCTACTACCCGAAGCTGACGCTTGCGGCACCCTTTACGCCCGCCACCGGTCGGCGTCTGCTCGTGCGCCCCGATCTCGACCGCGACGCGCTCGCCGCGCGGCTGCTCGCTGAGCTCGAGCGCTACGCCGCGACCCACGGCCTCTCGGGCGTGCACGCCCTCTTCCTCGATGAGACGGCCCGCGCGGCGTGCGCGCGACGTGGCTGGCTGCTGCGGCGTGATTGCCAGTTCCACTGGACCAATCGCGGCTACACGAGCTTCGAGCACTATCTCGCCACCTTCACCGCCGAGAAGCGCAAGAAGGCGCGGCGCGAGCGGCGCCGGGTCGCGGAGGCCGGAGTGCACTTCGAGACGCGCCTGGGCGGCGAGCTCGATGAGCCGCTGCTCGATCGCCTCTATGCGCTGCACCGCGACACCTTCCTGCGTCACGGCCATGAGCCCTACCTGACGCGTGCATTTTTCGGCGAAGCCGCGCGCACCATGCCGGAGTCGCTGATGGTCAAGCTCGCGTTGCACGGACGGACGGTCGTGGCGGTCGCGATCTACTTCCTGAGCGGTGAGGCGCTCTATGGCCGTTACTGGGGCGCGGCCGCGGAGTATCACAGCCTGCATTTCGAGGCGTGCTATCACCAGGGGATCGAGTTCTGCATCGAGCGACGCATCGAGCGCTTCGAGCCGGGCACCCAGGGGGAGCACAAGGTCAGCCGGGGCTTCGAGCCGGCAATCACGTGGTCGGCGCACTACATTGCCGATCCTGATTTTCGCGCCGCCATCGGCGAGTACCTGGAGCGCGAGGGCGCGGCGGTGGATGCTTACGCGCTCGAGGTGCAGGGTCACGTACCCTACCGCGAACGCCGCACCCTCGGGCGCCTCGGATGAAGAGGATCACCTGGCTCTCACCGCAGGATGCGCCCGAGTGGTTTCCGCCACTCGAGCAGGCTCTGGAGGAACCCGCGGGACTACTCGCCGCGGGCGGGGATCTCTCCCCCGAGCGGCTCATCGCCGCCTATCGCGGCGGTATCTTTCCCTGGTACTCCCCGGGACAGCCGGTGCTGTGGTGGTCGCCGGACCCGCGCGCGCTACTGTTTCCCGAGGAATTTCGCTGTACGCGCAGTCTCGCCAAGACGCTGCGCAACGGCGGTTTCACCCTCTCGGTCGACCGCGATTTTGCCGGCGTGATCGACGGATGCGCGGCACCGCGTGCGGCGAGTCCCGGCACCTGGATCACATCCGAGATGCGTGCGGCCTACCTCGAGCTGCACCGCCTCGGCTGCGGCCACAGCGTGGAGGTATGGCGCGCGGGGGCGCTGGTGGGTGGGCTCTATGGCGTGCGCCTCGGCGGGGTGTTCTTCGGAGAATCGATGTTCAGTCGCGCCCGTGACTCCTCCAAGGCAGCCCTCGCGCACCTGGTGGGGCTGTGCCATCCGAACGCGATCGTCGCCATCGACTGTCAGCTTCCCTCACGGCACCTCGCCAGCCTCGGCGCACGCACCATTCCCCGCACGCAGTTCCGGGCGCTGCTGCGCGAGCACGCGCGCGGCGCTTGCGCTCCGCTCTTGCCACCCTGACGAGCGGGGTGCTCGCAACGCATGGCGAGCTTGATTTCGTGGGGTGGCTAGCCAGAGCGGCGCGCTTTGTGATCCAATTCGCGCCCCGTAAAGCCGTTCAGGGCGGTATGTCCAAAGAAGATGCGATACAGATGGAGGGCGAGGTCGTCGAGACCCTGCCCAACACGACTTTCCGGGTAAAGCTGAAGAATGGCCACGTGGTGACGGCGCACATCTCCGGCAAGATGCGCAAGAACTACATCCGCATCCTGACTGGCGATGCAGTCACCGTGGAAATGACCCCGTACGATCTCACCAAGGGCCGCATCATCTACCGCGGCCGCTGAACCCCACCCTAAGCCGGCACGGTCGGCGACTGCGCCGGCTCGCACGTCAAGCTGAGCGATGAGCCGTCCGGCGCGACCGACACGCGCACGTGTCCGCCGCCTGCGAGACGTCCGAACAGCAGCTCCTCCGCCAGCGGCCGCTTGATGTGCTCCTGGATCGTGCGCGCCATGGGGCGCGCGCCCATCTTGGCGTCGTAGCCCTTCTCTGCGATCCAGCGCCGTGCGGCGTCATCGAGCGTAATGGTGACGCCCTTCTGCTCGAGCTGCGACTCCACTTCCAGGATCAGCTTGTCGACCACGCGCTCGATGGTCACCGGATCGAGCGCCGCGAACTGGATGACCGCATCGAGGCGGTTGCGGAACTCGGGCGTGAAGATGCGCCGGATCGCCTCCATGCCATCGCTCGCGTTATCCACGTGCGTGAAGCCGATCGAGGGACGGGCCATGTCCTGCGCACCCGCGTTGGTGGTCATCACGATGATGACGTGGCGGAAGTCGGCCTTGCGGCCGTTGTTGTCGGTGAGCGTGCCGTGATCCATCACCTGCAGCAGCAGGTTGAAGACATCCGGGTGCGCCTTCTCGATCTCATCGAGGAGCAGCACGCAATGCGGGTGCTTGGTGATGGCCTCGGTCAGGAGCCCTCCCTGGTCGAAGCCGACGTACCCGGGCGGTGCGCCGATCAGGCGTGAGACCGTGTGGCGCTCCATGTACTCGGACATGTCGAAGCGCAGGAACTCCACGCCCATGGCGATGGCGAGCTGACGCGTCACCTCGGTCTTGCCGACCCCGGTGGGACCTGCAAAGAGGAAGTTGCCCACCGGCTTGCGCGCCTCTCCAAGCCCGGAGCGCGCCATCTTGATGGCGGAGGCCAGCGCCTCGATGGCGCGGTCCTGTCCGAAGATGACGAGTTTCAGATTGCGCTCGAGGTTCTTGAGGACCTCGCGGTCGGAGGTCGAGACGCTCTTCGCCGGGATGCGCGCCATGCGCGCGACCACGTCCTCGATGTGGCGCACTTCGACGGTCGCCTCGCGCTCGGCCACCGGTTTCAGCCGTGCGCGGGCACCGGCTTCGTCCACCACATCGATTGCCTTGTCCGGCAGGTGCCGCTCGTTGATGTGGCGTGCGGCGAGCTCCGCTGCGGCACGCAGCGCCTCATCCGCGTAGGTGATGCCGTGATGCTCCTCGAAGCGCGGCTTGAGGCCGAAGAGAATGTCTATGGTCTCCGCCACCGAGGGCTCGACGACGTCGATCTTCTGGAAACGACGGGCGAGCGCGTGGTCCTTCTCGAAGATATGACGATATTCCTGGTAGGTGGTCGAGCCGATGCAGCGTATCTCGCCGTTGGTGAGCACCGGCTTGATGAGATTGGAGGCGTCCATCACACCGCCCGAGGCCGCGCCGGCCCCGATCACGGTGTGGATCTCATCGATGAAGAGTATCGCGCCCGGAAGCTTCTTCAGCTCGCTGATCACGCCCTTGAGGCGCTTCTCGAAGTCGCCGCGGTATTTGGTCCCGGCGATGAGCGCGCCCATGTCGAGGGCAAAGATGGTGCAGTCGGAGAGCACCTCCGGTACCTGACCCTCCACGATCAGCCGCGCCAGTCCTTCGGCGATCGCGGTCTTGCCGACCCCGGCCTCGCCGACGTACAGCGGGTTGTTCTTGCGCCGCCGGCAGAGGATCTCGATGGTCCGCTCGACCTCGAGCTTGCGGCCGATGAGCGGGTCGATGCGCCCTTCCTGCGCCATGCGGTTGAGGTTGCTCGTGTACTTCTCGAGCGCGCTACCGCCGCCCTCGCTCTCGCGCTCCGCGTCGGTGGATGACTCCTCTTTCTCCGAGGTCTTCTCCTCGGCGATCTTCGAGAGGCCGTGGGAGATGTAATTCACCACGTCCAGGCGCGTCACGCGCTGGCGATTGAGCAGGAACACCGCGTGGCTCTGCTTCTCGCTGAAGATCGCCACCAGCACGTTGCCGACGCCCACTTCCTTCTTGCCGCTCGACTGCACGTGGAACACGGCCCGCTGCAGAACGCGCTGAAAGCCGAGCGTCGGCTGTACCTCGCGCTCCTCGCCCTCCTCCAGGCGTGGTGTCGACTGTTCGATGTGGTCGCGCAGCTCCTGCTTCAACTTCGTGAGATCGGCGCCGCAGGCACGCAGCACCTCGCGCACCTTGGGCGTGTCGAGGATCGCGAGCAGCAGGTGCTCGACCGTCAGGTACTCGTGACGTGCCTCGCGCGCCTGATGGAACGCGTCGTTGAGACAGTATTCGAGCTCGTTGGATAACACTTCAGCGAACCTTTCAATTGGGCATTCGGCGCGTGTCGTTAGTTCCCGGTCACTCCCGGCTTGCTGCGGCTCAGGCTTCCTCGAGGGTGCACATCAGCGGATGCTGATGATCCCGCGCATAGGTCGTCACCTGTGCCACCTTAGTTTCCGCGATCTCGTATGTGAAGACCCCGCACACCCCCTTACCCTTGGTGTGAACC
>Ga0307472_100000858_pt1 | contig 11371 bp, 10 predicted proteins | sample atmos_gasesAM5C__2_FD_204582 | JGI IMG/M metagenome (GOLD analysis project Ga0307472, IMG submission 204582) | Hardwood forest soil microbial communities from Morgan-Monroe State Forest, Indiana, United States - atmos_gasesAM5C_05 | ecosystem: Environmental > Terrestrial > Soil > Temperate... | reverse complement strand
ACGCCTTCTTCCGCTCGGCCAAGGCGAGCTTGCGCAAGCTCCATCGCGCGGGCATCTGCCACAACGATCTCGCCAAGGAGCAGAACTGGCTGCGCGGACGCGACGGGCGCGCCTATCTCACCGACTTCCAACTTGCCGCCCGTTTCCCGCGGAGGTCCTTTCTCTTCCGCATCGCGGCCTATGAGGATCTGCGGCACCTGCTCAAGCATAAGCGGCGCTATGCGCCCGATGCGCTCACCGCCGCCGAACGGCGCGTGCTGGCGAAGAAAAGCCTGTTGACGCGCGTTTGGATGGCGACTGGCAAGAAGCTTTACTACTCGATCACCCGCGATGTGCTCAACGTCGCCGACCGCGAGGGCGGCGGGACGCGGCTCATTCACGACGCGCCCCGCATCGTCGCGCGGCTTAAGGCGCACCCGCAGGTGCGCGAGGCGGTGGTGGCGGCCTTTCCCGACCGAAGAGCCGGCACCGGCCTCTATGCCTTCGTCGAAGGCGACTCTGCGCTGACCGAGCGCGGCTTGCGCGAATTCCTCGCCACCGAGACGGCGGAGAAGGCACCGCCCAGGCTGCCCGAGCATCTGCAGGTGACCGAACGACTACCACGGACGGCTTCGGGAGAGGTGCGCCGCGAGATCCTCGAACTCGTCGCGATGAACCAGGTCGATCTGATCGAACCGCTGATCGCAAATGAGGACGAGCGCGGCCTGGTTGCGCATATCGTGGCCGACCGCCGCAACCTGCGCGATCGATTCGCCTTCTAGGCTCAGCGGAAGATGCGGCGCGGCGACCTGGCCGCGCGCCAAATGCGCAATTGCCGCCGCCACGGCGCAACCTCAATCGGCGTGAACGGATCGTAGCCGCGCCGCTCCATGCGCGCGAGCGTCGCTCCGGCGAGCGCGACCGGCAACAGCGCTGGGATGGCGGCGGGCGGCGCCGCGTCGAGCAGTTCCTGCGCCGCGCGCAGGTGCACGCGCGCATGCAGGCGCAATTCCGCCAGCGCCGCGTGCAGTTGCGGCGTCGCTGGCCCGCCCACGGCATCCTCCCGCGCGGCTCCGTGGCGCGCCAGAATGTCCAGCGGAACGAACATTTTTCCGCGCGCAGCGTAGACGGGAAATGCGGCCAGCAGTCCGGCAAACGCGTGGGCAAGGCCGGCATGATGGCTCAGCGCACCGATATCGAGTCCATCGGCGAGGACCTGCGCCGCGACCGCGATGAGGCCGGCGGATGCACCCTCCGCATAGGCTTCGAGATCGCCAAGGCTACGCATCGGCTCGTTGTCGAGATCGAACCTGCGCGCCGCGATGAGCGCCTTCAGCCGCTCTGGGCCCAGTCGATAGCGCGCCACACTTGCGAGCAGCACCGCCGCGACCGGATGCGCCGCGACCTCGCCCCGCCGCTCCCCCTCGAGCATATCATTCCACCATTGCAGCCGGATCTCCCCTGCAAGCGGCTCGTGCACGATCTCGCGCACGCGGGCGATTTCCAGGTTGAACGCGTAGAGGGCGAGCAGCGCCGGCCGATGCTCAGCGGGCGCAAACAAGGTGGTGAGAAAGCGATCCCTATCCGCCGCGCGGACGAGCCCCTCGCAATGGGCGAATGCATCCTGCATGGGTTAGGTCATGGCGCCACCGAGCTTTGCGCGGCCTCACGCGCTGTGCGCTTCCGGCCAGCTTATGACTGTGTGGTCGACGCCTTCCCTTTCGCTGCTGAGTCCTCGGCTTCCATGCGGGTCGTGCCGACGCCGAGATAGATCAGGATCGGGGCGGCGATGAAGACCGAGGTATAGGTGCCGACCAGCACCACGCCGAAGATCATAGTCGCCACGAAACTATGAATGGCATGCCCGCCGAACAGAAGCAGCGCGAGCAAAGCAAGCGTCACCGTGACGTGGGTGATGATCGAGCGCGACAGTGTCGAATTCACCGAAATATTGAGCAGGTCCGGCATGGACATGCGCTTGTATCGGCGCAGCATTTCGCGGATGCGGTCGTAGATGACCACCGTATCGTTGAGCGAGTAGCCGAGAATGGTGAGCAGCGCCGCGATGCTCGATAGATCGAAATCGATCTGGGTCAGCGACATGTAGCCGATCGTCAGCACCAGATCGTGCACGTTGGCGATCATGGCGCCGAGAGAGAACTGCCATTCGAAGCGGAACCAGAGATAGATCAGGATGCCGAAGATCGCGAGCCCCAGACCGATTGTGCTCTTGGCCAAGAGCTCCGAGGATACCCGCGGACCGACGACCTCGACGCGGCGATAGTCGACCTCGTTGCCCAAGGCCTCGCGCACCTTGTTGATCGCGACCTGCTGCGCCTGTTCGCCGCCCGGCTGTTGCGCGACACGGATCAGCACGTTGGTCGGGCCGCCGAATTCCTGCAGCTGCACGTCTCCGAGGCTAAGGCCGCTCAAGGTCGCACGCATCTTGGCGAGATCGGCCGGCCCGCTCTTCGACTGCACCTCGATGAGCGTTCCGCCGACAAAGTCGATGCCGAAGTTCAGCCCGTGAAAGAAGTAGAGGAAAATGGCGAGGATCGACAGCGCCGCCGACACCGGGAAGCTGATGCGGCGGAAGCGCATGAAGTCGAACTTGGTGTCGTCGGGGACGATCCGCAGCAGCGGGATGGAGTGATGCAGCCGCACGTGGGCACCGCCTATGAAATGGCCAGCTGCCGCGGACGCGCCCACCTAACCCACCAAGCGACGATCAACCGCGTCAGGGTGAAGGCGGTGAAGACGGTCGTCACGATGCCGATTCCGAGCGTTACGGCGAAACCGCGCACGGGTCCGCTACCGAAGAAGAACAGCACTGCCGCCGCGATGAAGGTCGTGATGTTCGAGTCGAGGATGGTCGCGAGCGCGCGCGTGAACCCGGCGTCGATCGCGGTGATGGGAGTGCGGCCGGTGCGAACCTCCTCACGGATGCGCTCATAGATCAGCACGTTGCTGTCGACGGCGATTCCGATCGTGAGCACGATGCCGATGATGCCCGGCAAGGTGAGCGTTGCATTGAGCAGCGACAAAATACCGAAGATCATGCCCACGTTGACGGCAACGGCGATGCTGGCGAACACCCCGAACAACCCGTAGGTCACTATCATGAACACGACGACGAGCGCGGCGCCGAAATAGGAGGCGAGCTTACCCTTCTCGATCGAGTCCTGTCCCAGGCCCGCGCCCACCACGCGCTGTTCGATCACGGTCAGCTTGGCCGGAAGCGCGCCGGCGCGCAGAAGAATGGCGAGATTGTTCGCGGATTCTACGGTGAAATTGCCGGAGATCTGACCGCTGCCGCCCAGAATCGGCTCGCGGATGACGGGAGCGGAGATGACCTTGTCGTCGAGCACGATTGCAAATGGCCGGCCGACGTTCTCCTGGGTGACCTGTGCAAATTTGCGCGCGCCGGAGGTATTGAACTTGAACGTGACGATCGGCTCGCTCGTGCGCTGGTCGAAGCCGGGCTGCGCATCGGTGAGCTCGTCACCGGACACGATCACACGCTTCTCGAGCAGATAGGGTTGCGAGCGCTCCGCCTCCGAACCATAGACGATTTCCGATTCCGGGGGCGGTCGCCCCTGCAGCGCCTGCTCGACGGGCATCGACGTGTCGACGAGGCGGAACGTCAGCTTGGCGGTCTTGCCGAGAATTTCGAGGAGCTGTTGGGGATCGCCGAGACCCGGCACCTGAACCAGGATGCGATCGTTTCCTTGGCGCTGGATCGATGGTTCGACCAAACCCATCGCATTCACGCGCCGCCCGAGAATCTCGACAGATTGATCGACGGCCTGCCGGATGCGTTCAAGCAGGGCAGGTTCCGTGGGGGTGAGCCGGGCCACCCCGCCGCCGACGTTCTCGATGTCGATCGAGCGCGCGCCGGTGCTGCCGACGAACCCTCCGAGCGGCTGTGCCAGCTCTCTGAGCTTCGCCAATCCCTGCTGCAGATCGTTCTCGCGAATGGCGACCTCGACCGAACTGCCACGGATCACGGGAGCGCGGGTGAGACCAATGCGCGCCTCGCGTAGAACCCGGCGGACGTCGTCCTGCAGTGCCAAGAGCTTCTGCCGGCGCACATCGTTGGCGTCGACCTCGAGCAGGATGTGGGAGCCGCCCTGCAGATCGAGGCCTAGCACGATGTGGCGCTGCGCCCATTCCGGCCATCGCTTGACCGTGCTCTCGGGGAAGAAATTGGGCACGGCGAACAAACAGCACACGAGCGCGGTGAGCAGGATCGCCGTCGCTTTCCACTTCGAGATATAGAGCATGGCTTATCCCGGTTGACGCGTTGGCCGGTCCTCAGCTGGAACCGCCCTCGTCCTTGACCGGCTCGCCTTTGGCACGCACGCCAGACACCATCCCGCGCATCTGACGCACCCGTACCCCGTCGGCGATCTCGACCTCGATCTGATCGTCGTCCACCACTTTGGTGACCTTGCCGACGAGCCCACCGGAGGTAATGACGGTATCGCCGCGGCGCAAGTTTTTGATCAGCTCCTGGTGTTCCTTCGCGCGCTTTTGCTGCGGCCGCAGGATCAAGAGATACATGATGACGAAAATCAGAACGAAAGGCAGCAACTGCACCCAGATGCTGTCGCCGCCGAACGGGCTCGCCTGGGCGAAAGCGGGCGTCACGAACATCGCTTGGTCCTTTATGTCCGGGTCTAGCGTGCGTCTTGTGACGCGCCGCGCGCGGGCGCCGCTACAGTCGATTGCAGCAACGAAATCGGCGCGGACTATAGCGGCCGGGGCCTCAATTGCAACGCTGGTTTGCCGTGGAAATCCGGCCGATTTCGCCCTCCCGCAAGCTGATCTTGCAGCGCCGCCGGGGCCCCGGTAAGGGTGCGGCGCGCACCATTGCATGCCATGGCCAAACGCGTCCAAAAACCGTCCTCGCGTGAACGCAGCGCCGCGCCAGAGGCCGATTCCGAGGCCGCCTTCGAGCGCGTCGCCCGCGCGCTGGAGCGGCTCGCCCCCAGCGCGCCGGAGGAGCCCCGCTTCTCCGCGGCCGACGCATTCTCCTGGCACCCGGACGCGCGGCGGCTCGTGCCAGTCGAAAATGTCAATCGCGTCGAGATGTCGCTGCTCAAAGGTATCGACCGCATGCGCGACATGCTGCTCGAGAACACGGAACGGTTCGCGCGCGGGCTCCCGGCCAACAATGCGCTGCTGTGGGGGGCACGCGGCATGGGCAAATCGTCGCTGGTCAAGGCCGTGCATGCGGCGGTGAATGCGACGCACGCGCGGCGCAAGGGAGGCGACGGGCAGCTTAAGCTGATCGAGATTCACCGCGAGGATATCGAAAGCCTGCCCGACCTGATGGGGCTGATGCGCGGTGCGCCCTACCGCTTCATCGTGTTCTGCGACGACCTCTCCTTCGAAGCCGAAGATACCAGCTACAAATCGCTCAAGGCGATGCTGGAAGGCGGCATCGAGGGCCGGCCGGACAACGTCGTCTTCTATGCCACGTCGAACCGCCGCCACCTGATGGCACGCGACATGATGGAGAACGAGCGTTCGACCGCGATCAATCCCGGCGAGGCCGTGGAGGAAAAGGTGTCGCTATCGGATCGCTTCGGCCTGTGGCTCGGTTTCCATCGCTGCAGCCAGGATGAATTCTTGGCAATGGTAGATGGCTACGTCGCCCATTACCGCATCGCCCATGCGCGCGAGAAGACGCATCGCGAGGCGCTCGAATGGGCGACCACGCGCGGCGCGCGCTCGGGACGCGTCGCCTGGCAGTACGTGCAGGATCTTGCCGGCCGGCTCGGGGTGAAGCTTGAGGACAAAGAACGCAAGGCGGGCGGTAGTTAGCACTAACGGCAACTGAGGCGGATCAATCACGTCGTCATGGCCGGCTTGTCCCGGGCATGACGATGATCGGTGTTTCCTGGTTTGGGGTCTCAGGCGCCGTTCAAGAACCGCGTCGGATCGAGCGGAGACGAGCCCTTGCGGATTTCGAAATGCAGCTGCGGCGTGTTGACGTTGCCGGTCTGCCCCGAGCGCGCGATGATCTGGCCGCGTTTGACCTGATCGCCGCGCTTGACCAAGAGCTCTTTGGCATGAGCGTAAGCGGTGACGTAGCCATTGGGATGGCGCACGAGAACCAGGTTGCCGTAGCCCTTGAGCTCGTTGCCGGCATAGGCCACGATCCCGTCTTCGGCGGCTTTCACCGGCGTGTTCTCCGGCACCGAGATGTTGATGCCGTCGTTCTGCTGGCCGTTGGTCGTGGGGCCATAGCCGGCGATCACGCGGCCATTGGCCGGCCAGCGAAACTTGGGTACCGCACCGCTTCCGTCCGCGAGCTTCGCCGCCTCCTTGTCGAGCGGATCCGTCGGCGCGACGACGCTCGCGCTTTGCACCGGCTCCGGCTCCTTGGGTGGCGGCGAGGCAGCGACCGGCTTCGGCTGCGGGGCGGCTGCCGGCGCGCTCGCTTTCAGCGCGGATGCTTGCGTGCCGGGAATGATCAGGCGGTCGCCGACGTTGAGGGTCGTGGTCGGCTGGAGGTTGTTGGCCTTGGCGATCTCGTTCACCGACTTGTGGTAGCGATGCGAGATTTTGTTGAGCGTGTCGCCGGCGGCGACGATATGAACACCGGCATTGCCCACGGCATTCACGGCGGCGGCCGGCACCGGCGCGGGAGCGGCGGACCGTGGCGTGGCCGCGGTTGCAACCCGCGTCGCAGTGTAGCGCGGAATGACCAGTCGCTGGCCGGGGTGAAGCGTTGCCGGCGCCGCGATGTTATTGGCCTGCATGATGACGGAGGCCGGCACGCCGTAGCGCCGTGCGATCGCCTCGATACTGTCGCCGGCCGCGACCGTGATCGCGGCGCCACCGTCCCAGCTCCAATTGGCCGGTGGTTTGCGCACCACCGATCCCGCTGACTCTCCGCCGCCGGAACGCGCGGGGCTGTTCAAGGCCACGGCTTTGCCGCTGCCCGCAGCGGCGGGAGTGGCGGCAGTGGCCGGATAGGGCTGCGGACCTTGTGCGGTTTGCGTCTGCGAGATCGATGCGGTGGCGTCGGAATGGCTCAGCGAAGCGAACGGATTTTCGTTGAATCGAGATGTGTCCGAGCTACAGGCGGCTAGGCCGGCAGCCATCAGCGCCAGCACAGCTACCCGCGGAAATAGCCGCGAACGCAATATTTCCCCAACGCCCCACATCGCACATACTCGCACGCGACACGCGTATCGAGTTAATACGTTGCGGGTTAATACGCCTTTAAGGGCTTGCGCGCCGCAACCTCGCCGCGGCGCGAACAAAATCGTTACAGTTCGCGCGCCTTTCCGGGCAAAAGCGGCACGAAGCGCACCCCGATCAGATCCTCCTGCTTAAGTCCTTGTTCACCCTTTGTGAGCTTGACCAGTTGCTGCGGCCCGGCGTGCGGCCCGAGCGGCAATACCATCGCGCCATTATCGGCAAGCTCGCCGACAAGCGCATCGGGAATGGTTTCGGCGGCGGCGGTGACGATGATGCGGTCGTAGGGCGCGCGCTCCGGCACGCCAGCGAGCCCATCTCCGACCAGTAGCTCTACGTTGTCATAGCCTAGCGCCGACAAGCGCCGCCGCGCCGCCTCCGCCAGCGTCCGATAGCGCTCGACGCTGACGACCTCCCGCGCCAGACGAGAGAGAATGGCGGCCTGATAGCCCGAGCCGGTACCCACTTCGAGCACGCGGTGGCTCGGCTGCACGTCGAGCTGCTCGGTCATGAAGGCGACTACGTAGGGTTGGCTGATGGTCTGACCGCAAGCGATCGGCAGCGCTTGGTCCGCATACGCTTTGTCCATGAACGAGCTTTCGACGAAATGCTCGCGCGGCACCTCGTCCATCGCGCGCAGCACCGCCGGATCGCTGATGCCGCGCCTGCGCAGGCCGAGCAGGAACTGCATGCGGCCGACACTGTCGTCGCCGGGCGGTTGCTTGGGCACGCCGAGCCTCCTCGCTGAATTTAACCCAAAACCCGCAATCGACCACCGCGCGGCGAAACGGTCGCAAATCCAATGCCTTGACGCCCGCGTCGCACGGGATCAAGGCCGTCGCGCGGCCGCCCGAGGATCCGGCCGAAGGGGTGCCCCAACTTCGCCTTGAGGGTCTGCTCCCCTGCGGCCTGCGTGCTGGATCGCAAACCGGGGAGACAGATGACCGCCGCCATCCAGGTTGCGCCGGCACCACCGAGCAAGCGGGTCCTCGTCGTCGAAGACGAACTGATGATCCGCATGCTGCTCGAAGACATGTTAAGTGAACTCGGTTACACTGTCGCGGCCCAGGCTGGGCGCATCGACGAGGCGCTACACGCAGCCAAGACCGCCGACTTCGATCTCGCGATTCTCGACCTCAATCTCGAGGGCGAGCCGGTTCTGGCGGTCGCTGAAGCCCTCGTCGCCCGCGGCACGCCGTTCGTGTTCGCAACCGGCTATGGCGAGCGAGGTCTGCCAGAAGCTTATCGCAATCGGCCTACGTTGAAGAAGCCGTTCCAGCTGGAAGGCCTCAAGCAGATGCTGCAAAGCGCGTTGGACGGCGGCACGAATTGACACTGCGCCCCGCCCGGGATGCGCCTCAATCGAACAGCTGCGCCAATCGCGTCATAAATGGCTCGTCGGTCATGTCGAGCCGCAGCGGCGTCACTGCGATGCGATTGTCGGAAAGTGCGGAAATGTCGCTGCCATCGTGGGGCGGCTGCGCGCGCATGCGCACATAGGCGATCCAGTAATAGGCGTTGCCGCGGCCGTCCTGGCGTTGGTCGATCTGCAGCCGCTCCTGCCGATTTCGGCCCTGGCTCGTCACTGCGACGCCCTTGACGTCCGCAGGCGCGCAATCGGGAAAGTTGATGTTGACGAGCACGTCGCGGGGAATGCCGGCGGCGAGCACGCGGCGGATGATGTCCGGCCCGAAACGGACGGCGGTCTCCCAATGGGGCGGCTCGCCGCTGCGCGACCGATAGGCCTGCGACAATGCGAGCGAGGGAATACCGAGAATGGTGCCCTCGACCGCCCCGGCGACGGTACCGGAATAGATCACGTCTTCGCCGGCGTTGCGGCCGCGGTTGACGCCGGCGAGCACCAGGTTGGGCGGGCGAGCCTTGATCACGTGGCGCGCGCCCATGATGACGCAGTCTGTCGGCGTGCCTTTGACCGCAAAGCGGCGCTCGCCGATCTCGCGCAGCCGCAGCGGATCGTTGAGCGAGAGCGAATGCGAGACGCCGGACTGGTCGAACTCCGGCGCGATCACCCAGACGTCGTCGGACAGCGCGCGGCCGATCTCGGCGCAGACCTCGAGCCCCTCCGAATGGATGCCGTCGTCGTTGGTGATGAGAATGCGCATGCGCTCGGATGGTCGGGCATGGAGCTCGGACGAGGGAATGTGCTCCCCCCGCGCATCTACCACTCCCTCGCGTTTGTCCTGCGTCATCCCGCGCGCTCAATGGTCTTCAAGCCGCCCATATAGCGCTGCAGCACCTCAGGTACCGCGATCGAGCCGCCCTGTTGTTGGTACGTCTCCATGACGGCGATGAGCGCGCGCCCGACCGCGACGCCGGAGCCGTTGAGCGTGTGCACGTAGCGCACCTGGCGGGCACCCTTGGGACGGTAGCGCGCGTCCATGCGCCGCGCCTGAAACTCGCCGCAGAGCGAGCACGAGGAAATCTCACGAAACATGTTCTGCCCGGGCAACCACACCTCGATGTCATAGGTCTTCTGCGCGGCAAAGCCCATGTCGCCGGTGCAGAGCATGACCACGCGGTAGTGTAAATCAAGTCGCCTCAATACTTCTTCGGCGCAGGCCAGCATGCGTTCGTGCTCATCGCGGCTCTGCTCGGGCGTAGTGATGGACACGAGCTCGACTTTGTCGAACTGATGTTGGCGGATCATGCCGCGCGTATCCTTGCCGGCGGCGCCCGCCTCGGCGCGAAAGCATGGCGTGCAGGCGGTGAAGCGCAGCGGCAGCGCATCCTCCTCGAGGATCGTCTCGCGCGCGAGATTGGTCAGCGGGACTTCGGCGGTGGGGATGAGCCAGAGCTTGAGCTGTTCCGCTAGCTCACTATCAAACCGTTTCCGCCATTCAGGTATCTGCTGTACGAAACTTTCGTCGAATTGCTTCATAACTTCCCCGGCAGGCTTGCGTTCTCCTATCAAAGCCCTCACTTCCGCCGCAGCAAGCTTGAATCCCTCCTTGATCATGTTGTCGAAGAGTTCATCCGCTTGATTGGAGCTTCTTGATGTAGAGAATTGATCATCTTTGAACTTCGGCAGTTGTGCCGTTCCATACATCACCTCACTGCGCACCAGCAGCGGCGGTGCGACTTCGGTGTAGCCGTGCTCGGTCGTGTGCAAGTCGAGCATGAATTGCCCGAGCGCGCGCTCGAGCCGGGCGAGCCCGCTCTTGAGCACGACGAAACGCGCACCTGACAACTTCGCGGCGGTCTCGAAGTCCATCTGCCCGAGGGCTTCACCAAGATCGAAATGATGCTGCGGCGTGAAACCGTAGGTGCGCTTGGCGCCGAAACGGTGGTGCTCGATGTTATCGCTCGCGTCCTTGCCGTCGGGCACGTCGGGCGATGCCAGGTTGGGAATCTGCGCAAGCGTGTCGTCGAGTTCCTTTGAGAGTTGCTTCTCCTGCGCCTCGAGCGCCGGGATTTCTTCTTTCAGCCGCGCGACCTCGGCCATGAGCGCCTGCGCCGCCTCCTCATTGCTCTTCTTCGCCGCGCCGATCTCCCGCGACGCCGCATTGCGGCGAGCGAGCGCGGCCTCCGCCTTCTGGATCGCAGCGCGCCGGCGTTCGTCGATAGCAAGCAGCTTGTCCGCCTCGCCCGGCAGTCCGCGCCGTTTCAATCCGCGGTCAAATTCTTCCTTATGCTCACGAATCCACTTGATATCGTGCATGCCAACCCGCTCCGGACGTGATCGCCGGGCGCGTCCCGGCCATCCACGTCTTTGCCGCTACACAATCTAGACGTGGATGCTCGGCAATGCAGACTAGTTACGCAGTCTGCGTGGCTAGACTGCGTGCCGAGCACGACGAATCAATATGTATTCCCGCCCCGATGATAGCCGATGGTCATTCCGCGGGCTTCGCGGCGGCGCTGGCGGCGTCCTTGGCCTTCTCCGCGGCCGCCTTCTTCTCGACCCATCGCACCGACCAGATCGAGCCTTCGTAGAGCGCCATCAGCGGCACGGCGAGCGAGAGCTGGCTCAGCACGTCGGGCGGAGTGAGCACCGCCGCGATCACGAACGCGCCGACGATGAAGTAGCGCCGCTTCTCCTTGAGCTGATCGGAGGTGATGATGCCGACGCGCCCCAACAGCGTCAGGATGACCGGCAGCTGGAAGGCGATGCCGAAGGCGAAGATGAGCTTCATCATCAAGGTCAGATAATCCTCAACCT
>Ga0307472_100000855_pt1 | contig 11379 bp, 13 predicted proteins | sample atmos_gasesAM5C__2_FD_204582 | JGI IMG/M metagenome (GOLD analysis project Ga0307472, IMG submission 204582) | Hardwood forest soil microbial communities from Morgan-Monroe State Forest, Indiana, United States - atmos_gasesAM5C_05 | ecosystem: Environmental > Terrestrial > Soil > Temperate... | reverse complement strand
CAAGGCAACAAATCGGGGAGCACGGATTTCGCGCTGTGGTTATCGATTCCGAAGGCAACCGCATCGCCCTGCATTCAACGGTGGCATAAGCGACGCACCGAAGATCGACATACAGCCGGCAGCTTGCTCAGAATCGTGTACTAATTGATGGGAGATCCTCGAAACATCGCGCACGCCAAAAAAGTCACCCAGGAAAAGCATCATAAGGGCGACGGCGCTCATTCGCACCAGCCACCGAAGAAGACGAAACAGCAGAAACAACCTCCCGCTAAAGAGATTTCCGCCGTTAAAACTGCTGCTCCTGCGAAACCGGAACAAAAACCAGACGCGGCGAAACTGGAGAAATCGCTTGGCCTTCTGGCGAAGCTCAAGGAATTGGAGTTTCACTCGCGCGCCAACATCGAAAAGGTGGCCGAACTCAGCTTGACGATCGAGGACGAACTTAAGCAGAAAGCTTTTGTTGAATCTATCGGAGACGTTTACTCCGCGCAGGAAGCTTTTCACTCCAAGATCGCGGCGCTTATTGAAGCTTACCAAGCAGAGTGTGACCGTTTAAAACCGGCAGCCGGATAGATTTTGTTCTTCTGTAGGGGACGACGCTGTCGCCCAAACGCCAATCCGGCTCGGACGAAGCCAACGGTTTCCCCTACAAAAGAGATTTGTAAATTAAGCCGAGCAATCCGCTGGCGAGCACGACCGGGATGATGTCCACCTTGTAGCGAAGCATGGCGATGAAAGCGAGCGCGCAAACCACAAGCGCAAACCAATCGACGGTTCCGCTCACGGGAAAAATGACGTGCAGTCCAAACCAAACCGCGAGATTCAAAATCACGCCAACGACCGCGGCGGTGACGGTTGATAGCGCCGCCGTCAGTAGTTTCACATCGCGCAATTTCTCGATGTAGGGGGCGCCTAAGAAAACCCAAAGAAAGCAGGGCACAAAAGTGGTCCAGGTCGTGACCAGAGCGCCGAGTGTCGCGCTTACGAGCGGCGGAAGATTTCCAGGATGATTCCAAGCGCCGAGGAACCCGACGAACTGCAAAACCATAATGAGCGGGCCGGGCGTTGTTTCGGCGAGACCGAGCCCATCGAGCATCTGCGGCGCGGTCAGCCAATGATAATGCTCGACCGCTTGCTGCGAGACATAGGGCAGCACGGCATAGGCGCCCCCGAAAGTAACGACGGCGGCTTTGCTGAAAAAGATTCCTTCGCGAAAAATCGTGTGATCGGTTCCGAGAAAAATTCCGGTAAGGGCAAGCGGCAACGCCCATATCACAATCCAAGTGGCCGAAATCTTGAGCGCGTGAAACCACGTTGGTTTCGCGCGGTCGCCAACTTTACTGGCAAGATCGGCATCTAACGGGTGCGCGATTTCGCCGCGAAAATGTTGCGGTAATATTTTGTTACCAATGAGTCCGAGGATCCCGGCATTAATGATGATCAAAGGAAATGGCACGTGAAAAAAATAGATTGCGACAAATGCAGCCAAGGCGAGCGACCACATGACCGCGTTCTTGAGCGCCTTGCTTCCAATCCGGATGACCGCCGCGGCGACAATGGCAAGGACCGCCGGTTTCAGTCCGTAAAAGATCGCCGCGATCCATGGAATGTTTCCAAACGCGACATAAACGTAACTGAGCGCCCAAAGAATAAAGATTGATGGAATAACAAAGAGAGCGCCGGCAAAGACGCCGCCGCGCGTCTTGTGCAAAAGCCAGCCGATGTAGATGGCAAGCTGTTGCGCTTCCGGGCCGGGCAGCAACATGCAAAAATTTAGCGCGTGCAGAAACCTGGCATTGTCGATCCAGCGTTTTTTCTCGACGAGTTCGGCGTGCATCATCGCGATCTGACCGGTCGGTCCGCCAAACGAGATAAATCCGAGTTTCAGCCAAAACCGAAACGCTTCGCCGAACGACGGCGCACGATGTCGACCCGCCACGCCGTAGTCACCTGGCGAAGGCGGGTCTTGCGTGGCGCCAACGTCGTTCATACTCGTCGAACAAATGCGTGGAGCGCGTCAAAGCACTGGAACCCGCGCCGCAAAATTTCCTGATCGGAAATTCCCTCGCGCGCCCAACCTTTAAGCACGCGATCAATTCCGATGCACTCTGCGCGCTCGAATTTGTCGTCATCGAGATCCGCATCGTGAATCATCTCGCTCATCTTGCGGAGCATCTTGTCCTGGATCCGAAATCGTTTCAGAAGCGTTTCGAATGTGCAGTCGTCACCCTGATGAGAAAAATCAGCCTCGAGCATGTCGAACGACACAACGCGACCATTCGCCGGAATTTTCTTCGCAAAAATAAACTTCGCTTTGGGGTCGATGAACTTCCGGATCAGCCAGGCGGAACCGACGCGATCGATCTCCGGGCGCGGGCGGGTGACCCAAGTCCTACCGCGGTAATCTCGCGTCACAACTTTTGGAACCGACGCTTCGCCTGGTTGCGTCCCTTCCATTTTGCGCAAGAGCATTTCCACATCTTGGGCCCGTGGGCAGTTGAAGAAGTCAGTTTGCCGGATCTCGCGAAACTGTTTCCGGACCCGGTCGAGTTTGTCGCCAAATGTCGGCGAGCTCCGAGTTTTGCGGCGATGACTAAAGGCCCGAAGCAACTCGCGGAGTGTCGCGTACTCTTTCGCCCGCGCGGTATTGAACAGCTCAATCAGTTTTTCGTTTGGTAACCCTTCAATTTCGCGCGCGCGCACCAGCGTGGCGTCGCCGCCGGCCGATCGGACTTCTTGAGTGAGCCATTGGAAAGATTCGTAACGCGCTGGTTCATCCGGCAGGACGTAGGTGGAAGTTTGAATTTGAATGGCGCCGGACTTCTTGAGTTTGCGCCAAATGGCGACGCGCTCGGCCTTGTGGGTGGCGGGGAGCCGGAGAAGAAGGAGAAGCCAGGTCAGTTTTTTCTTTACCCGCATCTGTGTATATACCTATACTCTTTAGTTATAGATATAACAAGATGAAATCATCTTCGCGAGTCTTGCTGATCAGCAATTCCACCGTTCACGGCCGTGGCTATCTCGATCACGTGGAAGACGAAATCAAAGCCTTCCTCGGTCCGGCAAAAGCAGTTTTGTTTTTCCCATTCGCTTTGTTCGACCGCGATGATTACGTCGCAAAAGCGAAAACGCGCTTTGCCGCGATGGGTTGTTCGCTCGAGTCCGCGCACGCAACCGGCGATCCTAAAAAGGCAGTCGATCGCGCCGAGGCAATCTTCATCGGCGGTGGCAACACGTTTCGTTTATTAAAGGCGTTGCAAGATCTCGACTTGCTCGATCCGATTCGGCGCAAAGTAAAAAGCGGAGCGCCCTACATCGGCAGCAGCGCCGGCTCGAACGTTGCGGGCCCAACGATCAAAACGACCAAGGATATGCCAATCGTCCAGCCGCGCTCGTTCGATTCGCTGAGCCTGGTCCCCTTTCAAATCAGCCCCCACTATCTCGATTCTGATCCGAATTCCACCCACATGGGCGAAACTCAAGAGGAACGCATCCTCCAATTCCTTGAGGAAAATGAAACGCCGGTCGTCGGCATTCGCGAAGGAGCATGGTTGCGAATCGAGAATGGCGCAGTGACGCTGAAAGGCGAAACCGGCGCGAGAATTTTTCGTCGCGGTCACGCTCCGCTCGAAGTTGCTCCTGGGACTGAAATCTCCGGTTTGGTCGGAGGACCCGATGAAACCTGAAGCAACGCTCTTGGTACGCCGCAGCGATGTTGAAGAGCTGCTGAGTCTGCCCGACTGCATCGATGCAGTTGAAGAAGTTTTTCGGCTCCAAGGCCAAGGCAAAATTCCGGGATCGGAAATTCTCGGAGTGAAAACGCCGAACGGCGGCTTGCATGTAAAAGCGACACTTCTGCCGCGCGGCCAGAGTTACATTGTCGCGAAACTCAACACCAACTTTCCGAACAACCACGCGAACTCGCATCTGCCGACCATTCAAGGCTTGATTGCCGTCTACGATGCGGAGAACGGCCGCCCCCTCGCCGTTTTCGATTCCATCGAGATCACGATCAAACGCACGGCCGCCGCGTCGGCGGTCGCGGCAAAATACCTCGCACGAAAGAATTCAGCTATCGCCACGATTTGCGGCTGCGGAGAACAAGGGCGCGCGCACCTGCGCGCACTTCACTCAGTTCTACCGCTGAAGAAGATCTACGCGTTCGATCGCGATGAGCGGCTTGCTAAAAGCTTTGCCAGCGAACTCTCGCACGAACTAAAGATCGACATCGAGCAGACGCGCGACGCACCGACCGCAATTCAGAAGAGTGATGTTTGCGTCACCTGCACAACCTCAACCGATTTTTTCGTGCGCAAAGAAGCAGTCGAACCCGGAACGTTTATTGCCGCGGTCGGCGCCGACGATGCGCACAAACAGGAGATCGATCCGGCGTTAATCGCATCGAGCAAAGTCGTCGCCGACAGTCTGGAACAAAGTTGCGCGATCGGCGATACCCATCACGCCATCGCAAAAGGCTTAATGCGGAAAGAAGACGTTTACGCGGAGTTAGGTGAAATTGTTGCCGGGAAAAAATCCGGACGCACGACCGACGACGAAATCTTCATCTTCGACAGCACCGGCGTCGCAATTGAAGACGCCGTGGCCGCGGCGGCGGTGTATGAAAAAGCACGTGCAAGCAACATCGGAACCTATTTCGAGTTCGCGGCCTGATATCATGAAATGGATCACGCGAGAAAAAGTTAAAGTCGATCGAGTGGCGTGTCCGTGGTTGATCCGGCAGTTTATCGATCCGCAGGCCGAATTCGTTTTTCTGCCGCACGACACCGACTGGTCGAAGATCGACAGCGGGATGGTGTTCGACGTTCCGAATTGTGAGCTCGGTCATAACGGCGAGGACGTTTCCTTTAATTCGATTGTGAAAAAATACGACCTGCGCGATCCGGCGCTTGTTTTGCTCGGCGAGATCGTGCGGGCGGCGGACTCGGATCCGCGCAATCCGCATCCGGCCGGCGAAGGTTTGCGCTGGATCGCACACGGCTTTGGCAAGCTTGGTTTGAGCGACCACGAGATTCTGGAACGCGAATTCGTTGTCTATGATGCGCTTTACGCGGAATGTAAGAAGCGCATCGCCAGAAAGTAACAATGTTCGGCATTCATGACTTCGGGTTGTTTCTGGCCGCGGGCATTCTGCTCAATCTCACGCCCGGTCCGGACACGGCCTATATTTTGGGCCGGAGCATCGCGCAAGGCCGTGAGGCCGGCGTCGCTTCGGCGCTCGGCATTTGCGTGGGCAGTATTTTCCATACTTGTGCCGCGGCCCTCGGACTTTCGGCAATTCTTGCGACCTCAGCGCTCGCTTTCGGTGCAATCAAATTGCTCGGTGGCGCGTATTTAATTTTTCTTGGAATCAAAATGCTGTTTGATCGCCGAAAACATTTGAGTTTGCCGTCTAATTTCCGCCGCCGCACGACTACGGCTGCGTTTCGACAAGGGATTTTGACCAACGTCCTGAATCCGAAAGTGGCGCTGTTCTTTCTCGCTTTTCTTCCGCAGTTCATCGACCCGGCATCAAACATCAAGGTCTTGGCGTTTCTGATCCTCGGTTTCACATTTGTGACCACCGGCACAATCTGGTGCCTGGTCCTGGCCTGGTTTGCGTCAGCTTTTAGCGAACGATTGCGAACCAACGAAACGATCGGGCAATGGCTCAATCGAACTGCCGGCGCGCTTTTTGTTTTCCTCGGTCTGCGTCTCGCGACAGCAAAGTGATCATCTTCGCCACGGCGAATCCGTCCTGTGGCGGATCGATCTATGTCGGGCGATGTCCTGCGATTACTCGAATCAGTTTTCTGCGCGTAAATGACTTTCGATATTCGAACAATTCTTGAGACCAATCGGTCAAAACCAAATAACCATGAATACAGCAAAGTTGTTCACAATCGCAGCGGTCAGCGCCGGACTCGCTCTCGGCGTTGTCGCACAAGCGAAAGAAAAAGAAGAAGAGCAAAGCATCAGCAGCTCTGATGTGCCGGCGGCGGTACAGCAAGCTGCCGACGCGCAAGCTAAAGGCGGCAAAATTGTTCGCTGGGAAAAAGAGGGAGCGAACTATGAGGCTGTCATCGAAAAAAGTGGCAAACAGTGGGGCGTCAAAATCGACGCGAATGGAAAAGTCGTGAGCAAGCACGACGAGAGCAAGGAGCACAAAGAAAAAGGCGAGAAATACTAAGTGAGAGATGTTGCGGTTCTGGAGCGTTCAATCGCTCCAGAACCCGCAACGCGCCCGATCGCCGCTGGCTGTCTTAAGGTCCGCTTCTTCCCCAAAGGAGGGATTCAAAAATAACACCATCGCTTCGTGGTCATTGTCCTATGGTTGCCTGATCTTTGTGGGCAAACTGGAAGGAAATGATCTACACATGAACAAGACAACACCAACATGCTGGCTCCTGACGGCTGGCATCAGTCTTTTCGCAGTCGTCCATTTATTCGGGGCCGATCTCGACGCGGCAAAGATCGACAATCTCACCGGCCTAAAAGGTAAGCTGAACGAAAAAGAAGGCGTTTATAAAGTAACCTTCCCGCGGGCCGATGTGAAGGTCGCGGTCGATGGCTGGACGATGCCGCCATTCATGGGACTCGGGACCTGGGCGGCATTCCAGGGCAGCAATGATAAGGCGATGATGATGGGCGACACCGTTCTGTTTGAAGACGAGGTCAATCCGGCAATGTCCGCGGCATTCGACAACGGACTTTCAGTGACCGCGTTGCACAATCATTTCTTCTTCGATCATCCGAAAGTTTATTTCATGCACATCGAAGGCGAGGGCACGGTTGATCAGCTCGCCGGCGCGGTGCGCAAAGTTTACGACAAGATCAAAGAAATCCGGGCGGCGACTCCGCAACCGAAGGATTCGTTCGGTCAAATTGCGTTGCCGGAGAAAAATTCAATTTCGGCGGAGCCGCTAAACAAGGTCTTCGGACTGACCAGCGAAGCGAACAACGGAATGGTGAAATTCTCGATCGGCCACCCGGCGACGATGCACGGCGTCAAGATCGACAATGCGATGGGCGTGAACACGTGGATGGCCTTTGCCGGCACCGATGACAACGCGGTTGTCGACGGAGACTTCGCGGTAACGGAAGATGAATTGCAATCCGCGCTCAAAGCGATGCGCGTCGGCGGAATTAATATCGTCGCGATTCACTCCCACATGACCTACGAGCAACCGCGCATTTTGTTTTTTCACTACTGGGGTAAAGGTCCCGCCAAAAAACTAGCGGAAGCAATCCAAGGTGCGCTTCTGGCCTCCGGCTTGTCCGGCGTAAGTACGTCGGCGGCGAGGTAAACGCGGCATCATCAACGGAATTTGATAATTTCATTTCCGGAGCCCAGGTGAAACGTTTAGCCCTCGCGTTCGTCATCGTTGTGGTCGGCAATTATCTCGCCATCGCTGAATCCGATGAAACGCGGATCAAACTAAAGCAGACGATCCCGCTGCCTGGAGTCGAAGGAAGAATAGACCATTTCGCGTTTGATGCCGCCGGTGAGCGGCTCTTCATCTGCGCGCTCGGTAATAATACTGTCGAAGTTGTCGATCTGCCCAACGGCAAACGAATTCATTCAATCACAGGCCTCGGCTCGCCACAGGGAGTTGCCTACGTTCCCGGGGTCGATCGCCTTCTTGTTGCAAATGACAACGGCGGCAGGTGTAAAATCTTTGATGGAAAATCGTTCCAACGGCTGGATGAACTGAACCTGAGCGACGACGCGGACAATGTCCGTTATGACGAGGCCTCGCGGAAAATTTATGTCGGTTTCGGCAGCGGCGGAATCGCCGTGATCAATGCGCAGGATGGAAAGCAGACCGGCTCGATCAAACTGCCATCTCATCCGGAAGCGTTTGAGTTGGAGAAACACGGAAATCGAATCTTCGTAAATGTCCCGAAGGCTCGGCAGGTCGTGGTCATCGATCGCGACAAGGGCCGAGTCGTCGCGACTTGGAAAACAGATCTGGCCTTTGCGAATTTCCCGATGGCGTTGGACGAAACAAACCATCGCCTGTTCATTGGCTGCCGGTTGCCATCTCGACTGGTTGTCCTCAACACTGACGCAGGTGATGTCGTCTCCAAGATCGAGATTAGTGGGGATGCTGATGAACTCTTCTACGACTCTAAGAGCCATCGGATCTACGCCGTTTGTGGCGCGGGAAAGATTGATATCATTGAGCAGGCCGACGCGAACAACTATAAAGTGGCTACTGAGATCGATACGGCGAGTGGCGCGCGCACCGGACTCTTCCTGCCGGAACGAGACGAACTCTGTGTTGCGGTCCCCTATCGCGGCTCGCAACAAGCCGAGATTCGTTGTTACCAAGTAAGGTAGTCTGTCGGAAGCTGTCGATTCATTGAAGATCCACAGCATCATACTTGGGCTCGCGTGGCTGTTGGCGATCGGTTCGGCTCGCGCCGGTCCGCCCTTTGTGACCGACGATCCGGAACCGGTCTCGCCGGGCGGCTGGGAAATTAACGTCCCGTTTATCCTTGAGCACACGCCCGGAACAACGGAGATGGACACGCCGCTTTTCGATTTGAATTACGGGTTCGCCGGTCTGCAACTTAAGGCCGAGTTTCCCATCAAAGTCGTAAACGAAGACGATCGAGGGACGACGGCGGGCGCGGGCGATTTGCTAGTCGGCGTAAAGTGGCGCTTCTTGAATAACGAGGAATCGCAATTTCAGCTGGGCGCTTATCCGCAGTTGTTAGCGCCGACAGGCAGTCACAGGCGTAGCCTCGGCCAGGGTCAGCCCGCGTACTTGTTGCCACTTCTGGTGCAGAAAGGCTGGGGCAAGTGGACGCTTTATGGCAATGTCGGTTACTGGTGGCAAAACGCGGCTGACAAGCGCGATTTTTTTTATGCCGGCGCGGTCCTTGAGCGCGAAATCAGTGATCGCGTGACTCTGGGCGCCGAGTTGTTCGGCAATTCACCCACCGATCACGGCGGTCGCTCCGACATCGCGATCAATCTCGGCGGCACATGGAAGTTGAACGATCACGTTAATCTCCTTTTCACCGGCGGACGCGACATTGTCGGCGATAGGCACGCCATCGCTTATATCGGCCTGCAGTTTCTGACCAAGTAAATGCTACTTCCGCAGCAAAAAAAGCCCGAGAATAGCGAAAGCAACGCCTAACAAGCGCTGCCATGAGGGCGCTTCGTGAAAAAATAAAAACCCGGCGATTGCCATGATCGCCGCGCCACCGGCGAGAATTGCGGGCACCGCCGACAGTGGTCCTCCTTTTTGGAAGAGTAAAAAGAACGCAATTGTCCCGGCCCCGACGCAGATTCCCGTCAGAAGCGAGTAATTAAATCCGGCTGCGCTAAACTTCTGGTTCCAGCGGCCACCAAACCACAGAAATGCCAGATAAAGCAAGATCGACAACGCCGCACTAGCTTCAACAACGAAACCGCCGAGTCCATCACCGATCCGTTCGGCGGCGAGGCGCGTAAAAATTTGGTGAGCGCCATAAAGAACGGCGGCAGCAACCGCATACCAGAACCATGAGCTCATGCGGCGAGGTTAGCTGGCCAAGTTTGAACGTCCACGATTAACATTCGGTTTCGCCGCATGCAGTTTGTTCAAAATGCGGTAGCAGTGCGGGATGCGTAGAACTTCGTTGCGATTGCTGTTAGGACTGATTGCGTTCTGGGAGGCGACGGTTGTCGCACAAGAGCCTTACAAATTTCTAAACGAGATCCCGATCGGCGGCGAAGGCGGCTGGGATATTTTGACAATCGACTCCGCGGCAAGCCGACTCTATCTCTCGCACGCGACCAAAGTCGTCGTTGTCGATCTTAATAAGAATGCGGTTGCCGGTGACATTGCGGACACGCCCGGCGTGCACGGATTTGTCCCCGTGCCCGAATTGCAGCGCGGCTTTTCTTCGAATGGAAAAGAATCGAAGTCGAGCGTCGTCGATCTAACCACGTTGAAAACAATTTCCAAAATCGAAACTGGCGAGAGTCCGGACGCGATCGTCTACGAACCGCGACGCGGCGAAGTTTATATTTTCAACCACAAAGGAAATTCGGCGACGGTGATCGACGCGAAAGAAGCGAAGGTCGTTGCGACGATTCCGCTCGGAGGCGGTCCGGAGTTCGCAGCGGTAGATGAGAATGCGGGGCGAATCTACTGCAATCTGGAGGACAAAAACGAAGTGGCGGTAATCGATGCGGCCAAACACGAAGTGATCACGCGCTGGCCGTTGGCTCCCGGCGAAGGGCCGAGCGGCATCGCCTTGGATGCGGCGCATCATCGATTGTTCGCCGGCTGCCACAACAAAATGATGGTGATGCTCGATACCGAAACCGGAAAAGTTGTCACCAACGTACCGATCGGCGCCGGCGTCGATGGCTGCGCCTTCGATGATTCGACTCAACTGGCTTTCGCATCATGCGGTGATGGCACGACAACAATCGCAAAAGAAGAAACGCCGGAGAAATTAACAATTGTGCAAACATTGAAAACCGAGCGCGGCGCGCGAACCATGGCGCTCGATCCGAAAACGCATCGGATTTATTTGCCGTCGGCGCAATTTCAGCCGGCGCCCTCGCCCTCTCCGGGTGCGTCTCCAGGACGGCCGACCATCGTGCCGAATACATTGAAGCTTTTGGTTTACGGCCCAAGCGAACCGGCGAAAAATTAATTCGTGCGAGCGACAGTGGAACTGCACGGCATTCACGCGTGACTTTTTGACCGTGAACTTCGGGTTGCGCCACGAGTTTACCGAAACGCGGATCCTGATTGTCTCGATGGGCCACGAGATTCGGTCGCCCGACCAGTCACTCGCGCTAATCGGTTATTTCGGAATGCAGTTGCTCTACTGAGCGACGTCTTCTTCTGATTTGTTCAATGCGCTTTCGAAGCCGGCTTCTGTGGAAAAATCAGAATCAGCGCGATGATTACTACCAGGAGCGTCAACGATGCAGTGTAACGGCTCAGAGCCAGCCCGCCTTGTGCGTGCGGCTTATCGAGAAAGTCACCAACAACGGCGCCGAGCGGGCGAGTCAAGATGAATGCCGCCCAAAATAAAATGACGCGCGAAATGCTCGTGAAGTAGTAGAGAAGAGCGGTTACCAGAAGCAAACCACCGAAGACCGCAGCCGCCCCGGCATACCCCATTTCATTAGTGTCGGCGACCCAATCGCCGAGTGCCGTCCCGAGTGTCTGCGAGAACATGATCGTCACCCAATAAAACACCTCGACCTTCGGGGTACTCACCGTTTCGATCGATATGCTCCCGGTCGACCAACGCCAGATCAGAAGCGACGCAATCACGAAGATCAGCAAGATCGTCGAACCGCCGGTGTAGCCGATGCCGAGCGATCTGGTGCAATAATCCGCCAAGGTGGTCCCGACCGTC
>Ga0307472_100000854_pt1 | contig 11381 bp, 9 predicted proteins | sample atmos_gasesAM5C__2_FD_204582 | JGI IMG/M metagenome (GOLD analysis project Ga0307472, IMG submission 204582) | Hardwood forest soil microbial communities from Morgan-Monroe State Forest, Indiana, United States - atmos_gasesAM5C_05 | ecosystem: Environmental > Terrestrial > Soil > Temperate... | reverse complement strand
GCGACTCCTCGTCCGCAGCGACATCGCCGCAAAGAAAGTCCCGTTCACCACGATTGCCCACGTTCCCAAAATTGCCACCGGAATCAACTGCCACGCCGGACCAAGCACCCGCAGCTTGTAAAAAACAATGAACAGCGGGGTCATCAGCGCTTCCAGCACACTTACAAAGATGAAGTTCCCCAGTGCTTTGGCTACAAATAATGAGTTGGCGGGCGCGGGTGAAACGCGATACGCGTCCAGCACCTGGTTCCGCAACTCTCGCGCCCACGTCTGGTTGAGTGCGACCACCGCCGCAAACAGGAACGCCACCCACACCAGTCCGCCCGCAATCTGGCGCGATTCCTCAGCCTCCGGGTCAAACGAGAAGCTGAAAACCACTACCACCAACAGCGCAAAAAAAAGCATGGAGTTGATGGCGTCCTTCGATCGCCACTCCAGCTGCACATCCTTCGTAAGCGTCGCCCAGGTGATTCCAGTCGGCGCACTCATGCCGTCTCCATGAACGTTAAATCCCGGGTGCGATTGACAATCTGTCCCGCATCCATCCAGATGAACTCATCCGCTGCGCCTTCGAGCAGCGATGCCTGGTGCGTCACCACGAAAATCGTCTTCCCTTGATCGCGCATGCCGCCCAGCAGTTTCACCATCTCCCGCGCCGAGCGAATGTCTACGTTCGAAAAGGGCTCATCCAGCAGAAGGATCTTAGGATCATTCAGCAGCGCCCGCGCCAACGACATCCTCTGCCGCATTCCCTGCGAGTACTGTCCAACTGGCCGCTCCAATGCCGGATCCAGTCCCACGGCCGCAATGATTTGTGCACAGCGCGCCTCATCCTCAAGCCCGTAAAGCCGCGCGAAGTAGCGCAGGTTTTCCATGCCGGTCATTTCGTCATAGAGCAGCGAAGGATGCGCCATGTAACCAAACTCCCGGCAGACTTCCCGCGGATTTTTCTTGCCCAGGATGGAAATTTCGCCGCGTGTGGGCGGGACCAGACCGGCAAGGATACGGAGCAACGTTGTCTTTCCTGCGCCGTTGTCGCCCAGGATGCCATAGAGCCGGCCGGCTTCAAATGACGCACTCACGCCCCGCAAGGCGGCGAAGCGTCCGAACTGTTTAACTAGATTGGTAACTGCAATGATGGGATTCGTCTGCGCCGTGTTGGGCTCGTTCACAGTCGGATGTGGGAGAAGCCAACCGCGTGCTACAGGGTGACGCCCTTGGAATCCTGCGTCTCGGTCATGGTCTTAGGGGGCGCCGTATTGGGAGTACCTGTCGCAGGATCACCCGGCTTGGCCGGCGCATACTTCGAAGCACACTTCGCCTGCAGCCCCTTGGCATGGAAAACCCCGTCTTTGCCAAAGCTGCCTTCCGCGAGCGCCTGCGAGTTGTCCTTGAACGTGTCTGGTGGTGGCTCGGTACCTGCATAGCTCACCGGCAGACTCAAGTCCTGCTCCACCAGAATGAAATCCACATGCGTGCCGCTGCGCTTAATCGAGCCCGGTTGCACATTACCCGCCACGCGAAGCCGCTTGGTGTAAGCACTGTCGCCAAGCCCCCGCAGCTCTTTGATCGTGACGTAATAGCTCTTGCTCTCTTGCACCCCGGTGTAGGCAAGATAGCCCAGCATAATCAAGATCAGAACCGTAGCGCCGCCGAATTTCAAATACTTACTGCTCTCGCTCGACATAAGGATTTCCCCGAGGCTTGTACCCAACTTTACGCGCAGCCCGTGTTCGGGTCAAGACACAATCGGGCAAGAACCCGGTTGCCCATTCCGCGCAAGCTACAGAATTAAAATGATTAAACCGGTGCATCGGGTCAAATTGCACCTCCCGTTACTGCTAGAATGCCGATACTTCAAGGCTTGTCATTCGGAGCGTCAGCGAGGAATCTGCTGTGCCCGCCGGGCGCCAAAGAACGAGATTCCTCGCTGCGCTGCGGAAGGAAAAGTTCACATTTTCGAGTTCACATTTTTCGAGGTCGCTCTTCATGATTCATCCTTGGCACGACGTAACTCCGGGCGACAAGCTTCCCGCCGAGTTCAGCAGCGTGATTGAAATCCCGTTTGGTTCGAGCGTGAAGTACGAACTGGACAAAGCCAGCGGGCTCATCAAACTCGATCGCGTGCTCTATTCCGCCGTCTACTACCCCGCGAACTATGGGTTCATTCCTCAGACTCTCGCTGAAGACGACGACCCTCTCGACGTACTCGTACTGTGCCAGGAAGCCGTCGTCCCGCTAACCATCATCCACGCGCGCGCCATCGGGTTAATGACCATGCTCGATTCCGGCAAGCAGGACCATAAAATCATCGCCATCGCCACCGAAGATCCTGAGTTCAATTCCTACCATGAAGCGAACGAGATGCCATCGCACCGTCTGCTCATGCTCCGCCGATTTTTCCAGGATTACAAAATGCTGGAAGGAAAAGCAGTCGAGGTCGACGAAATTCGCCCCGCGGCGGAGGCCTACCCCATCATCACCGATGCTCTGCATCGCTACAGCGATCAGCGCCGAAAGGGCTTTGGCGAACTGCAGAAGAGCTATTAGCTTTTAGCTGTTAGCCCCCCAGAGCACGACCTTTCTCGTACTGTCAGCGCTGGGTCTATTCAATAGACGGGAAAATCAGGTTTATCAACTAGAGCTGATTGCATAGCCGAGCTGCGCTCGGCTGGGCAGACGAGGGCGTCTGCCCCTACGCGGTCCCCACTAAAGGTTTGCGAGCTATGAGCTAAAAGCTAACAGCCAAGAGCTAATAGCTGCTTTCTCACCATACCCGGCAAGCATTCTGCGCCACCATCGGCTGGCCTGACTTGCATCCCCAGGCCTTCTGAAATTCCGGCATGTTCTGCACGACTCCATTGATCCGGTATTTCCCTGGCGAGTGCGGATCCACGCTCACCAGCATGCGCGAAAACTCCGGACGACGCTTCTCGCACCACACCCGCCCAAATCCCAGAAAGAAACGCTGCTCCGGAGTGTAGCCGTCAATTTTCTCGGCGGATTTTCCGGTCTTATCCTGCGCAATCATCTGTTCCAGCGCGGCCAGGGCGATCCGCGCCCCGCCATTATCGGCTGTGTTCTCGCCCAGGGTAAGTCTACCGTTGAGCTTCAGATCATCCACGGCGACGAAATTCCCATACTCTTTCGCGATGCAGTCGGCGCGCTTTTCGAATTCCTTTCCGTCCTGCTCCGTCCACCAGTCGCGCAAATTTCCCTGCGGATCGTACTTCCGCCCCTGGTCGTCGAAGCCATGCGTCAACTCGTGCCCGATCACCACGCCAATACCGCCCATATTCACGGCATCGTCCATCTTCTTGTCGAAAAATGGCGGCTGCAGAATTCCGGCCGGGAAGACGATTTCGTTGTAGGAACCGCTGTAGTACGCATTCACAGTCGGAGGCGTCATGCCCCACTCTTTGCGATCCAGCGGCTTGCCAATCTTCGCGATTTGCCGATTCGACTCAAATTCATTTGCCCGCAGAAAATTTCCCAGCAGATCGCCCGGCTCAATTTTCAGCGTGCTGTAGTCGCGCCACTGATCCGGATACCCAATCTTGTTGCGGATCGCCTGCAGCTTGACCTTCGCCTGCTTCTTGGTTTCCTCGCTCATCCACGGGAGAGTCGCGATGTCCTGCCCAAGCGAAGCCTCCAAGGCGTCCACCATCTTCAGCATGCGCTGTTTCCCGTCCGCGCCAAAGGTTTCCTCTACATACTTCTGCCCCAGCGCTTCGCCCAGCGCGCCATCGGTAGCATCCACGCACCGTTTCCAGCGCGCCTGGATTTCCGATTGCCCCGTGAGTTGCTGCTGCATTTTGAAGTTGGCATCCACGAACGATTTCGACAACCACGGTGCGGTCGAATTCAGCAGATGCCAGCTCACGTAGGTCTTCAACGCATCCAGCGACTCGCTCTCAATGACCCCATTCACCTGCTTGAAAAACTCCGGGTTCACCACATTCAATTCGGAAAACGCCGGTGTATGCAGAGACGAAAAATACTGGTTCAGATGGAAGTTCGGCGCCAGGGCGACGACATCTTCGCGCTTCATCTTGTGATCGCGATTCCTGGGATCGCGCCGCTGTGTACGGTCCATCTCTGCCTTCGCCAGGGCAGTCTCAATCCTCAACACCGTCTGCCCGCCATCGGCCGCCTGCTGCGGAGGCTTCCCTGCCAGCGTGAATATCTGGGTCGCGTACTCCACCAGGTGCTGGCGCATCTCCGCGTGCTTGGGATCATCCTTGATGTAGTAGTCACGGTCCGGCAGCGTGAGACCACCCTGATCCACGTAGGCAATCACCATGTCCGCATTGTGGAGATCGGGCGAAGAATAAAACCCGAACAGGCTGTTCGCGCCGATCACGTGCGAGTGTGCAATGACGTCGATGAGCGCCGCCTTGTCGGTCGCGGCCGCCACCCGATCCAACTCCGGCTTGAGCGGATCCAGTCCCTTCGCATCCGCCGCCTTCTCATCCATGCACGCCCCGTAATAGTCGCCGATCTTGTGCTCGATCGCGCTCCGCGCCGCCCCGCCCGCCGCTGCCTTCTCCAGAATGCCTCGGAGGGTGACGAGATTCCGTTCATACAATTCCGTGAAGCTGACCCACTCGGTCTGATCCGCGGGAATTTCCGTCTTCTTCAGCCAATTCCCGCAGGCATACTGATAAAAATCGGCGCAGGGATCGATCGTCCTGTCGATGGCCTCGACGCTGAATCCTGGATTCGTGCCGGAATTCTGCGCGAACGCCCATACTCCAGAGAGGGCAAAGCCTGCCACACACACTGCCACCAAAACCTTCACTGTCCGCATAGAACCTCACAGGCTGAAACAGAAGATTGTAGGCGCAACGTTGTTAGACGAATCAGCCGGCAGAACGTGAACCTGCAAAATCCATTCCGTTTTGGGCCAACGGGCGCCCTGTATTTTATAAGCCAACCTTGGGAGATTGTTGAGTCGGAGATCCGGTTAGGGTGAATGCAGCGTAGACCCTTGGCGGTGCTCGCGAGGGCTTGCGGGCTTTGGCCCGCTGCGCTGTGTGTCGCCCCTACGGGGCTCGGCTCAAATTTGGCGTTCTCCCAGCGCTTACGCGCTGGGCTAATCTCTGCCGCCCCTGACGGGGCTGGGTTATGGATGCTTCGCGCAGTCCGGCTTCCCCTGTTGGGGCTGGCTTTTCGAGAGGCCCAGCTTGTATCGCGGGGCCGGTTTATCGAGCGGTCCGGCTTGCATCGCGGGGCTGGCTTTTCGGAGCGGCCCGGCTTTCATCGCGGAGCTGGCTTATCGGAGCGGCCCGGCTTTCATCGCGGGACTGGCTTTTCGAAGCTTGCCGAATTCCTCGGTGCCACCCGATTTGCTCGGTTGCGAAACACGACTGGATATCCACCCTGCTATTTCTGCAGCGTATAATCGTGGAATCTCACTCCCAGAGGATCCTCACTCCATGACCCCGACGAATGGTACGCCCGGCACCAGCTCCCACCCGAATGGAAGCGGTAACGGCACAGTTCCCAAGCCCCGCGCGGAATGGTTGGCTCGCCGCAAAGCCGACAACAAAGACGGCAACTTCTCGCAGATGCATTACGCCCGCCAGGGCCTGATCACCGAGGAGATGCTTTACGTCGCCGAGCGGGAAAAACTCACTCCGGAACTGGTGCGCGACGAAGTCGCCCGCGGCCGCATGATCATCCCTGCGAACGTCAACCATCCGGAACTCGAGCCCATGTGCATCGGCGTGGCCTCGCTTTGCAAGATCAACTCCAATATCGGCAACTCGGCTGTCACCTCCAACATCGACGAGGAACTCAAAAAGCTCCACACCTCCGTTCATTACGGCGCCGACACCGTAATGGATCTCTCGACGGGCGGCGACATCCACGACATCCGCGAGGCCATCCTCCGCCACTCGCCTGTCCCCATCGGCACCGTGCCCATCTACGAAGCCATCTCGCGTGTAAAGCGCGTCGAAGATCTCACCGCCGGCGTGATGTTGGAAGTGATCGAAGAGCAGGCCGCGCAGGGCGTGGACTACATGACCATTCATGCCGGCGTGCTGATCCAGTACTTGCCCCTGGTGTCCAAGCGCATCACCGGAATCGTGAGCCGCGGCGGCGCGATCCTCGCCCAGTGGATGGCCCATCACCACAAGCAGAACTTCCTCTATGAGTGCTTCGACGACATCTGCAAGATCATGAAGAAGTACGATGTCAGCTTCTCCCTGGGCGACGGCCTGCGGCCAGGCTGTATCGCCGACGCCAGCGATGAGGCCCAGTTCGCCGAACTGAAGACTCTCGGAGAGTTGACCCAGATCGCATGGAAGCACGACGTACAGGTGATGATCGAAGGGCCGGGCCACATCCCCATCGACAAGATCAAAGAACAGGTCGAGAAGGAAAACGAACTCTGCTACGAAGCTCCCTTTTACACCCTGGGCCCGCTGGTCACCGATATCGCTCCGGGCTACGACCACATCACCTCGGCGATCGGCGCTGCCATGATCGGCTGGTACGGAGCGTCGATGCTCTGCTACGTCACGCCCAAAGAGCATCTCGGTCTTCCCAACGACAAAGACGTGAAAGACGGCATCATTGCCTACAAGATTGCCGCCCACGCCGCCAATGTCGCGCGCCACCGCCCCGGCGCCCGCGACCGCGATGACGCCCTCAGCTACGCCCGTTACAAGTTCGACTGGGAAAAACAGTTCGCGCTCTCGCTCGACCCGGAGACCGCCCGCTCCATGCACGACGAGACGTTGCCTGACGACTACTACAAAGAAGCCGCTTTCTGCTCCATGTGCGGCCCGAAGTTCTGCTCCATGAACTACTCCTCGAAGGTCGACGAGTACAACAAGCAAGTCCACGGCCTGGAGAAGAAAGATTATTCGGAGTTGGTCGAAAAGCTGGTCACCCTAAAGTAGCAGACAAAAATGGAGAGACGGGCGTCCCCGCCCGTCTTTTTGTGCCGACCCAAAGCGAAAACTTAGCGAGGTCTTTACCCGGAATCCTCTGCGTCCTCCGCGGCCTTCTCGGCGCTCTCTGCGGTTTAAGATCTTATGACGCGCGCCCGATCACTTGAACTCTGCCACTCCATCCCATACCAGCTGCACTGCGATCGCCAGAATCAAAAACCCGAAAATCCGGCTGATGGCGCCCACCGCGCTAGGTCCAAGTCGCGCCACCAGCGGCCCACCCAACCGCAAAAACAGATAAACCGTAACCGCGAGCGCGGCGATTCCAATCACCATGCCCAAGTAGGCCGTCCAGTTATCGACGTGCGCAGCCAGTCCCATCACCACTCCGATCGATCCCGGACCGGAAAGAATGGGCATCGCCATCGGGGTCAGCGAGATGTCTTCCTTCGTGTTCGCCTCATCGCTTTCCGCCGGCGTCATCCGGGTTCCACCCGTCACCATCCCCCACGCCGTGTTTGCCACAATCAAGCCTCCGGCAATCTGCAGCACAGGCAAAGAAATCCCGAAAAAGTTCAGAACAAAACGCCCAAAGAACATGAACGTCACCAGAATCGCGAACACGTAACCAGCAGTCTTCATCGCCGTCCGGTAGCGTTCCTCGCGCGCAAAGCCCGAGGTCATCGAGAAGAAAAGCGGAATTCCCCCGAAAGGGTTCACAATCGGAAAGAGCGCAAGAAATGTGGCGGTCGCTGCGGCCGGAACTGTGAGCAGAAGAGTGTGGAGCGCGTTAGCACCTTTCATAGCGACCCGGCTCGAGAACGAGACTCATCCAAGCAGACCAATGTGAGGTTCATCCAAGTCCGGCAATCATAGGCACAGCAGACGGCAGCGTCAACCGACGAATTCCACCTAACTACCTGAAATGGCAACGCTTCTGCCAATCTTCCCCGGAAAGCGGAAAGACACCACAGAGACGCAGAGAAAAACAAAAAAAATTGAAGGGGGGTTCTCTGTGCCTCTGTGCCTCGGTGGTGAAAGATTCCTTGAATCGACAATAATTGATGTGTCATCTATTTTCACCGTGGCCCAGGACAGGAAAACCCGAACCCTCCGCGAAGAAATCCGCCAGACCAAGCCCTTCGCATCGCCCGCGCAGGAGGCGATCCTTGGGCTTTACCGCACGGCCGACCTGCTGCAGCGCACCTTCGCTCAGATCGTCGAACCCCGAGACATTTCCCTGCAACAGTACAACGTGCTTCGTATTTTGCGCGGCGCCGGCAAGCAAGGCACCCCGACCCTCGAGATCGCGGATCGCATGATCGAGAAGACACCCGGCATCACTCGCCTTCTGGACAAACTGGAGGCCAAGCAGCTGGTCCGGCGCGAACGTTGCCCCGACGATCGCCGGCAGGTTCTCTGCTGGATCACGCCCCGCGGATTGCAACTGCTGGCCGAACTCGATAAGCCACTCACCAGCACCGGAGAAAAAGTAGCGCAACCGCTGAAGTCCTCCGAGCTACAGACACTGATCGCGCTCATGGAAAAGATTCGCAATCACCTAAGCTAAAGTTTTCGACTGAATCGATTACTAGTCACGCAGTTACCGCAAGAGCATTTTGAAAATTGGAGAGATGGAGGAACACATGTTTCGCAAATTACTGGCAACTTCCGACGACTGGACGCTCACCCTGCTTCGCCTGGTGATGGGCGTGATTTTCTTCGCGCACGGCGCCCAGAAAACATTCGGCTGGTTTGGAGGCTACGGCTTCTCCGGCACCATGGGATTCTTCACCCAGATGATGCACATCCCCGCTCCCTTCGCGTTCCTCGCGATCTGCGCCGAGTTTCTTGGAGGCGTCGGCCTCATCCTGGGAGCCCTCGGACGCGTCGCCGCATTCGGGATCGCCTGCAACATGGTGGTTGCCATCCTGATGGTCCACCACAATTTCGGACTGTTTATGAACTGGAGCGGCCAGCAGAAAGGCGAGGGTTTCGAGTATCACTTGCTGGCAATTGCGATCGCCGTGGTGCTGATGGCGCGCGGCAGCGGCGCTTTCTCGGTAGATCGAGCCTTGACCTCGGCGGCAGAGTAACCAACCGCGCTGCCTCGGGATGCGTCTACCGCTTCACGCCCGATTCCTGTGGACGTTTCCCAGACGACGCTGGCTTGCGATCGTAGAAAACAACCGTGTCTTCGGCAACGATGTCCGCCTCCGACGAGCCTGTGTGCCGCCGCACCGGCTGCGCTTTGTTTGGATTGTTCGGAACCGGGCTGGCTGCTGCCGGCTTCGCGGGCGCGTTTTGCTGTATATTTCGAGCGCTTTTCGCGGCCGCCGCAGCCGCGGATTCCGCGACTGGCTTCGCTGCCATCTGCGGTACCGAAGGACCCGCAACCTGAGGCGTCGCCCGGCCCGCAGCCGGAGGAACTGCCGGAGCTGCAACCTGTGCGGGAGCTCCTACAGGCGCGGTGCTCGACTTTACCGTCGCGCTGGATGACGGCGGCTTCGTCGGGTTCGCGCCGACGGCTGCCGGCCCCGCGCTCGTGGCAGGCTTTGCGGACTGAGACAAGTGCGGCCGCAGAGCAACCACCGCGACCAGTAACCCTGCCACGACCGCCAACGCGCTCGACACCACAATCCGCTTCCAGAATCGGGCTCCGGTTTGGAATGAGATCTTGTACGGCCCCCGCAGACGAACTCGCCTGTTCGTCGCCTGTGGCGCTAGCCCCCGATTCGGCCCCGCTCGCTCCGCAACTTCAGGAATCTGCGGCGCCTCACTCAACTTCGGAAGAACCACGACCTTCACCTTAGGTTGAACATCCGGCGTCGGCTTGGCCGGCGCACCCGGGATAATTACGGGCGGCACAGTCGCTGACTCTTTCTTCAAGTCCGCTGCAACGTCGCTCTTCCCGCCACCATTTCCCGGTGCCAACGGAATCTCCGCTGGCATCCGCACAGGCGTTCCTGTCGGCGGCGCAACCACTTGAGAGGGACGATTCTCCCCCATAGGTTCCACCGGCCACGACGTCTCAAACTTCGTGGGAATCATTCGCGGAATGGGCACGTCGAACACGTGGGGCAGAAGCGAAATGGTCCTGATCGGTCGCGCCCGTTCATCCAGCGCACCCGGCGCGACAAACACCCACAGGTCCTCGTTCTCGGTGACCTCCGCGGCCTTCCTCAACACGTCTTCAGGCGAACACTCCTCCAGCCGGACCTCCAGGTCTGCGGGCGTACTGGGAATTTGATCCGGAGAAACCGTCTCTACCAGGAAGCCACGCGCGCGCAGCTGCATGGTGAGTTCCAGGGAATCATCCACAGAGTCCGTAATGATACGTGCCAGCGGCATCGGCTCTCGGGGCGGCGCACCGTCAAAAATTAACAACTGGGGAAGATGGCGGACGTTCGTCCCGCGAAACCGCACACTACGGGACTACACATCCAAGGGGACAATTCCCTGCAAAATACCCAACTACTTGGGCATTCAGAGTTTAACCCAACTCTGATCTTTCGTCCTACGACGTTTGCAGGTATGCAAACAGTTGCACCGCTTTAGCGATAATTTTCCAGAATGTTCGCCGCCCGTTGCAGCGCCGCCGCCAACGCCGCAACCTGTTGCCGTGTTCGTTCCAGGTCTCCGGCGTCAATGGCTTCATTTACTCCCGGAATCACCACGGCGGCATACCCGGTATATCGTCCCGGTGCATAGATCGCGTGCCTATACCATGGCCGGGTCGGCAGCCCTTCGGGCAGGAGCAGTGCGCGCTCGGCCTCCCGCAATGCGTGATTCAGCTTGCTGGGATCCTGCGGCGGCTTCTTCTCTTTGCTCAGAATCCTGGCGCCCGCTTCTTCAAAATGCTTCGCCGCCTCAGCCGCTCCGGAAAAGTCCGGCATCCGATTTCCAAATTTGCTCTCCGCCTTTTTCTTCGCTCCGTCGATGTACGCCGTAATTTCCTTGCCGTACTCCTCGTAATCGAACGGCAAGACGTCTGCGTCCGCCATGCGGACCGCCTCCAATCCATAAACCCGCGCCATCTCCTGTTCGTACACGAACTCCGGATCGCCAAACTTCTTGAACCAGTTGAAGTCATCAAAGGTCGAGTGATAGACGCCATACGAACCCGTGGAACCGATGTCCGTCGAAGGGACGCCCAGATGTTGCAGGAAAACCGTATAGTCGGACCCGCTCCCCAAGTCTCCGACCGCGGCATCGGGACGCGCCTGCGCTGCCGGTGGACGAAACGTGCTGCCGGAGGTCTCCTGCGGATTGAAAGATTCGGTTCCTGCCTGACTCGACCGTCGCCACGCTTCATAGACCGTCCCACCCGCCGGGCTGGGCACGGCCTTCGTGACCTCGCGCAGGAACTGTTTCAGGCTGGGCACCGCCGAAGCCCCGAACTTTGTGCCCGATACCGCGACGTCCATGTTGAAGTAAGCGATCGCCTGCTTGAGTTCTTCCGCATGCTCTTCGCCCCAT
>Ga0307472_100000853_pt1 | contig 11382 bp, 12 predicted proteins | sample atmos_gasesAM5C__2_FD_204582 | JGI IMG/M metagenome (GOLD analysis project Ga0307472, IMG submission 204582) | Hardwood forest soil microbial communities from Morgan-Monroe State Forest, Indiana, United States - atmos_gasesAM5C_05 | ecosystem: Environmental > Terrestrial > Soil > Temperate... | reverse complement strand
GCAACAGTCACGTTCAAGGATGCCAACACGCTTTCGGTCACAATTCCCCCGCTCACTCCCGGTCCGCAGCGAATCACCATCAGCAATCCCGACGGCGAAAGCATTTCGCTGGACGCCGCAATCACAGCAAACTAGGTTTCCTTCAGTCGTCTTGAGTGCCTCTTTTAACTTTTTTCCCTTTTTGTTCATCTCATTTTATGAGAGACAAAGAGAAGAATCCGCGGCGCGGGAACGCAGCCCGCGCGCGTGCGAGTGCGAGGGTTGAGATGGAAACACGAAAGCTTGGCAACTCCGATTTGAAAATTACCCCGGTTGGTTTTGGCGCCTGGGCCATTGGCGGGTCCGGATGGGAATTTGCCTGGGGCCCGCAGGACGACAAAGATTCCATCGCGGCAATCCATCGAGCGCTGGAAATGGGCATCAACTGGATCGACACGGCCGCGGTCTACGGCACGGGCCATTCCGAAGAGATTGTCGCGGGCGCATTACAAGAATGGCGCGGTCCCCGGCCGTATGTTTTCACCAAGTGCACCCTGACGTGGGACCTGGCGCGGAAAATCAAGCCCGATCATTCAGCCGCATCCATCGAGCACGAATGCGAGGACAGTTTGCGCCGCCTGCAAGTCGAGACGATTGATCTATATCAAATGCACTGGCCGCCGTCGGACAACGGACCTTCCCTCGAGGGGGCCTGGCGCGCCATGGCCGAACTGCAAAAAGCGGGCAAAGTCCGTTGGATTGGCGTTTCGAATTATAATGTCGCGCAAATTCAGCGCGTCGAGAAGATCGCGGCGGTCGCTTCTCTTCAGCCGCCCTACTCTTTGATTCGCCGCAAGATTGAAGACGAAATCCTTCCCTATTGTCAAAGGCAAGGAATCGGCGTGATCTCGTATGCCCCCATGGCTTCCGGGCTGCTCACTGGGGCGATGACCCACGAGCGAGCGGCCGTGCTTCCTCCAGACGACTTTCGAAGCCGCAATCCGGAGTTCCGAGAGCCGCGCCTTTCCAAAAACCTCGAGCTTGTGGAACGCCTTCGCCAGGTTGGATCGCGGCATGGTCATGGACCCGGCGAAGTGGCCATCGCTTGGTTGCTGCGGCATCCGGCGATCACGGGCGCGATTGTTGGGGCCCGCAACGCCAAGCAAGTGGATGGCGTGATGCGTGCCGGGGAGCTAAAGCTCACGCCCGATGAGATCGCCGAGATCGAGGGCGCTGCCGTCAGAGCCGTTTCTCCATAAGCAGAAATCTGAGCCCGGGAGTTGGGAGTTTCAAGCCCGGAGATAATCCGGCCGCCAATTCTTGATGAGCTGCTTGATGGCTTTGCGGCTCGTCACCTTTTCATCCAGCACTTTCCACATGAGCGCGGGCAATTCGTCGTCGCTGGCAAACCGCAAAGAAACAAATTGGTTCACCGTCAGCTCATCGGCGCGCCAGCGCAATTCTTCCGGCAACACCCGCTCGTAGCGCACCCGTTCTTCAAGCCGGATCAAACGGTCCTGCACGCTCAGTGCAAAGAGTCTTGCATAGAGCACGCCCAAGAACATCGCGGCTGCCACCAACACGGGCCAGAAGTGGATCGGAACGAACCCGAATTTAATCCAATAATACACCTGAACGCCAAAGTGGATGATAAGCACCGGCAACGCAAAAAAATGGTACAAGGGAACAAACCTTCCATGATTCTTGAAATTCTGTTCGGCCATTATTTCCCCCTTCTTGGTTCTACTTCGTCACCTCATTCTTAAACACTGAGCCGTTGTGCATCACAAATTTAACGTGCTCCAGTTCGCCGACGGACTTCAGCGGATCGCCGGAAACCGCGATGACCTCTGCATACGCCCCCGAAGCGACTACGCCAATTTCTCCTTTCATATCCAACATTTCAGCCGGCCGCGAAGTTGCCGACTGAATCGCGTCCATCGGTGCCATGCCCATTTCCACCATCCGTTGGAACTCCTGCGCAATCGGCTCCGTCCACGGCATCCCTCCGATATCCGTTCCAAACACGATCTTCAGGCGGGCTTTAAGCGCCCTCTTGAAGGTATCTTCGTGCACTGCGGCTCGCGCGCGATCGCGTTTTCCAACCGGAGTATCCGCGGGCGCCCAGTCTTCGTAATACGGCGAGAGCGTCGGGCAATACCACGTGCCCTGCCGTTTCATCTGCTCGATTTGCGCGTCGGTCATTTCCAGCCCGTGTTCGATTGAATCGCATCCGCCGTCGAGGCCGCGCTGCAAACCAATTCCGTTATACGCATGGCATGCTACTTTCTTGGTCCAACCGTGAGCTTCGTCGACGATGGCTTTTAACTCTTCCACCGTCAGCGTTGGCTGGGAAACAAGCCTTCCCTCTTTATCCACCCAAGACCTGTGCGTCATGTACACCTTGATCCAGTCCGCTCCATGCTCCAATTGTTGCCGCGCCGCTTTGCGCGCTTCCACCGGACCATCCACGAGCTGGGCCCCTTTCGGCATGTCCAGTTCCGGCGCGTAGCCTTCCAGGTTGTAGCCGCCCGTAGTGGAAATCGCGCGCGTCGCGCAGAAAAGTCGCGGCCCAGGGATGGTCCCTTCTTCAATCGCCTGCTTGATTTCGACGTCTCCGTATCCCGCCCCTTCCGTTTCCACATCGCGCAGTGTGGTGAATCCCTGCTCGAGCGCTCTCCGGCAAGCAGCCGTTGCACGCGCCGCTCGCAGTGCAACTCCAGCCTTCAGGATGTTCTCGTCGTAGCCTCCTCTCGCCGGATCCTCGCCCCACAAGAAAATATGCGTGTGGGAATCGATAAGCCCCGGCAACACCGTCGCATTCGAAAGGTCAATCACGTTCGCGCCTGAGGGAATTGCTTCTCCCGATCCGGTTACTTTTGTAATCTTTTCGCCACGAACGAAAATCAGCTGATTCCTCCGCGGCGCCTCGCTCACGCCATCGATCAGCGCTCCGGCGCGAATCACAGTCACTGCTCCACCTTGTGGAGCGGTCTGTGCCACCACAAAATCTTTTGTGCTCAACCCCAGTATCCCTGCGCATAAAATCAGGATTGCCGCGCGAAAACTCCCATTCTTCATCACACCCTCCTCACAACGCGCGTAGCTTGCCCCAATCTTGCTTTCCATGCAACAGCCGCGCGCGATCTTCGCGGCGGCAAACTCGCTACAAAAACAAGAAAGGGAGCCTCATGGGCTCCCTTCGGGTCAAGGCCGGCTTTGTAGCGACGGCTAGGATTTGTGCTTCAGCTTGCTACGTCGTTCAGGTCCGATTGCAATTGCGCGAAATCGAAGCCTTTCGCAAACCCAGGCTTCTGCGCTTCTGGGGGTAGGATGGCGTAAGCCTCGTCCACACACTCGTCCCACCATGCCCAGGTGCCTTGCTGCGTGTTTCCCCAGGTCAGAACGGTCACGCCGTTCGCGTCGTAAGCCACTGCGTAAACCGCGTGCCCGTCATTGGTCAGCGGTCCCGGCGTCCACGGCTGGTGATTATTGAAATCTTGGATGCAGTTCTGCTGGACCTGGAATCCCAGGTACACGCCTCCGAATATCTGAATGGCTTGCTGCACGTGGGTGTGGTCCTTCGGGTCGATCTTCACGTAGGCAAGAATCTCGTCCGCGGATACGGGATTCGTTCGCCAGTAATTCAGCACATCCAGTTCGTTCAGCCCGGTGTCCGGCCCACCCGTCAGGTGGTAATACAGTTTGCGTACCGCAGCTTGCGTCATGATTTTTTTTGTCTTCAGCAGCCCGCGGTAAACGGTGATGGCATGCGCCACTGCCGCAATCGTGCAGTCTCCAATCGCGTCGTTCCCGTCCATAGGGAAGAGCTTCGTTGGATCTTTGGTTTTCAGGTTTTGATAGACTGTGTCCAACACGTTGAAGGAAGCCGGTGGCGCGGCGAGCCCGGCTTTGAGATAGTCTTTGAAGCGGAGCGTACGATAGTCCGCCTTCGGTGGATGCTTTCCAAATCGATAGTTAGCCATTTCGAAGAAACCCCTCTCTCGGGAGCTAGCCCCTTAGGATGGTGCAACCGCCAACGGTATCGTTACATCAATTTGTAGCATTCTCCATTATGGCCGTTTCAGTTAACCGCAGCCCGAAGGTACTTGGAAAAGGTCAAACGCGCTGAGACACGGACTGAACGAGAGCCGAGTCGAGGCAGAACTCTGGACGATGGAAGAAAGCAGGGAGTTCGGAGAGGCGAAGTGCCAGGCGTTCTGGCGAAGCGGCGCGGAGTGTAACATGGCCGAGCTTTCGTCCCGGCCGGGGGACTTTACCGTAAAAGTGCAGGTGCGCATCGGGCACCGCCAGGACTTCCGAGGGCTCGGGAAGGTCCCCAATCAGATTCAGCATGGCGCAGTGGCCCGCTGCGCCGGTGGACCCAAGCGGCAAGCCAAGAACGGCGCGGAGATGGTTTTCAAATTGGCTGGTCACGGCTCCTTCAATGGTCCAGTGGCCGGAATTGTGGACGCGGGGCGCCATTTCGTTGGCGAGCAGGCGGCCTTCGTGCTCGAAAAATTCAATGGCCAGAACGCCGACGTATTTCAGCGATTCGAGCACGCGGCGGGCAATATCCTCGGCTGCGCGCTGCACGGGCGGCTCAAGTCCTGGAGCAGGCGCAAGAGAGAGGCGGAGAATGCCGCCGCGATGGTGGTTTTCCACCAGCGGGTAAAAAGCGGTTTCTCCATTCTGCGAACGCACCGCGAGGACTGAGAGTTCGCGCCGGAATGGCACGAAGCGCTCCAGGATAAGAGTGACCTTGGGGAGCTCGGCCTTAGCCCTTGCGACATCCTCATCCGTCCGAAGAGTCCATTGGCCTTTGCCGTCATAACCCATGCGTGAGGTCTTCAGCACGGCGGGGAGACCAAGCTCTTTTACCGCGGCCTCAAACTCCGCAGCTTTCGCAATGGGCAGAAAATCCGTCGTACGGATGCCAAGATTGCGGAAGAGCGTTTTTTCGGCGAGCCGGTCCTGCGCGGTTTCCAGTGCGGCGGGCGGAGGATACACGGGAACGCGCTCGGCGAGGAATTTCGCGGCTTCAACGGGCACGTTTTCAAATTCATAGGTCACGAGTTCCAGGCCATTGGAAAACTTTTCAAGCGCGGGGTGATCGGTATAGTCCGCTGTGACGCGCTGGGCAATGCGGCCGACGGGCGCTTCGGGGGAAGGATCGAGGAATCGAAAATGCAAGCCGAGCGGATAGCCTGCCAGCGCGAGCATGTAGCCGAGCTGTCCTCCGCCGAGGATGCCGATGGTCACCGGCGTTTCCCTTTCTGCGAATCTTTGAAGGGTATAGCCACGGCCGAAACGGAAGGATCGGGCTGCGCCATAACTCGGTCCGTTTGCTCGGCGCGGAATTTTCGCAGGGCTTCGCGGATGGCGGCGTGTTTGTTGCCGAGAATGGCCGCGGCCAGCAGCGCTGCGTTCACGGCCCCGGCCTTCCCAATCGCCAGCGTGCCGACGGGAATTCCTCCCGGCATTTGCGCGATGGAGAGAAGGGAATCCAGGCCCTTCAGAACTTTCGACTCGACAGGAACACCGAGCACGGGGAGCACCGTTTTCGATGCAGTCATGCCGGGCAGATGCGCGGCCCCCCCCGCTCCCGCAATGATCACTTCCAGCCCGCGCTGCTCGGCGGACGAGGCGTATTCAAAAAGAAGGTCCGGAGTGCGATGGGCCGAGACGACTCGCGTCTCGTGCGGAACGCCCAAGCTCGTAAGGATGTTCGAGGCATGCTCCATGGTCTCCCAGTCTGACGTGGAACCCATGATGATGCCGACGAGAGGATTGGCGTCCTTGCGGTCGAGTTGGTTATTCATGGAAGGCGATATTTTACGGCTTTTTTCAGTGCGCTGCGACCTGCTCGCGTTGCTTCCAGTAGTGCCGAAGCTGGCCGACCAGATAAAGCGAGCCGGTTATGAAAATCGCATCGTCGGGAGCGGCCTCGGCCAGCGCCTGGTCGAGCGCCTGCTCGGCGGAAGAAATCACCTTGAAACTGGCAGCGTGGTGGGATGCAATTTCCGCGAGTCGCGGAGCGGAGATGGCGCGGGAAGTACGCGGCTCGGTAAAGATAACTTCAGCGGCGCGGGGAAAGAGCTGACCAGCCACTTCGTCCACCGCCTTGTCGCGCAGCGCCCCGTAAACCAGCCAGATCTTGCGCCTCGCGAAATTCTGTTCGAGGAATTGCGCAAGTTCGCGAGCAGCGCCGGGATTGTGAGCCCCATCGAGATAAACGTCGGGGCTGGATTGGAGTTTTTCAAGGCGCCCAGGCCAGGCCGTCTTGGAAATGCCTTCCATGATGTCGCTGGCGGAAATGCGGAACCCGCGGGTTGCCAGACGGCGCGCGACGGCCACAGCGTTCAAAGCATTTTGCAGCTGGAAGCGGCCGGGCAGGCTCGGGGCAATGTCGAAGGAGTCGCCGGAAGATTGTTCCGTAACGCGAGCGCGGAAGATACCGTTTTGCGAAGACTCCTGGGTGATTTGAAATTCTCGCTCGGTTTCAATGACTGGGCAGCGTAATTGATTAGCCCGAGCCAGAATAACCTCGCGCGCTTCCGCCCGTTGCTCTGCAAGAATTACCGGCACTTCGGGCTTGAGGATTCCCGCTTTTTCGCCGGCAATTTCCTTTAGCGAGTGGCCGAGAAAGTTTTCGTGGTCGAAATCAATCCGCGTAATGACCGTAACAGCTGGCGAAAGAACGTTCGTGGCGTCCAAGCGTCCGCCGAGGCCCACCTCAAAGACGGCAAGTTCCACGCGTTCGCGCACGAAACATTCGAATGCCATGGCGGTCACACATTCGAAATACGTAGGATGCGCACGTAGTTTGCGCGACGCCAGAAGCTCTTCGATAAGCGCTTGCAGGCGCGTGAAAATTGCCGCCAAGGATTCATCCGCGATTTCCTCACCGTTGATCCGCATGCGTTCGTTGATTCTTTCCAGGTGCGGTGAAGTGTAGAGTCCGGTGCGAAAGCCCGCATGCCGCAGGATGGATTCAAGGAACGCCGCTGTTGAGCCTTTGCCGTTGGTTCCTGCAATGTGCGCGCTCGGATAAGCCCGGTCGGGGCGGCCAAGCCGCTCTGCAAGGACGATAATGTTTTCGAGGTCAAACTTCGCCGCCGCGGCTTGCGTGGGTGCCGCCAGCTCCCTGCCCAAGGTCAACAAATACCGAACCGCCGCGTCGTAATTCATCTCAACCTATGAGCAGTTCGAGCGCGTTGGCGATGTAGGCTTTCAGCTCTTTGCGGTGAACCACGGCATCGAGGAATCCGTGCTCGAGCAGAAATTCGGAACGCTGAAAGCCTTCGGGCAGCTTCTGTCGAATGGTCTGCTCGATCACGCGCGGCCCGGCGAAGCCGATGAGTGCGCCAGGTTCCGCGATATTCAGGTCGCCCAGCATCGCAAAGCTCGCAGTAACGCCGCCTGTCGTGGGATCGGTCAAAACGGAAATGTACGGCAGCTTTTCGTCATCGAGCCGCGCGAGCGCAGCAGACACTTTCGCAAGCTGCATCAGGCTCACGGTGCCTTCCATCATGCGCGCGCCACCGGAGCAGGAAACCGCGATGAACGGCTGGCGCGTCGCGATGGACAGTTCGATCCCGCGCGTGACTTTCTCGCCCACCACCGCGCCCATCGAGCCTCCGATAAACCCAAATTCCATCGCGCACATCACCACCGGCCGTCCATTCAACTGGCCTTCCGCGGTGATGATCGCGTCGTTCATGCCTAGTTTCTTGCGGGCCTCTTTCAGCCGCTGCGCGTACGGTTTGGTGTCCACGAACTTCAGCGGGTCCGTCGAGGTCATCCCGGCATCGTGTTCGGTCCAGCGCCCGTCCAGCAGCATTTCCAGCCGCGACCGCGAGCCCATCTTGAAATGAAACTGGCACTTGGGGCACACGTGTAGATTCGCTTCGAGGTCCTTGCGGAAGACGATAGTGCGGCAGGACTCGCACTTCATCCACAAGCCCTCGGTGCGCACACGGCGCTCTTCGGGCGGCGTAGTCTGCTCGATCGATTTCTTCTCGCGTTTAAACCAAGCCATGGAGGCGGTAATTAGTCCTTAGTTTTCAGTCAAACCCGCCGACTTCTGCAAATCAGGGATGCGGCGTTTACGCTTCTTTTCTCGCTGACTTCCAACCTCGAACTGCAACTTCTAGTAGTCAATCCCTCGCTGAGCCAGTATACCCTTGGTGTACGGGTGTTTCACCTCGCGCATCTCCGTGACCAGATCCGCCAGTTCCACCATCTTCGGATGCGCATTCCTTCCGGTACAAATCACGTGAACGCGCTCCGGGCGGTTCTTGAGCGCTTCCACAACCTCGTCCGGCTCCAGCATCTTGTAGCTGATGGTGTAGTTGATCTCGTCGAGAACCACCAGGTCGTACTTGCCGCTATAAATGGCTTCCCGCCCCGCTTCCCAGCAATCGTGAGCAAGCTAGAAGTCTTCAGGATCGGTTTCAGCGCCGCCAATTTTCACAAAGCCGCGCCCCATTGGGCGAATCTCGAACTTGTCGTCGCCCAGCATTTTCGCGGTGTCCAGTTCACCGTAATGCCAGGACCCCTTGATGAACTGCACCATCATCACGCGCAGGCCCTGGCCCACCGCGCGAAACGCCGTGCCCAGCGCGCAAGTGGTCTTCCCCTTGCCTGGCCCCGTGTAAACGATCAGCAATCCTTTTTCTTCCGGCATGGTCCTTCGCTTCCGTGAGGACGGTCTTCGAAGGACTGAGTCTGAGGAGTCCACCTCCAAACGTCAAGCGCGCAGACCGAAGATGCCCGCAACGGATACCGCCGTGGGTGGCACCCGATGTAGCTAAGGATGGTTCGGGTAGCATCTGTGCTGGCCTTGTGTGCGGGGTCTTTCACCCTCTTCCTTCCTCGTTATCTCTATGGATTTAAAGCACTTCCTGGAAACTATTGGCGAGTGGTGAGTGACCCCTCGAAGATTGGGGTAAACGAGTGGCGAGCAAACCGGTTGGTATCCTTATGTATTTAAAGCACTTATTATTTCTTAAGGATTTACTTGACAAGAGAGGTACTAGTGTAGTAGACTTATTCTCGTAAAGAACCACGCCCCGACTAGTTCGGGGCGTTTTTGTTTTGGGGCTACCCGACCGGGTTCGCCTCCTTCGTGTCTCCCGGTTTTTGGCCGTCGGCTGTCAGCTTCTTTCCTATTCCCTCCTAAGGACAAGACTATGAAACCCAATAAAATCGACGGCGTAGAAGTGTGGAAAGATTTCGAGGACCTGGCGGCGCGCCTAGCCCTGAACGTCATCGAGCGCGCAGTGTACTCGCACCTGTTGCTGCACACGCGGCTCGAGCTTAATCGGGATTATGATCCTTGGTTACTGATATTCGAAAGGGACTCATGATGTTAGCATCGAAAAGGAGCAGCGTTCTTGGAAGGCCGTAAGTCTTTCGAGAATCCGGCGGCACGCTCTGGGTGTTGCTGATTGACGAACGAATGCGCTCTTCGCGGCCGCTTTGCGATACTGCGAAAGTCGTTGCCAGGGCAGCCTGTAGGCGAATGGTTCCTAAGACCTACTTAAGCTGACGTACCGCCTCCGCCATCAGGAGCTTAGCGAAATGATCCTGTTTCTGCTGTTCCAACGCCGTGTCCTCTTCCATGGTTGGCTTCACTGCGGGTTTAGCCCTTGGTTTGCCAAGATCCCTTTCGAAACGTGCTGCGATATCAGATTTTAGCTGTTCAAGATAGTCCGATTTCATGGTCTCCCCCTAAGTAAAATCGGCGCCTTAATCTTTGCATATAGACATTTGTAGCATCGATTTTCCAAACGGACGGCTGTGTCCGATCCGGTACCGGGCTTTAGTTCAGGTCTTTGGGTATGAAAAGCAGTGTGTCCAAATTGTATTCTCTCGCTTTTTATTCGCCTTTGCTATTTGAGCCCCGAGATCCGCTGCTGTACCCGTTTGTGCCCTTAAATTCTTACGTCGGTGTCCGGCAACCGCGTTACCAGGACTTGGCCTTTTGCTGAAAGCGTGAGCTGTTGCGTCTGTCGTATCGCGCTCTCCCCGCATTGTTTATAAGCCCATAACACGAATCCAAATAGTTGTTAGCGTCGCTTGGGGGGGCGTGTATTGTAGGAATAACCAGACGATTCAATCGGATCGTCCTATCCTGAACGCGAAACAAGGCGGTCTTTATGTACCTACTTCTTTTAATAGGGTCGCTTGTCGGAATCCTGCTTGCGATTTTGGTGGTAAGGCTAAGGAGAGCCTCCAAACGTCCAAAAAGGTGGATGCCTGACATCCACCGGTCAACTTAGACCGAAAGTGTGGGCGCCGTAGAATTTATGTGGCCGGCTTACAGGCAGATTCCTGCTAGTACCCATGTTTCCAGTAACCGGGTAACCGGAAACTGACCCACTACCCAAAGGTCGGGCAAAAGAGCGATTCCTCGTCACTACGATCCTCGGAATGACGGGATGACCTGCGGAGTTTTGCACAGAGAGCCAAGCGTGCCGAAACAAATTCCTTCACCGCGCGTCGAGGTCCACGTCCTTGAAGGGCAGGTCCCAGTGCGCGTCGAGAATCTCAAAGCGCCGCTGTTCTTCTTGCTTGTACGTTATCTGGTCGGGATAAAGCTGCTTGATGATCGCGGAGCTGTCGAAATTGTCGTTGGCGATGGTCGCGTTCTTGAACACGATGGTCACGCGATAGTCCCAGCGGCTGCCTTCGGTCATGTGGTACCGCGGCGTCATCATGCTCACTTTCAGCATGCGACCCAATTCCATTTCTTTCTTCAGCACCGGATAGTGATTCTTCTTGAAGAGCGCCAGAAACTCTTCGGCGTGCCCCCATTTCGCTTTGTAGTAGTACTCGATCGCGTACGGCAGATCTTTTGCCTCAGCCGCCACGCTCTGCTCCGCTTTCAGGACCAACGTCGCCGCAAAGAGCAGCCCAGCGGCCACGAAGGTCATGGTCAGAAACCGTCGATTCCATAAAGAAGTTTGAACGCGCATTTTTTCTTTCCTCCCCTCACGCATGGTCGAAACTCAGCCAAGCAGTGTAATTCATAACGCCGGTCCGGTGGGAAAATGCAAATCCCGGTCCTCACCCCCCACAGCCTCCGCTCCTGCTATCCTTGGTTATTCTTTCTCAGCGGAGACCGTATGCAGACTGCATCCGTAAAGTGGATTGGCGAACAGAAATTCGTGGCCACCGGCCCGTCCGGCCACGCCATCACCATGGATTCCGACCGCGAGTCCAACAAGGCGCCCGGTCCGATGGAATTTGTGCTCTTGGCGCTCGGCGCTTGCACGGCCACCGACGTCGTGACCATCCTTGAAAAGAAGCGCCAAAAACTGGAGTCGCTCGAAATCATCTGTTCGGGCGAACGCGCCAAGGAGCCGCCTACGGTCTGGACTAAGCTCGAAATCCTGT
>Ga0307472_100000852_pt1 | contig 11389 bp, 9 predicted proteins | sample atmos_gasesAM5C__2_FD_204582 | JGI IMG/M metagenome (GOLD analysis project Ga0307472, IMG submission 204582) | Hardwood forest soil microbial communities from Morgan-Monroe State Forest, Indiana, United States - atmos_gasesAM5C_05 | ecosystem: Environmental > Terrestrial > Soil > Temperate... | reverse complement strand
CTGCAGCGGGTCGAAGTGTGGTCCGGGAGCCGCGGGCGGTGTGAGCACGGTGTCGGCGGCGCCGTCCTGGCCCTGCGCCGGCCCCTGGCCTGGCTTGCCGCCGCGGGCCGGCGTGGTCAGTACCGGCTGCGGTGGATGCCCGATGATCTTCATGGCCTGGGCGCGCATGTGGTCGAGGATCTTCTGCGGGTCATCGCTAGCTCTGTGATCGAGCTTCCAGACGCCGGCCAGGTTGACGCCGGGCGGGGCATCCTCGGCGAGTCTCGCGCCTGCGCATCCCGCAAGCGGGGCCATGCACAGCAGCACGAGCGTGGCTCGGACGGTCGGCATATTGTCGTATCCTCGCTGCCGGTCATCCCGAAGAGTGCAGCATCGCAGTCATCACCTGCGCGCGCAAATGGTCAGACGACGCAGACCCACCGAGCTCGAGCGCCTGCGGCGGCGCATCGCGCGCCTCGACCGGCAGAGCATCGATGAGCTTTATGGACTCGAGCCGGTGTGGGAGCCGGGGACTACGCCTGCCGGCCTCGCCCCGGAGGAGTTCGTCGCAGTGCGCTGTCCGTATTGCGGCGAGCGGTTGGAAACACGCGTCGACCTGACCGCCGACGAGCCCTCGTACGTAGAAGACTGCGAAGTGTGCTGCCGCCCGATCGAATTCCACATCGAGCGTGACACGGGTGGGGGGCTCGTGGCGCTGCAGGTACGGCGGCTGGACTGAACCTCGGGGAGAAGAACAATGCGTCTTGTCGCGGTAGTCGCGCTGTTGACTCTCGTGCTCTCGGCCTGCGGCTCACCGTCCCCGCCTGCCCCGAAGCCGGTCGCGCCGGTAGCCCCCGTCGCGGCGGCGCGCGACCGCTGGGCGCAGTTCGGGGATGCCTTCATCGAGAGCTATTTCCGTGCGCACCCCTTCTTCGCCGTGCAGGCGGGACGTCACGAGTTCGACGGACAGATGTCGGACTGGAGCGGCGGCGCCATCGCCGCCGAGATCGCACGGCTGCACGGCCTGCGCAGCGAGGCGCAGGCGTTCGATTCCGGGACCCTGACCGACGCGGAGAAGCTCGAGCGCGAGATCGTGCTCACCGTGATCGACGGCAACCTTTTCTGGCTCGAGCGCGTGCAGTCCCCCTTCACCAACCCGGCGTGGTATCTCGAGCAGCTCGATCCCGATGTTTACCTCAACCGTGACTATGCGCCGCTCGCGACCCGAATGCGCGGCTACATCGGCTATCTGCGCGCTATCCCGAAGCTTGCCGTCGCCATCCGCGCCAACCTGCGCACCCCACTCCCGCCGAGCTTCGTACAGCGCGGCATCGACGATTTCGGGGGCTACGCGGAGTTCTTCCGTAAGGACGGACCCAAGGTCTTCGCAGCGGTGCAGGACGGCGCGGCGCAGAAGGATCTGACGGAGGCGAGTGCGGCCGCAGCCGATGCGATGGCGGGGCTGAAGAGATGGCTGCAGGGTGAGGGCTCACATGCCACCGGCCGCTTTGCACTCGGCGAGCCGCTATTCCTCGAGATGCTGCGTGCCACCGAGCGCGTCGAGGTGCCGCTCGCAGAGCTGCTCGCGGTGGGCCGTGCGGATCTCGAGCGCAACACACAGGCGCTCACCGCCGCCTGCGCGCGGTACCTGCCCGGCGGCACGCCGCGGGCATGCGTCGAGCGGATGCGTGCCCACAAGCCGGACGGCGGCGCCGTCGAGGGCGCGCGTGCCCAACTCGCGCGGCTGCGCGAATTCATCGTCGCGAAGCACATCGTCACCATCCCCGGCGATGAGGTGCCGCAGGTCGCCGAGGCTCCGGCCTACGCGCGCTCCAACGCCGCCTATATCAACGTACCGGGTCCGTACGAGAAAGGCGTCGGGTACACCTACAACATCGCGCCTCCCGATCCGGCGTGGAGCGCCAGGGAGCGCGCGGAATACATTCCCGGCAGGGCGACTCTCCTCTACACCAGCGTGCACGAGGTGTGGCCGGGGCACTTCCTGCAGTTCCTGTACTCGAACCGCAATTCCTCGAAGATTGCCGCCCTGTGGGTGGGATACGCGTACGCCGAAGGCTGGGCCCACTACTGCGAGGAGATGATGTGGGAGCAAGGGCTTGGCAACGGCGATGCCGAGGAACAGATCGGCCAACTGACCGATGCGCTGCTGCGCGACGCGCGCTTTCTCTCTGCGGTTGGCCTGCACACTCAGGGCATGACGCTCGCCGAGTCCGATCGGATGTTCCGTGAGCGCGCCTACACCGATCCCGGCAACGCGCGCCAGCAGGCCGCGCGCGGGACCTTCGACCCGGAATATCTCAAGTACACGCTCGGGAAGCTGATGATCCGCAAGCTGCGCGCCGACTGGGTGGCGCGGCAAGCCGCGGGTGCGACCGGCGGCGATTCACGCCCGTCCTGGCAAGCCTTCCATGACAGGTTCCTGTCCTATGGAGGTCCGCCGATCCCGCTCGTGCGCAAGGCGATGGTGGGCGAGGGCGGGTCGCTCTTCTGAGCGCGGCACCCGCCACATGCGCGGGGGACCCACCGCGTTGTCAGGGTCTTTCCAGCGATGGTTAGGTAGTTGCTGAACTGTTCGGGCGACGGCGTATCAACGCGGAGGCGCTACGGCGCACCTACGCGGAGGCGCTCACGGCCGGCTCGAGGAAGGTGAGCGTTGCCGCATCGGCCTCGAGCCGCACCCGCACCCCGAGCGGGACCGGCTCGTTGACCTCACCGTGTCCCAGCGGGAATCCCGCCGCACAGGGCAGCCCTTCGCTCCGTGCGAGCTCGCGCAGCACCTCGGCGCTGGTATACCCCGCCTCCGGCTCCTCGCAGCCGGTGAACGAGCCGAGCGCGATCCCGCGTATGCGCTCGAATATGCCGGCGAGCTTGAGGTGCGTCCACATGCGATCGAGGCGGTAGGGCCGCTCGCCCTGGTCCTCGAGCAGCAGGATCGCCCCATCGAGCGGCGGCATGAACGGCGTACCGAGCAGGCGCGTCACCACCGACAGGTTGCCGCCGAGCAGTGGCCCCTCGGCCGTGCCGCCGACGTAGGTGGCCGTACCCGCAAGCGGCGCCACGGGGTGCGCCGACTCGAGGAGCTCGAAAAGCCGTGCGCACGTCGCCGGCGCCAGGCGCGGAAGCTGGGTGAGCACCGGCCCATGGATGCTGATCCGTCCAAATGCCTGCAGCCACAGGTGAAGCGCGGTGATGTCGGAGAAACCGACGAGCGGCTTCGGTGGACCCTTGGGCGCGTGCGCTGCGAGTTGCGCGAGCAGGCGCGTCGCGCCGTAGCCGCCCCGCACGCAGAAGACCGCGCGGATCCCGGGATCGCCGAGGGCCGCGTGCAGCTCCGCCAGCCGCCGCGCGTCGCTTCCGGCGAGATAGCGTTCGCGCTCGAATAGTCCGCCGCCGTACTCGGCGCGGTAACGGCCGGCGATCAGCGCCAGGCCGGCCTCGAACGCGGCGCGCTCGAAACCGCTCGCCGGCGCGATCACTGCCACGCGGTCCTGCGGCCGTAGTGCGGGAGGCGGTTGGAAAATTGCGCTCAACGAAGCTCCCGGGATACCCGACTGCTCATACAATGACGCGCCGCGGACTCTAGGCGCCTCGTCAAAGGACCGTCAATGACCGGCTTTCTGTTGTGGCTGTTGCTGCTGGTGTTCTGCTGGCCGCTGGCGCTGCTTGCCTTGTTGCTGTACCCGCTCGTGTGGCTGCTGCTGCTCCCGTTCCGGCTGGTCGGCATCACCGTCGAGGGCGTGTTCGCGCTGCTGCGGGCGCTCATCCTCTTGCCGGCGCGCGCCCTCGGCGGCCGCCGCTGACTGCTGCGGGCGCTCAGTCGGAGAGCGCCTTCAGATCGCGCCGCAGCGCGGCGCGCCCGCGGTCGAGCTCATCGAGCCGTTCCGCGGCCTGGCGGAGCTGGTTGAGGTCCTGCACCGGAGCCTGGTGCGCGCGGCGGTAGGCGTTGCGTGCCGCGACCCACAGGCGCTGGATACGCACGTATCGGGCCGCCAGCTCGCGGCGCAGAGTGATCAGGGCAAGCCGGGTGCGCTGCATCGCCCGCATCACGCTTGAAAGCGCGCCACCACAACAGTGCAGCCGTCACAGTTCGCCCGCCGGACGGCACGGGTTTCTTCACGCGACGCTCACAGTGCGCACAGTAGCGTAGCCGACCCCAATGGTATCGACCGGAGCGTCGTGGTGGATCTTGTCTTCATCCTCGCCTTCATCGCCCTGTACGCGGTGACTCACGCGCTGATCGCCGCCATCTCCCGGCTCGGACGGCTCGAATGAACGTCATCTACGCGCTGAGTGCGCTGCTGACGGCGGCGCTCCTTGTCTATCTTCTGTATGCGCTCATCAGGCCCGAGAAGTTCTGATGACCGCTGCGGCCCTGGCTCTGTTCGTTGGTTTCCTGCTGCTCGTGCTCGTGGCGGTGAAGCCACTCGGCCTCTACATGGCCAAGGTCTTCGAGGGGCGCCCGATCTGGCCGGTGCGCGCGGGTGCCCCGCTCGAGCGGGCGATCTACCGCCTGTGCGGCGTCGAGCCGGCGCGCGAGATGGGCTGGAAGGAGTACGCCGTAGGTCTGCTGCTCTTCAATGCGCTCGGCGCGCTCGCGGTGTACCTGCTGCAGCGTTGCCAGCTGTGGCTGCCGCTCAACCCGCAGAAGTTCACCAACCTGTCGGCGGACTCCGCCTTCAACACCGCGGTGAGCTTCATCACCAATACCAACTGGCAGGGCTATTCGGGCGAGTCCGCGATGAGTTACCTCACCCAGATGGCGGGCCTCGCCGTGCAGAACTTCCTTTCCGCGGCGAGCGGCATCGCCGTCGCCATCGTCCTCATCCGCGGACTGGCACGCCACAGTGTGCACACCGTCGGCAATGTATGGGCGGACCTGACCCGCTCGACGCTGTACGTCCTGCTGCCGCTCGCTCTGGTACTCGCGCTCGCTCTGGTGTCGCAGGGCGTGATCCAGAACTTCAGTCCCTACAAGGAGGTGACCACGCTCGAGCCGTTGACCTACCAGCAGCCGAAGACCGATACCGCCGGCAACCCGCTGAAGGACACCGCGGGCAATCCCGTGGTAGAGACTCTTACCACCCACACACAAACCCTGCCGATGGGCCCGATCGCCTCGCAGGAGAGCATCAAGGAGCTCGGCACCAACGGCGGCGGATTCCTCAACGCCAACTCCGCCCATCCCTACGAGAACCCCACCGCACTTGCGAACCTGTTGGAGATGCTCGCGATCCTGATCATACCGGCCGCGCTCACCTACACCTTCGGCCGGATGGTCGGCGATACGCGCCAGGGCTGGGCCGTGCTCGCCGCGATGGTGATCCTGTTCGTGGCGCTGCTCAGCATTGCGGCCTACAACGAGCAGCGCGGCAACCCGCTGCTGCCCGCGCTGGGTGTCGACCAGACCGCGAATGCGAGCCAGGCGGGCGGCAACATGGAAGGGAAGGAGACGCGCTTCGGCGTCGCCGCTTCGGCGCTGTTCGCTGCCGTGACGACGGCGACTTCGTGTGGCGCGGTCAACAGCCTGCACGACTCCTTCACGCCCCTCGGCGGCTTCGTACCGCTCTTCCAGATGCAGCTCGGCGAGGTGGTCTTCGGCGGCGTGGGCACGGGACTCTATTCCATGCTGATCTTCGCGATCGTCGGCGTGTTCATCGCCGGGCTCATGATCGGTCGCACGCCCGAGTACCTCGGCAAGAAGATCGAGGCGTTCGAGATGAAGATGAGCTCGATCGCGATCCTGGTAATGCCCTTCATCGTGCTCACCGGCACTGCGATCGCAGTGAGCGTCGACGCGGGGCGCGCCGCCGTCGGTAACCCCGGGGCGCACGGCTTTTCCGAGATCCTCTATGCCTTTTCCTCGGCCGGCAACAACAACGGCAGCGCCTTCGCCGGGATATCCGCCAACACTCCTTTCTACAACGTGGCGCTCGCGCTCACCATGTGGCTCGGACGTTTCTGGCCGATCGTGGCGGTGCTCGCCGTGGCTGGATCGCTCGCCGCCAAGAAACGCATTCCGGTGTCCGATGGCACCATGCCGACGCACGCTCCCACTTTCGTGGTGCTGCTCATCGGCACCGTGCTGCTGGTCGGTGCGCTCACCTTCGTCCCCGCGCTGGCGCTCGGTCCGATCGTCGAGCACGTGATGCTCTGGTCGGCGCGATGAGCCGCCGCCGGCTTACGCTGTTCGATCGCGCGCTGCTCGGCCCGGCGTTGCTCGATTCGCTGTGGAAGCTCTCGCCAAGGGTACAGTGGCGCAACCCGGTCATGTTCGTGGTCTATATCGGCAGCCTCCTCACCACCGTGCTGTGGCTGCAGGCGCTTCTCGGGCGCGGCGAAGCGCCCGCCTGGTTCATCTTCAATATCGCGCTGTGGCTGTGGTTCACCGTGCTGTTCGCGAATCTCGCGGAGGCGCTCGCGGAGGGACGCAGCAAGGCGCAGGCCGCGGCGCTGCGGGGACTGAAGCAGACGGTATGGGCGAAACAGCTCGCCGACCCGAACGAGCGCGGCAACATTACGCGGGTGCGGGCGGAGGACCTGCGTCGGGGCGACGTGGCGCTCATCGAGGCCGGGGACTACGTGCCGGCCGACGGCGAGGTGATCCAGGGAGCCGCCTCGGTGGATGAGAGCGCCATCACCGGGGAATCCGCGCCCGTCATTCGCGAGTCCGGCGGCGATTTCTCGGCGGTGACCGGCGGCACGCGCGTGCTCTCGGACTGGATCGTCGTGCGCGTCACGGTCAATCCCGGCGAGACCTTCCTCGACCGCATGATCGCCATGGTCGAGAACGCCAAACGCCAGAAGACCCCGAACGAGATCGCGCTCACCATCCTGCTGGTGGCGCTGACGCTGGTGTTCCTGTTCGCGACTGCGACGCTGCTGCCGTATTCCATCTACAGCGTCGCCGTGACCAGGCTCGGCCTGCCGATCACCATCACCGCGCTCATTGCACTGCTCGTGTGCCTGATCCCGACCACCATCGGCGCGCTACTCTCGGCCATCGGTGTGGCGGGCATGAGCCGCATGCTGCAGGCGAACGTGATCGCCACCTCCGGGCGCGCGGTCGAGGCCGCGGGCGATGTCGATGTGCTGCTGCTCGACAAGACCGGGACCATCACCCTCGGCAACCGCCAGGCGGCGGCCTTCATCCCCGCCGCCGGCGTCACCGAGGAGGAGCTCGCCGATGCGGCGCAGCTCGCCTCGCTCGCCGATGAGACACCCGAGGGGCGCAGCATCGTGGTGCTCGCCAAGCAACGCTTCCACCTGCGTGAGCGTGACCTCGCGAGCCTCGGCGGCACGTTCGTGCATTTTTCGGCGCACACCCGCATGAGCGGCGTCGATATCGGTGAGCGACAGGTGCGCAAGGGCGCGGCCGATGCGATCCGCCGTCAGGTCGAGAGACTCGGGCAGCCCTTCCCCAGGGCCGTGCAGACGGCCGTGGACGAGGTGGCTCGCCGTGGCAGCACGCCGCTGATCGTGAGCGAGGGGCCGCGCGTGCTCGGCATCATCGAGCTGAAGGACATCGTCAAAGGCGGCATCCGCGAGCGCTTCGGCGAGCTGCGCCGCATGGGCATCAAGACCGTCATGATCACCGGCGACAACCCCCTCACGGCGGCGGCGATCGCCGCCGAGTCTGGGGTCGATGGCTTCCTCGCCGAGGCGACTCCGGAGGCGAAACTGAAACTCATCCGCGAGCACCAGGCGGCGGGCAGGCTGGTGGCGATGACGGGCGATGGCACCAACGATGCCCCGGCGCTCGCCCAGGCGGACGTCGCGGTGGCGATGAACAGCGGCACGCAGGCGGCCAAGGAAGCCGGCAACATGGTGGATCTCGATTCCAATCCGACCAAGCTCATCGAGGTGGTCGAGACCGGCAAGCAGATGCTCATGACCCGCGGCGCGCTCACCACCTTCTCGATCGCGAACGATGTGGCGAAGTACTTCGCCATCATCCCGGCGGCCTTCGTCACCACCTACCCGCAGCTGAACGCGCTCAACGTCATGCGTCTTGCCAGCCCGTATTCCGCGATACTCTCGGCGGTCATCTTCAACGCCCTGATCATCGTGGCGCTGATTCCGCTCGCCCTGAAGGGCGTGCGTTACCGGCCGCTCGGGGCGGCGACGCTGCTGCGGCGCAATCTTCTGGTCTACGGACTCGGCGGGATCGTCGTGCCTTTCATCGGCATCAAGGTGATCGATGCGCTGCTGGTGCTGACGCATCTCGCCTGATGTCTGCGGACGGAGCCCATATGGACACTCCTCGCGTCTCCACATTCCTCGCCAGCATCCGCCCCGCGCTGGTGCTGTTCCTGCTGCTGACGATGGTCACGGGCTTGCTCTATCCGCTGCTCGTCACCGTTGCGGCCCAGGTCCTGTTTCCCGCGCGCGCCGCAGGCAGTCTCCTCATGCGGGACGGGAGGGCTGTCGGCTCGCGACTCATAGGTCAGAGCTTCGGCGATCCCCGCTATTTCTGGAGCCGGCCGTCCGCCACCGCGCCGCAGCCGTACAACGGCACCGCCTCCACCGGCGCGAATCTCGGCGCCCTCAACCCGGCACTGGCGGATGCCGTCAGGACGCGTGTCGCGGCGCTGCGCGCGGCGGATGCGGGTAATGCCGCGCCGGTCCCCATCGACCTGGTGACCGCCTCGGCGAGCGGCCTCGATCCCGAGATCAGCGTGGCGGCGGCCAACTACCAGTCGGCGCGGGTCGCACGGGCGCGGGGACTGCCGGCGGAGCGCGTGCAGGCGTTGATTGCGCACCATAGCGAGGGTAGGTTGCTCGGCGTCATCGGCGAGCCGCGCGTCAACGTGCTGGAGCTGAACCTGGCACTCGATGCGCTGAAGTGACGCAACATGGCCGAAACCCGGCCTGACCCCGATCAGCTGCTCGAGCAGATCAAGGAGGACGAGGCGCGCGCGCGCCGCGGCCGGCTGAAGATCTTCTTCGGCGCGTCCGCCGGCGTCGGCAAGACCTATTCGATGCTCGAGGCCGCGCGCGGCGAGCGGGCGGCCGGAACCGACGTCGTAGTCGGCTACGTCGAGCCGCACGGGCGCGTCGAGACCGAGCGGCTGCTCGAGGGGCTGCCGCGCTTGCCGCCACTCGCGGTCAGCTACCGCGGCATCGTGCGCCATGAGTTCGATCTCGATGGGGCGCTCGCGCGGCGTGCCGAGATCCTGCTGGTCGACGAGCTGGCGCATTCCAACCTCACCGGCGGCGAGCCCGCGCCACGCCACCCCAAGCGCTGGCAGGACATCGAGGAGCTCCTCGCCGCAGGTATCAGCGTGTGGACCACGGTCAACGTGCAGCACCTCGAGAGCCTCAACGACCTCATCTTCCAGACCACCGGCGTGCGCCAGCGCGAGACGCTGCCCGATCATGTGTTCGACGAAGCCGACGACATCGAGCTGATCGACCTGTCGCCGGATGACCTGATCGCGCGCCTGCACGCCGGCAAGGTCTATGTCGGGGAGCAGGCCGGCACCGCCATCGAGCGCTTCTTCCGCAAGCAGAACCTCATGGCGCTGCGCGAGATCGCCCTGCGCCGCGTCGCCGATCGCGTGGAGGCGGCCGCGCGCGCGCTGCCTGCGGCCGAGCGCACGCAGGTGCGCATCGCCGGGGACCGGGTGCTGGTGGCCGTCGGTCCCGATGAGCAGGCCGCGGAGCTGGTGCGTGCAGGCAAACGGATCGCGGACGCGCTCGATGCGGAATGGACCGTGGTGTACGTGGAGACACCCGCGCTGCTGCGCCTGTCGGAAGCGGCGCGCAACCGGCGCATCGACGTGCTGCGTCTCGCCGAATCCCTGGGCGGGGAGACCGTCACGCTGGATGGTCCCTCGGCGGCGGCGACGCTCGCCGAGTATGCCCGCGTGCGCAACGCGACCCGCATCATCGTCGGCGCGCCCAAGCGCCGCGGCCTGAGGGCGTGGCTGCGGCCCTCGACCGCCACCGAGCTGGTGCGCCGCGCCCGCGGTTTCGATGTGGTGCTGATCGCCGCCGGCGATCGTACGGCGCCGCCGCCCGCGCCCGCGGCGCCCGCCGCTCCCGGCGCGAGCGGCACGCTCATCCGCTGGGACCGCTACGCCTGGGCGGCCGCGATCAGTGCGCTGTGCACTCTGATGGCCTTCGCCATGTTCCGGCGCTTCGAGCTCTCAAACCTCGTGATGATCTATCTGCTCGGGGTGACGGTGGCGGGCCTGCGGCTGGGCCGCGGCCCGTCCGCGCTCACTGCGGTGCTGAACGTGGCCGCATTCGACTTCTTTTTCGTGCCGCCGCGCTACTCGTTCGCGGTATCGGATGTGCAGTACCTGGTGACCTTCGGCACCATGGTGACGATCGCGCTGGTCATCGCCAACCTCACAGCGAGTGTGCGTCAGCAGACGCGGGTAGCCGGTGCGCGCGAGCGGCGCACTGCGCTGCTCTATGCCATGAGCCGCGAGCTCGCGGTCACGCGCGGCATCGCCAACATGGCGCGCGTGGCGGTCCGGCACGTCGCGGAAGTGTTCCAGTGCCGTGCAGTGGTGCTGCTGCCCGCGGCCGACGGCAAGCTGCACTACCCGGCGGAGCCGCCCCTCGAGAGTTCCTTCCGCCGTGCCGACCTCGCGGTGGCGCAGTGGGTCGCCGACCACGGCCGCCCGGCAGGCGTCGGCACCGATACGCTGCCGGCCGCCTCGGGTCAGTACCTGCCGCTCGGCGAAGAGAGCCGCACGGTAGGGGTGCTCGGTGTGCTGCCGAGCAACGTGCGGCGCGTGCTGCTGCCTGAGCAGAGTCATCTGCTCAGCACCTTTGCCGGACAGATCGCGCTCGCGCTCGAGCGGGCGCGCCTCGCGGAGGTCGCGGAAGCCTCGAGCCTCGCGGCCGAGCGCGAGACGCTGCGCAACACGCTGCTCGCCTCGATCTCGCACGATCTGCGCACGCCGCTCGCGGTGATGGCCGCCGCCGGCAGCACGCTCGCGCAGCACGGCGCGAGCCTCGATGAGGCGACGCGCGTGTCGCTCGCCCGTTCGGTGGAGACCAAGGCGCGCGAGATGTCCGATCTGGTGTCGAACGTGCTCGACCTGGTGCGGCTCGAATCCGGGCAGGTGGCGCTGCGGCGCGACTGGCAGACGCTGGATGACCTGCTCGGCAGCGCACTCGCCGCCTGTGCCGAGCGGCTCGCCGCGCACCCGCTCGAGCTGCGGCTCTCGCCGGACCTGCCGCCGGTGTGGGTGGACGCCACGCTGATCGTGCAGGTGTTGACCAACCTCTTCGACAACATCGCCAAGTACACTCCGCCCGGCACACGCGTCATCGTCTCCGCCGTGGCGGAAGGCGACCGCAGCGGGGTTCGTGTCACGATCGATGACGAAGGACCGGGCCTGCCACCCGGGGACCCGGCGCGGCTGTTCGAGAA
>Ga0307472_100000851_pt1 | contig 11391 bp, 12 predicted proteins | sample atmos_gasesAM5C__2_FD_204582 | JGI IMG/M metagenome (GOLD analysis project Ga0307472, IMG submission 204582) | Hardwood forest soil microbial communities from Morgan-Monroe State Forest, Indiana, United States - atmos_gasesAM5C_05 | ecosystem: Environmental > Terrestrial > Soil > Temperate... | reverse complement strand
GTTGCTGGATTGCGGAGAAAGACGGCGAGATCGTTGGTACTGTCTTCCTGGTTCGGAAATCTAAGACCGTTTGCAAGCTGCGCCTCTTGCTGGTGGAACCTTCCGCGCGCGGCCTGGGACTCGGCCGTCGCCTGGTCGCCGAATGCGTTCGCTTCGGCTGCCAGGCCGGCTACAAAAAAATGATGCTTTGGACGCAGAGCGAACTCGGCGCTGCCCGCCACCTGTACAAAGAGGCCGGTTTCAAGCGAGTCGAGCGTCAGGCCCACAAAAGCTGGGGCCGCAATCTGATCTCCGAAACCTGGGAAAGGAAGCTCGCGTCCGCTCCTTTATCCGACCGCTAAAGCTCGCGTAGAGACAGACGCCCTCGTCTGTCCGACCGCGGCGATTTCTGCCGCGGTTCTCTCTCGATGGCTGCGGTTCACTTGCGACCGGGAATATGAGTTAAGCCGCCCTTGGCCGCGTTCGGCTTCTCTCTACGCTCTGGGGCTCTTCCGGAAAATCTGTAAGCTCACTTAGAACGGTGAAAGCAAGCCCTTGTGCCAGGAAAACTTTCTTCTCGGGTTCATCGTCGAAGCCCAGAAAGTCGGGCATCGTGGCCATCATTGCGGCCAGTCCCAGGTCAATTTCGCGACGCGCCCCAAAGTGGATAACCCTCCTCACGCGCCCCGGATAGTCAGTGAGCATGGCTACGCCGAGTTCCGTGCCCGCGCAAATCAGTGCGGCAACAAAGGCGCGCTTGTTCCGCGGCCAAAGCCAGGCCGCGCTCGCGAACATCGAACCGGCAGCAACGTAATCGAAAATCGCGTGCGCTCTGGGCGAAATCATGCGCGGTAACGGCTTCATCGCCATCCTTACGAGACTGTTCAAAATTGGCATCACGCTCTCCCACGGCGAGTCCGCCGCTACCGCCTTGTAAACATTCCTGCGAATCCGTGGCCTGCGAGCATCCCTGTGATGCTCACCACCAGCGCCGCCGTCGTGAAATGTGCCCGCACATTCCTCTGCACGCTCAGCTTCTCGCGTGCCGCAGCGATCTTTTCCTTCAATTCCGTTGCGTCCTGATGCAGGCGGTTGCGTTGCTCCAGGGCACGTAGTTCCAGAGTTTCGAGCGGGTGCGTGCTCATACTTGAGTCTTGACCTCGGCTTGGATCCAGAGTTTGTCTTGCTTTAAAACTTCAATGGTTTTCCGTGGCATCATTTCCTTCGTCGCAAATTCGTATTTCGCAACGTACGCCGCAATGCCGCCCAACACCGTCCATAGCGCAGCAATTGCCAGGAAAGCGAAACACCACCGGTACGCGCTATCCGGAAGAAATGCCGCTACCAGTCCCACGGCTGCCAGGGTGAAGAGCAGATATGCGGTCCCCAGCAGCACAACTCCGACCGCTGCCAGCGGAAGCGCAATCTTCAGTGTTTGCAGCTTGTCCTGCAACTCCGTCTTCAGCATTGTGAGACGCGTCTCGACGAACTCCCTCAGTTCTTCCTTCATATCAGCGAGAACGTCGGCCACGGTTCTTCCGTTGTTGTATGCAGCACGATTCATGAGTTCCGGGACCTCCAGATGCGGAGCGCAATTCCACATACAAACGCACCCGCGGCAATCATTCCCAGCGCCTGCAAGGGGCGTTCTTGTTTGAAACGACGAGCACGCTCGCGTGCTCGTGTCGCCAAGCGCTGCGCCGTCGCGACCGCTTCCGCGTAGTAAATGCGAGCGCGCACTTGAGTTCCGCCACAGAGCCGCCCCACGGACGCGCCCGTCGCGCACACCAGGTCGCCGATCCCCGCAAGGTATGGCTGCCGAACTGCCACCTTCCTGCCTCCGGCGATCTCGGCTAGGTCTGCCGATCCGGTACGCTCCGCGGCAGCTCCTGCTTCGTATTCTTTGCTAGCTGGTAAGCCCATAACGTTCGCTCGCGCAACAAGTCCTTCCCGTAAGGTATTTCGTGTAAACGGTCTGGTGGGTGCCTCTCGCGAAGTATTTATGCCGTCAGGCTAATGAGAAGCGAACGCCGTAAGCGATCAGGCTCTTAAGGTAGGTTGCAAGGAAAAGCGCTGGTTGCGAGCCGGATTCAACATAATGGAGAGACGGGCGTCTCGCCCGTCCAGCTGGCACGCCGCTTCTCCACGCAGCCGCGATCGAAGCTGGCCCTCGTGATGTACACTTTCTGGTTTTCCGGAGAACCCGATGAATCTGCCCTTCGTTCGCTCCGTACTCGCGATCATGATCCCGCTCAGCGTCCTTCCTGTACGCGCTCAATACACCGATCCAACTGCGGCCAACGATCTCGGCGGGCCCCAGGAATTCACCCGTCGCCGCGCGGAACTCGGCAAGCAACTCAAGACCGGCTACCTCATTCTTTTCGCCCGCAAGACGCTCCCTGAAGCCGTTCACTATCGTGAGGACAACGACTTCTTCTACTACACCGGCATCTCCGACCCGGGCGCTGTTCTTGTGATGGACATCGCCAAAGGCAAGACCCTCCTCTTCGAGCCCGAGCAGTCCCCCCACGGCAAGCAAGTCTACGGCGCGAATGTTCTCTCGCTGCCGGAGGAGCAACGCAAAAAGCTTGGCTTCGAAACCGTTCTCCCGCTCGCTGTCCTCGATCGTGGCCTCGCGGGAGCTCTCGGCAAAGAAACCGACCTATGGCTGCGGCTTACTTTCCCCGACAAAGCCGACGGAGCCCGGCCCGAAACCGGCGGAGACTACGGCGACGAGTATTCCCATCCCTACGGCGATCCCACGCCCGGCGATCGCGCCGCCATCCGCAAGCTAGCCGAGCGTTACCCCGCCGCCCACCAGCGTGACGCCACTGCTTTCATCGACGAAATGCGAAACATAAAAACGCCGCAGGAGATCGCCGTGCTCCGCCGCAACGGCGCGCTCAGCGCCGAGGGCATCAAGCAGGGAATTGCTCACGCTCGCCCTGGAATGTACGAGTATCAGATCGAAGCCCAGGCTGCTTTCGTTTTCCGTAATGGCGGGGCCTCCGGCTGGGCGTATCCCGCCATCGTGGGCACCGGGGAAAATATCAATACCTGGCACTACTTTAACGACCGCCGCCAGATCCAACCGAACGACCTTGTCGTTTTCGACTTCGCCGCTGACCTCGACCACATGGCCATGGACATTACCCGTACCTTCAACATCAGCAGCAAATTCACGGCTGAGCAAGCCCAGTGGTACGCCGTCGACCTCGAGTGTCAGGGAGCCGTGATCGCTCTGCTGAAGCCTGGCAACACCTACGAGCAAGCCTCCGATGCGGGCAAAGCCGTCTTCACGAAAAACAGTATCGAGAAGCAATGGTACGGATTCCCCGGCCATTTCGTCGGTCTAGCCACCCACGACGTGATGCTTCCCAAAGGCCCCATCAAAGCCGGACAGGTCGTCACGGTCGAACCCATCGTAGAGTTTCCCGACAAGCAGATGCACTTCCGCGTGGAAGACACCATCCTGATCACAGATAACGGCCCCGAAATTCTTTCTTCCGGTGTGCCCAAAGAAATCTCCGACGTCGAGAAACTGGTCGGCAGCGCGAAGTAGAAGAGAAGGGAATTACGCAAGGCGAGCACTCGTATCGCTCACCCCTGGTCATTCCAAAGTCGAGCGCGGCGCTGGCGGATGGAGTTGCAGTTCCGGGACGCACACGATTATGCGTGTTCCTCCGCCTACCCGCCTTCAATCTACGACTGCCCCGATGTCATGCGTAGCAACATCTCCAGGCTCATCCACAGAGCGATACCGCAGACCGTCAAAATCGCAATCGCGACCGCGATTCTCTTGCGGGTAAAAAATGGAGATTCTTGTGCCTCAGAAAGGTCCTTCATGGTGTCCTCCAGGAAACAACATTTCGGGGGAGGGCCCGCTTCAACCAGGGGAGAGAACAGCGGTTTGTGCTAGCGCAGCCGATGAGTCACCGCGACCATAGCCGCTAGGCACAATGTCACTCTACCTCGGTTCGCCAACGCGACTGAGTAACTTTCTTGTAAATTCGCATTGGTAGGTTGTATCCAATTCCTCTGTTTGGATGGGATCGATCGCAATCGATCTCCGCATGTCTCGTTCAGATGACCTGAGAAGGGACTTCTATCGCGACTTTGCGAAGGGTGGTGCCGCAAATGACTGTAGCGACCGCCCCTGGTCGTCTCACGAAAGTCAGTGACCGCGGTCACTGTATTTTCGTGACCACTAGCACATAACTAATACCTGGATAGGTCTTGAGCGCCCCTGCCAGCTTCCCATTCGGTCCTTCCAGCGGCGCGATCAACATGGTGGCCAGCTTTTCGAACCCCAATTCCACGAAACGCTGGGAGGTGCGGCCATGGAAGACTACTCGATCATTCAGGGGCAAACCATACTGGAACTGATGGTTGCCCTCCTCCTCACGATGGTTACATCGTACGTGTACGTTTCGTGCAGGACTTATGCGCAACGCATGAATGCCACGCGTCCGGACAGGCTAAAAGCTCTTTGCCGGCTGAGCACGGATGAAAACCGGGAGTGCTTTTCTGCCTTGCCCCACCGCAGCCCAGCCGAGACACACCAATCCTTGATCAGCACGTGGCTCGCTCCGATCATCGTCTGGGTAGCAGTTTTTTGGACCATGTTGGCGGTCATAAGCATCTTACTTGGCGAGAGCTAGCTCCTAGGGACGTGCGGGAACGTGGCTGTCACGCCAGAACGCGAGGGGCGTTATGGATGTCGGCAAGCTGCTGGAGAAAATCATTGCCCAGAATGAAATCATCATCCGCCAGAACGAGAAGCTGCTGCTTCTCCTGGCTGCCCGTGCCAATAAGAAGGATGCCGAGCTCCTCGCGGAGTTAAAGAAGATCAATCGGCGCCCGGACTGAGGGACGACAACGATTTCTTGCCCGCGTGGTTTTGTTCGTGCGACCTTCGGGGTCCTGGTCATTGAGCTTTCTCTTTGAAACTGTGAAGTTTTGCAACATTCCATTCCGGCGGTTGCACACCACCCCTGACCTTGTAAACATTTTTTTACGCCTCCCCGGGCGGAAGAGCATATGATGTGGCGGCTCGTTTTCGGGCCGAGCCGTTTTTGCGCGCCGGATGCAATGTTCCTGGGGGAGGGAACGCGGCATTTCGGTTGCCGGTTCGGCCTTCGCATTTCCCTTCACAATTTCAACGTGTCTAAGTGTCAAAGTTTCAAGGAAAAACACTCGTGAGCCGTCCCGTTCAAAGTGTGTGTCAGGTGTCGCGCATTTAAAGCGGTTAATTTGACTTTCTTTGCGGCCTTCGCGCCTTTCTTTGCGAACTTAGCGGTTAAAGGCTCTTGCCTTTTGAAACCTTGCCACCTTGTAACCTTGAGACTTCTTCTGAGAGCGCTGGTCTGCCAACGACCAACGATTAACAAGCCCAGTCCCATCTAATCTGTCGTCTTAAGGACCGTTCTCGATCCGTTTCCGCACGCGTCCCGGGTCGTCCCTTACGTCCCGGGCCCGAATCGCCCCGATCCTATTGTCTGCTCCCATCCGACACTTTCAATCTCTAATTCCCCCCTCTCCCTTGTCATTCCGACGCCGAAGGCGGAGGAATCTGCATCTGAAGACTGCCGTCCTTGCATGCACGTGGGGAGTCTGCTATGTCGAGCAGGCTTGCCGGCCCACGTCCGGCGGCGGCACAATCCCCACCGGAGCATTCGGGTCTGCCGGGAGCACGCTGTAATACTTGGCAAGATCGGCGGGCATGACGTGCCACGGGTCGGTTGGAAAGATCTCCCCGGTGCGTTCCAGGCAGCGCGCCACCAACGCCGAGCAGATTTCCTGGCCGTCGACGCCGAATCCGAGTTTCGATCCTGTGAGCAGCGACAGCGCGATACTCACAATCGTCAGCCAGCCGTAGTGATTATGCAGGCAGGCTTGGGCGAACTCGACTTCGTGTGTGCGGTTGACGTCGATCACGTTCTCCAGGTGCACCACGTGATACTCGGTGTCTTTGTAGATGGAGATATTCCGCTGTTGGACCCCGCCTCCCAGGGCCTCGATGATGTCGCCCTGCTCATTGATAAAGATGGCAGCATGATTCCAGCGGGCGAAGGGCTTGTCGGCGCCTCGGTACCGGATCGCTTCGCCCCATCGAATCATCCGGCTGGTCCAACTCGTGCCGTGCGTGAGTATGAAGTCTCCCGGCAGCGGATTTGGGATTTGTTCGCCGGGAGAGAAGGTTTGAACCGAGCGGGTATGGAGAGAACGCCAAGGGCGCGTTGCGAACATTCATGCCTCCGGGAGTGGGTCCATCTTTATAGGTTAAGTGCGCTTGGTCAAGTTCGACCCGCGGAACCAACACGGATGGTGAACTCCAGCAAACGAGTGCGAGCTTTTACGTCGAGGGCAGGCTCCTTCTCGGCCCTATGGATGAGGCACGTCCGTGCCATTTTCCCTGATCCGGAGAGACGGTACGTTTCCGGTTGCTGGTTACTCTGATTGGTGGTTTGGAGCTTCCCCCCTCGGAGGTCCCAACGCAGGGTCGCCGGCAGCAGAGCAACACTTGGGGGAGTGTGCTCGGACGATTTCGTCCCGCGACTACGCGAGTCCGGGGCGATTCGTCTTTTGGCGGGGAGCGCGTCGAAGCATGGTGACGAGTTGGGCTCGGGGCTTGTCTTGCATGCTGAGCAGCACGCGAAATTGTCTAAGCGTACGAATGCCGATCAGCTCTAGTCGAAGCACCAGACCCAAAGGGAGCGCAAGGTCTTCAAGCCTTGTGTCCCCAGCCGTCACGTTCATCGGACCATACACCGTGTGCGCCAGAGTGCCCAACTTTCTGCTTATTTTTTGATATATGGCCTAAAAGTGAATAGGGAGGGCAGACAGGCGACCGGAGAATGCAACAAAGAGGAATTAAAGAGCCATCCAGTAAATACTGTACGAATGAAATTTCACCACAGAGGCACCGAGACAAGGCCTTCCTGACTTTCCCTATATGTTCGAGTGTGTCTTGCGTGAACATTAATCGCGAATTTGGCTGGGTGATGAGCATCAGAATTTGTTCGCTTTATTCGCTGACTCGCGACATTGCGAGTCGCGATCACTGGCTTCCGCCGGAAAATGAGCCTCTCCACTCCTAAGTGCCATAGCCTCTGGCACCTTTGCGCTATTGTGAATTGGTCTTTCCTGACTTAATCTCCCGACGCGCCACTGATAGGACGCTTCGGTTTCAAGCAAACCGAGGACTAGCCCAAGGTTCTTCGGGGGAGGAAATCTTGGGCTTCCTTTTTCACTTTTTGTCAGGCGCCCGGCCAGGACTCCAGAGTCTGCAACTTTGACGCTGGAAGGAACGGGTAAACACAGGACTCTCAACGATGCAGCAGCCTTTCACTGCCCGAAGATCGGGCTGAGACAAGCGGCGCAATCTTCCAGGTCCCTGTTTCTGAGTAACGTGCCGATGTTTCCGTAAGTCATTTACCTCCCCGAGGGGAAAATGGCGGTGAGTGGGAAGCGGCTGTTTTGGGTCTCGATCATCATAGTTGAGCTGGTTCTGGTGTACGTTGCCTGGAGGCCGGTCCGCGACCACTTCCGGCGGCAATCCCATCGGATCGCAGCTGCTCCGCGTCCGCAGCGACGGCCCGAGAACAATCCATCTTCCATCGCCAAGACCACGCCACCAGCCGAGACCCGCAACCCAGCGCCTGTTACAAAGCGCACCTCGCCTGCTCCCAAGATCGGCGCGCCGGCTGTCGCGAGCAAGGCTGTGCCAGCTGGCAAGAGCAACGCGTCCGCACCTGCCAAGGCCAGCCCGTCCAAGGTTGTCATCGCCACCGCCAAGCCGTCGCCGATTCCGCCACCCCGCCCGCGAGCCCGAAACCTGGGACCGGTCGTGAACGCAGGCTTGAGGACGCCGGAACCGATTCCCACCAAGCCCGCCCTGGCCCCGCCGACTCCGTTGAGTCCGCTCGATAGTTTCTGGTGCCGCATCTCGCAGGCGCCACCTGATTGCGACTGCAAGAAAGGCGACGAGCAGGCCGCCAACCACGTGATGCGGTAGTCGGCAACTCTGGTGCCCGAGGTGGGCTTCGGCCAGTGCGCGCTCGGGACCGATCCGTGGAAGAGGTTCGCCATAACTTCCCGGATCGCGTTGCAAGGTACCCTCCCCCTCCCACGGTTCTCTGGAATCGGAAACTACACGTGAGACCGGGACAAGATCTAACATTTCAAATAACTTAGAGGCAAAATATTCCTGGGAAAGGACACCTGAGCTGTGTGACAGGCGCCGGTAGTGTGGCAGATCGAACGAGCAGACGTCAGGCGCTGCCGGGATTGCTGAGAGCGTCCAGTGCGTCGGCGAGGCTGGGGAAAATGGGGAACAGCTGCGCCATCCGGGTAATCTCCAGCAGGGACACGATGCGCGGATTCATGCCCGTGAGCACGGTGCGTTGTCCCGACTTGTGTCGCGAAACATAGGCGCTTACCAGGGAGCCGAGCCCGGCGGAATCGATGTAAGGGACGCCGGTGAAGTCCAGGATCATGGTGGGGACGTTTTCGCGGCGAATGGCATTTTGAAAGTCGGGGAGGTTCTCGTTCACGAGAGGCCCTTTGAGGAGGAGCACGCCCTTGCCACCCATGTCGCGGAACGGCCGCTCGACTTCCAGGCGTTCGAAGTCCATACGGGATTGTAGGCTCAGTAGAGTGGTCGGCTCAAATAGTTTGAGCCAGCCGTTGAAAGTATCTCGAAAGCGCAAGACGTGCGCCGAGCGACCGTTTTCTAATTGTCTCGAATGAGGCTCTCCCTACGTAATCTGAGTTACTTACACTGCTCTCTGGCGATCTTTTCGCGGCGAAGGGTTCATCGAAAGGGACCGCGCTGCTAGGGATGTTGAGGCTCGATGGGCCTTGCGCTGCTATTGGGGACCATCTCCGGCTCCATCAACAGAATTGGAATCATGCCTTCGTTGTTAAAGCGGTCAAGAAAATCGCGCAGCACGAACTGCTTGCCTGCGAGATCTTGCTGGTGGCCGTATTCCATTATTAGCCGGTCGGCGAGCAGCTTGCCGGTGATGTAGCAGCTGCCATAGCCCGGCTGGCGCAGGTAAAGCAACTGCTCGAATGCAGTGAGCGAATCTCCGGACTTGGCCCAGCCGCGGGGCGTCCATTCGGCATGGAACCGTCCTGCCTCCTCCAGCGTAAATTGATTGGCCTGCACGTAGAGCGAGGCGAGACCACGTGCTGCCCGATTCGCCAGCATGATCCAGACCAGCTCTCGAGCCCGTGGATTGTCGTCGTACAGGCCCACGTGCATCATTAACTCTTCGAAGGCGGTGGCAAAGCCTTCCGCGCGGTTGTCCCAAATGTTGGAGAGCAGGGCCTGGCGGCGAATCGGACTTGGGTTCGGCTCGTCCCGCATCCGCCCGAGATCAATCCAGTGATAATCGTGGGAAAGAAGGAGCATCGGCTCGCGGTGTGTGACGCGGTCGAAGAACACCCGCTGGTCCTCCGGAATGAAATGGCCGAGTTCTTCCGCGAGGGCCGGCTTGATGTAAGGCTTATCGGGGATGATCTCCTGTTTGATGAGAAAGTCGACGAACTTATCCAGCCGATCATGCGTCATTTTGTCGAATGCGGCGGCATCGCCAGCGGGCTCAAGTGGAGGTAGGTTGCGGTTGCGGTGTTCCTCGAGGCGCAAGGCGGACTGCGCGCGCTCCAGCTCGCGGCGTAGCAGAACGACCTCCTCGTCCCAGTTGTAGGGAATGAAGTGCACATTCTGCTGATACCAGGTGTAGTTCTCCTTGCCCACTCCAGATGGCCCGGTCTTGTTGGGCGCCAGTTTCTCCAGCCAGGCAACGAATTCGTCAGTTGCCTTCCGGGCAGCGGTCACGGCGGGGCGCAGCTCCGGGCTGGTTCCGGTTAAATCGGCCTGTTGGTGTTCGGCCAACGTGCGGACGGTGAGCGTGCCAGCTTCGAGCGACTGCAGGAGGTGAGACTGATTGCGAAGCTCCTGCGCGCCATAGACCCAGAGATCGCGCGCATTGCTTGCCTTGAGGTTCTCCTTCGCCTCGGAAAGAAAAGAGGGAATCATGCCGATCTTCGCGCTCAAATCTCTCTGGGCTTCGGCATCCAGAGGGAAGTGATACTTGTAGAGTTCGATTTCGGGATAAGGGACAGGACCTTCACGCCAGGGAATATCACTCCGGGATGAAAACACGTTCACATAGAAAGCAGGATCGCGAGCCCAAGGACGAAGCACTCTCAGGTTGAAGTCGAGCCCGTTCATCTCGGCCTTCACCAGCTTGTAGTCGTTCTGCTGTTCAATCGGCCACGATCTGGGATCAATCGCATCCAGCCGCTTACGCCATTGGGGCAGGGCTGCGGCCTTGGCCGCCATCGCGCTCGCGCTGTAGTCGGGAACATTGTTCTTCATCACCGGATGCTCAAATTCCCGCCATTGCTGAAAGAGCTTCACCAGCGCAGGATAACCTTCCTGATTGCCGGCAACTTGTGCCGAAGAGCTGTGCGCCGCTGTCAGGAAGACGGCAGTAATGGCCGTCGCCACGCAGAGTTGGAACCGCATGTTTGACCTGTGAATCCCGCCATCGAGGTGGCTCCTCACTGAGATCTCCTCACTATCGAATTGAACACCCCGGAAGGTAGGCAAGCCTAGCGCGCACCCGGCGATTTACGCAAGGCTTGTGAGGCAAGGACCGCAACAGGGTCGCTTACGAATGCACGCTACATCTCTGGAGACTCGAGCAAAGCGTTTCTGACGCTATCCAGCCACGCAACAGATCCCTCCTCACTGCTCCTCGGAATGGCGTTAGAGACAGCCGACAAGAGAAAGTTCGAGACATTCTTAACGGCCGCGACGGTGGTTGGGTCCTTCCGCTTCGTTTCGGCTGGCGCCTCACTTCGGTCAGGATGACAGGCGAATTAAACTGCCCACGTTTGGATGCCACGCAGAGGCGAGCCAGTGGCCGGGGTATTCACTTTGGGTCGTAGTGACCGAGGTTGCAAATCGGCTCGTGCTTGCAGCCTTCGCACTTGAGATTTGCGAAATCCACAATCCGGCATCCATGCGCCAGAACATGCAGGAATAGGCGCAGTCTTGTAAACAGCTTCATCTGGCACCCCCGCTGGGAATCATCGGCGCCTTCACCGCGGGTTCTGTGATGGCCGGGGTAAGGTCCGATGATCTATTCACCCTAGCAGCGGAGTCTGGCATCCACTGTGACGCGCATCACGTATGTTTCTTACCAAGGGCCAGGCTCCATGGCTAGGCCGAACAGCCAGCGCGTGCTTGAGCGGCGGATCACTGAAACGAACGCCCTGGATCTGAACCTCTCGCGGTCAGTGCACGAGGCAGATTCCTCGTCGCTGGCGCTCCTTGATTGCATAACGACGTTGGCTCGATCGCGGCGAGTACGATGGTAGCTGCGAACCAAACCAAGG
>Ga0307472_100000850_pt1 | contig 11392 bp, 9 predicted proteins | sample atmos_gasesAM5C__2_FD_204582 | JGI IMG/M metagenome (GOLD analysis project Ga0307472, IMG submission 204582) | Hardwood forest soil microbial communities from Morgan-Monroe State Forest, Indiana, United States - atmos_gasesAM5C_05 | ecosystem: Environmental > Terrestrial > Soil > Temperate... | reverse complement strand
ATGCTGTTTTCGGTCAAAGCCAGCGACCCCATCACTTTCATTACGATCGCCGCGCTTCTGGCTGCCGTCACGCTGCTTGCGTGCCTGGTGCCGGCGCATCGAGCGACGCGGGTGGATCCGCTCATTGCGCTGCGGCATGAATGATTGCAGAAATGCGACTACGCATTCCGCAACGGACTTTCTCTGTGAAAAAAGACTCCTGGTGAAGGACAGCCACGTCAGCTTCAAGGTGGAAAAAAGTGAGGCGCAAATGAAGCTCGATCATCCGATCATTCCGCTCGTTGGACGCTTGATGATCACCTACATTTTTGCCACCAGTGGAATTGGGAAGGTATTCTCGTGGTCTGACAACGTGCGATACATGAGCACCAGGCACTTGCCGATGATTCCCGTGCTCTTGGCCATCGCGATGGTGATTGAATTGGCCGGTTCAATCTGCCTGATCACCGGATATCAGGCTCGCATTGCTGCGTTCGTCATGTTTCTGTACACGACAGCGGTGACAGGGATATTCCACAACTATTGGGCGGCCAGCGAAGCCATGGCGGGCATGCAGGAAACGCACTTTCGCAAGAATTTGGCGATTATGGGCGGCCTGTTAGTGCTTGCCTATAGCGGGCCAGGGAAATGGGCGCTGGGCGAATCTGCGCGCAAAACAGAAATTTCTCAATGAATCTAGGGCGTTCTCGTGCGACCGCTACTCCGACTCGCCGTTGTCGTCGAGCTGGACATCGAGCCGGCCCTTGGTCTTCTTGGCCATGAGGTAGGAGCGGATGAAGGGATCCAGATCGCCATCGAGGACGCGATTCACGTCGCCGACTTCAAACTTCGTGCGGTGATCTTTAATCATCTGGTACGGCTGCATCACGTAGGACCGGACCTGGCTGCCAAACGAAATGTCCATCTTGGTTTCGTCGAGCTTGTCGGTTTCCGCTTGCCGTTTCTGTACTTCCATGTCGTAGAGGCGCGAGCGCAGCATTTTCATGGCGAGCTCACGGTTTTTGTGCTGGCTGCGCTCGGCCTGGCAGCCGACCACGATGCCGCTGGGGACGTGCGTGATGCGCACGGCGGTCTCCACTTTGTTGACATTTTGGCCGCCCTTGCCGCCGGAACGGAAAGTATCCACCTTCAAATCTTCGGGGCGAATGTTGACTTCGATTTTGTCGTCCACTTCAGGAATCACGAAGACCGAGGCGAACGAGGTGTGGCGGCGCGCGGCTTGGTCGAAGGGAGAGATGCGCACGAGGCGGTGAACACCCGTTTCGCCAGCAAGCAGTCCGAAGGCATTTTCGCCGCCGAATTGCACTGTAGCGTTCTTGATCCCCGCTTCTTCTCCCGGCGTTTCGTCCAGAACCGAGGCGCTCATTCCCTTTCGTTCCGCCCAGCGCAGATACATGCGCAGTAAGATCGAGGCCCAGTCCTGCGACTCGGTGCCTCCGGCGCCGGGCTTGATGGTCATGATGGCGTTGAGATGATCGCTTTCGCCGGAAAGCAGCGTTTTCGTTTCCAGGTCCGCGATGTAGGTTTCGGCAGCGCCCAGCTCTTTGTCGAGGTCCTTGAGCAAATCGTTCTTTTGATCGGAGTTGGTTTCTTCCTGCGCCAAGTGGATGTAAGTTTCGAGGTCGCCGCTGATGGAAGTGAGCTTTTCGTCGGCGGCAATCTGCTCTTCGGCGCGCTTGCGTTCGCGCAGAACGCCTTGCGCGGCTTCCTGATTGCTCCAGAAATTGGGGTCGGCGACGCGGGCTTCGAGTGCCTTCAGACGTTCGCGGTTGCTTTTGGCGTCAAAGATAACTCCGGACCAGCGTGATGCGGGGTTGGAGCGATTCGTTCCGGTGCTGTAAGTCTTCGAGGATCATTTCTATCTTTCTGCTCGGATTTTTCCTTGGTTCCTAAAACCGGCGGGATAAATCCGCCGCTACACACTTACTCTTTACTTTCCTTCAAGGAGATCGCTAACAGAATAGCGGAAACAATCACACAAAGCCAAGCGAACCAATCTCCAAAACGCGTGTAAAGCGTTTCATCTCTGCGAAAATCGTACGGCAAATCCGCCGCAGCGCGCACGTCGGGCGGCAGCGGTTCAACCACTCGTCCATAAGGATCGACTGACCCGGTGAATCCGTTGTTGGTCGCGCGGACGATCCAGCGACGGTTTTCCACGGCGCGCACGCGGACCATGTGCAGGTGCTGCCCGGCGGCGGCGGAACGGCCGAACCAGCCGTCATTTGAGATGTTGAGCAGGAGCTGCGCGCCATTAGCGGCGAAGCGCCGCACTTCGCCGGGAAAAATCGCCTCGTAGCAGATGAACACGCCAAACGTGTTGCCATTGGACAGCCGGCCGACCGCGTACTTGTTGCCCTTGCGAAACCCGCCCACTTCGGTGGAAATGTTGGCGACCACGCGGTGAATCAGCGGAAACGGCTCGTACTCGCCGAACGGCACGAGGTGCACTTTGTCGTAAGTAAAAACGCGCTGCCCTTGCGAATCCACGAGAATCGCACTGTTGTACACCGCCTGCTGCCCGGGAGGAACGCGATCCGAAGGGTCCACGGGCGGCTTCCATTCGATCGCCCCTGCTAGAAACGGATGCCCGAAGCGAGTGGCCAAATTCGAAGCGAGCCTGGCAAATTGCGTGTCCTCAAACGAAAACGGCGCCGGGGCTTCCGGCCAAACCAATAAGTCCGGCTTCTCCGCGCTAGGAGCGAGACTCAGTTTTGCGATTTCGTCGAGCTGCGACGCGTTTTTCGCAAACCAGTCCGGGGGGTATTCCGGCACCTCGGGAAAATTGAGCTGCACCGCGCGCGCAAAATGCTGTGCCTTCGCTTCCGGCACCAAATGAGGCGCAGTCAACATCACAATCCCAAGAATCGCCGGGGCTCCTCCTCCGATGAGGATTCGCTGTTTCAGCGCCACCTTCTTCGACGCAATGACCCACGCGAGCAGCGCATTGAATCCGGCCGCGAGAAAAGACAACCCATAAATCCCGGTGAGCGCCGTGATTTGCAGCAAGCCGAGGTTGGCCGACGCGGGATAGCCCAGCAGGTTCCACGGAAAACTGATTTCCGGCAAATGCGCGCGCACAAATTCGAAGGTGACCCAAACGAACGGAGCGGCAATGCACGCCATCTCGATGCTCCGCCGCGAGATGCGATGCACGATCCACGTGAAACTGCCGACAAGCACGCCCCACGCCGCGGCAATCAGCAGCAGCACGCCCCAGCCGCCTGCCACGGGCAAGCCGCCATGGACGCTCAACACAGTGGCAATCCACGGCACGGAAGTGAGAACAAACAGGAGGGCGTGCAGAAATCCGCATGCAAACGCGACCCGCCCTCGCGCGCCAAAAACCGCAAGCAGCAGGACGCCAACGCAAATCCAGGAATAAATGCTGAGATAAAGTCCAGTAAAGGAAAGGGAGAGAGCAGCGCCGGAAATGGCGCCAATCAACAGTCGAAGACCATCCGGTATTTTCGCGCCGGATTCCGCGGCGACCAGGGTGAGCCCGTTGCCGGAAGGCATCAACGCTTCACGAAGGCTTTGAAGCCTGCATCTTCAAGACCCCGGCGCGCGATGTCGGCAGCTTTCAGGTCCGCGTAGGGCCCCACCTGCACGCGATAATATTTGTCTCCGTGCGGGGAAAGCACGTATGCGGGAAATTTCTTTTTTTGCAAAACCTTTGCCAGATCGAGCGCGTCCACTTCCTTGTTCATTGCGGCCACCTGCAAGGAATAGCCGCTGCCCGGTGGGGACACGCTGTTGGAAGCTTTCGAAGCGTTATTGTTCGCGCTTCGAGATGCGGGAGGGGATTTCACCAACACAGGTGCGCTCTGCTGCAGTTGAGGTGAAGGAGCTGAGGTCGCGGGCTTCAGCCGGTCATCCGCCTTGCCTTTTTCGCCCGCGTGATAAAACTCCCATTCCGAATTTGCCGGCGCTGCGGTTTCTGACGGAGGTTCGGCGGGAAACGTCTTGCTCGCGCGTTTGGAAGCCACTTCCGGCTTGGAAGGATTGCGCAACTCGGGCTTGCGGGGCAAATCATCGGCGCTGGCTTCCGCCTGGTGCAGTCCCATGACGTAGCCCAGCGTGAAAAAGAGCCCCGAAAGCAAAATCACCGCCAGGAACAAGCCAATGACGTGACGGCCTTCGAGTACGCGCTCACCGGCGCCCCGATGTCCTCCATAACTCATTTCTTATTTTTGCGTTCCTCCTAACGCCTGGGTCCACTTGTTAATAATATCGATGGGCAAGGGAAACACAATCGTTGTGTTCTTTTCGACACCTATTTCAGTAAGTGTCTGGAGGTAGCGCAGTTGAATGGCGGACGACTGCGTCTCGAGAACCTTTGCGGCGTCGGCGAGCTTCTGGGAAGCCTCAAACTCGCCTTCCGCGTGAATGATCTTCGCGCGGCGTTCGCGCTCGGCTTCGGCCTGCTTGGCGATGGCGCGTTGCATCTGTTCGGGAATGTCCACCTGTTTCACTTCGACCTTTGACACTTTTATGCCCCACGGTTCGGTGTCCGTATCGAGTATTACCTGGAGCTTGGCGTTGACTTTGTCCCGCTGGGAGAGAATTTCATCCAATTCGAATTGACCAACAATGCTGCGAAGCGTGGTCTGCGCCAATTGGGATGTTGCGTACTGATAATTCTGCACTTGAGACATCGCCAGGTTCGCATCCACAACACGGAAATAGCACACCGCGTTCACTTTTACCGAGACGTTGTCGCGTGTGATGATGTCCTGTGGCGGAACATCCAGAGTCTCAAGGCGCAGATTGATGCGATACAGCGTTTCAATGGGCCATAAGACTAGGTTTATGCCTGCTCCTTTGGCTTCCGGGAGCAACCGCCCGAGCCGCAGGACAACTCCGCGCTCCCACTCTTTAATGATGTAGATCGAATTCCAAAACCAGATCAGCACGAACAAAAGACCAAACGCGACCCCTATCCCAAAGACGCCCCCGATTTCCATCTTCTTCCTCCTGAGAACACACTCCGTCTACTTTGCGATCGGGCTGGCCACTTCCACCGGCTCGACGTACAGCTTCAACCCTTCGACCCTGGTCACTTGCACACTCTTACCTTCCGGCACCGGTTGCGAGGATACGGCGCGCCATAGCTCGCCATGCACGCGGACTATTCCTTCCGCGCCCGCCTTCAATTCCTCCGTGACCGTGCCGGTGGATCCAATCAGTTCTTCCCTCCCTGTAGTCGTTTTCCATTTTCGCGAGCGCAGCACCAAGCGCATCAGCACGACGGTGATGACTCCGAACGGCAGAGTCGCCGCAAGCGCGACTCCGAGACTCACTCCGCCTGCAGTCAGGGGCGAACGAACCAGGAACAGTGCGCCCAAAAACATGGATACAACCCCGCCAAGGGCGAGCACACCGTGACTTGGCGCCTTTGCCTCCAAGATGAAAAAGACGAGTGAAAGTGCGATCAGGAACAACCCCGCCAGATTCACCGGAAGAAAATGCATGTCGTACAAAGCAAGGACCATGCAAATCCCACCGATGACACCCGGCGCGATAACACCAGGATGAGTGAACTCGGTGTACAGACCCAACGCGCCAAGAATCAGCAGAAGAAAGAAAATATCCGGCTGGACAATGCGCGACAGGAATTTCTGCCGCGCGGAGAGTTCAAACGGCGTGCGCACGGCATTCTTGAGGGCCAGCGTCACCTTTGTGCCGTCGAATCGCGTGATGGTCCGCCCGTCCAATTGCTGCAGCAGGTCTTCCGTGGAATTGGCCACCAGGTCGATCATCTTTGCGTCCAACGCTTCTTTTTCCGTGAACGCTTTACCTTCCGTGATAGCCCTTTCTGCCAACTCGGGATTGCGTCCGCGCCGCTCTGTGAAACTGCGCAGAAACGCGGTGGCGTCTTGATTAATTTTCTTTCGAAAGGCTTCGTCAATCTGCATGGGGAACGCGCCGCCGATGGCAATGACCGGCGTCGCCGAGCCTGTGTGGGTGCCGCGCGCCATCGCCGCGATGTCTGCGGAAAGGAGAATGTAGAATCCCGCGGAAGCTCCGCGCGCTCCGGTCGGCGAAACGTACACGGCAACCGGCACGGGCGACGCCAGGATATGCTGGATCATGTCCTTCATCGAGTCGCTAAGCCCGCCCGGCGTATCCATAGTGATCAGTACGAGCGCAGCGTGCCGCTGCGCAGCGTCCTGGAGGCCTTCGTCAATGTACGTGGCCAGGATCGGCTCGACTTCGCCATCGAGTTGCAATTCCAGCACAGAGGGGCCGCTTGTTTTTTCGCTAGCGCTGGACGATGGAAGCATCAGCGTGCCTGCCGCGGCTGTTAATAGGGAGAAAACCACAGAAAACGCGGCCAGCCACGTTCGCTCAAGAAACCCTTTTCTCCTTAATTGCAGCGCAGATCTCACGCTCCACCTCCGCCCGGCTTCTTCGCGGGCGCCTTGGAGTTCTGCAAGTGATCCAGCAACTGCTTTGCTTCCGCGTAGTTGGGCGCCAGCTTCAATGCTTTCTCCGCCTCGGCCCGGGCCAAATCGGTTTTTTTCTGCTCCAGATAAATTTTCGCCAGCATCGTACGCACTTCCGCGGAGTCCCGCGCGGCCAGCGAAGCTTGCAATTCCTTTACGGCGTCGTCCATTTTGCCCTGGTGGCGCTCGATTTCGCCCAAGCCGCGGTGCGCCGCGGCGTTTTCCGGCTCCGCCGCAAGGGCCGCGCGAAATTCTCTCTCGGCCGCGTCCATGTTCCCGGCGGATAGCTGCTGCCTTCCTCTGCGGATGCGCGCGGCGGGAGTGTCGCTCGCGGCAGCGGAAGCCGCACTCGCAGGAGTGTCCGCCGGTTCCGCGCGGAGGCCGCTCAGGTCCAGCTCTGTTTTGATACGCGTAAGGTGGGCTAACGTTTCGTTCTTTTTCTCTGACGGGTCGTCTAATTGAATCGGCGGCAATCCGCTGGGCCCAAAGGCTTCCTTGGCGGCTTCGCGCTCCTGGTCGGCTTCGCCGTTTTTCTCGGCCTTTTCCAGCGACAGAATCAGCAAGGCCCGGTCTGGCGCGCTGTCGGGCTCGCGCTCGGCTGCCTGGCGGAAGTAGTCAGCCGCGGACGCGGCATCGCCGCTCTGCAACGCCAGGAGGCCTAGATTGAAGGAATAGTCGTCTTCCCCGGGAGCCAAATCCGCCGCGCGGCGAAGGTTTGCCTGCGCAGTGGCCACTTTGCCTTGACGGGCCTGCGCGATGGCCAAATCGTTAAGGATTTCCGGCGCGTCGGCACCGTTCGTGTTGCTGGTCTTTAGGGTTTCCTGTAGAGAGTGAAAATCTTCCTCGGCATGGTCCGCTTGATTTAACTGCAGGCGGCAAACTCCGCTGAAGAATGTTGCTTCGGCATGGCGATCATAGCTCTTGGGAACTTTGAAGAACCATGCGAGAGCGGCATTGTAGTCCTTCTTCGCAAAATAGGCTTCGCCCAGCGCGAAGTTCGCGTCCGGCCAATCGGGCTCGAGGCGGGCCGCTTCGTGGAGCTGCCGCAGCTTGGCGTCAACGTCTGTGGCTTGCTGCCCTCGCGCGTATTGCTCGAAGGCATCGAGTCGCAGCGGGCGCTGGCGCTTGGTGAAATCCGCCAGACTCAGAGCATAGCGACCATCGCGGGAAGAAAGCGTTCGCCACAGCAGCCGCGTGTGCAGATCCATCAGCGAATCGACCGGACCGCTTTCCCGCACCGGTGGACGCAGCGCCAAAGGATTCATGCTGAGGATGCGCATTTCGAGAGTGAGGGCAGCGCCTTTGACCGCGTATTTTCCGTAGATGACGTAATCGGCGTCCAGGTCCTCCGCGACACGAAGCATAGTCGCGCGGCTGAACGTGGAGCCAGTGGGCAGCCCGTAACGCTCGAGTTCGGCGGCGCGGCCGGCGTGGGAATAGACCTGTTCTCCGGCCGCCGTGAGGCGCTCGATGGTTAGTTCCTCCAAACCTTCGCCCAGCCAATCGAGTTTCGCTGGAGCGCCGGCACCCTCGAAGGGCAAAACCACGTAGATTTTTTGGGGAGTTCCCGAAGCTGCGGGGGAGTTCGCCGATGTCGTAAGTTCTGCCGCCCGTGCCGGTTGCTGCGCCGCGCAGACTACTAATGCCATTAGTGAAACGAAGGCTGCTCTGACGAGGAGTATATCAATCGGCGGCCTGCCAAAGGAGCGCGGCATCTCGCTTTGCATTGTAGCAGAGGCAACCCAGCTGTGGAGGAGAGGAAGTGGAAGAAGCCAACACGGCGCTACGGGAGGCTCGACAATCTCTCTCCTTGACATTCTACCTATCGTTGGCATATATATGTCGAATGTCTAGGAGGCGTCATGCCCATTGAAAAATCAGACTTGCTGCAAGGCACGCTGGACATGCTGATTCTGAAGATTGTTACGCTGGGGCCGATTCATGGCTACGCGATCTCCCAGCGGCTGCGGCAAATCTCCAGAGAGGTGCTCCTGGTGCAACAAGGCTCCCTTTACCCCGCCCTCCATCGTCTGGAAAAGCGGGGATGGCTTGCCGCGGAGTGGGGCGAATCTGAGAACGGGAGGCAGGCCAAATTCTACAAATTGTCGCCAAAAGGAAGAAAACAGCTCGACAAAGAAGAATCGAATTGGAACCGCCTGGCCGAAGCGGTGGCGCGCATCCTGCAAACCGCGCAATAGGAGCCTGCCATGCCCTCGTGGAAATTTCCTTTTCGCAAAAGTCCTATCGACCGGCAATTCGATTCCGAGCTTCGCTTCCATATCGAAAAGCTTACCGAAGAAAATATTGCGGCTGGCATGACGCTTGAAGAAGCACGCCGCCGGGCCACTCTTGAATTTGGCGGCGCGGAAAGGTTCAAGGAAGAGCTGCGCGACGTTCACCGCGTGCCCATCCTGGAAGCGACGCTGAAGAATTTTCAATGGGCGGTGCGCTTCCTGCGGAAGTCCCCTTCCTTTTCGATCGTGGTTATCCTGACGCTGGCCTTGGGGATTGGCGCGAACAGCGCGGTGTTTTCCGCGATTGATGCGATTCTGCTGCGACCCTTGCCCTTTCCCGACGGCGATCAACTGATGTTCCTGTCTCAGTACAACACCAAAGTGAAGAGCCCGCAGACCGAACTCTCGACGCTTCGCTTGGAAGACTGGAACCGCATGAATTCCACATTCCAGGCCATCGCTGGGTATTACGCCGAAGACGGTTCGGAAACCTCCGGCGCGCTACCGGAAAAAGTAACAGAAGCTTTCGTGACGCCTCGCTTCCTGCAGGTGTTGGGCGTTTCGCCGGCTTTGGGGCGCGATTTTACACCCGAGGAACAACACTTTGGGGGCCCCGCGGCAGTGCTTATCAGCGACCGATTTTGGCGCCGCCGTTTTGGGGCCGATCCCAATGCGCTGGGGATGAAATTGCGCATCAATGACTTCTCTCAGTCCATTGTCGGGATCATGCCTGCTTCGTTTGGGTTCCCAAACCGCGACGTTGATATGTGGACTTCTGTCCCAACAGATGCTCCGTATGCGCAAGATCGAGCGTCAACGTGGTACAGGACCATCGGGCGTTTGAAGATGGGAGCCGCGCTTGCGCAAGCCCGCGCTAATCTGGCCACCGTTCAGGCGCAACTTGGCAAACAATACCCAAAGACCGATGCGGATCTGGCGGTTGAAATTGCTCCACTCAAGCAAACCACGATCGGCGGGGTGCGCGGGTCGCTTTGGATGTTATTCGGATCCGTATCGCTGCTCCTGCTGATAGCCTGCACGAACATTGTGGCGTTGCTTTTGGCCCGCGGCGTACAGCGTCACCATGAAATTTCCGTGCGTCTCTCGCTCGGCGCTCCTCGATTCGTGGTGGTCTGCCAGTTGCTCACCGAGTCTTTTGTATTGGCGCTCATCGGTGCGCTCATCGGGTTGGTTGTCGCCGGCGCAGCCTCTAACGTATTTCGAACTTTGGCCAAAGACCTTCCACGCGTCGAAGAGATTCATCTCGACGCTCGGATTGTGGTTTACACGCTGGCGTGTTCCGTCCTTGCGACTCTCCTTTGCGGATTGTTCCCGGCGATTCGCGGCACGCGCGGCGCCTTGTCTGGAGCCCTGGCACAGAACAGTCGCACGCAGGTTTCTTCGCGCCTTCCGCTCCATTGGTTCCTGGTCGGCGTCCAAGTGGCTCTGGCGGTGACCTTGCTTGGAGGCGCGGGATTGCTGCTGCGCAGCTTTCAGGCCCTTGGCCGCGTGTCGCCGGGTTTTGAGGCGAGCCATGTCTTGACTCTCCACGTCAGCGGGTCGTGGGGAGAAACCGCGGACATGAAAGGACTGGTGCAGCGCATCGATCGCATTATCGAGACCCTGCGAAATACGCCCGGCGTGCAAGCTGCCGCAGACTCCGCGGAACTGCCCGGTGTTCCGTCGGAGTTTCAAACAGAACTCAAGTTCGCCGAAGGCCCGGCCGATCCGGAGCGCAAAATCGTGGCCGAAAGCCGCTTCGTTTCGCCCGGATACTTTTCGACGATGCAAATTCCGCAGCTTGCCGGTGCCCCCTGCCAAGAGCCGAAACTCATTGTTAGCCCCAGTAGTCCGGGCGGCGTTCGTGTGGAAGCTGGCTCCGTAACCGTTCTCGTAAATCACAGCTTTGCGGACACATATCTCCCGGGCTCGAATATCATCGGCCGGCATCTTCAGGTCCAGGGAAACGCTTTTCTGCGGCCGGAGGATGCCGGCGAGATTCGCGGGATTGTGGGAGACGCCCGGGAAGTAGGTCTGAGCCGTGAACCCACTCCTACCGTTTACTGGTGCATCAGTGCTCCCAGCCCTGATCCATACTATCTTGTTCGCACGCACACGGAACCTATGGCTTTGGCAGAGACGCTCCGCAAGGAGGTTCATAGCATCGAGCCTGCGCGTTCTGTCTTCGACATTGTCCCGCTCGAAGAGCATTTGAACGATGCCTTCGCGGAGAATCGCCTACGCACCATCCTTCTCACTTTTTTCGCGGTGACTGCAGTGTCTCTTGCCTGCATTGGCCTGTACGGGACATTGAGTTACTCCGTGACCGTGCGCCGACGCGAAGTGGGGCTGCGCCTTGCGCTGGGCGCTCTCCAAGGACAAATCGTGAAGCATTTTCTTCTGCAAGGATTGGCAGTAACTCTCCTTGGTTGCGCGGCGGGCTGGGCCCTCGCGGCCGCGTTTGCGCGTGTCCTTTCCGGAATGCTGTATGGAGTGTCTCCCTCTGACACTGCGACTTTGTTCACCGTAGTTCTGCTCATGCTGCTGGTTGCCGCGTTGGCCGCTTTGTTGCCGTCGATTCGCGCCTCTCATGTGGAGCCGATGCAAGTTTTGCGCGAAGAATAGCTCAGCGACCAGCAACCGGGCGAAATTGATTATTGATTTTCCGTCCGGACTCAACAGACGAAACAGTCACTCATAACGCAGAGC
>Ga0307472_100000849_pt1 | contig 11421 bp, 12 predicted proteins | sample atmos_gasesAM5C__2_FD_204582 | JGI IMG/M metagenome (GOLD analysis project Ga0307472, IMG submission 204582) | Hardwood forest soil microbial communities from Morgan-Monroe State Forest, Indiana, United States - atmos_gasesAM5C_05 | ecosystem: Environmental > Terrestrial > Soil > Temperate... | reverse complement strand
CCTGCGCCGGTTGGTCGCGGGTCTCCCCGAAGCCCGCCCCGCCCGTGCCCGCGCGAGTGCCACCGTCGGAATCACGCTTCAGCCGCCGGAGAGGCTCACAGCGGTTCGCGTGATGACGCTCACGTTCTCTCGGTAGCCACCTCCGGCTACCTTCACCGTATCTTCGTTTGTCGCCTGTGCGAGGCCACGCGCGATGGTTCGGCAGGGGCTCGCACTCATTAGACGGTCGTTCCGGGCGTCGCTCCCATCGTGGAGTGGCGACCCGCACCATGTCCCAAATCGGCCAGAAGCGGCGACGTCATCTGTTCCAGCGTCTGACCGGGAACGTGCAGTTAGCGACCGTGGCCCTCGTGCCGTCGGAGCTTCGACGGCCCACGCTCGACGGCGAGCGTGACGGCTCGTCGTCCGCGTCGAGGAGCCCGAGCCCTCACCACCAACCGCTGCGAGCCACGTCCGCGGGGCCATGACCGACGCGCCACCAGCGAGCCAGCGCCCAGATCTCGTCCAGCCACCGAACCAGGGAGCGGTTGATCGCCAAATGATCCCGCGCATGCCCGGGAGATGTTTCCTCCATCTTGCAGCACGGCCGCGGGACCACACCCGAGCGCCGCTCTACGCGCTCGTCGGGACGCCGCTTCTGAACCGACGATCAACGGGAGAGCTCCCTGCGCACGGACGTTCCGCAGTTGCGTCCCCCGGCCGAATCACGCAATGAGGGCGCGAGTCGGCAGAGGAGGTGCGCCATGCTCGAGGAAGAGGATGTTCGCAAGATCGTGCAGGCGGTTCGGGCGGTCCTGAACGCCGAGCAGTCGGTCACGGGGACGATCGGCGATCGATGGACGGGGGGACAGCTCGTGCTCAAGCCGGGGAAGGCGGGCACGCAGGAGAAGGTGGTGCCGATCGAGGGATTCTTCCGCAAGATCGTCAACGTCCGGGATCGGCTCCGCGTGCTGGAGCAGCGGATCAACAGCCATCCGAAGCTCGACGATCAGGACCGGCTGCAGCTGCAGGACTACATCACCCGCATCTACGGGAGCCTCACCACCTTCAACCTCCTGTTCGCGGAGCCGGGCGATCGCTTCGTCGGCTCCGGCAGCAAGGACGAGGATTGACGCCATGCTGCGGGGCACGATGCAGGAGCAACCCCTCACCGTCACGGCGCTGTTCGAGCACGGACGGCGCATCCACGGGGGCAGCGAGGTGGTGACCTGCGAGAGCGAGGGTGTCCGCCGCGCGCGCTTCAGCGAGATAGGTGAGCGCGCGGACCGGCTCGCGGCCGGGCTCGCGCGCCTCGGGGTCCGAGCCGGCGACCGCGTCGGCACCTTCTGCTGGAACACCCAGGAGCACCTCGAGGCCTACCTCGCCGTCCCATCGATGGGCGCGGTGCTCCACACCCTCAACGTCCGCCTCTTCCCCGAGCAGCTCACGTACGTGATCAACCACGGCGGGGACAAGGTCATCCTGGTCGACGAGTCCCTCGTGCCCGTGCTCGCTCGCGTGGCGCGCGATCTCACCACCGTCGAGCACTACGTCGTGATCGGCTCCGGCGACCTCGCGCCGCTCGGGCTTCACGCGCTCCGCTACGACGCCCTGCTCGCCGCCGAGCAGCCGGGCTACGCGTGGCCCGCGGTCGACGAGCACGCGGCGGCGGCCATGTGCTACACGAGCGGCACCACCGGCAACCCGAAGGGCGTCGTCTACACCCATCGCTCGACCTTTCTGCATTCGCTGGCCATCACGTCCGGAGCGGTCTTCGGGCTGAGCGACCACGACCGCATCCTGGTGATCGTCCCCATGTTCCACGCCAACGCGTGGGGGCTGCCGTACGCCGGGTGGATGGTGGGCGCGGACCTTCTCATGCCGGGACGCTTTCTCCAGGCCGACCCCCTCTGCCGGCTGATCACGACGGAGAGGCCCACCATGTCCGGAGCCGTGCCGACGACCTGGAACGACATCCTGCGCCACGCCGAGACGAAACCGATCGATCTCTCCTCGCTCAGGCTCGTCGCCTGCGGCGGGTCCGCGGTCCCGCGAAGCCTCATCGAGCGGTTCGAGGAGCGCCACGGGGTGCGCATCGTGCAGGCCTGGGGCATGACCGAGACGAGCCCGCTCGCCGCCATCGCCGTCCGCCCGAAGGGCGCTCCCGCCGAGGAAGAGATGCACTGGCGGGCGAAGACGGGGCGCGTCGTGCCGGGCGTCGAGCTCCGCCTCGTCGACGAGGCCGGGCGCGTCGTCCCCTGGGATGGCAAGACCGCGGGCGAGATCGAGGCGCGCGGTCCGTGGGTGACGGCGGCCTACTACCGGGACGACGCCCCCGAGAAGTTCGACCAGGGCTGGCTCCGCACCGGCGACGTGGGCACGATCGATGCCCGGGGCTACATCCAGATCACCGACCGGGCAAAGGACGTCATCAAGTCGGGCGGGGAGTGGATCTCCTCCGTCGAGCTCGAGAACCAGCTCATGGCCCACCCCGAGGTGCTCGAGGCGGCCGTCGTCGGCGTCCCCGACCCGCGCTGGGACGAGCGCCCGCTTGCCTGCGTGGTGCTGAAACCCGGCGTGGCGGCGAGCGACGAGACGGTGCGGAAGCTCCAGAAGTTCCTCGCCGAGCGCGTCGCGCGCTGGTGGGTTCCCGAGCGCTGGTCCGTCATCGAGGAAGTGCCGAAGACGAGCGTCGGCAAGTTCGACAAGAAGGTCCTGCGGGCGCGCCATGCCGAGGGCGCGCTCCGCGTGATCGGGCCGCTCAGTCCTTCCTGACCGCGTCCGCGATGAGATCCATGTGGAGGTCTTCCGGGACCTCGAGCGTCGGATTCCGCTGCGCGAGGATGTTCAGCATGCGGCCGCGCACGGCGGCGAGGATCTCGGGGTGGGGGAAGACGTAGAACCGCTCCTCGCGGATCGCCTCGAGGACACCCTCGGCGACCGTCGCAGGCGGGAGACCACTCGACACCAGCCCTTCGTAGGAGGCGCGCAGGGCCTGCTCGGCCTCCGTGAGAGGCTGCTCGGTCACCCGGAGCGCCGCCGGACGGTTCCGGTCGGAGCTCATGATGTTCGTGCTGACGAACCCGGGGCAGAGAACCGACGCCTTCACCTTCGCGCCCACCATCGCGAGCTCGTGGTGCAACGACTCCGAGATCGTGACCACGGCGAACTTGGACGCGTGATACACCGCGCCCAAGGGCAGCGAGAGGTGCCCCGCCATGGAGGCGGTGTTGACCACGTGCCCCTCGGTGTCCTGCTGGAGCAGGATCGGCACGAAGGTGCGGATGCCGTGGATCACGCCCCACAGGTTGACCCCCAGCACCCACTGCCAGTTCTCGAGGGTCTGCTGCCAGGAGAGACGGAAGTCGCCGCCCACGCCCGCGTTGTTGCAGACGACGTGAACCGCCCCGAAGGCATCGAGCGTCTTCCGGGCGAGCGCGTCGACATCGGCAGCACGCGTCACGTCGGTCCGGACGGCGAGAGTGGATGGCGCTCCCTTCGCCTTGACGCCGCGCTCGGCGGTGCGGAGCGCCCCCTCCTCGACGTCGGCCAGCACCACCTTCATGCCCTCGGCCGCGAAGCGTTCCGCCATCGCGAGTCCGATTCCACTCGCAGCTCCGGTGACGACGGCGACTCGCCCCTTGAATTCCTTCATGCGAACCCTCCTCGCTCGTTCTCGAAACGCCACCGCGGGATCCAGCGGGGAACGCGGCGGCCGTACGCAGCGTAGTCCTCACCGAAGCGCGCGCGGAGCGTCGGCTCCTCGTAGAGCACGACGAAGAGGTGAAAAGCCAGGGCCAGACCGACGGCGTAGACGAGGACCGTCCCGCTGCCGAAGAGAAGCCCCTGCCCGACGACCAGACGCTCCCCCTGCATGGCGGCTCGGGCGGGTTCTCACCCGCCCGCCCGAGCCCTGCCAACGCGGGTCAGCGCGGACTCGAGCCGTACGGACGCGGGGCCTCCTCGATAGGAGCCTCGCCCGGTATGCCCCCGGCCCCGGCGCGCGTCGCTTGCGGCAGGACATCCGCGTCCCAGGACACCTTGGCCGGGCACCACTGCCAGACCCCGAGCGAAAGGACCCGCGTCAGTACGGTCGGGACGCACATCGCCCGGTTCACCTCCACGTGCCGGTTGGTGAGCCGGTCGGTCGTCCCGCAGGCCGTGAGCACGTCGTCGGTCTTGATCTCGTTGAGCTCCTGGGTCGGCATCGCGAGGCTGATGATGGGGATCGGCACGAGCGCGATCAGGGAGTTGTCGGTCCACTCGCTGCCCTCGCAATGGACGGTGCCCGTGGGTCGCGGCCGGCCGCTCTCGTTGACCAGCACCTGGGTGGTGAGCGCGGTGCAGCCGGCCAGAGACGACACCAGAGTGACCGCCAGGAGCCTGCCTACGCGCCAGCCTGTCATCGATCGAGTCATCGCTCTACCTCCTTCTCCCGGCTCGACCCGTGCGCTCCTCGGGGACGAAACGACCAGAAGCCGTCACGCTCGGAAAGGCCGGTCGCCATCGCAGCGCTCAGCGTCGCGCGCGGGCCCAGACTCGGAGAATCACCATGGTAGCGCGACCGACCCCATCCGCAATCCCCAGAAAGTAAGCAATACCGATGCCAGATCTCCGCGCGCGCACGCACCCTGCTCGTGGGACCGCCCGCCTTGACAGCCACATCGCCGGAGGCCTATCGGCGACGGACGGAGGTATCGGGTGAACGAGACACCTTATCTCACCGGCTCCGTCGGCCTCTATACGGAGGGCGCCGACGTGCGCTTCGACAGCGTGCGGGTCCGTGGCTGAGCCCGGCGACCCGGGCGCTGGGCTCGAGAAGCGCCGCACGTTCCACCGTCTCCACGACAACGGGTGCTTCGTGCTCCCCAATCCCTGGGACGTCGGCACCGCCCGCTACCTGCAACACCTCGGCTTCCCTGCCCTCGCCACGACGAGCGCGGGCGCCGCATTCGCCATGGGCCTGCCCGACAGCGACGAGGCGGTCAGCTGCAACGCCATGCTCGCCCACATCCGGACCATCGTCGAGGCGAGCGACCTGCCGGTGAACGCCGACTTCGGCGCGGGCTACGCCGACGACCCGGAGGACGTGGCGGCCAACGTCCGCCGCTGCGTGGCCGCCGGCGTCGCCGGGCTCTCGATAGAGGACTCGACCGGAGACGGGGTACGGCCGCTCTACGAGCTTCCCCTCGCTGTCGAGCGGATCGGCGCCGCGCGCAGCGCGGCCGGTGCGGACGTCGTCCTCACCGCGCGCGCCGAGTGCTTCCTCGTCGGTCGGCGCGATCTCGACGAGGTGATCCGTCGCCTGACTGCCTACGCCGCCGCCGGTGCCGACTGTCTCTACGCGCCCGGGATCGCGACGCGCGAGGAGATCGCGGCCGTGGTCACCGCGGTGACGCCGAAGCCCGTCAACGTCCTGGTGGGCGGAGCGAGCGATCTCACCGTCGCCGACCTGGCCGCGCTCGGCGTGCGCCGCATCAGCCTCGGGAGCGGACTGGCACGGTCGGCCTGGGGCGGCTTCATCCGCGCGGCGGAGCGGATCGCGAGCGCGGGCCGGTTCGATGGGCTGAGCGGTGCCGTGCCCGTCGCCCACCTGAACAGGTTCTTCCGCGACGATCTCCGGCGCCGGTCGTCCTGAGGCGCGAGGGCGCGTTTCACTCTGCGAGCGCGCGCCGGACCGTGCGCTCGGCCGTCGCCAGCTCCGCGCGTGCCGCGACGCCGTGCTCGACCACCAGCCGCTCGAGCGCTGCGACCCAGCAGTCGTAGTACGGTGCATCGGGGCGGGTGTCGATCTCGGCGATCAGGCGCTGCTGGAACTCGCGCCACGGAAGCCCGAGGTGCTGGACGACGCCGAGCGCCAGGCCGAACACCCGCCCCTGCCACGGCGCTTCGAACACGAGCTCCCCGTTCCGGCGTGGCAGGGCCGCCGGCCCGCTCATCTGCGCCACCTCCGCCCCGACGGCGACCGACGCGCCGGCGCGGCGCTCCACCGTCATGCGCGCGCCGTCCCGATCATCGCATCGCGCGTGACCCGCGTCGCGAGCTCCTCCTCGGTGAGGCCCTCGGTTCCCGCCGGCCGTTCGGGGAGCACCAGGTAGCGGATCTCCGCGCTCGAATCCCAGACACGGATCTCGACGCGCTCCGGCAGATCCAGACCCATCTCGCGCAGGACCACACGCGGCTCGCGCACGAGCCGCGACCGGTACGCGGCGCTCTTGTACCAGGTCGGCGGCAGGCCGAGTACCGGCCAGGGGTAGCACGAGCAGAGCGTGCACACGACGACGTTGTGCACGTCGGGCGTGTTCTCGACCACGACCATGTGGTCACCCTCCGGCCCGCCGTAGCCGAGCTCGGCGATGGCGGCGGTGCCGTTGGCGAGCAGGCGCCCCCGGTACGCGGGGTCGATCCAGGCGCGGGCCACGACGCGCGCGCCGTTCATGGGGCCGATGTCGTTCTCGTAGGCGCTGACGACGGCGTCGATGAAGCTCTCGTCGACGAGCCCCTTGTCACGCAGCAGCTCCTCGAGCGCCCGGGCCCGCACCTCGACGTCGCTCGGCGGAGCCGGGTGGTGATGGTCGTCCTTGGGACCCCGGTGCCGCTTGCCGGATTTGGTCATCAGGGCTCCAGGGGGGGCTCCAGATAGCTCTCCCAGAGGTCCACGTGCACGCTCTCGGTGGCCGCCGCATCCGTACCCCACAGCTCGCGCGCCGCAAATCGCACGCTGTACGCGGGCTCCGCGCAGGGCACCTCGCGGTGCGCCGCGACGTCGGGCAGCCGGAACGCCCCGTCGACGCGGACGACCGTGCCGCGCTTCCCGCGCACGTAGCGTGGGCAGCGGGTGTGCCCGCCGGGATGCTCGTTCCGGACCACCACGCTGTCACCGACGCCGAACCGCGGTGCCTGGGAATGGGTCGCCGTCGGGAGGCGGAGCGGCGGCACCGGCTGCGAGAGCGGGAAGCTGCCGCCCGCCCGGCGCACCAGCTCCTCTCGCGTGATCACTCCCTTCTCGACGAGCAAGGTCGCCAGCGCCGTGAGCCAGCGCTCGTAGTAGGGCGCCTGGAGATAGTGCGCCGGCGGCATGCGCTCGATCGCGAAACGGAAGGCATCGGTGCTGCCCGCGAGGCGGCGCGCAGCGCTCCCCGCGACCAGGCCGAACACCCGGCGCTCCCACGGATGGTGGAACACCGGCTCGCCCTCCTCCACCTGGACGGGACCGAAGCCGTCCATCCCGCCCATGTCGTGGAGACCGTTCATCGCGCCCGAGGGCACGGCTACCACGGACGTCGCCCGGCGGCCAGGCGCATCGCCGGCACCCGTGACCCAGGCGGCGACGGCGAGTAATATCCGCCCCGGTGCACGAGACCGATCGCGATCTCAAGTCCTGGCAGAACGTCCAGGATCCCTTCCCCCTCTACGCGTGGCTGCGGGACCACGAGCCGCTGCACTGGAGCGCGAGCCTCAACGCCTGGGTGGTCACCCGCCACGCCGACGTCGTCGCGATCTTCAACCGTCCCGAGACGTTCTCCTCCGACCGCTTCCGCAAGATCGACGACCGCTACGCCAGTGACCGCCCTGCCGTGCGGGCGGTGGGCGACGTCCTGGGCCGCTGGCTCGTGTTCCGCGATCCTCCCGACCACGACCGGCTGCGGAGTCTCCTGCAGAGCTCCTTCACGCCGAAGCAGCTCGAGACCAGCCGCGAGCGCGTCCAGCGGACCGCCGATGCGCTCCTCGACCGCGTCGTCGCACGGGGCACGATGGACTTCATCCGGGAGCTCGCCTTTCCGCTACCGGCTACGGTCATAGCCGGATTGATGGGCGCGCCGGAGGAGGACCTCGAGGCGATCAAGCTCTGGTCCGACCGCCTCGCCGCGTACCTCGGGGGTGCGGTCGACGAGCGTGACAACTTCGCCGAGGCGAGCGCGGGGATCGGCCAGCTGGTCGAGTACTTCCGAAGCTTGCTGCGCGAGCGCGCGGCTCGCCCGCAGGACGACCTCACGAGCCTCATGCTGCGCGCGGAGCACGAGGGCGAGCGGCTGACCCACGACGAGGTGGTCGCGAACTGCATCCTCCTTCTCTTCGCGGGACACGAGACGACGACCAACCTGCTCGGCAACGGCCTCTTCCACCTGCTCCGCCACCCCGCCCAGGCGGCGCTCCTGCGCACCGACCCCGCGCTGCTCCACGGCGCCGTCGAGGAGTGCCTGCGCTACGACGGCCCGGTGCCGGCCACGGTGAAGATCGCGACGGAGGATGTTCCCTGGCACGGCCGGACGATCCGCCGGGGGGACATGGTCATCCCCGTCATGGCGTCCGCCAACCGTGACCCGCGGCAGTTTCCCGATCCCGACACGCTCGACGTCCGCCGCCCCGCCGAACGCCACCTGGCGTTCGCGTGGGGGATCCACTTCTGCCTCGGGGCGTGGCTCGCGCGGCTCGAGGCGCGCATCGTCCTCGACACCGTGTTCCGGCGGCTCCCGGGCGTGCGGATCGCGGCGAGAGAGCCGCGCTGGAAGCCGATGATCTTCCTTCGCGGACTCGAAGCCCTGCCGCTCGTCTGGTCCTAGCCGCGATCCCGTTCACTCCATGTTGGGATCGATCCGGATGAGCTCCGAGCGGTCTCCGTTCGGCTCGACCGTCAGCAGGTTGCCGACGCCGGCGAAGTAATACTTGGGCGAGACGTCGCCCGGTTCGACGGGAGTCGACTCCGTCGTCTTCAGGCAGTTGGTGAACGTGCCGGGGGGGAAGGGAACGGTGACGGTGTCGGTGAGACTCGAGACTTCTGCCACGTCCTCCGCCTCACCCAGCAGGAACTCCTGGCGGTAGAAATCCCCGAGCGCCGGGTGCGCCTCCATGACGAGGCCCGGCTGGGCGCCGTCCACCCCGCCCGTCCAGGTTCCCGAGAGGTCGATGGGCAATCCCCGCTCGTCGACCAGCGTCGTGTTCTCGCCGAAGTACCACACGTTGCCGGCGTCGTCCTGGGCGAACCAGTCGCGCGTGTCCTCCACGAGCAGGCCGTTCAGCAGCCGGATGTCATGGACCTCGACGCAGGTGACCCCCAGAATCACCCTGGTGGCGTGCGTGACGATGAACTCGTCGTGCTCGAAGCCTCCGGGAGTGTCCGTGACCGTCCCCTCGTAAATGAAGGTCATGCCGGGCGGGAGGGGGAAATAGGGATTGTCGATCGTGGTGCTGTGGCTGAAGTTGGCCGGGGCGATGGCCGGGGCGTAGGGAGCCTGACCGAGCCGCTTGCAGACCATCTGCCGCAAGCCGTCCTGTTCCTTGCAGCTCTTCAGTGCATCTGTCGCATCGGCCACCGCTTGCTTGTCACAGGCGTCCTTCGCCGTGGGATCGGACAGGTTGGCGCACTTCCCCAGGGCGAGCCATTTGTCGCCCTGTGCGGCAGCCTTGCAGGAGCGTAGACCCCGTTCCGCGGTCGCCTTGCACGAGTTCCTCGCTCGCGCCGCGTCGACGTGCGAGCCCAAGCTCGCGGCAGTCGCGAACGCCAGCGCCGCTGCGCTCGTCCTCCAACGGTGCTCTGTCATCGCCATCTCTCCTGTGTCCATGCCCTCACCGAGCCGCCCCTCACCTACGTTCGACGGCGGCCCCGGCATGCCCGTGTTGGCATACCCCTCGCATCAGGAAGCATGCCTCCGAGGGCGATCCCCATCAATCTCCCCCCGACCACCCCCTCCGTGGCCGCTTCTCGCGACTCGTCCTCGGCCGCTCGACACAGGATCTGGTGGCGCATTGCAACGTCCGCTACTTCGCGTGCTAGGTCGCTAGGGAAGATCGGGACCGGGAGCTAGAATCCATCGAGTCGGACAGCGCGAAGGGAGGCGCAATGAAGGCAGCCGTGATGCGGGCGATCGGGGAGCCGCTCCACATCGAGCAGGTCCAGGTGGACGCACCCGGACCGCGCGAGGTGCTGGTGCGGACCGCTGCCGCAGGGGTCTGTCACAGCGACCTTCACGTGCTGGAAGGCTCGCTGCCCAGCCCGCTCCCGACCGTTCTCGGTCACGAGCCCGCCGGCGTCGTCGAGGCCGTCGGCCACGAGGTGCGGTCCGTCGCGCGCGGCGATCACGTCATCGGCTGCCTCTCGGTCTTCTGCGGAACGTGCGAGTACTGCGTGGCCGGGCGCCCGAACCTCTGCGAGGGCACCACCACGGTGCGGCGCCCGGACGAGCCACCGCGACTCGCCCAGGACGGCGAGCCGCTGGCGCAGTTCGCGCACCTGAGCGCCTTCGCCGAGCGCATGCTGGTGCACGAGAACGCGCTCGTACGCATCCGTCCAGACGTCCCGCTCGACCGCGTGGCGCTCATCGGCTGCGGCGTCACGACCGGGCTCGGCGCCGTCTTCAACACCGCGCGCGTGCGGGCGGGCGCGACGGTGGCCGTCATCGGCTGCGGCGGCATCGGGCTCTCCGTCATCCAGGGCTGCCGGATCGCGGGCGCCGGCCGCATCATCGCCGTCGACACGGTGGCATGGAAGCTCGATCTCGCCGCCCGCCTGGGCGCGACGGATGGAGTGAACGCCGGGGAGGCGAATCCCGTCGCGTCGGTCGTCGAGATGACCGCCGGCGGCGTGGACTACGCCTTCGAGGCGCTGGGGACGCCGACCACGGTCCGCCAGGCGGTGCGCCTGACGCGCAAGGGTGGCACGATCGTCATGATCGGCGTCGTCCCCATGGGCACGAACGTCGAGCTCCCAGGCGCCGACATCGTGCTGCGCGAGAAGACGATCCTCGGCTGCATGATGGGATCGAACCGCTTCCGGATAGACATGCCGCGCTACGTCGACCTCTACCGGAAGGGCCTCCTCCGCCTCGACGAGATGATCTCGGCACGCCTGCCGCTCGAGCGCGTGAATGAGGCCCTCGACGCCCTCCGACGCGGCACCGCGGCGCGCAGCGTCGTCGTCTTCGAGCCCTGAGCCCGGGCCCGGGTCAGCGAGCCCGTGGGGGTGGCGTCTTGCCCAGGTCCGCCGCCGTGGGCGCACCCTCCACCCAGTTGATGTCCCAGGCCCGGTCGACCGTGATGAAGGTCAAGGAATCGGCCGGGAGCCAGGCCTCGTGGACCATCTTCGCCGGCATGAAGTTGAACCCGCCGGGCCCGAGCTCGGCCCGCTGCCCCTCGCATTCGAGCACAGCCTTGCCACGGAGCATCGTGTGGGTCTCGTTGGCGGTGTGCCAGTGCTTGCGCACGTGGATCGCGGCCGGCGTGCGGATCATGAGCTGCGTCGCGCCGGTGGTCGGGTCGACGTGAAGAATCGCGATCTCGGGTGACTTCGCCCCTAGGTCGGGGACGATCCGGTTCCATCTGAGGTCTCCGTATCCGGCGAAGATCGGTGGTTGAGAGACCCCATCAAGCGTCCGCGCTCTGGTACCGCAGCAGCACGCGGCAATGGCAAAGACGATCGCTACGGTCCCGTGTCCCTTCATGCGC
>Ga0307472_100000847_pt1 | contig 11428 bp, 11 predicted proteins | sample atmos_gasesAM5C__2_FD_204582 | JGI IMG/M metagenome (GOLD analysis project Ga0307472, IMG submission 204582) | Hardwood forest soil microbial communities from Morgan-Monroe State Forest, Indiana, United States - atmos_gasesAM5C_05 | ecosystem: Environmental > Terrestrial > Soil > Temperate... | reverse complement strand
AGCCGTACTGGTCGAGCGCCTGGCGGAGCGCCTGCGTTTTCATGACATCCGTGTGCACCTGCGAGCCATGCGTGAAGGGCCCGATGCCAAGCCGCAGCCCCTCCTGGTTCACGTGCACCAGCAGTTGCATGCCGAGGCGCTGCGCCATGGCATCGCGGAATTCGTACATGGCCCGGAATTTCCAGGTGGTGTCCACGTGCAGCAGCGGGAACGGCGGCGCCGCGGGGTAGAACGCCTTCACCGCCAGATGCAGCATCACCGAGCTGTCCTTGCCGATCGAGTAGAGCATCACCGGCCGCTCACACTCGGCGAGGACCTCCCGCATGATATGGATGCTCTCCGCCTCGAGCCGTTGCAGGTGGGTGAGCGTTGCGGGCGAGATTTGCGGGGGCGAGGTCTCGCTCAGGGGGACGGCTCGATTCATGCAGCGGGGCGCTCCGGACGGCTTTGATTTATCAAGCGTAAGTTACCATCAACGCGTCCTCCGGCAGACCGGAAGTCGAACTTTGCGCCGGCATCCGGGGTCGAATCGGAAGCCGATGGGATCGGCGGCGGGGAAACTGCGACGAAGTAACTGGAGACCTCCCCTGGGGGCGTGGTCTACTGCCAACTGTGACTGCCGACGCGCTGATGTGCCGCTGCGTGCGGGGGGTTGCCCTGACGGTTCTGTGCGTCGCTGCGTCGGCCCAGGATTCCCCTCCTGCACCCTCCTCTGCCCCGGAGACGACGCCTGCGGCGGCCCCGGCTCCCGAGGGATTGCCCAGTCCGGCGGAAGCGCTCGAAGAAGTGATCGTCCAGACCACCGAGCCGCGTTACGTCTCCCCGACACGCCGCGACCGGATCGGGCGGATCTGGGCGCCGGTGCTGATCGACGGCAAGGGACCGTATCGGATGGTGCTCGATACGGGGGCCAACCACTCCGCAATCACGACCCGCGCGGCGCAGAGCCTCGGCGGAACGCAGATGGTTGCCAATACCCAGGTCACCGGATTCACCGGCACCGCGGTCGTGCCCACTCTGCACGTGAGCCGCCTGGAAGTCGGGGAGCTACTGATCGGACCCAGCGACCTCCCGGTTCTCTCTGACGTCTTTGGCGGCGCACAGGGGGTGCTCGGCATCGAAGGGCTCGCGAACAAGCGCATCTACGCCGACTTCGGTCATGATCGCCTGGAGATCACCTTGTCTCGTGGCGAGCGTGCCCGGCGCGACTTCATCGTCGTTCCCCTGACGCAAACCAACGGCGGTCTGCTGGTCGCGAACGTGCGTGTCGGCACGGTGCGCACCAAGGCGATCGTCGATACCGGCGCACAGGGGACCATCGGCAACCTGGCGCTGCGCCACGCACTCATGCGGGTCACGCCGCGCAACGCCGCGTCCGAAGAGATTATCGGCGTCACGCTCGATGTGCAGACCGGCGATAACCTGCTCGCACCGGACATCGACTTCGGCGACCTGCAGATCAAGGGTGCTCGCATCACTTTCGGCGACATGTACCTGTTCCAGCACTGGAAGCTCACCGATGAGCCGATGTTGACACTCGGCATGGACCTGCTCGGGTCATTCGACGTGCTGGTGATCGACTACAACCGTCACGAGCTGCAGATACGCTCGCGCACGATGCCCGAGCTGCCCTACTCGCTGCACCACTGAAGCGCCGCCCGTCCGGCGCTGCGGCCTCAGGATGCTCCGCGGCCGCTCTGTCCCATGCGCAGGAACCTGCGGCGCTCGTTCCACTGGTGCCGGGCGTGCAGCCGTTCGGATTGGTTGGCAGGCTCGGGCGGCAGCGCCTGCAGTGCGCGCAGTGCCGCTGCATGCGCCATGGCGACCGCGGGGTCGGTCTGCAGCAGCGCACGATAATGCTCGAGAAACGCCTGCTCGCTGGCACCGCCGCCGCCGGTGAGCAGCTCACGGGCGTGCGCCCCGATCGCCGCGCTCTCGCTCGCCGGCAGGTCCTTGGCGTATGCGAGGGCGTGATCGAGATCGGCAATCAGCCGGTATAACGGCTGCAGCCACGCCCACTCGGGACTCGTGGTGATCTGCTGCAGGCGCTCGAGCGGCGAAGCCGGAGGCTGGAAGTGCCGCTCCGCTTCGAGGAGCGCGCCGAGGACGCCCTGCAGCGCCGTGCTGCTCTCGCGCAGATGATCGAGCCACGGACGGTCTGACGACATCTCCTGCTCCGCCTCCGTCCTTTCTATCGTCGTAGCCTAACCGCTCAAGCAGCCCGCGCGCCACCGAGCGCGGCATCCGGAAGATCCACGAGCCCCTCAATACTCTCGAGCGTCACATCGGCGCTCGGCCACGCGGCGAGCTCACGCGGGTCGTGCGCATAGTGACCCTGGCGCGGGAACACCGTGGTGAGTCGGGTGCCCCAGACATTCTTCATCGCCGCGAGAATGCGCAGCTTGTCGTCGATCATCACGTAGTGCTCGGCCGGGTAGCGCTGCTCGACGCTCCGGAGCATCTGCTCCTTGTGCAGGTAGATGAGCACGCGCTGCTCGACCGCGTCCCAGAGCCCCGCGCGCTGTACCTTGCGCGGCTGGAATACCACATCGCCATCGGAAAGGATCACCGTCGGGCCGAGCGCACGGCAGCGTGCGAGTGCGGCGAGCGCACCAGGGTAGAGGCGCTCGGAGAAGGGGTAGTCGAGCAGGAAGAAACAAATGCGCAGCACCTGCGGATCGTCCTGGTGCTCGAGCCGATAGCGCTGCAGCGCGCCCAGATAGTCCGCGTAGCCGAGCTCGGCGCGCAGTTGCTCGAAGATCTGCCAGTAGCGGTCGCGGCTCACAAGGCCCACCTCGCGCTCGAGGTGTGCACTGAGGTCGTCCTGGACCGCATCGTTGTCGAGGAGCGTGTTATCCACGTCGAAAAGAAACACGGTCTGCGCGACGTTCCCCATGGCCTTACGCCCCCGGCAATCCCGTATACCCCGGCCGCCGGGGCAGTGTACGCTGTGCGCACTGCCTTGGAGGGCGAGGCGCCGTAAACCCCGGCGCCGGGTACGCGTTGGCAGAAGGTCAGGGGCGAATAGTGCACGGAGGTACCCGCCGTGAAGATGCACTCTTTTCCAAATCGTGTCGGTACCCTCGCCGGATTGGCCGTGGCGCTCGGAGCGCTGGCCTCGTGCCACGATTACAACGGCACCCCCGATCTGCCACCCATCATCCCCACGCCGAATTCCATCGTCGTGGCGGACGTCAACGGCGATGGGGCGCTGGATCTGCTGGTCGCGACCACGGCCGATGAGGGCTATGCACAGAATCCGGGGTACGCGGATGTCATCCTGAACACGCCCGGGTCGCTCGGCACTTTCCATCCCGGGGTGCACTTTTCGACGACAGGGACCAACCCCTCGAGCATCCAGGCCGTCCATCTCAGCGGCCCCGGTCTCCCCGACCTGGTGATTGCCAACTTCGGCAGTGGGAGCGTCTCGGTCTTCATGCAGGGAGCGGCGGGCACGTTCGACAGCGCCGTCGACGTGCCGACCGGGGGTCAGCCGAACCAGGTGGTCAGCTGCGACCCGCATGCAGCGGTCAGCTGCGACCTCACCGGTAACGGCAAGCCGTCCCTGGTGCTCGCGGACATGAGCTCGAGCGGCAACGCGATCGTGCTGCTCGCCGATCCGGCGAATCCCGGGAAATTCCTCGCGCCCAAGAGCCTTTCCACCGGCCTCACGACGCCATCGGTGGCGGTCGCGGATCTGAACGGCGATGGGGCGCCGGACATCGTGGCCGCGACCTACGACTCATCGGGTAACAACGGCGCGGTGATGATTTTCTATCAGAACCCGAATCAGCGCGGGACGTTCCAGGCACCGGTCAGCTTCCCTGCCGGTGCACAGCCGCAGTCCGTGAAGATCGCGGACGTGAACGGGGACGGGCTGCCCGACATCATCGTCGCCGATTTCGGCCCGGGAGCCGATGGCATGGGCGCAGCGGGCGTATCGGTCCTCTTGCAGGACGCCGCCCATCCCGGCACCTTCCTGCCGCCGGTCACCTACACCACCCCCGGTCAATCGATCGATGTGTGGGTGGCCGATCTCGATGGCGACCACAAGCCCGACCTCGTCGTCGCCAATCTCGCGCCGAGCAACACGGGCAGCGTCTCGGTCCTGCTGCAGGATCCGGCCCACCCGGGCGCATTCCTGGCTGCGACCAACTATGACGCTCTCAGCCAGCCGCTCTCGGTGACGGTCGCGGACCTCAACGGCGACGGGCTTCCCGACATTGCGCTGGCAGACGGACCGAGCGCCGGCGTCTTGTTCCAAACCCCGGGCTCACCGGGAACCTTCTCGCCGGTCATGCAGGTCGGCTTCTGAGGGTTTACGAGCGGCAGATATGAAAAGGCCGCGGCACGGGCCGCGGCCTTTCTTTTCGCCCTTGGCGGCTGACTCTCAGCGCGCCGAGTAACCGCGCGCGTCGAGGCAGGCGACCATCGCGCGCCGGTAGTCGGCGGGATTGCCGGCCTGCTGCGGGCGAGTCGGGTCGAATCCGGACTGGCTCACCGCCCAGCTGTGGCACTCGTAGCGGTCGTTCTGCGTCTGCTCTTCGCTCTGGCCGTTGCGCGGGTAGACGTAGACATCGCCCGCGCTGCCCCCGCCAGCCCCGTAGCCCGACTGAGGCGCCTGCTCGTAGCCGCCGTTCGCGTCCGCGCTGCCCTCGCTCTCCTCGACCGGCGGTGGATCAGTCACCACGTAACCGCTCTGGGCCGGACTCCAGGTGTAGTAGAGGCTGTTCCAGTAGTAGTACGGCACCCCGCCCCACCAGTATGTGGCATAACCGATCGGGAGCACCGGCAGGTACCAGGCCCAACCCGGGTAGTACCAGCAGTGCGGCCAGTACCCCCCGTGCCAGTAGCCGCCGGCCCAGGCATGTCCGCCGTGCCAGTAGTAGTTCCCCGCCGCGGGAGCACCCACCCCTGGATGCCCTGGATGCGGGGCAACCGCGCCGGGCAACGTGCGCCCCCGTATAGGTGACTCCGTGCCCCGTAGGTGCGAAATATCGACCGCCGTAGTTACCGCCGTAGTTATGGCCGGCAACGCCATAGTGCGGAGCCGCGAAAGCATGCCCGCCACCGGCGTAGCCGCCGTGGTAGCCGCCCCCGCCAACATAATGGCCGCCGCCGAAACCTCCGAAGTGCGCGCCTCCGCCCAGGGCATGTCCGCCCCCGCCGAAGTGGCCGCCGCCACCGCCGGCTGCATGGCCGCCGCCCCCGCCCCCACCGCCGCCGCCGCCGTGCTGCGCATAGGCCAGAGGCGGAGCGGCCGCGATCGACACCCCGATCAGCAGGGCACCGACGGTGCGCATGACATATCTTGCGGTTGCGGTCACGTTGACGTTCGCCTTGGTCACAGCTCATCACCCCGTTTCGTACAGAGCTCAATTCTCGGGGCGCCGGCCGGCAATTGATTAGACGCCCAGCCGCCGCCGCCGTTCAAGCTCGCAGTCATTAAAACGCAGTCACGCAAGGGGTGTTGACCACTGTCATAACCGCCCCCCTCTGGATGGGGGCGTTTCAAGCGGGCAGCGTCGGGCCTGGAAGCTGCGTTGTTCACCCTCCATTCAGAAGACCATGTTCACCGCTATCGCCGTGTGATCGTGGCGGTGGTGTTGCGCCCGATCTCGATGATGCGCACGCCAAGCAGCACTCCCATGCGGCTGCTCGTGCAAATGACGGGGGGCCGCCGCGGAGTAGAATCCACGCTTGACGCGATTCGAACGAATTTGAGGGGAGCTGCGATGACACTCAACCGCCGCGACTTCGTCGCCTCCGTCGGCTGGTCTTTCCTCGCAAGCACCGCGACGCGTGCCGCCGCGTCACAGCCCGCCGCGCCAGAGGTCGCCAGGGATTACTCCGACTGGGCGGCGGTGCGCGCCGAGTTCGATCTCTCGCCCGAGTGGCTGCATTTCTCGCAATTTTACATCGTGTCGCACCCGCGCCCGGTGCGCGCGGCAATCGAACGCTACCGGCGCATGCTCGATGCCAACCCTTTTGCCACGGTCGAGCAGGGCATGGGGTTTGAGGCGTTCCTCCGGGGAGCGCAGGAGGAAACCCGGCCGGAACATGTGCGGCGTGCGGCCGCGGATTACATTGGCGGGCGGCCGCAGGAGGTGGCGCTGACCGACAGCACGACGCAGGGCCTCGCGCTCATCTACAACGGCCTTACGCTCAAAACGGACGACGAAATTCTAACCACGACTCACGACCACTACGTGCATCATGAGGCCTTGCGGCTCGCCGCGGAACGCAGCGGCGCGAGCATACGCCACGTCGCCCTCTACGATGCGCCCGCCGCGGCCTCGGCCGATGAGATGGCGGAACGGCTCAAGCGCGCCATCGGCCCGCACACCCGCATCATCGGACTTACCTGGGTGCACTCGTGTAGCGGCGTCAGGTTGCCGGTACGCACGCTGACGCAGGTCGTGGCCGATGCCAATCGCAGTCGCGACGAGCACGAGCGCCTGCTCGTTGTGCTGGACGCCGTGCATGGTTTCGGCAACCAGGAGGAAGCGCTCGCGCAGCTCGGCTGCGACTTTGCCGCAGCCGGCACCCACAAGTGGATCTTCGCGCCGCGGGGCACCGGCATCATTTGGGCGCCCGCGAAGAACTGGGGTTTGCTGCGACCCACTATCCCCACCATGTATAGCCCCGAGCCCTTCACGGCCTGGGAAGAGCAGCAGCCGCCGAAGCCGCCCACGCAGGCGGCGTGGGTTTCTCCCGGCGGCTTCAAGGCGTTTGAGCACCAGTGGGCGATGGCGGAAGCCTTCGAGTTCCACGGCCGCATCGGGCGCAAGCGCGTCGCCGAGCGCGTCGCAGCCCTCAACAGTCAATGCAAGGAGGGACTCGCCGGCATTCCGAAGGTGAAGGTACTCACCCCGCGCGACCCAAAGCTGTCGGCGGGCATCATCTGTTTCCAGGTCGAAGGACAGACGACCGGGGAGACGGTGCATCGGCTGGTCGAGCGTAAGGTGATCGCCTCCAGCTCGCCTTACAAGTTGTCATTCCCGCGCCTGGCCCCGAGTCTGGTCAATGACGAGGACCAGGTTGAGGCGGCGCTGCGCGCCGTGCGCGCGATCGCCTGAGCCCGATCGCATCTCGCGGAACCGCGGGCGCGCAGCGTCCGCAAGCTCGACGACACTCCCGCTAAAAGCGAGACGAGCGATTGGCGATCGTGTTTGCTGGGTCGATCGCCTGTTCGTTGCGTTACACGGCATAGCCCGTGCAGCGTCATAGCGCTGTAAAGGTAAGCAACCCCAAATCGTGTTCGAGCGGACCGGCGTGCTTGTTGCCGCTCGTCTCGAAATGTCCGTTGCTGATGATTGTCGAACGGGTACGCTCGATGAGCCTTTCCGGACCCGTGTCGGCAGCGCGCGACGATGTGACTCAGTTCACATTCAGCTGTTGGTTAACTTTCCGTCACAAAGGTCGGCGTTCCTGAAGCTGCGACGTTGTTAACGTCCAGCAGCCGGACGTTCCGGCTCAATGGCGACCACTCAAAACAGCCTTTCAGGAGGAGACACCCATGTTCAAGTCCATTCGTACCGCCGTGACGGCCGCTGTTGCCACCGTGGCGCTCGCGGGCCTTGCGAGCACTGCGCTGGCCGATGAGACGCAGTGGCAGAAAGACCATCCGCGCCGCACGGAGGTGAACCACCGTCTCGCGCATCAGAGCAAGCGCATCAACACCGAGCGCCGCGAGGGCGAGATCACCAAGGCGCAGGCGCAGAAGCTGCACGCCGAGGATCATGCCATTCGCCAGGAAGAGCGCACCATGGCGAGCACCAACGGCGGCCACATCACCAAGGCCGAGCAGCGCGCGCTCAACCAGCAGGAAAACCAGGTCAGCAAGCAGATCGGCAAGTAAACGGTTTGCAGCTGAAGGGCGGGAGCGCCGCGCACTGCGCTCCCGCCCTTTTTTGCGCCCGGCGCCGCCGCACACGCGCAGGCAAGCGCCTCAGGCGCGCAACGAGAACGGCGTAAAGTCGGTGTCGCGATCGTAGTAGTCCTCCTGCTCGGCGCGCTTGAGGAAGCCGACGATCCAGTAGGTGGCGGGAGTGGCCAGCACCTCCCACGCCGACTTCAGCACGTACTGTGTCAGGGTGACCGTGATCAGCTGCGCGGTCGGCCACAGCCCCGCGAAGGCGATGGTATAGAAGAGCGCCGAATCGACGAGCTCGCCGCAGAGCGTCGAGCCGATGGTGCGCGTCCACAGCCAGCGCCCGCCCGTCAGCAGCTTCATCTTCGCCAGCACGTAGCTGTTGACGAACGAGCCGCACCAGAAAGCCACCATCGAGCCCCAGGCGATGCGCGGGGTATTGCCGAACATCGCCTCGACGGCCGGCTGCTGCGGACGCCAGAAATCCGCGGGCGGCAGGTGCACGATCACGACCGACATCACGGAAGCGAATGCGAGCGCGGCGAACCCGCTCCACACCACGCGCCGGTCGCGCGCGTAGCCGTAGACCTCGGTGAGGATGTCGCCGAAGAAGTAGGAGATGGGGAAGAAGAGCACGCCGGCCATGAAGGTCAGCGGTCCCCACCCCGGCACGTGTACGGTCGTCACCTTTGCCGCGCCGATGAGATTGGCACACAGGACGACGCACACGTAGGCCCCGAGTATGAGGTCGTAGTAGCGGTAGGTCTTCACCCGGGCAGCGCCGGCAGTACGGTCGCTGCGGCCTCGCCAAAGCCGACGCGCGGGTATGGCGCGCGCTCGCACCAGCCACGCAGCATCACGCGGTCGCCGTCCTCGAGGAAGGTGCGCGTCTCCCCGCCGCTGAGAGCGAGCGGCGCTCGTCCGCCCGCGGTGAGCTCGAGGAGAGAGCCCGCCGCGGAGGCTGCCGGGCCCGACTGCGTGCCGCTCCCGATGAGGTCGCCCGGCTCGAGGTTGCAGCCGTTCACGGTGTGATGCGTGAGCATCTGCGCCACGGTCCACCAGGAGTCGCGGAAGGAGCTGTGTGACAGGCGCTGCGGCATAAGGCCCTGCGCGCGCATGCGTGCGGTGTCGAGCCACACCTCGAGCTGTATGTCGAGTGCGCCCTCGCGATGCTGCGCGGGGTCATCGAGGTAGGCGAGCGGCGGCGGCTCCTCCGCGGGGCGCACCCAGGGCACGCGAAACGGGGCGAGCGCCTCCAGTGTCACCACCCAGGGCGACACCGTGGTCGCGAAGTTCTTGGCGAGGAATGGCCCGAGTGGCTGGTACTCCCAGGCCTGCACGTCGCGGGCCGACCAGTCATTCAACAGGCAAAGGCCAAAGACATGCTCCTCCGCCTCGGCCAGCGGCACGCGGCTGCCGGGGAGATTTGGACGACCGACGAACATGCCGACCTCGAGCTCATAGTCGAGGCGGCGCGTGGCGGCGAGCTCGGGTCGCGTGGCACCCGGCGGCAGCACCTGACCGTGCGGACGCGCAAACGATTCGCCCGAGACACGCACCGAGGACGCACGCCCGTGATAGGCGATCGGCACCCACTTGTAGTTGGGCAGGAGCGGATTGTCGGGCCGGAAAAGCCGTCCCACGGCCGTCGCATGATGGATCGAGGCGTAGAAATCGGTGAAGTCGCCTACGCGCGCCGCGACACGGTATTCGGCCGCGGACTGCAGAATCAGCAGCGGTCGCAGGCGCGCCGCGAGTGGCGAGCCGCCGCGCAACGCCGCCGAGAGCGCCCCGCGCAGCGCACCGGATGCCTGATGACCCGCGGCCATGAAGTCGTTCAGTGCCGGCCTGGTGCACAGCGCGAGCGCCTCACGGGCAAGTCCATCGAAGAGCCCGAGGGCGTGCAATGCGCCGAGATCGAGCACCGAATCGCCGATCGCTACGCCACCGCGAAAGCTCTCGGCGCTGCCCGCGCGCCGGAAGGCGGCGAACGGCAGGTTCTGCACCGGGAAATCCGTGCCCGCGGCATTGGCGCTCTCCACCCAGCTCCGCAGCGCCGGGTCATGCGTCGCGTTGAGAGTGCTCACCGGCGCGATCGCTTGCGAATTCGCGTCCTGGGGGAGGCGCGCCCGCTGCGCCCCGACGCCTGCGGCACGGCACCGGTGTGAGCGTCCGCGGAAGGCGGCGCGAACTGTCTGCGCAGGTCCTGCCACACGCGCCCGTAGTCCCGCTGCAGGAGCGGAGTCTCGAGCGCATAGCGCGTCGGCCGGATCACCACGCGCGTCTCGAACATGAAGGCCATGGTGTTGGTGATCGCCGCGGGCCGGGAAGTATCGGCCGCTGTCGCCTTCTCCCAGGTGGCGGCATCGGGTCCGTGGCCGCTCATGCAGTTGTGAAGCGAAGCGCCGCCGGGGGCGAACCCCTCGGCCTTCGCATCGTAGACGCCCTCGATGAGCCCCATGAACTCGCTCGCGATGTTGCGATGGAACCAGGGCGGCCGGAAAGTGTTCTCCATCACCAGCCAGCGCGGCGGGAAGATCACGAAGTCGAGCGCATCGACGCCGGCGGTGTCGCTGACCGATTGCAGCACGAGGAAGATCGAGGGGTCGGGGTGATCGTAGCTGATCGAGCCGATGGTGTTGAACCGCCGCAGATCGTAGCGATATGGCGCATTGTTGCCGTGCCAGGCAACCACATCGAGCGGGGAATGATCGATGCGTGCCGACCACAGGTGGCCGGCAAATTTCGCCAGCAGCTCGAAGTCCCCGGAGCGGTCCTCGTACCAGGCGACGGGTGCCTGGAAGTCGCGCGGGTTGGCGAGTCCGTTCGAGCCGATGGGCCCGAGATCCGGCAGCCGCAGCGGCGCGCCGAAGTTCTCGCACACGTAGCCGCGCGCCGCCCCATCGAGCAGCTCGACGCGAAACCGCAGTCCGCGGGGGATGACCGCGATTTCGAGCGGCTGCACCTCGAGCACCCCGAGCTCGGTGGCGAGCCGCAGGCCGCCCTGCTGCGGCACGATGAGCAGCTCGCCGTCGGCGTCGTAGAAGAAGCGATCCTGCATGGAGCGATTCGCCACGTACCAGTGGATGCCGCAACCCGTCTGCGCATCCGGTGAGCCATTGCCCCCGAGCGTCGCGAGTCCGGCGAGAAAGTCGGTAGGCTCCCGCGGCAGCGGTGGCGGCGACCAGCGCAGCTGGTTCGGCGAGGGCTCGCACTCGGTGAAGTTGCTGCTGATCCGCCCGTCGTCGATCCGGCGAAAGCTCCCGTGCACCGCCGCCGGCCGGATCCGGTAGAGCCAGCTGCGCCGATTGCCATGGCGCGGCGCGGTGAAGGCGGTCCCCGAGAGTTGCTCCGCGTAGAGTCCGTAGGGTGGCCGCTGCGGGGAGTTACGCCCCTGCGGCAGTGCGCCGGACAATGCTTCGGTGGCGAAGTGATTGCCGAAACCGCTCTGGTAGCGCGGTGCGACGGTGAGGGTCGGCTCGACGGCGCGGTCCATGATGCAGGCACTCCCGCTTCGATAGCGGCACTATAATGTCCAATACGGCGCTGCGCTCG
>Ga0307472_100000845_pt1 | contig 11433 bp, 8 predicted proteins | sample atmos_gasesAM5C__2_FD_204582 | JGI IMG/M metagenome (GOLD analysis project Ga0307472, IMG submission 204582) | Hardwood forest soil microbial communities from Morgan-Monroe State Forest, Indiana, United States - atmos_gasesAM5C_05 | ecosystem: Environmental > Terrestrial > Soil > Temperate... | reverse complement strand
GAACGCGGATTCGGGAATCGTCGCGGCGACATAGAGCGGCAGGGTCGAGGAGCGCGAGTACGCGTCCATGTAGGCGTCGGGGGAGGCCGACTGGCGCGTGGGAGCGGAAAAGCGACTCAGCGTCACTACTCCGGAGGGCTTCTCTGCGAGTACGGCGAGAACTTCGGGCAGCATGCGCCCGGTGCGCGGCTCGAGGCGATTCTGGCTCGGGATGTAGCGGAACAGCCGTTTGCCGTCCGTGGTGGAGAAGTTGACCCAGCCGCCCTTGATGAGCTCGAGGCTCTTGCTCGCGGCCGTCAGCCGTTCGACCGGCACGAGCGCGAACAGCGTGTCGATCCCGCCGCTCGCGCGCGGCACGCCGAGAGTGAGCGGCAGGCAGTAGCCGGCGCCGTCGGGCAGTTGCACCAGATAGCCGATCTCGATCGCCGGTCCCGTCGAACGCGGCAGTGTCGCGAGCGCCTGCTGAACTTCAGGAGCCGGAGCCCCGCCTCCGTAGGTCACCGCGGTGAGCTCGCCCGAGGCACGGATGACTCCGAGGTAACGTGAGACTGAGTCGAAGCGGATCGCCGTGTGCAGTCGCTCGAAAAGTTGCTCGCGCGAGAGGCTCGGGCTCGCTGCGACGTCGGGACTCAAGCCGCTGAAGTCGACGGTCGACTGCTCGAGCAGCCCGCTCACCCCCTTCTCGAGGCCCACGGCGATATTCAGTCCGTTGAGCCGACCGGCGGACCAGATCTGCGCGCGAAGATGCACGACGAGATAGAGCGCCGTGCCCGTGAGGAGCAGCAGTGCGATCGCCAGTGAAACGCGCGCGCGGAGATGACGGACCGCGATCAGCCGTGAGCGGTGGGGATCGGCGGCGCCGGAGGCGCTGGGCGGTGGCTGCTCGTGCAAACGGGGCTCGCGTCTTTCGTGTGAAGACTTATGCGCGAATCTGTCCCGACTCTCTCAAGAGTACTCCGTTTGAAGGCCGCTCGTGCCTGTGTTCCAGCTTTGAGCGTAATGCGGCCGCGGGTCCGGCCCGGGCCACTCCAGGGCGTTCCCTGCGCCCGCGCCGCTAAGGCAAAGGCCACGTCCGGGGTGACAGAATGCTGCTGGCGCGAGGAGCGGGGCGAGCTCGAGGTGCGCGGACCTGGCGCTGCGCCGCGCCGGGCCGCTGCGGCGGCGCGCCGCGCGCCTGATGGCGCTGGCGACCCGGCCGCCGGTTTTGGCCTTCGCCGCGGCCGGCGTCTTGTGCTTGTACTCGCACAGGTCGCGGATGATGCAGCTCGGGCACTTCGGTGTCCGTGCGGTGCACACGTAGCGGCCGTGCAGGATCAGCCAGTGATGCGCGTCCTTGCGGAACTCGGCGGGCGTGCCGGCGAGGAGGCGGTCCTCGACTTCGCGCGGCGTCTTGCCCGGAGCGAGCCCGGTGCGGTTCGCGACGCGGAAAATATGCGTGTCGACCGCGATCTCGGGCTGGCCGAAGACCATGTTGAGGATGATGCTGGCGGTCTTCCTGCCGACCCCGGGAAGTGCCTCGAGCGCGGCGCGGTCGGAGGGCACCTCGCCGCCGTGCCGCTCGAGGATCTGCCGGGCGAGGGCGACCAGGTTCGCAGCCTTGGTGTTGTAGAGACCGACGCTGCGGATGTAGGGCTTGACTGCCTCGACGCCGAGCGCGGCGATGGCTGCCGGCGTGTTGGCAACCGGGAACAGCACGCTCGTGGCGGCGTTCACGCTCTTGTCCGTGGTGTGCGCCGAGAGCATGACCGCGACCAGCAGCTCGAACGGCGAGCCGTGCACGAGCTCGGTCGTCGGCGTGGGATTCGCGGCCCTGAGCCGGCGAAAGATGGCGGCGCGTGTGCTGGGTCGCATGGGGCGTGACCTGACCGTGACCTAACTCGCCGCCTGCTTGCGCGCGGCGACGAGGGACGCGCGCTGCCCGGAGCGCGTGGCGATTCGCGCGCCGTGGGCGCCGTAGCGTGCGCGGTTGTCTACGGGGGGAGGCGCCGGCGGCGCCCCGGCGAGGCCGGCGCGCGGCACCATCGCGATGCAGTCGACCGGACAGGGCGCGACGCAGAGCTCGCACCCCGTGCAGAGCGAGAGGACTACGGTATGCATCTGCTTGCTCGCGCCCACGATCGCATCGACCGGGCAGGGCGGCAGGCAGCGGGCGCAGCCGATGCAGGTCTCCTCGTCGATCTGTGCCACCCGCTCCGGCCCCTCCACGCCGTTGGCGGGATTGAGCGCAAGGGGCGCCCGCTCGAGGAGCGTAGCGAGCGCATCGATCGTGGCAGCGCCGCCGGGCGGACACTGGTTGATCGCGGCGAGCCCGGCCGCGATCGCCTCGGCGTAGGGCCGGCAGCCGCTGTACCCGCAGCGCGTGCACTGGGTCTGCGGCAGCAGGGCGTCGATGTCGTGGGCGCTGACCATGCTCGCCGGTCGCGGAAGGTCGGAACGGCCCGCCTCAGGTGATCTTCATGCCGGGCGCCGCACCGCTGTCCGGCGCGAGCAGGTAGAGGCCCGGACTGCCGCCGCTCGCCGCGAGCACCATGCCTTCGGAGACTCCGAACTTCATCTTGCGCGGCGCCAGGTTGGCCACCATCACGGTCAGGCGACCCTCGAGCGCCGCCGGATCGTAGGCCGACTTGATCCCGGCGAACACGGTGCGCTGCTCGGTTCCCAGATCGAGCGTGAGCTTCAGGAGCTTGTCGGCGCCAGCGACCGTCTCGGCGCGGACGATCAGCGCCACGCGCAGGTCGATGCGCTTGAACTCCTCGATGGAGAGGGTGGAGTCCGCCGCACCCGGGACGGTGGCGGCCGGTGCGGAGGTTCCCTTCGCAGACGGCGCCGCAGCCGCGGCCCCGCCGGCCGGAGCCGGCGCGTCGCTCTCGAACAGCGCCTCGAGCTGCCGCGGCTCGACCCGCGTCATGAGGTGCTCGTAGGGGTTGACGCGCTCGGGCAGCACAGCGGCGTCGCTCCAGCGGAACGCGCGGTCCAGCCCGAACAGCTGGCGCGCGACGCGCTCGGCGACCGCAGGCAGCGCCGGCGCGAGCAGGACGCTGAGGAGCTTGAATCCGGCCAGCGCCCGCGAGCACACGTCCTGCAGCTCCGCGGCGCGCTTCTCGTCGCGCGCCAGCACCCAGGGCTGCCGCGCATCGAACTCCTTATTTGTCTGGTCGGCCACCGCCATGATGTCGCGCATCGCTTTGCCGAGCTCGCGGCTCTCGTAGCTCTCCCTGACCAGCGCCGCCTGCGTGGCGGCGCTCGCGGTGAGCTGCCCGGTGTCGCCGCGGTAGCGCAGCGCGCCGCCGAAGTGCCTGGTGATGAAGTTGGCGGCGCGGCTCGCGATGTTGACGTACTTGCCGATGAGGTCGCTGTTGACGCGCGCCAGGAAGTCCTCGGGGTTGAAGTCGAGGTCCTCGACGCTGGCGTTGAGCTTGGCGGCGATGTAGTAGCGCAGCCACTCGGCGTTCATGCCGACGTCGAGATAGCGCAGCGGGCTGATGCCGGTGCCGCGCGATTTCGACATCTTCTCGCCCGAGACCGTGATGAAGCCGTGGACGTAGACGTGGTTCGGCACCTTGTACGGCGGCCCCGCAAAGGCGAGCATCGCCGGCCAGAACAGCGTGTGGAAGTAGATGATGTCCTTGCCGATGAAGTGGATCTGCTCGGTATCGGCCGCGGCCAGGAACTCCTCGAAGCCGCGCGGCTCGCCGTTGGCGCGCGCCTTGCCGCTCGTGAAATAGCTCTGCAGCGCGGCGAGATAGCCGATCGGCGCATCCAGCCACACGTAGAAATATTTCCCCGGCGCATCCGGGATCGGGATGCCGAAGTAGGGGGCGTCGCGCGAGATGTCCCAGTCACCGAGCGCGCGGTCGCCGCGACCGGAGAGCCACTCGCGCGCCTTGTTGGCGACCTGCGGCTGCAGCCGCCCGGGCGCGGCCAGCCAGGTCTCGAGGAACGCGACGCACTTCGGGTCCGACAGCCGGAAGAAGAAATGCTCCGAGCTCTTCAGCACCGGCTTCGCGCCCGAGAGCGCCGAGTAGGGGTTGACGAGGTCGGTGGGCGCGTACACCGTCCCGCACACCTCACAGGCGTCGCCGAACTGATCCGGCGAGTGGCAGTTGGGACACTCGCCCTTGATGTAGCGGTCGGGCAGGAACATGCCCTTGACCGGATCGAAGAACTGCTCGATGTCCTTCTTATATATGAGCCCGGCGGCCTTGAGGCGCGCGTAGACGTCCTGCGAGAGGCGGGTGTTCTCGGGCGAGTCGGTCGAGTGCCAGTGGTCGAAGCTCAGGTGAAAGCCCGTGAGATAGCGCGGCCGCCCGGCGGCGATGCGCGCCACCAGCTGCTGCGGCGTCACGCCTTCGGCCTCGGCCTTGAGCATGATCGGCGCGCCGTGCGCATCGTCGGCGCAGACGAAATGCACCTGGTGTCCCTGCATGCGCTGGAAGCGCACCCAGATGTCCGCCTGGATGTACTCCATGATGTGCCCGATGTGGAACGGGCCGTTGGCGTAGGGCAGCGCCGTGGTGACGAAGATCCGCCGGGTCATCCCCGTAGTCTATTGGAAAAATGGCCTGTCCGTGGCCGGCGGCGAAAGGCGCGACTTTTGCGCCGTGCGTCGTCGCGAGGTCAGCCGGGGCCGCGGTACTCCTCGAACTTCGCCTTGTTGAACGCCTTCTTGTAGGCCTCTTGCCCGGTGATCTGCCGCGAATCGAGCAGCTGTTGGATCGACGTGTCCATCGGGCGCATGCCGTACTGGCCGCCGGCCTGCATGACGTTCTCGAGCTGATCGAGCTTGCCCTGGCGGATGAGGTTGGCCGCCGCCGGAACGTTGACCAGGATCTCGAGAGCCGCGACCCGGCCCTGCTTGTCGGCACGCTGCAGCAGCTGCTGCGAGAGCACGCCGCGCAGCGAGGTGGAGAGCATGGTGCGAACGTGCCCCTGCTTGTCGGAGGGAAACACGTTCACCATGCGGTCGACGGTGGCCGCCGCGCCGTTGGTGTGCAGCGTCCCCATGACCAGAATGCCCATTTCAGCCGCGGTGACCGCGATGCTCATGGTCTCGAGGTCGCGCAACTCGCCGACCAGCACGACGTCGGGATCCTCGCGCAGAGCCGAGAGGACCGCGGCCGCGAAGCTCGGGCTGTGCACGCCGATCTCGCGCTGGCTGATGAGGCAGCTCTTCCTCTCGTGCACGAACTCGATCGGGTCCTCGACGGTGAGGATGTGGCCCTTCACGCGCTGGTTGATGTCGTCGATCATCGCGGCGAGCGTGGTGGACTTGCCCGACCCGGTCTTGCCGGTGACGAGGATCAGCCCGCTGTTGGCCCGGCACAGCTGCCGCACCGCGTCCGGGAGCTTGAGCTCATCGAGGCTCAGCGCCTTCGAGGGTATCGCCCGGAACACCGCGCCCATGCCGTTCAGCTGCCGCATGATGTTGACGCGGAAGCGGCCCTTGCCCTCGAGCGTGTAGGCGAAGTCGGCGCCCTCCTTCTTCTCGAAGCGGTCGACGGCGGTCTTCGGCATGATCTCGTAGAGCGCCGCCTTGACGTAGTCGGCGGCGAGCTTGTCCGGCCGCAGCGGCATCAGGTCGCCGTACACGCGGATGCGGGGCGGATCGCCGGCGATGAAGTGCAGGTCGGAGCCCCGCTTCTCCAGGATCTCGCTGAGGAGTGGATCGATCTGCGCCACGGGGGTTCTTCAGGCCGCCGAACCGGAGGTGGAGGTGGGCGCCGGCGGGGCGCTGTCCATCTTCGGCAGCATGCTTGTGTCGGTCACGAACTTCTGGAAGTTGCGCTTTTCGGCGGCGTAGTTATAGGCGTCGTCGGGATCGATCTGGCGCGCGTTGATCGCCGCCAGCAGCGCCTGATCGAGCAGCTGCATGCCGAGGTCGCGGCCCATCTGCAGCTGGCTCGGGATCTGGTGACTCTGCTCGGTCTGGATGAGCTTGGCGATTGCCTTGGTCATCATCAGGATCTCGCAGACTGCCCGGCGGCCGTGGCCGTCGGCGGTCTTGACCAGCACCTGCGTTACCACCGCGAGGAGGCTCTGCGCGAGGAAGCTCTTGGTCTGCTCGCGCTCCTCCACCGGCAGGGCGTCGATGACGCGGTCGATGGTCTTGACCGCGCCGGTTGTGTGCAGCGTACCGAGCACCAGGTGCCCGGTCTCGGCCGCCGTCATCGCCATGCGGATGGTATCGGCGTCGCGCAGCTCGCCCACCAGGATCACGTCCGGGTCCTCGCGCATGGCCGCGCGCACGCCCTCGGCGAAGCTCGGGACGTGCGTGTTGAGCTCGCGCTGAATGACCTGGCTGTTCTTGCTGGTGTGCACGAACTCGATCGGATCCTCGAGGCTGATGATGTTGAGTTTACGCGTCGTGTTCAGGTGATTGATCATCGCCGCGAGCGTGGTCGACTTGCCGGTGCCCGTCGAGCCGGTGACGAGCACCATGCCCTGGTGGAAGTCGCACAGCTTGGTCACCACCGCCGGAAGGTTCAGGCTCGCGAGCGTCGGCACGGTCGAGGGGATGGCGCGGAAGGTGGCGCCGACGCCGGTGTCCTTCCTGTAGACGTTGACGCGGAAGCGGCCGCCCTCGTCGGACACGTAGGAGAAGTCGAGGTCGTTGCCCTTGGCGAAATGCTCGGTCTGGGTGTTGGTGAGGATCTCGCCGATGTAGCCCTCGAGCTCCCCGGGGCGCAGGTCGCGGAACTTGATAGGCAGCAGGTCACCGTACAGGCGCAGCATCGGCGGCACGCCGACCGCGAGGTGCACGTCCGAGCACCCCTGCTGCGTGCCGAGCTTCAGGAACGCATCTATACGCGCCACGCGACGACCCCTGCCCAGATGGGAGACTATGGCTGCTGTTTAGCCCGCCGTGAGCCGCAGGATCAACAGCTTGACCACGGAAATTTGACGTAACGCACGAAGTTTGTCCATTGGCGGGGTCGCGCCCGGACTCCTGCCCGCCTGGCAGCGGGCCGGCTCGGGCCAACGGGCTGCCCTAACGAAACCGCTCGAGGGTGCCGCGCAGCTCGTCCATGGTCTGGAAGCGCTTGTTCTTGTCGACCGCCATCGCCTTCATCACCAGGTCCGACATGCCCGGCGGGAGCTTCGGATTGAGGTCCTGCGGGGTACGCGCCTTGCCCTGGACGTGCTGGTACATCACCGACATGTGATCGCCGCGCGAGTAGGGCGGCACACCCGTCACCATCTCGTAGAGCATGACGCCGAGCGCATAGATATCGGCGCGCTCGTCGACCTTCTTGCCGAGGATCTGCTCGGGAGCCATGTACTTCGGCGAGCCGATGACGTAGCCGGTCTTGGTGAGCTGCGTGTCGCCCTCGCGCTGCGCCGCCGCGACGCCGAAGTCCACGATCTTGAGCAGCCCCTCCTGGTTGATCAGCACGTTGGCGGGCTTCAGGTCGCGATGCACGATGCCCTGCTGGTGCGCCACGGCCATGCCGGTGCAGATGTCGATGCCGAACTGCATGGCGCGCTTCAATTCGACCGGCTTCTCATTGACGACTTCGCTGCCGAGCGTGTGCGAGGGGAAGTACTCCATCGAGATGGCGTAGAGCCCCTGGATGTAGAGGAAGTCGTAGATGCGGATGACGTTCTTGTGGGTGATCTTGCGTGAGTAGCGCAGCTCGTGGACGAAGCGCTTCATCACCTCCTCATCCTGCGAGACGTTCGGATTGAGGAACTTGAGGATGAGGCGCTCATCGACCACCGTGTCCTCCATCAGCAGCACGGTGCCGAAGGCGCCGCGCCCGATGCGGTCGATGTATTTGTAACGGCCCTCGATGATGTCGCCGGACTTGAGGGTCTGAATGTCGAGGCGCGCCGCGGCGGCGGCCGCGGCCTCGACCTGGCGGCGTGTCTGGTCGTTGATCACGACCGTGCGGCCGGCTTCGGGGGCCGGCGCACCAGGCGGCGGCCGCATGGCGGTCTGCCCCGCGGCGAGTGGCAGGGTCGGCATGGTCGGCGTGTGCGTCGTGGAACCGGAGGTGCCGGGTGCCATCGGGACGACGCCGGCGATGCGGTTGTCGAGCTCGGTGACGGCCGCCGCAGCCATGCGCGAGATGGTCTGATCCGCCGAGGCCGCCTGCGCCTGCAGCTCCTGGCGCACCTGATCGGCCCGGCTCTCGTCCGCCACTCTCGACAGTGCCTGCATCGCCTCGATGCGGATCTCGCGCTCGGGGCGCGCGACCAGCGGCAGCAGCGTGTCGACCAGCTTAGCATCGCCGAGCTTGCCGAGGGCGCGCACCACGATCGGCAGCGCCTTGTCGTGGCTGCCGGTGTGCAGCATCTCCATGAGGCGCGGCACGGCGCGCTTGCTGCCGATCTCGGCGAGCGCGTCCACGGCACGCTCGCTCACCCACCAGTCGCTGTCGCGGGTCGCCTGAATGAGCGAGTCGACCGCGCGCTCGTCCTTGGTCTGGTTGAGGATCTCGATGGCGGCGCGGCGGATGTCCTCGTCCTTGTCACGCACCAGCGCCAGCACCGAGTCGATCACCTTCGGGCCGCCGATCTTGCCGAGCGCGTCCGCGGCGCGGCTGCGCACCCACCAGTCGCTGTCCTTGAGAGCCTCCAGCAGGTACTTGACCGATCCGGCGTTGCCGATCTCGTTCAGGACCTCGACGGCGGCACGGCGCGCGTTCTCGTTCTCGTCCTTGAGCACTTCGATGAGGTAGCGGATCGTTTCCGGGTGGTTGGCCTTGATGACCACGTCGACAGCCTTGTTGAGCACGTCGAGCTCCGGGTCGCGCAGCAGCGCGCAGACCCGCTCGACCTCGATGGGGCCGTCGGTACGCTGCAGCGCCGAGAGCGTCGCGCTGCGGATCAGCTTGTTGGGATCCTTGAGCAGGCCCATGAGGGTGCTCTGGACCTCCGGCGTGTTGAAGCGCCCGAGGGTGTTGATGATGTGCACGCGCGCGATCGGATCCTTGCCCTGCACCCGGCCGATGAGCTCCGGAAGCGAGCTCTTGTCCGCGATCTCGCCGATGATGCGGAACAGGGCTGCCTTCTCGTTGGCCTCCTGGGCATAGGCGGCGGTGAGGAGCTCGCGCACCGAGAAGCGCGACTTCTGCGCGTTGATCACATCGAGCAGAGCCGACTTGGAGATGCCCTGGGTGTTGAGCGCATCGAGCAGCATGTGCGCCGGGTAGTTGCGGTTGCTGCTGAGGGCCCAGGAAATCCCTGAGATGACGCGCGGGCTGCCCTCGATCAGTCCCTGCATGAACTGCGGGAAGGTCTTCGGGCTGACGAGCGCCGCGAGCACATCGACCAGGCCCAGGGTCGCCGCCTTGTCGGACTCGGGGAGCGCGGCGAATATGGTCTCGAGCGCGCCGGGACCGACCTGTTTCAGCGCCGCTACCGCCTTCTGCGTGGCCGGGCTCGACGGGTCTGTCGAGGTACGGATCTCGTAGACCAGCCGGTCGGCGCGCAGGTTGGTGAAAAAGCTCATTCGGTAGTTCCGAGCCTCACAGGCTTAGGCGCGGTGCGCATCCGCGGCCAAGCGAATGCCCGTGCGGTCGCGCAGCCGCTGGCAGGTCCGTTGTGGGCGCGGATGTAATCAAGCGTACTTAGCGACAGCCCCGCAATTATGCCACAGGCCTGCCGCCCCGCCCGGGTCTGGCTCACGGTCCGGTGCGCGCGGCCCGTCGAGCCTCTACAATCCGCGACCGGACCTGCCGGACTTCAAAATGACCCCCGAGACCCCCGTAAACGCCGTGCGCGCCGCGCTCGACGCGTACATCGATCCGTATCTCGGCGAGACGCTCGGCTCCGCGCGGGCGGTGCGTGGAGTGAGCGCCGACGGCTCGGGGTACACCGCACAGGTCGTCCTGGGCTTTCCCGTCGGCGGCTATCGGGACGAGCTGACTGCCTCCCTCACCGCGGCGCTCGCCGCGGCAGGCATTCACGCGCCGCTCGCCGTCGAGCTCGAGGCGGAAATCGGCGCCCATGCCGTCCAGCGCGGACTCAAGCCGCTCGGCGAGATCAAGAACATAGTCGCCGTGGCCTCCGGAAAAGGGGGCGTCGGCAAGTCGACGGTCGCAGTCAACCTGGCGCTCGCCTGGGCGGCCCAGGGCGCGCGGGTCGGGGTGCTGGACGCCGATATCTACGGGCCGAGCCAGCCCCTGATGCTGGGGCTCGCGGCCGAGCGGCCGGTATCGGCCGACGGCAAGCACCTGAGACCCCTCGAGGCCCACGGCGTGAGCGCCATGTCGATCGGGTTCCTGGTGGACGCGGAGCAGCCGATGGTGTGGCGCGGGCCGATGGTCACGCAGGCGCTCACGCAACTGCTCGGCGAGACCCAGTGGGGCGCGCTCGATTATCTGGTGGTCGACATGCCGCCCGGTACCGGCGACATTCAGCTCACCCTCGCTCAGCGCGTGCCGGTGGCGGGAGCGGTGATCGTGACCACGCCCCAGGACATCGCGCTCGCCGACGCCCGCAAGGGGCTCAAGATGTTCGAGAAGGTCGCCGTGCCGGTGCTCGGCGTGGTCGAGAACATGAGCGTGCACGTGTGCGCGAAGTGCGGACACACTGACCACATATTCGGCGCCGGCGGCGGGACGCGCATGGCCGCGCAGTACGGGGTGAGGCTCCTCGGCGAGCTGCCGCTCGATGCGCGCATCCGCGAGGAGGCCGACGGCGGGCGGCCGACGGTGATCGCCGCCCCCGATTCGCCGCGCGCGCGCTGCTACTTCGAGATGGCGCGCCGCACCGCCGGCGCGCTCGCAGTGCGCTCGCGCGACCGCAGCAGCGTGTTCCCGAAGATCGTCATCGAGGAGACCTGAAGCAACTCATGAGCATCAAGTCCGACAACTGGATCCGCCGGATGGCGCGCGAGCAGCGCATGATCGAGCCTTTCGCCCCCGAGCAGGTGCGCCAGAGCGACGGCCAGAAGATCGTCTCCTACGGCACCTCGAGCTACGGCTACGACGTACGCTGCGCGAGCGAGTTCAAGATCTTCACCAACATCAACTCGACCATCGTCGACCCGAAGAATTTCGACGCGAAGAGCTTCGTCGACTTCGCGGGCGATGTCTGCATCATTCCGCCCAACTCGTTTGCGCTGGCGAGCACGGTCGAGTACTTCCGGATCCCGCGCAACGTGTTGGTCGTGTGTCTCGGAAAAAGCTCGTATGCGCGTTGCGGTATCGTGTGTAACGTAACGCCTTTGGAACCCGAGTGGGAGGGCCACGTCACGCTCGAGTTCTCCAACACCACGCCGCTGCCCGCGAAGATCTACGCCAACGAGGGCGTCGCGCAGATGCTGTTCTTCGAATCGGACGAAGTGTGCGCGACCTCCTACAGGGACCGCGGCGGCAAGTACCAGGGTCAGCGGGGAGTGACGCTGCCGAAGACCTGAGGGGAGATGCGAGAGGGTTACCTAACCGTTGCCCACACGACTAGGGCGCGCGCGTCAGGCTGCGGATC